>Ga0134127_10000442_pt1 | contig 39292 bp, 34 predicted proteins | sample KB31753_FD_96459 | JGI IMG/M metagenome (GOLD analysis project Ga0134127, IMG submission 96459) | Terrestrial soil microbial communities with excess Nitrogen fertilizer from Kellogg Biological Station, Michigan, USA - KB3-175-3 | ecosystem: Environmental > Terrestrial > Soil > Unclassified ...
CCTACGCGCTCGACATCATCGAGCGGAACGCGCGGTCGCAGGCCCAGCTCATCGACGACCTCCTCGAGATGTCGCGCATCATGATGGGCAAGATGCGGCTGGAGAAACGGCCGCTGTCCGTGGTGGCGGCCACCACCGCGGTGGTCGATTCGCTGCGTCCCGACGCGGACGCGAAGGGTGTGACGCTGCACGGCGTCGAAGCCGGCAAGGGCGAGGACCCGATGATCGTCGCGGACCCGGGACGGTTCGCGCAGATCATCACGAACCTCGTGTCGAACGGCGTCAAGTTCACGCCCGCCGGGGGCGCCGTCTGGGTGAACATCGAAGCCGACCCGCAGAACGTCCGCATCTTCGTGCACGACACGGGTGTCGGCATTTCGCCGGAGTTCCTGCCCTACGTCTTCGACCGGTTCCGCCAGGCCGATTCGTCGACCACGCGTTCCCACAGCGGCCTCGGGATGGGTCTCGCCATCGTGCGGGACCTGGTGCGGCTCCATCGAGGCCATATCGAGGCGTACAGCAACGGCCCCAAGCAGGGCTCGCTGTTCGTGGTCACCCTGCCGCGGATGGTGGCGGAGGGCGACGACTCGGACGGTCCCGAGCTCGTCGCCAGCCACGCCTGACGCGGTCCCGACCCGCACGGAACGACGAGCATTCGCCGTCTGCACGCCGGCCTGCGCTGCGCTCAACCAGCGATCGGCTGAAGCAGCTCCTGGCGGGCGAGGCTCACCCGCAGCGACGTCACGTCGTCGCCGCGCAGCTCGCGCAACGCGCAGGTGACGAGCGTGCGCACCATCCGTTTTCGCCACACCAGCTCGAAATCGGCGTTGTCCATCGGCTTGGCGATCTCGAACGCCGCGTCGGCCGCCGACGCGATGACGGCGTCGGTCAGGTCCACGTCGCGCAGGATCGCTTCGGCGCCGGCAGACGCAAGCGGGCGCGACGCGACCGCCCCCAGCACCACGCGCGCCTCGAGCACGCGAGCGCCGTCGATGCGCGCCGCCGCGGCCGCCGACGCAACCGGGAAGTCGAACGAGCCGCGGCGGCGCAGCTTCCAGTAGGCGCTGCGCCAGCCGGTCTGGTCGGGCACGTGGATCCGCGTGAGGATCTCGTCGGGACGGCGCGTCAGGTAGTACATGCCGTCGTTGGCGAAGAGGTCGGCGACCGCGATGACCCGTTCGCCTGCGGCGCTGACCAGCCGCACGGTGGCTCCGAGCGCCTGCAGCATCGGCGCCGTGTCGGTGGACGACACGGCGAGGCAGCGGGGGCTCGACGTCGCGACCCAGCAGATCTCGCCCGCCTTCTTCATGCAGAAGCCGATCGCCTGCCGCCACTCGTAGGTCTGGTCGTAGTACGTGCACCGCGTGTCGAGACACAGGTTGCCGCCGATGGTACCCATGTTCCGCAGGTGCGGCGTGGCCACCTGCGCGGCCGACTGCCAGAGCCCGGCGCACGTCTTCATGACCTGCGGGCTGCGCACGAGCTCCGTCAGCGTCACCCCCGCCCCGATCGTGAGCCCGGCGCCGTGGCCAATGCGGCGGAGCGCGTCCACCTGGCGCAGGCTGACGAGCATCCGCGGCACCTGTTGACGCCGCTTCATGTTCGGCAGCAGGTCGGTCCCGCCGGCGAGCAGCATCGTGTCGAGTGGCGCGTCGGCCAGCGCCGCCGCGGCTTCCTCGATCGTCCGCGGCGCGACGAAGCGGAAGCGCGGCAGCCGCATCATGCGCGCACGCCTGCGGTGGCTTCGACGCCGGCTTCGGCTTTCCGTTTCTTCCGCGACGGCTCGTTGCTGGCGCGCCCATCGCCGCCTTCCCACGGCGGGGCCACGAGCAGCGGTTCGGGCCACCGGATCGGCGGGAACGCCGCGGGCCCGTACCGCGCGTCGCGTCCGGCCGCTTTCGCCTGCAGCGCCTTCACGATCTTCTGCGGCGTGATCGGGATCTCGTCGATGCGCACGCCGACAGCGTCGTAGACGGCGTTGGCCACCGCCGGCATGATCGGCAGCAGCGGTCCCTGCCCGACCTCCTTCGCGCCGAATGGTCCCGCCGCGTCCGGGTGCTCGATCAGGTCCGTGAAGATCTCCGGCATGTCGAGCGTCGTCGGGCTCTTGTATTCGAGGATCGACGGGAACTTGTGGACGAGCGCATGCGACAGGCGCGCCGGCAGCCGCCTGAACGCCTGCTCTTCCATCAGCGCCTCGCCGAGGCCCATGTAGACGCTCCCCTCGACCTGGCCTCGCACGAGCGTCGGGTTGAGCGCGCGGCCGATGTCGTGCGCAATCCAGACGCGCGGCACGCGAATCCATCCCGTATCCGGATCGACGTCGACTTCGACGACCGCCGCGCTGTACGAGTACGTGGGCGATGGGCCGACGCCCCCGCCCTTGAAGTGCGCGGCCGGCTTCGGCGGCGTGTACGAGCCGGTGGTGCCGATCGTGCCGAACTGCGCCTCGGCGATGCAGACCGCTTCCTGGAACGAGACGCCGGTTGACGGATTGGACGCGTCGAAGACACGGCGTTCGGCAAACGTCAGGCGTTCGTGCGGCACGCCAAGCCGCCGCGACACGGCATCGGCGATCAGGTCGCGCGCGCGCGTCGCGGCCTCGACCGCGGCGTTGCCCATCATCAGCGTGACGCGGCTCGAGTACGAGCCGAGATCGACAGGCGTCAGGTCGGTGTCGCCGGTCACGGCGCGGACGTCAAACGGATCGATGCCGAGCACCTCCGCGACGCAGGCGACGAGCACATCGTCGGATCCCTGGCCAATCTCGGTGGCGCCGCTGAACGCCGTCACGCCGCCGCTGCGATCGAGCTTGAGCTGCACGCCCGAGTGCGGCAGATCGTTCCAGTTGATCGGCAGGCCCGCGCCCGACAGGTACGACGAGCAGGCGAGGCCGACGCCGCGGCCGCGGGGCAGCTTGCGGAACGTGTTCTTCCAGTCGGACTGGCGCACCACGCTGTGGATGCAGTCGGCGAGCGCGATGGTGCCGATGCGCAGGTAGTTCGCGGTCAGGCTGCCGGGCGGCGCGACGATGCGGAGGCGGAAGTCCGCCGGATCGACGTCGAGGCGCTCGGCGATCTTGTCCAGCTGCACTTCCTGGCCGAAGCGCGCCTGCGGCGTGCCGTGGCCGCGTTTCGGTCCGCACGGCGGCTTGTTGGTGAAGACGCGGCAGCCGCGAAAGCGGTAGCGCGGGATGTCGTACGTCACCGTCTGCAGCGCGCCCGTGTAGAACGTGCTCGCCACCCCGTACGACCCGTACGCGCCGCCGTCGAGCAGCGTCTGCAGATCGACACCCGCCAGCGTGCCGTCCTTGCGGACGCCCGTGCGAAATCGCATCAGCACCGGGTGCCGTCCGCGATGGCAATAGAAGACCTCTTCCCTCGTGAGGCAGATCTTCACCGGCCGGTCGAGCAGCCAGGCCGCCTTCGCGACGACGATCTCGTGGTTGAACGGATCGCTCTTGCCGCCGAAGCCGCCGCCGTTCGGCGTCGCAATCACCCGGATGTGCGCCGCCGGCATCGCCAGCGACTTCGCCAGCGCGCGGTGCACGTAGTGCGGCGTCTGCGTGCTCGAATAGACGACCAGCTTGCCGTCCGCGTCCTTGAGCCCGACCGCGGCATGCTGCTCGATCGGCAGGTGCGTGCTGCCCTCGAAGAAGAACGTGTCGTCGAACACGTGATCCGCCGCCGCGAGCGCCGCGTCGACGTCGCCGAACTGCAGCGATACGAGCTTGTGGATGTTCCCCTCGTCGCCGTACTCGTGGATGCGCGGCTCGGGATGCGCCAGGCTGTCCGCCGGCTCCGCGAACGTCCGCAGCGGTTCGTACTCGACGTGAACGAGCCGGGTCGCTTCGGCAGCGGTCGCCTCGTCCACCGCGATCACGGCGGCCACGGGATCCCCGACGAACCGAACCTTGTCCCGGCAGAGGGCGTGCTCGTCGTGGCTGACGGGCAGCACGCCGTAGGCAATCGGAAACGCATCGCCGGTCAGCACGAGGTGAACGCCGTCGAGCGCTTCGGCCTTCGTGGTATCGACGCTGACGATGCGGGCGTGCGGAACCGCGGAGCGTAGCAGCTTGCAGTGCAGCATCCGCGGCAGGACGATGTCGTCGGCGAAGCGGGTTTGACCGGTGACCTTTGCGCGCCCGTCCACGCGCCGCCGCGGCTCGCCGATCACCTTCAGCGAGCCGTCGCTCACCGGGCCGGCCCTCTGGTCGCGTGCGGGACGAGGGCCGCCGCCGCTTCGACGGCCTCGATGATCTGCAGGTACCCGGTGCACCGGCACAGATTGCCCGACAGCGCTTCGCGGATGCGCTCGCGTGTCGGGTGCGGCTCGCGATCGAGCAAGGCCCTGGCGGTGACGAGGATGCCCGGCGTGCAGTAGCCGCACTGGGCGGCGCCGAGATCGGCAAACGCATCCTGCAGGGGATGCAGGCGTCCGTCCGACACCAGCCCTTCGACGGTGACGACGTCGCGCCCGGCGCATTCGAGCGCAAGGAGCAGGCACGAGAGGGTCGGCTCGCCGTCGACCAGTACGGCGCAGGCCCCACATTCCCCGAGCTCGCACCCGTGCTTGGTCCCCGTCAGCTGGAGGTCTTCGCGCAGCGCCTCGAGGAGCGTTTTATAGCCGTCAACCAGCGTCTCCACGCGCTCGCCGTTGACCACGAGCGACAGACGCACCTTGACGCCAGGCTCGACTACCTCGGGGGTCATCTCGTTTGCGGCAGCAGCGTCACCTTGACGTAGCGATTCGTGTTCAGGTACATGCGCGCGGCGTCGCGCAGCGCGGCCACCGTGACCTGATCGTAGTACATCCGCATGTCGAAGACGTCCTTCACGTCCTCGCCGTACTCGTACTTGAACAGGATGCGGTTCAGCAGGTAGTCGTTCCGCTCGCTGTTGCTCTCGAAGTCGCGCGCGAGCCCCGCCCGCGCGTCGGCCGCCTGGCTCGGGCTGGGGCCGGACGCCTTGAACTGGTCGATCACCCGGAACGCGGCCGCGACCAGGGCATCGGTGCGCGCCGGGTCGCAGGAGAAGTTGATCGTGAACCGGTATTCCTGCGTCGGCCGCTTCTGGTAACTCGGCTCCACGCTCACGCCGTAGGTGCCGCCGAGATCCTCGCGCAGCGTCCGCTGCAGGTTGCCGCCGAGCGTGTCGGCCATCGCGCTGGCAATCACGCGGTGCTCCTCGTCGTCCTGGAACGGCCCGCTGAAGACGATGCTCACCTGGCTGCGCGGCTCGATGCCGGCCGTCACCTGCTTGTCGACGACGTCGGACGGCGGATGCATCCCGACGTCCTTCACCACCTCGTTGCGGCGCAGCGACGGCAGGCTGCCGATGTAGCGCTCGACGAGCGGCTTCATCTTCGCGACATCGAAGCTGCCGACGAACACGAAGATGAAATCGCTCGCGTCGGCGAAGCGGTCCTTGTAGAACGCCAGCGACCGGTCGAGATTCATCTGGTCGACGCGCGCCACCGTCAGCGGCTGCGCGCGCGGATGGTTCTGCGTCAACGCGGCGCTCAGCGCCTCGTCGAACACGGCCTCGGGCATCGAGCGCTGGTTCGCGACCGCCACCTTGATCTGATCCTTCAACACGCCGAAGGCGACCGGATCCGCGCGCGGCGCCGTGAAGCGCAGGTAGATCAGCTGGAACATCGTCTCCAGGTCCTTGCTCGACGATCCCCCGCCGAGCCCTTCCTCGGTCGCGCCGATATCGGCGCGCACGAAGGCCGTCGTGCCCGCCAGCACCTTCTCCAGGTCGATGTTGCGGAACGTGCCCACGCCGCCCTGTTCGACGACATCGGCCGCCGTCGCGGCGGGAATGAAGTCGGCGTCGCTCGCGAGCGAGGTGCCGCCCGGGCTGATGGCGCGGAACAGGATCTCGTCCTGCTTGTAGGTCGTCGGCTTCAGCACGACGCGGGCGCCGTTGGACAACTGCCACTCGGTGATCCCGAGCGCATCGTTGCTGGTCGTCCTCGCGACCGCGCCTGCGGTCGGCAGCCGCGCGAGCAGCGGCTGGTTCGAGACGGTGTCGACGTAGGCGGTCGTCGTCGCGGTCTCCGCGGCCTTGATCACCGCCGCGATCCGCGCGTCGGTCGGCAGCGTCGCCCGATCCGCCTCCGGCGCACTGACGACGACGAGCCGGTTGCGATCCGGCACCCATTCCTTCGCCACCGCGTTCACCTCGGCGAGCGTGATCTCCGGCGTGAACCGCTGGCTGAGACCGAACTCGTAGACGATGCCGGGAATCGGCTCGGCGTGGATGAAGTTGCGCACGAACTCGTCGGCGAGGGGGCCGGACGGACTCTTGTCCTTCTCGGTGACCGCGGTCTGCAGGTAGCGCTGGGTGTTCAGCTTCTCGCGCGTGAGCTCGGTCGCGGTGAAGCCGAAGCGCGCGGCGCGGTTGATTTCGGTGAAGAGCGCGTTCAGCCCGCGCTCCACGCCGCCGGGAGGCACGAGCGCGACGAGCGACGTCACCTCCGCCGTGCGGACGAAGAGGCCGCGATCGCTTTCGGCGCGCAGGAACGGCGCGTTGGGCGAGTTCGCAATCTCGTCCAGGCGGGCGGAGAGCATCGCGCTGAACAGGCGCTCGACGATCGACCGGCGGTACTCGCCGATGGTCGCGAAGCGGCGCGCCGTCATCCGCGCCGAGATGTCGATCCGGGTGCTGGTGGCCTCGGGATCGGTGATGGTCGCGTAGACGGTTCCGGGCTGATCGGGCACGGTGTACTCGGGCCGCGGCTTCGGCGACAGCATCGTCGGAATGGAGCCGAAGTGCGCCTTGATGCGCTCCTCCATCGCGGCCTTGTCGAAGTCGCCGACGACCACGACCGCCATCAGGTCGGGGCGATACCAGTCGGCGTAGAACTGCTTGAGGCGCGCGGGGTTGGCGTTGCGGATGATGTCGGGCGTGCCGATCGGCAGGCGCTCGGCGTAGCGCGAGCCCTTGAGCAGCAGCGGGAACTGCTTGTTCGAGATGCGCTCGCCGGCGCCCAGGCCGAGGCGCCACTCTTCGAGGATGACGCCGCGCTCCTTCTCGATCTCGCCCGGATCGAACGTCACGTTGTGCGCCCAGTCCTCGAGCGCGAGCAGCGCGCGATCGATCACGGCGGGGTTCTCGGTCGGGATCTGCAGCTGGTAGACGGTCTCGTCGAAGCTGGTGTTCGCGTTGACGTGCGCGCCGAAGCGCATGCCCAGCGACTGCATGAAGTTGACGACGTCGAGCCGCGGGAAGTGCAGCGTCCCGTTGAACGCCATGTGCTCGACGAAGTGCGCCAGCCCGCGCTGGTCCTCGTCTTCCAGCACCGAGCCCGCGTTGACGGCGAGCCGCAGCTCCGCGCGCCCCTGCGGCAGCCGGTTCACGCGGATGTAGTAGCGGAACCCGTTGGGCAGCCTGCCGACGGTGATCTGCGGGTCGACGGGAACGAGGTCGTCGAGCTTCGCGGCGAGGACGTTGGCGGGAATCGCGGACTGCTGCGCCGCGGCGACGCCGATCGTCGCCGCGAGCGCGGCAGCCAGCAGGGACAGTCGGATGCGAACAGGAAGCTTCATGTGAGCGTAATTTGGACGCTTACGGGTTCTTGCCGGTCTTCAGATACTGCTGGGATGCGGCTTCGTCCCGCAGCGGAGTCACCTTGTCAGGATCGATGCGTACCATCAGATAGTCAATGTGATCGTCGATTTTCGTGAACTGATGGCCGGTCCCCGCCGGGATGACGATGACGTCGCCGACTTTCAGGTTGTAGCTCCTGCCGTTGCGGATCTCGGAGCCGTTGTTCCCGGGCCCGTTGAACAGGCGCACGGTCTCCTGCGTCGCCGGCCGGCGCACCAGGTTGGTGATATCGGGTCCGAGCAGCAGCGTCGCCGAGCCGTCGATGATGTGATAGACCTCGCTCACCAGATCGTGCTCGGCCACCGAGTCCTTCGCCGGCGCGGGCAGCTTGCCGCGATGGACCATGCCGATGCCCACGTGCGCCTTGCCGATCTCGACGTCGCGCACCTGCTGATCGACGAGGTTCTCCGCGACCGCCTTCTTCGTGTACGCCTGCAGCTCCGAGACGGGGATATACGTGCCGGGACACATGTTGCACGTCGGCTTCGGATTCGGATTGTTCCCCTGCGCCATGAGCGCGACGACGACGACCGCGGCCCCAAGCGCGCCAATCAGCATGCCTCTCATATCCGCCCTCCGGCGAGTATCTTACGGCTTTTTCAGTGGTCATCGGCCGTGCCTCGTCGGCTCGCTCGAGCGGCCACTCGAGGCCCTGGTAGATTGGATTTCTAAGGAATAGAAGGGCCGACCGGATGCAGGCAGGTGATCAGCGAACGGACAGGATTTCTATGGCACTCGACTGATCGTTACCTTCCGTAACTCGATCCTGTCGATCGGAGTTTCTCCGTTCACCCCCACCTGCTCGATCTTCTCGACCACGTCCATCCCTTCGACGACGCGGCCGAACGCCGAGTACTTGCCGTCGAGCACCGGCGTGCGCGCGAGGACGATGAAGAACGACGTGTCGCCGCTCGCCGGGTCGTCGCCGTGCGCGAGCGATACGGTCCCCTTGTCGTGCGGCGTGTCGTTGAACTCGGGCGCCATCTTCCGCACGTAGCGGTCCTGCGTGATGTCGAGCGGCTCGCCGCGCGTCGGCAGGAACCCGCCCTGGATGACGAAGCCCTTGACGACGCGGTGGAACGCGGTGCCGTCGTAGAAGCCGACCGAGGCGAGGCGCAGGAAGTTGCGCACGTGGTTCGGCGCCTTGTCGGGGAAGAACTGGAACGTGATGGTACCGAGCGACGTCTCGAGCACCGCGCGGTAGCGCGACAGCTCGTCGGCCGTCTCGGTGGAGAACGGCTCGGGCGCAGGCGCCGCCTTGTCGCGAATGGTCACCTTCGTGATGACCACGCGCTCGGTCGGCACCGTGTTCTCGGCCGGCACCTGCGAGATCTTCTGCGCCACGTTGAGTCCCTCGGCGACGCGGCCGAAGATCGTGTACTGCCCGGTGATGGCCGGCTGATCGAAGATGCAGATGAAGAACTGCGAGCCGCCGCTGTCGGCCATGTTCGGCGCGAGCACCGCCGCCACGGCGCCGCGCGTCATCGCCTCGCCGTTGCGCTCGAAGCGCAGCTCGCGCAGGCCGCCCGTGCCGTAGCGCGCGCTCTGCGCCGGGTCCTTCGACAGCGGATCGCCGCCCTGGATGATGCCGTTCGGGATCACGCGGTGGAAGATCGTCCCGTCGTACGCCCCCTCGCGGGCGCGCGTGATGAAGTGCGCCACGTGATTCGGCGCCGCATCGGCGAGCAGGTCGAGCACGATGGTCCCCAGGCTCGTCTCGAGGACGGCCTGCTTGTTCTGCGTGTCGCCCGGGGCGAGCGTGTTGACGAAATATGTATCTGCCGGCGGCTGCGGACGCGCCGGTTGCGGCCGCGCCCCCTGCGCCGGGCGGGGCGGCGGCGCCTGCCCCCGCGCCTGCGCGGCCGCGCTGCGCGGGCTGCCGAGGAGCGCGAGCAGAATCAGCAACGCAATCATGCGCAGATTATAGGCTTGCGTCTGTTATATTGGCGGTGGGGGTGAGTTCCCAGGCTACCGCGCACACCCGCGACACGTCGATGTACGAACAGTATTACGGGTTCGTACAACCGCCGTTCACGCTGACTCCAGACCCGCGCTTCCTCTATCGCAGCGAATCGCACGAGGAAGCGATCACCCTCCTGCAGCAGGCCATCCGCCGCAAGGAAGGCTTCATCGTCCTCACGGGCGACATCGGCACGGGCAAGACGACGAGCTGCCGCGCGCTGCTCGAACAGCTCGATGCGAGCGTCTTCACCTCGCTCATCCTCAACCCGTTCCTGTCGGTCGAAGAGCTGCTGCGCGAGGTGCTGCTCGACTTCGGCGTCGTCTCGCGCGAGGGGGTGCGCAGCGGCCGTATCGCCACCGCGAGCAAGCACGAGCTGATCAGCACGCTGCACGAGTTCCTCCTGTCGCTGATGCCCATTCACGGCAGCGCGGTGCTCATCATCGACGAGGCGCAGCACCTCTCGACGCAGGTGCTCGAGCAGATCCGCATCATCTCCAACCTCGAGACCAACGAGCAGAAGCTGCTGCAGATCGTCCTCGTCGGACAGTTGAACCTGCTCGACGTGCTCGCCGCGGCGGAGATGCGGCAGCTGGATCAGCGCATCTCGATCCGCGCGACGCTGAAGCCGCTCAACCGCGAAGAGGTCGAGGCCTACATCGCGCACCGGCTCTGGGTGGCGCGCGGGTCGACGGCGGTGACGTTCGAGCCCGTGGCGCTCGATCGCGTGCACGCCTACACCGGCGGCGTGCCGCGCATCATCAACCTGCTCTGCGACCGCTCGCTGATGCAGTCCGCGCAGATGCGCGTGAACCGACTGACGCCGGCCATCATCGAGGAAGCCGCGGCCGGCCTCGGCCTGCGGCTGCCCGAACAGGGAAAGAAGAAGAAAAAGGCGGCCGGCACGGCCGCCATGGCGCCGACGCGGGCCCGCGTCGCCGGCATGGCCGCGCTCGTGCTGGCGCTTCTCGTCGTCGCGGGCCTGTGGTTCACGCCGGTCGATCAGCTGATTGACGTCGGCGTGCCAGCGATACCGCCTGCCCCCGTGTACGAGTCGCGCTATCCGGTTGGCCCGAAGCCGATTCCCCGCGCCGACCTGCTGCTGCCGCCGCCGGTCACCGCACCGCCCCCGGCGAGCCCGCGCCCCGCCACACCCTAGCGCCGCGTCTTCCGCGCGCGCTCTTCCTGCTGACGCGCGAGCGCCGCGAGCTCCTCCTGCACCTTGAGGTAATTCTCGAGACGCCCGGCGGCGATCTTCCCTTCCGCGACCGCCGCCTTCACCGCGCAGCGCGGCTCGTCGCGATGCCGGCAGTCGGTGAAGTGGCACGCGGGCGCGAGCGCTTCGATCTCGTCGAAGGTCTCCCGGACCGATTCGCTGGCATCCCACAACTGCAGCTCGCGCATCCCCGGCGTATCGATGACGAGTCCGCCGCCGGGCAGCACCACCAGCTCGCGGTGGGTCGTCGTGTGACGTCCGCGCGAATCCGACGCGCGCACCTCGCGCGTGCGCAGGACGTCGGCGCCGAGGAGACGGTTGATAATGGTGCTCTTGCCGACGCCCGAGGAGCCGAGCAGCGTCGCGGTCGTCCCCGCGCCGAGGTCGCCCTGCAGCTGTTCGAGCCCCTCCCCTCGCTTCGGGTTCACGACGTGCACGAGGATGTCGCCGGCGAGCGACGTCACCTCGCGCAGGTGCGCGGCGAGGTCGGCAGAGAGGTCCGGCTTGGTCAGGAGGATGACGGGCGAGGCGCCGCTCTCGCGCGCCATCACCAGGTAGCGTTCGAGCCGGCGGACGTTGTAGTCGCGATCGAGTCCCATGACGACGAAGACGACGTCGACGTTGGCGGCGACGACCTGCTCGCCGGTGACCTCGCCCGCGGCGCGCCGCGTGAACGCGCTGCGGCGCGGCAGCACGGCCATGATGACGCCGCGGTCTTCCTCCGGCCGCTTGCGCACGGCGACCCAGTCGCCGACCGCGGGCAGCTCCGCGCGGCCGCGCGCGCGGTGCTTCAGCCGTCCGGCTGTTACCGCGTCCAGCTCGCCGTCCTCGACGTAAACGCGGAAGATCTGGTTGAACTCGATCGCGACCCGCCCGGGGTGCACGTGCGCTTTCGATCGCCATGGGTCGAAGGCGGCGGCGAAGGCGTCGTTCCACCCCAACTCGGTGAGCGTCATGAGCGGGCTGCTGAACGCGCCAGCGACAGTCTCATCGCCGCGATCGGCCTGCCCGCGACGTCCGCCGGATCAGGAAAAGGACGGGGCTGAACGCTCGCGGTCACGACGTCTACCGCAGCACGCGACCGAGGAACGCGGACGCGGCCGCACGAAAGGCGTCTGTCCACTCATGGCCGCCCTCGAACACGCAGACGTCCACGCGCGCGTCGATGCGCGCGAGCGTGGCCCGATCGGCGGCTTCCTTCGCCTCGGAGTACCACGGGTCCTTCGTGCCGCGGCCGAGCAGCACCGGCGGCAGCTCCATGGCGCGGCGGTCAACGATGTCGGCAGGCACGTCGGCGGCGAGAATGATGACACCGTCGGCGCGATAGTTCGAGGCCGCGCGGTAGGCCATCGCTCCGCCCTGCGAGAAGCCCGAAAAGACCAGCGTGGACGACGTCGCCCGGCCCGCGCGGACGCGCTCGAGCACGCGGCCGACGTAGTCGATGTTGTCGGCGATGGCGAGCTCGCGGTCGTCGCGCGTCATCCAGCTCGCCACCACCCGTTCCTGGCGCGTGTAGAAAGGATGCAGCGCCTGGACCGAGACGAGCAGCCACGCCTCGGTTCCCGGAATCGTCTGCAGCGCATCCAGGTGGTCGTCCGCCGCTTCGCCGTAGCCGTGAAACCCGACCAGCAGCGGCCAGGGACCGCGGGTGTGGGGAACGCGGACGAGAAAGCGGCCGTGCACCCGCGCGTCGATCGTCTCCAGCGACGGCGGGCCGTCGTTCATTCGTCCGGCAGGCTCCGGTGCAGGTGGACCGGCGTCGCCTTCGATCGCATGCGCAGGTTGATGATCTCGACGAACACCGAGAAGGCCATCGCGAAGTAGATATACCCCTTCGGCACGTGCTGGCCGAAGCCCTCGGCGATGAGCGACAGGCCGATGAGGAGCAGGAACGCCAGCGCGAGCATCTTCACCGTCGGGTGCCGCTCGACGAACTCAGCGATGGCGGTGGACGCGAAAAGCATGGTGCAGACCGCGATGACGATCGCCGCGACCATGATGGAGACGAATTCCGCCATCCCCACCGCCGTGATCACCGAGTCGAGCGAGAAGACGATGTCGAGGATCAGGATCTGGACGATGACGCCGGTGAAGGAGACGGCCCGCCGCACCTCCTGTTCCGGCGTGTCGCCTTCCAGGTTCTCGTGAATCTCGCGCGTGCTCTTGAAGATCAGGAAGAGCCCGCCGCCGGCGAGGATGAGCGATCGCCCCGACAGCTCCAGGCCGAAGAGGACAACCAGCGGGCGCGTCAGGCCCATCACCCACACGATGGACAGCAGCAGCGCGATGCGGATGAACATCGCGAGGAACAGGCCCAGGCGCCGCGCGCGCTCGCGCGTGCCGGGCGGCAGCTTCCCGGCGACGATCGCGATGAAGATGATGTTGTCGATGCCGAGGACGATCTCCATGACGGTGAGCGTCAGGAGAGCGGCCCATCCCTCGGCCGTGCTCATCCATTGCATGGCTGTCAGCTGGTTGGTGGATGGTGGGTGGTAGAGTCGGGCTAACTACTAACCGCCATCTTGCACTCCGGAAGATCCGCAAGAGCGCCCCAGGTGTCGGGGTCCTGCCACACGAGAGTAGAGAGATATAAGGCCACGTCGCCTGCCGGGTAGGACGCCGCGATCGCTTTCGCGGCCGTGCTGAGCGCCTCGGGCGACGGCGGCTTGACCTCGTCCTCCGCGATGATCCCTTCGTCGTGCGCGATGCCGAGCGCGTCGAGGAAGGACCCCATCATCGGCCGCTGGTGCGCGAGGTGATAGGCGACGAGCATCCGCGCCGCGAGCATTTCGTTCACCGCCGGCATCGACAGGATGTACTGCGACTTCTTTTCGACCGGCAGCGCGATCACGCTCTTGAGGCGGAACTTGATGCGCTGCGCGATGAGACCGATCGCCTCGGCCTGCTCGCTGGCGGCGTGCTCGTCGCGCCAGAACGCGTCGGCCGCCTCGCGCTTCTTCTCCGGATCGAGCGTCTTCCACAGCTGCGAGGGGCGCGGGAGGTCGGGAACGGCTGGAGCGTCGGCCATGCTGAAATCGATACGTTAACATAGCGCTTCTATGCCCAGTCTGAGCGTCGAAGGTTTTACACCGGTTGAAGTTGCATTCGGCAAGCGCCTTGTGCTTGCGATCGAGCAGGACGCGCACGTCGACATCTTGCACGCGTGCGGCGGCAACGCGCGCTGCACGACGTGCCGGGTCGAGTTCATCAGCGGCGAGCCGCAGCGGATGACGCAGGCGGAGAAGACGCGGCTCGAGGAGAAGGGGTTAACGGGCGTCCGGCTGTCGTGTCAGATCGAGTGCGACCACGACATGGCGGTGCGGGCGATCAGCCGGCTCGAAGGCAGCGGGCGTCCGGACCCGGGGAGAACTCCCGAGCCGGCGATTCAGCCGCCGCCGGAGTGGATCCCGGCTGGTTAGTGGTTGGCTGGTTGGTGGTTGGTGGTTGGTGGTTGGTGGTTGGGGTCGCAGGCCGGGGACCAGGGATCAGGGATCGGGGATCAAGAGCGAAGACAAAAAAAGAGACACAGAGAAAATCTCTGTGTCTCTATGTCTCTGTGGCCCGTCGCCGGTGAAGGCTGCGGCTATTCGATCGAGATCTTCCGCAGCAGGTTGAAGTCCGACAGCATCTTGCCGGCGCCGAGGACGACCGACGAAAGCGGGTCCTCCGCCACCGAGACCGGCAGTCCCGTCTCCATCCGCAGCCGCTCGTCCATCTTCTGCAGCAGCGCGCCGCCGCCCGTCAGGACGATGCCGCGGTCGCAGATGTCCGCCGCGAGCTCGGGCGGGGTGCGCTCGAGGCCGTCGCGAACCGCCTGGATGATCATCCGGATCGGCTCCGCCAGCGCCTCGCGAATCTCGCCGTCGCTGATCGTGATCGTCGTCGGCTTCCCTTCGAGCTGGTGACGCCCCTTCACCTCGATCGTCTTCGTCCGGTCGAGCGGCGCCGCCGACCCGATTTCCATCTTGATGCGCTCGGCGGTGCGCTCGCCGATCAGGAGGTTGTGCTCCTTGCGGACCCACTGCGTGATCGCTTCGTCCATGGCGTTGCCCGCGACGCGGACCGACTTGCTGTAGACGGTGCCGGCCAGCGAGAGGACCGCGATGTCGGTGGTGCCGCCGCCGATGTCGACGACCATGTTGCCCGACGCCTCGGTGATCGGCATGCCGGCGCCAATCGCCGCGGCCATGCCTTCCTCGATGAGGTGCACTTCGCTCGCCTTCGCGCGGTAGGCGCTGTCCTTGACGGCGCGGCGCTCGACCTGCGTGATTTCCGACGGCACGCCGATGATGACGCGCGGCCGGACGAGCCGCTTGCCCTTGTGCGCCTTGCGGATGAAGTAGCCGAGCATCCGCTCGGCCGCCTCGAAGTCGGCGATGACGCCGTCGCGCATCGGCTTGATGGCGGTGATGTTGCCGGGCGTGCGCCCGAGCATTTCCTTCGCTTCGTTGCCGACCGCCTCGATCTGGGCGTTGGCGGTGTTGAACGCAACGATCGACGGCTCGCTGAGCACGATGCCGCGGCCGCGCGCGAAGACGCAGGTGTTCGCGGTACCGAGATCGATCGCCAGGTCGTTTGAAAAGACTGCCAACGCTCCGAGGAACACGAGGGCCTCCCTCTGCCGGTAAATGACTCGTCGTGGATACGTAAGCTTGCTGGGCTTGACTCCCAGTGCTGAACCGTTTATCGGCCGATTGGCGCGTGACTGCACGGCACGTGCACCTGCCCGAACTCGAAATTCGACGCGTCGTTGGAGTCACGTCGAAGTCGAGCGTTTCTGCCCCCGAGCCGGGCCGTTTTACGGAACTGCACGGCCGGCCTGGAGCCCAACTGAAGCCGCCGTGGCATTTCGCTTGCCTCGAATCGCGGTGGAGGGACCTTCATGGATAAGGACAAGCTCCCGCTGGATGACCCGCTCGGCATCGCCGATGCGCCGGTTCCGCAGGACGAGAACGACATTCGCGCCACCAACGACCCTGACGAGGTCGCGCGCCGCCGCGCTCGCGCGCTGGGCGAGGCCGACGGCGAATTCAGGGGCCCTGGCGCCGACGTCAACGAGGACGGCTTCGGCGCCACCTCGATCGACATGGGCTACGGCGGCGAAGGTAACGCCGTCAAGAAGAACCGCTAGGTGTCATTCAGGTCTTGGCCGCTGATTGGCGGCCAGGATCTTCTTCCGCAGCCGGATGTTCTTCGGCGTCACCTCGACCAGCTCGTCGTCGTTGATGAACTCGATCGACTGCTCGAGGCTGAGCACGCGCGGCGGGATGATGCGAATCGCCTCGTCCGCGGTCGAGGCGCGCATGTTCGTCTGCTTCTTTTCCTTCGTGACGTTGACGTCCATGTCGCGTGCACGGGCGTTCTCGCCGATGATCATCCCCTCGTAGACCGGGACCGCCGGCTCGATGAAGATCTCGCCGCGCTCCTGCAGGTTGTAGATCGCGAAGGCGGTGGCGACACCGGTGCGATCGGCCACCAGCGCTCCGGTCGTCCGCGCCGGAATCGCGCCGTGCCACGGCTCCCACCCGGCGAAGATGTGGTTCATGATGCCGGTGCCGCGGGTGTCGGTGAGGAACTGCGACCTGAAGCCGATCAACCCGCGCGCCGGGATGCGGAACTCCAGGCGCACGCGCCCGCTCCCGTGATTGACCATCTTCGTCGGCACGCCGCGCCGCGTGCCCGCCTGCGCGATGACCACGCCCTGGAACTCCTCGGGCACGTCGATGACGAGGTCCTCGACCGGCTCCATCTTCACGCCGTCGATCTCCCTGGTGACGATCTCGGGACGCGAGACCTGCAGCTCGTAGCCTTCGCGCCGCATCATCTCGATCAGAATCGACAGCTGGAGCTCTCCCCGTCCGATGACCTTCAGCTGCTCGGGCGAATCGGTATCCTCGACGCGCAGCGACACGTTGCCGAGCAGCTCCTTCGCCAGGCGCTCGCGCAGGTTCCTCGACGTGACGAACTGGCCGTCGCGTCCGGCCATCGGCGAGGTGTTGATGCCGAAAATCATCGACACGGTCGGCTCGTCGATCGCAATCGGCGGAATCGCCATCGGCTCCTCGACCGACGCGATCGTCTCGCCGATGGTGATGTCCTCGATCCCCGCCAGGCAGACGATGTCGCCCGCCGCGGCGCGCGTGACCTCGACGCGCTTGAGGCCGTCGAAGGCGAACAGCTTGGTGATCTTCGTCTGCTGCGCCGCGCCTCCGAGCTTCAGCACCGCGACCGGGTCGTTGAGATTCACGGTGCCGTTGAATACGCGGCCGATGGCGATGCGGCCCAGGTAGTCGCTCGAATCGAGGTTCGCGACGAGGATCTGCAGCGGCGCCGCGGGGTTGCCGCGCGGCGGCGGCACGTGATCGACGATGGCCTCGAACAGCGGCTGCAGGTTCTCGCCGCGCACGTGCATGTCGGTCGAAGCGACACCGTCGCGCGCGTTGGTGTAGAGGACCGGAAACTCGATTTGATCCTCGGTCGCGTCGAGATCGATGAACAGGTCGTAGACCTCGTTGGGCACTTCCTTCGGCCGCGCGTCCGGCCGATCGATCTTGTTGAGGACGACGATCGGGGGCAGCCCGCGCTCGAGCGCCTTGCGCAGCACGAACCTGGTTTGCGGCAGCGGCCCCTCGGACGCGTCGACGAGCAGCATCACGCCGTCGACCATCGACAGCGTCCGCTCGACCTCGCCGCCGAAGTCGGCATGGCCGGGCGTATCGCAGATGTTGATGAGCAGATCCTTGTAACGAACGGCAGTGTTCTTCGCCAGGATCGTAATCCCGCGCTCGCGTTCGAGGTCGTTGCTGTCCATGATGCGCTCCGCGACCTCGTGATGGATGGCGCGGAAGGCACCGCTCTGTCGCAACAGCGCGTCGACGAGCGTCGTTTTTCCGTGATCGACGTGCGCGATGATGGCGACGTTGCGCAGCAGCGGGTTGGCAACCTGTCGCGATTTCTGGTGTACGGGCATCTCATCAGTATAAAGAGAGCTCATCGATACGTCACTTCTCCGTTGATTGATGCACGCATGGTCTCTACCATCGCATTTAGGTGCCCCAGTGAACTCTACGGTCATGCACTCGGTGCTGGTCGTCGACGACGACATATCACTGCGGCCCATGCTGGCCGCTTGGGTCAACCGGTTCGGATTCACCGCCTACGAAGCCGCCTCGGCAGAGGCGGCGCTGCAGCACCTCGAGCACACCCCGGCCGACATCGCCCTTTGTGACGTCAACATGCCGGGTCGCGACGGCGTGTGGCTGGCGGGGCGGATTCGCGAGCAGCATCCGACCACCGCGGTCATCATGGCGACCTCCGTCGACGACGCGGACGTCGCCGTCTCGACGCTGAGCAACGACGTCGTCGACTACCTGCTGAAGCCGTTCGACAGCACCAGGCTCCGCGAAGCGCTCGCGCTCGGCCTCGACTGGCACCGCGCGAGCGTCGGCGACGAGGACCTGCACCACGTGCTGCAGTCGCGGCTGCGCACGCGGCGCGCGGCGGTCGCGGCCACGCTGGCGCAGGCGCAGGCGAGCGCGCAGCAGGCCGCCGACAGCCTCATTGCGATGCTGCAGCTGCACGAGAAGGACGGCCGCGGCCACTCGACGCGCGTCACCCAGCTGGCGATTGCGCTCGCCGACGAACTCGGCCTCCCGGATGACAAGCTCGAGGACCTCGAATTCGGCGCCATGCTGCACGACGTCGGCAAGATCGACATGCCGACCGAGATCCTGTGCAAGCCGGCGCCGCTCGACGACGCGGAATGGGACGTGATGCGCACGCATCCGCAGGTCGGCTACGACCTCGTGAGAAAGCTGCCTCACCTGGCGGGCGCTGCCGAGATCGTGCTCGCGCACCACGAGGCATTCGACGGCAGCGGCTACCCGCACGGGCTGAAGGGGAGAAACATTCCGTTCGCCGCGCGCATCCTGACGATCGCCGACTCCTACGACTCGATGACGCATCCGCACACGCAGCGGCCGGCGATGCCGGCGGCCATGGCCATGCGCGAGATCGAGCGCTGCAGCGGATCGCAGTTCGATCCGGATGCGGCCGCCGCGCTCGGGCGCGTGCTGCAGCACGCGAGCGAGCCGCTGACGGCGTAGACGGCTAGACGCGCGACCGCGTCCGCAGCCCCTGACGCAGGGACATCACGAACGACACGATCGTCAGCGCGATCGCCGCAATCCACAGTGCGTTCGCGGTGGCGACGCTCAATGGCCGGACACCGAACACGCCGGACATCGCGGCCATCGGGATGACGGCGAGCACCAGCGCCACCAACGCCAGCAGCCACGCCCACGCTCGTGATCTCATATGTATCCCCCGGAGTCCGCCTGAAGGCGGACGCTACGTACACCGCCGGCGAAATCGCAAGGGCCATACCGCTTCTGTTATGCTGCCCACCATGCGCTCGACCATACTTGCGACGGTCGTCTTTCTCGGCGCCGCGGCGGCGGCGCAAACACCCCAGCCGTGGACGCTCAAGATCCAGCCGCTCGAGCTCGCGAGCCAGCGCGGGAGCAACGGCGCGCAGGTCAGCGTGTCGAAGCGCGGAGTGCTACTCAGCTGGCTCGAGACCGACAACGACGTGCCGACGCTCAAGTTTGCCGAGCGGACCTCGACAGGCTGGACGCAGCCCGTCAAGGTCGCGTCGGGTGAGGATTGGTTCATCACCGAAGCGGACACGCCATCGGTGCTGCGCCTCTCGAACGGCACCCTCGTCGCCGACTGGATGCAGAGCAGCAGCGACGAATTCGAGGCGTCGAACCTGCGCCTCTCCTATTCCAAGGACGAGGGCAAGACGTGGTCGAAGACGTTCCTGCCGCATCACGACGGGACGATCACGCAGCACGCCTTCGCCACGCTGTTCGAGCTGGCCAACGGCAACCTCGGACTGGTGTGGCTCGATGGACGCCTGACGGTGAAGGACCGCGAGCATGGCCCGATGACGCTCCGCTACGGCGCCTACAACGCGCAGTGGGCGCAGGTGTCCGACCGCGGGATCGACGTCAAGGTGTGCGACTGCTGCACCACGAGCGTCGCGCTGACCGCGGACGGCCCGATTGCCGTCTATCGCAACCGCACGGACGACGAGATTCGCGACATCTACGTGACGCGCTACGAGAACGGCGCGTGGACCGCGGGCAAGACGGTGCACGACGATGGCTGGTCCATCCACGCGTGCCCGGTGAACGGCCCGGCCGTCAGCGCCCTCGGCCGCAACGTGGCGGTGGCGTGGTTCGTGGCGAAGAACGACCAGGGGCAGGCGTTCGCCGCCTTCTCGAACGACGCGGGACGCACCTGGGGCCAGCCGATCCGCCTGGACGAGGCGGCGTCGCTCGGCAAGGTCGACATCGAGATGCTCGACGACGGCGGCGCGGTGGCGGCGTGGATGGAATTCGCGAACCAGCGCTCGCAGTTCCGCGTGCGCCGCATCGAGGCGTCGGGCGCGAAGTCGGCGCCCGTCACCGTGGCCGGGGCCGCGGGCAGCGGGCGCGCCGGCGGGGTGCCGCGCATGGCGCGGTCCGGCGGCGAGCTGGTGTTTGCGTGGGTCGATACGCCGGAAAACGGCGGCATCGGCGGCGTGAAGACCGCGACCGCGGCGTTACCGCATTGACCCGGCGGTCAGCGTCCACTTCCATCCGTCCTTCGGACGAACGATCGACTGCGCGCGCAGCCAGTGGTCCGCGTCGTTCTTGCCGGGATTGCCCGTGATGACGATGCGATCGCCGGGCTTGAGCGTCATGCTCGTCACGCCCTGGTGGTCGAGCTGCCCGCGCGCCTCCCACTCCACGGTCCAGCGCTGGAGCTGACGGTTCGAGTCGGGCGCCATGACCTGCAGCAGCGTATGCGGGTTGCGGAAGACGAACTGCAGCAGCTCGCCTTCGATCGACAGCTGCTTGGTCTCGAGATAGGTGGCCGCGAACGAATGGTGGGCGGAGACCTGCCGCCCGCACAGCAGTGCGCCGAACAGCAGCAGGACGGTTGCCACCCGCTTCATTACCACCCTAATAGTAAGCAGACCCGGGTCGGCGGTCCCTGAAGAGTACCTGAAAAATAGTTCAGGGAGTTGCTCGAGACTTCCGTAAGAACCGCCAGCCCACGATCACGGAGGTCATGCTCAGGAGCAGGCCGCCCACGCAGAGCGTCACGATGACGACGTCCCACAGCCAGCCGGCCTGATACAACCCGGGGAAGTCGAGGCTGTGCAGGCCGTGATAGAGCCACCGCACCGGGCGGCCGCCCGCCGTCTCGCGCTGCACGACGGCGCCATCACGCGCCGACAGGTACAGCCAGCTGTTGTCCGCGTCCGCGTACTTGATACGCAGTACCGGCAGCGGCCGCTCGCCCGCGCGGTCGTAGTAGTAGCTGTCGTAACTGGTGAGCCAGACCGCCTCCTGCGAGCGGACGCCGGGCATCGCGGCGCTCGCCGCCGCCAGCAACTCCCCCTCCGTGAAGCCGTCCTTGATCGCGGGACCGTGGTCCGCGGTCAGCAGCAGGGTGCGTCCTTCCCCGTCCTGCACGCGGTAGAAGGGCGCATCCATGAACTGAATCAGCTCGAGCTCCTTCGCGGTACCGAAGCGTCCCAGCCGATCGGGATCGGATTCGCGCGGAACCAGCTGATGGGGACGCCGTCCCAACTCGGGTTGCGCCTCGAGGTCGGGTTCGCGCTGCAGCGTCTCCAGGACCTGCCGCGGTGTCATCGCGAAGCGGGCGGGATCCACGCCGTCGCCGCGCACGGCGACGACCTGGGCGCGCCGCGGCGCGGCATCCTCGCTGACGCCCCACGGCTCCATCGACAGCATGCCGCTGAACAGCCACGTCAGCGTGATGACGCCGAAGATCAGGCCGGCATAGTGATGCCATCGCAGCCATCCGACGTACGGGGTGCCGGAGAGGCCAAGCCGGTACCGTCGCGTCAACGAATACCGATACACGCCGATGACCAGGCCAACGACGCAGAGCAGACATCCGACGAGCGAGCCGTAGACGACGGTGTTGTACCAAAGCGACCCGCGCACACGGAGCGGGCGGAAGTAGAACCAGTGCATGACCGGACCCGCGTAGCCCCAGAAGCGGCTGCGCCGATCCGTCTTGAGCACGATCTCGCCCGTATCCGCGGCGACGTAGACGTTCGTGCCCGCGGCATCGCCGAGCGACACCAGGTGCAAAGGGCCGCCCGAGCGCATCCCGATGGTCCACTGGTCGGGCTCCCGCAGCGTCTCGACGAATCGACCCGTGCCGCTCTCCGAGGGAAACGCCGCGCGTACGGCGGCAAGCGCGTCGTCGCCCGTCAGCCGTTCGAGGACGCTGCCGTCGTCGGCAAACAGCGTCACCCAGTCGCCCTGGACGAAGAAGCGGTAGACGGGACGCGACTGATAGGTCGAGAGGCGGATGCGTGCGGGATTGTCGGCCAGCGTTGCCTGCGCGAGCGCTTCGGCGGGCGTCAGGCGAATGGCTGTGGGATCGAGCGCCGGCAGGCGGGCGACGCGCTCGGCGGGATCGTACGCCGGCATCCGCGCGTAGACCATCACGATGCCGGACGCGAACCAGACGACGAAGATCAGGCAGAAGACGAGGCCCAGGTAGCGGTGGACGACCGTCAGCAGCGAGATGGCGCTCTTCACGCCGGGAAGAATAGCCGAAGGGAGGCGGGTGCGAAAGGACCCGCCCTACATGGGGTCCTTCCGGACCCGCCTCACTGAAGGGCCGCGGCGGTGACGAAGCGCGGCTCGATGTCGACGGGGACGCTCGCCAGCCGGTCGAGCACGCGCTGCACGGGCGGCCGGACGACCGCCAGCGTCGCGATCATCTGCTTGGACGCGGCGTAGTCTCCCACCGCCTGCATCGTCATGAGGTCGCGCGTCAGGTCGGTGACGTTCTGCTTGATGCGCGCCGGGTTGACCGCGAAGGTCCCGTCGGGCGACACCGTGACGCCCCCCTTGTCGAGGAAGTAATTGAGCTGCATGGCGACGCCGCGGCCGTGCGCCTCGTTCAGCCCGAAGCGGATCGAGCGGAACATCGACGCCAGGTACGTCGTGTACATCGTCTGCTCGTACTTCTTCTCCAGCGTGCCGCGGTCGACGAGGAACTGCAGCGCGAAGAGGCCGGAAATGTCCGCCTTCGCTTCCTCGATCGTGCTGTAGGTCTCCTTCAGCTCCTGGCGCACCGTGGACGGGCGCTCGCCGGCGACGATGTTGTGCGGCCCGAGGCCGTGCATCAGCTCGTGCATCAGGATGTGGGTGAAGAAGGCGTCGAACTCCACGTTCGGCTGGTCCTTCGCCGCGAGCGCCACCTTCGAGATCGGCACGAGCACCTTCGCGAACTTCGCGTCCTGCGTGTTCTTCAGCATGACGCGCTTGGCGCCCTTCTCCGCCGTGATGCGCTCGTCGTTCGGCAGGTTGTAGGCCGCCGTCTGCACGCCGCGATTGCCGTCGCCGCCCGAGAAGACGACGTCCACGACGCGAATCGGCGCCAGCGCGCCGAGTTTCGGGTTGCGGTACTTCGGGTCGATCGGCAGGTTGTTCTCGATCTCCTGCAGCTCGGCGCCGAAGCGCGCCAGCTTGGCGCTTTCCGCGTCGTCGCGCAGCGTGATGAACGCCTCGAACGCGGCCTTGTAATTGAACCACTCGTCCTCGTAGACCTCGTACGGCCCGATGGTCGGCTCGATGCTCGCGTCGAGCTCCATCCACGCGACGTCGCTGTCGTAGTAGTCGTTGGTGAGGAACGCCTGCGCGCGCTTCTCGAGGAAGGTGCGGAGCGTCGGCTGCCGCGTCAGCGCGGCCGCTTCCTTCAACAGCGCCGCGGCGTGCGCCAGCTCGCCCTGGTATTCGTAGCTGTACGGGACCGCGATGAACTTCCCTTCGGCATTGCGCCGGATGGTCGTGTAGAAGCCGGTGGCAAACGTCTTCTGCGATCCCGACAGCGTCGAGAGCCATTCCTCGATCTGATCCTTGGTCGCATCCGGCGGGTAGAAGTTGGCCTGCTCGGGTTTTGCGGGCGCGCCGGGGACGAAGGCGTCGTTGTGATCGAGCCGGGACCAGGGACCCTTGTTGACGAGGAAGTAGTGCAGCCGCTCGCGCCCGAGCGGCGACGTGTCCTGCAGCAGGCCGAGCAGCATCGTCTCGTTGCCGGCCCAGACCTGGCGCAGGAACAGCGTGTCCATCACCTTCGCCGCCTCGACGAGGCGGGCGAGCGCCTGGCGCTCGTTGGCGGGCAGCGCGCTGACGTCGGCCGACAGGTCGACGGGCGCGAACCGCGCGGCCATGTTCTTCAGTTGATCGGCGCCGGGCGCGGTACTCTGCGCGCCGACGGCGACGCTTCCAGCAACGACTGAGGCCATGATGATCTTTCTCATTCTCGTTCCTGGGCCGCCTGAAGGCGGCCCCTACGCCTGGATCGTAGGGGCCGGCTTCAGCCGGCCCACCTGCTAATGAATCCCGCCGCCCGTGATCTGCAGGCCGGCGGGGTCGGCGCCGAGCCGCCGAATCGCCTCCTCCCACATCTGCTCGTGCGGCACGTTGAAGATCAGCGCCGGATCGACGTCCATCGTCAGCCACGCGGAGGCGGCGATTTCACGATCGAGCTGCCCCGCGTCCCACCCGGCATAGCCGACGAGCACCCGCGCGCGAGCCGTCGGCGGCGCCTGCAGCAGCTGCAGCGTCAGCTCTTTCGACACCGACAGCAGGACGCCCGGGCAAATCTCCCGCTGCTCCTCGTCCGGTCCCTGCGCTTCGGACATCAGCACCCACGTGCGCTGCGGATCGACGGGTCCACCGACCCAGAGCTTCACGTTCGGATCGACGCGAATGGGCGGGTCGGTCTTGACGAGCGTCCACGCCGGCTCTTCCATCTGTCGGTTGACGACGAGGCCGAACGCGCCGCCGTCGGTGTAATCACAGAGCAGGACGACCGTCTTCGCGAAGTTCGGGTCCGCCATCTGCGGCATCGACAGGAGCAGGATTGGGGCAGCGCCGGCCATGACTCGATCTTAGCCCGTCGGGGCGAAGGCGCGCCCACTCTATGTGTTCCCTCACCATCGGATCAGCTGTGGACGGCTGGTCCTCGCGGCGCGCGTCGAGCGCCGCGCGCGCATCGGCGTCGCCGCTGTTGCCGATGGCGACGGCGAGGTTGCGGCGAAGGCCCGTGAGCTTCGCGCGCGTCATCGCGCTGCCCTTGATCAACGCGCGCAGCTCGCTGTCGGGGCGCCGCCACAGATCGACGAGGCGCGGCAGGTCGAGCCCCGCGCGCGCCTGCCACGGCGCGTCCGACGACACGGACGAGGGCTGGTTGTGCGGACACACGTCCTGGCAGATGTCGCAGCCGTAGACGTGGTTGGCGAGCGCGCCGCGATACTGCTCGGGGATCGACGAGCGAAGCTCGATCGTCAGGTAGGAGATGCAGCGGGTCGAGTCGAGGACACCGGCATCGACGAGCGCGCCGGTGGGACAGGCATCGAGGCAGCGCCGGCAGGAGCCGCACTGCTCGAGCGCCTGCACGTCGGGCTCGAGTGCCAGCGTGGTGATGATTTCGGCGAGGAACAGCCACGAGCCGTGCTCGGCGTTGATGAGGCAGGTGTTCTTGCCGATCCAGCCCAGGCCCGCGTACTGCGCATAGACGCGCTCCTGCACCGGCCCGGTATCGACGTACGCGCGCGCGTCGAACGGCTGCGGCGACTCCGTGCGCATCCACTGGAGCAGCGCATCGAGGCGCGACTGGAGCACGTCGTGGTAGTCGTCCCCGCGGGCGTATTTGGCGATGAGGGCAGCAGACGGTCCGGCTGAAGCCGGACCCCACCGGTGATGCTCGCCGGATTCAGGCAGATCGGTGTTGTAAATAGTGCCGGTGACGATCACCGAGCGCGCGCCGGCGACGACGTTGCGCACGTCGGCGCGGCGGTCGGCGGAACGCGCCATCCACGCCATCTCACCCGCGTAGCCGCGCGCGAGCCACTCGTCGAGCGATTTCAGCTCGGGGAAGCTGTCGGCCGGTGCGATGCCGCACAGATCAAAACCCAGCTCGCGTGCCCGGGCTTTGATCCGTTCGGCTGCGATCACGCGCGGGAAACCAGTTGCCTGACCACGTACGGCAGGATGCCGCCGTGGCGGAAGGCGATCAATTCCTCGGGTGTGTCCACGCGCGCCATGACGGTGAACTCGCGCACGCTGCCGTCGGCGGACATCGCGCGCACCTGCACCTCGCCGCGCGGCTGCAGCGCCGCGCCGGCGCCGGCGAGGCTGTAGACCTCGGTGCCGGTGAGCTTGAGCGACGCCGCGTTCTCGCCGGCCTTGAACTGCAGCGGCAGCACGCCCATGTTGACGAGGTTGCTGCGGTGGATGCGCTCGAACGATTCCGCGATCACCACCTTCACCCCGAGCAGATACGTGCCCTTTGCCGCCCAGTCACGCGACGAGCCGGAGCCGTACTCCTTCCCCGCGATCACCATCAGCGGCACGCCGGCGCCGCGATAGGCCACCGACGCGTCGTAGATGGACATGACGTCGCCGCCCGGCTGATAGGTCGTCCATCCGCCTTCGGTCCCCGGCGCGAGCTGATTGCGCAGCCGCGTGTTCGCGAACGTGCCGCGCATCATCACCTCGTGGTTGCCGCGCCGCGCGCCGTAGGAGTTGAAGTCCGACGGCTGCACGCCACGCCCGATCAGGTACTTCCCCGCCGGGCTGTCGGCCTTGATCGATCCAGCGGGCGAGATGTGATCGGTCGTGATGCTGTCGCCGAGCAGCGCGAGGACGCGTATGCCGGCCAGGTCGCTCGGCGGCGCCGGCGTCATCGTCATTCCTTCGAGGAACGTCGGCCGGCGGATGTAGGTGGAGTCTTCCCACGCGTAGCGGTTGCCTTCCGGTACCGGCAGCTGCTGCCAGCGATCGTCGCCCTTGAAGACGTCCCTGTAGCTGCGCTTGAACATCTCCGCGTTCACCGCGCGCTGCATCGTCTCCTGGATTTCCTGCTCGCTCGGCCAGATGTCCTTCAGGTACACCGGCTTGCCGAACCGGTCGTCGCCGAGCGGCTCGGTGGTCAGGTCCTTCGTAATCCACCCGGCGAGCGCGTAGGCCACGACCAGCGGCGGCGACGCGAGGTAGTTCGCGCGCACGTCCTGCTGGATGCGTCCCTCGAAGTTGCGGTTGCCGCTCAACACCGAGCAGACGACGAGACTCTTTTCGCGAATGACGGCTGACACTTCGTCCGGAAGCGGGCCGCTGTTGCCAATGCACGTCGTGCAGCCGTAGCCGACGAGATCGAAGCCGAGTTGATCGAGGTAGGTCGCGAGGCCCGCGGCTTCGAGATACTCGGTCACGACCTTCGAGCCGGGAGCGAGGCTGCTCTTCACCCACGGCTTGCGCGTCAGGCCGCGCTCGACCGCCTTCTTCGCCACGAGGCCGGCGCCGATCATCACGCTCGGGTTCGACGTGTTCGTGCAGCTCGTGATCGCGGCGATGACGACCGCCCCGTGATTGAGCTCCTCGAGCGCCGGGTCGGCAACCGCCACGCCGGACTGCGCCACGGCGCCGGTGGCCATCGCCACGCCCTGCCGCGCGCCGCCGGCATCGGCGGCCTTGGCCGGCTTCGGCGCCACCTGCATGGTCGGCAGCGCCACCTGGAACGCGGCCTTCGCGTGCATCAACGAGACGCGATCCTGCGGCCGCTTCGGTCCCGCGAGGCTCGGTTCGACGGTATCGAGCTTGAGCTCGACGGTGTCGGAATAGATCGCATCGGGCGCGCCCTCGAGGCGGAAGAGTCCCTGCGCGCGCGCGTAGGCCTCGACCAGCTGCACCCGCGATTCGTCGCGGCCGGTGAGCCGCAGGTAATCGAGCGTCATCTCGTCGATGGGGAAGATCGCGACCGTCGCGCCGTACTCGGGGCACATGTTGCCGAGCGTCGCGCGGTCGGCGATCGTCAGGTGCTTCAGCCCCTCGCCGAAGAACTCGACGAACTTGCCGACCACGCCCTGCTTGCGCAGCAGCTCCGTGATGGTGAGCACGAGGTCTGTCGCCGTCGCCCCCTTCGGCAGCGCGCCCGTCAGCCGCACGCCGAGCACCTGCGGAATCAGCATCGAGCTCGGCTGACCGAGCATCGCCGCCTCCGCTTCGATGCCGCCGACGCCCCAGCCGACGACGCCCAGGCCGTTGACCATCGTCGTGTGCGAGTCGGTGCCGAACACGGTGTCCGGGTACGCCACCGTGTGGCCGTCCGCCTGCTCCGAGAAGATCACGCGGGCGAGGTGCTCGATGTTGACCTGGTGGACGATACCGGTGTCCGGCGGCACGACGTCGAAATTGCGGAACGCGCGCTGGCCCCAGCGGAGGAACGCGTAGCGCTCGCGGTTGCGCGAGAACTCGAGCTCCGCGTTGAGCGAGAACGCGTCGGCGCGGGCGAAGTAATCGACCTGCACCGAGTGATCGATCACGAGCTCCACCGGCTGCAGCGGGTTGATGCGATCGGGGTTGCCGCCGAGGTCGACCATGGCATCGCGCATGGCCGCCAGGTCGACGACGCACGGGACGCCGGTGAAGTCCTGCAGGAGGACGCGCGCCGGCATGAACGAGATTTCCTTTTCGACGTTGGCGGTCGCGTTCCAGCGCGCGAGCGCCTGGATGTCCTCGGCCTTCACGAACGCGTCGTCTTCGCGCCGGAGCAGGTTCTCGAGGAGGATCTTCAGCGAATACGGCAGGCGCGAGACGCCGGGAAAACCGGCCTTCTCGAGCGCGGGGAGGCTATATATCTGGACTGTTTGCGCGCCGGCGCGGATCTCGGTGCGCGTGTTGAAGCTGTTTCGGGTGGTCATACCAACCCAGGATCATACTTCGCTCAACACAATCGGTGCACCCGCTCAGGTGCGGCGTCATACATCGGCGCGACACGTACGACAGGGCGCCGGCGGCTCGCTGCGTGATTTCAATGCGTAAGCTGGCCCGTCCGCGCGTCACCTGATCGGTTTGTTCGCGGCATTCGGTTTGCGACCGGTCACGATGGAGGTGTCCCTCAATGGACCAGAACAAGAACACCCAGGGTCAGCAGGGCCAGAAGCAGAACCAGGGCCAGACGAACCAGGGTCAGCGGCAGGGTTCGCAGGGCAACCGGGATCAGGCTGAGGGCTCGCGCGACAAGACCCGCGGCGGGCAGTCGCCGGGCGACGAGAACGACGACAACCGCGGCAACGTGGGCGGCCCGGAGCGAGGCACCGGCAGTCAGGGTGAGCGCAACTCGAGCGGCATCTCGAACCGCGGGATGAGCGAGAGCGAGGAGCAGGCCGATCTTCCGAGCCGCGGCTCGAGCAGCGAAGACGACCTGGATCAGTCAGAGCGCTGAGAGGACGCCATCTTCGGAGTCGTACTCCGGTACAGGTCGTGCGCGAGCCTGACTCGCGCACGACCGATCACCGTACTCCGACTCGCAGACAGTCCGACTCAACGTCGTAGATTGTGCGTACGCGCAACCGCGAGCACCGCATCGGCCGCACGGCCACTCGCCCCGCGATCGCCTAGCCTTGCCCGCACCCGTCGCAGCTCCTCCCGTGTCCTGGCGTGCAATTCGCCGTCGGTCAGGAACCTGACCGTTTCCGTCGCGACGCGCTCGGCGGTGAAGTCCTCCTGGATCAATTCCGGCACGATGCGTCTGCCCGCCACGAGGTTGGCCATAGCGTAGGTGTCGACGCGGACGAACGGCTTGCCTAGCCGGTACGTCAGCGGTGACAGCCGGTAGACGACCACCATCGGCCGCTCGTGAAGCGCCGCCTGCACGGTGGCCGTCCCCGACGCGGTGACGACGACATCCGACGCCGCCAGTACGTCGTCCGTGCGCTCGCGGACGAGGGCCGGCCGCCCGACGGCCCCCGCGCCGGCATCGAGCAGCGGCGCAAACAGCGTGTCGGGAAGATTGGGCGCGGCGGCAACGAGAAACTGGACGCTCGGCACTCGCGCTCGAATGAGCGGCAGCGCGGCCGCCATGCCGGGCACGATGCGCCGCAGCTCGTTCGGCCTGCTGCCCGGCAGCAGCGCGACGGTCGGAACGGCGGGATCGAGACCGCGCTCGCGCAGCAGCTCCGCTCGCGGCTGCCGCACCTGCACGAGATCGACCAGGGGATGGCCGACGAACTCCACGGGCACGCCGGCGTTCCGGTACAGCGGCTCCTCGAACGGGAAGATGACCAGCACGCGCGTGACGAACCGCTTCATCGTCTGCATCCGGCCGGCGCGCCACGCCCAGAGCTGCGGGCTGATGTAGTAGACGACGGGAATGCCCAGCGCGTGGACCTTCGCCATCAGCCGGAAGTTGAAATCGGGAAAATCGATGGCGACAAAGACGTCGGGCCGCAGTTCGCGGGCCGCGGCGGTGAGACGCCGAAGCATGGCGAACGATCGCGGCAACACGCGGATGGCTTCGGTCAACCCCGTGACCGACAGTCCCTCGAAATCGCCGATGAGGCGCGCCCCCGCCGCCGCCAGCCGCTGGCCACCGAAGCCGGACACCTCCGCCGACGGTTCGCGCGCGAGCAGCTCCGCGACCAGCGCGCCGGCGTACAGATCACCGGACGGCTCGCCGCACGAGAGCATGATGCGCATGACGCGTTAAGTTATCGGAGGGGCTGCTGGAACAGCATCGGGTCGACGGCGGTGTTGAACGTGACGGCCTTCAGCGTCCGCTCGAGAATCTGCCGGCCGTCGCGCATCACCGTCGCCTTGAACGGCACCTCGATGCCGTTCACCTTGCGGTAATCCGAGAACACTTCTTCCGCCTGCGACGGGCGCCCGTCCGGGCCGGGCGTCGTATAGGTCTGCCGCGCGATGCGGTAATCGCGATCGATGTAGACCTTGACGGGGTCGAGACCCTGCCCACTGAACTCGAGCACCTTGAACGTGGCCCCTCCTGCGCCCTCCTCCGCCAGCTGGCGCACGGTGACCTTCCCTTCGGCGGCGGCGATCAACAGCGGAAACGTGTCGCGGCGAACCGTCGCCGCGAAGTCGTTGCGCATGGCCGGCGGCGCGGCCGACACGCCAGCCGGATCCCGCACCCACGCGGTACCCGCGTTGTACGCCTGCACGCTCTGCTGCCCGGCGAAGGTCGCGTCCACGCGGAACTTGTCGGGATAGACGACGTAGGTCTTGGTCGGGATGATCGTTGGCCCGCGAGCGGTCATCACCGACATGTCGGCATCGACCACGACGGTGCGAATCGCCTTCAGTGCCTCGACGCCGCCCTTGGCCTGCACGACACGTTGGACGAGGTCGTTGACCGCACTCGGCGCGCTCGCGCTGGGCGGTGCGCCAGGGCCGCCTGGCGCGGCCTGGCCGCCCGGAGCGTTCGGCGCCGCAGGACGCGGATTCGCCTGCCCCTGCGAATACGCCACTCCCAACTCCCCAACTCCCAATTGCCAAGCAGCCCGTTGTCGCGAGTTTGGATGTGCGTGGAAGTTGGAAGTTGGAAGTTGGGAGTTTGCCGCGGCGCCACGCGGAGCGGACGGCGTACCTATCGCGCCGCGCCGCGTTGGCTGCTGGCGCTCGCGCTTCAGGTTCGGTGACATCAGGTCCAGCTGATCGACCGGGATGACTTCGTAGCCGCCGAGCCCCATCTCGATCAGCTGCGACGCGAAGGCGCGCGCGTTGCCGACGAGCACGATGGAGAGGCGATCGGGCCTGACGTATTGCCGGGCGACACGCTGGATGTCGTCGGGCGACACCGCGAGCACGCGCTCGCGGAAGGTGCCGATCTCCGCGATCGGCAGGTCGTAGAAGAGCACGTTGAGGACCTGCGTCGCGATTTGATCGGGCGTCTCGATCGTCAGCGGGAAGCTGCCCGCCAGGTACGCCTGGGCGTCCGACAGCTCGCGCTCGCCGACGCGCTCGCGCGCGAGGCGCGAGAACTCGTCGATCATCAGCCGCAGCGCCTGGCCGGTGGTGTCGGTGCGCGTGTCGGTCTCCGCCACGAAATCGCCGGCGTTCTTCCGCGCTTCCGCGTTCGCTTCCGCACCGTAGGTGAGGCCGTACTGCGACCGCAGCACCTGGTGCAGGCGGTTCGCGCCCTCGCCGCCGAGGATCTTCACCGTCAGGTCCCACGTCAGGTAGTCGGCGTGCTTGCGCGGAATCGCGAGCTGGCCGACGCGGATGCTCGTCTGGACCGTGCCCGGCTTGTCGACGACGACGATGCGGCGCGAGGACGGCGGCGGCTCTACTGGTGTCGCCGGCGGAAGATCGCCACGCGCCCAGCCGCCGAACACGCGCTGCGCCGCCGCGAACGCCTCGTCGCTCGTCACGTCGCCGACGATGGCGAGAATCATGTTGTTGGGCACGAAATACTGGCGATGGAACGCCTGCAGGTCCTCGCGTGTCAGCGAGGTCAGCGATTCTTCCGTGCCGCTGCCGGGCAGCCCGTACGGATGAAACCCGTAGACGAGCCGGTCGAAGACGACGTCGGCGATGTAGCCGGGATCGTCGGAGTTGACGCGCAGCGAGGAGAGAATTTGGTCCTTCTGCCGCGCGATCTCGTCCGGCGCGAACGACGGGTTGCGCGCGATGTCGGCGACCAGGTCCATCCCCGTCTGAAACGAGTCCTTCATGACGATCGCGTTGACGAACGACAAGTCCGTCGCCGCGCCCGTCCCGAGGTCGCCGCCGATGAAGTCGATCTGATCCGCGACCTGCTGCGCCGTCCGCGTGGTGGTCCCCTGATCGAGCAGCGACGCCATCAGGTTCGCGACGCCACCCTTCCCCTTCGGGTCCTGCGCCGAGCCCGCGCCGACGAGCAGGCGGATGCTGACGGCCGGCTGCTCGTGGTGCAGCACGGCCACGACGCGCATGCCGTTGGGCAGGGAGCGGATTTCGTACGGTGGGAAGGTAACCTCGTGCGCCGCCAGCGGCCGCGGCGGCTGCTCCGCGGGCCAGTCTCGCGCTTGCGCGCGAGCCTGGCCCGAAAATCCCAACACCCAAATCCCAAAACCCAACGCACAAAGGCGGCTCATCGCCCGCCTCCACCATTGCCGCCCTTCGGCATGATGTAGAGCACCGTGCGGTTCTTCTCGCTGAAGTAGGTCCTCGCGACGCGCTGGATGTCGGCGGTGGTGAGATTCAGGAACACGTCGATCTCGTCGTCCGCGGTCCGGATGTCGTTGTGGATGACCGCGGCGTGCGCGAGGTGGAGCGCCTTCTGCTCGTCGCTCTCGCGGCCGATGATGTAGTCGCGCATGAACTGGTTCTTCGCCCGTTCCAGCTCGTGCGCGCTGACCCCCTCGGTCTTCACGCTGTCGAACTGCGAGAGCATCTCGCGCTCGACGGTCGGCAGCGACTGACCCGCGGGGACGATCGCCACCGCATAGAACAGGTTCGGGTCCTGCAGGATGTTCGCGCTGCCGAACGCCGCCACCGCGATGCGCTTGTCGTAGACGAGGTCGCGCGTCATCCGCGAGCTCTCGCCGTCGAACAGGATCTTCGAGGCCAGGTGCAGCGGATACGAGTCGGGATGCCCGTCGTAGGCGACGTGATAGGCGACGACCACCGCGGGCAGCGGCCATTCCTCCTGGATCGTGGCGCGGCGCTCCTGCGCCTGCTCCGGCTCCTTCGGGATGTCGCGCGGCACCGGCCTGGCCGCCTTCGGCACGCGGCCAAAGTACTGGCGCACCAGCTGCATCGCCTGCGCGGAATCGAAGTCGCCGACGATGGTGACGACGGCGTTTTCCGGCACGTAGTAGGTGTCGTGGAAGTCGCGGACGTCCTGCAGCGACGCGGACTCGAGGTCCTTCATGCTGCCGATCGTCGGATGCTTGTAGGGGTGCGTGGTGAACGCGCGGTCGAAGAGGATCTCGTTCAACCGGCCGTAGGGCTGGTTGTCCACGCGCAGGCGGCGCTCCTCCTTGACGACCTCGCGCTCCTTCTCGAAGGCGTCGCGGTCCACGCGCAGTGTCGCCATGCGGTCCGCCTCGAGCCAGAGCGCGAGCGGCAGGTATTGCGAGGGCAGCGTCTCCCAGAAGACCGTCGCGTCTTCCTGCGTGTAGGCGTTGCTGCGCCCGCCGATGCTCGCGATGATCGACGTGTGCGACTCGGGCTGCACGTTCTTCGAGCCCTTGAACATCATGTGCTCGAACAGGTGCGCGAAGCCGGTGCGCCCCGGCCGCTCGTCGCGCGATCCGACGTGATACCAGACCGACAGGTGCACGATGGGCGTCGAGTGATCCTCGGAGACGATCACGCGCAGCCCGTTGGGGAGCGTCGTGACCTCGTATTCGAGTTTCGGCGGATGGACGAACGCGGAGAGGGGGGCCGCGAGCGCCGCTACGCCGGCGAGCAGCAGGAGGAGAAGGGCGGCGCGGCGCACGTTTCTATCATCCCCTTTTTCTTATCGGCTGACGAAGCGGAAACCGGCACTCAACCAGCTCAGCGAAGAAAGATCGAGCGGGTATGGGTCGATCCTCCGTTCGCCCGCGACCACGAACTCGATGGCGCCGCGTTCGCCCTCGAAACGCATGCCGGCTTCGACGCGGCCGCCGGTCTGCGCGCCGCGGTTCCTGCTGCCGTCGACGCCAAGGTGCCGCACGTTTCCGCCCGCGATCACGCTGACGTGCGCACGTACCGGCACGCGCACGTCGAGGCCGCCGATGGCCTCCCACCTGTAGTCGACGTTCGACTGCACGAGCACGCCGAGCACGTGGCCGTACGGCCGCAACGTCGACGCGCCGGCGCGGACGTCGTGTTCGACGGCGAGCCCCAGCATGTTCCAGTCCACTGGCGCGCGCTTGAAGCGATCGCTGAGATGCCGCGACGTGTGGTGCATCACCGCCGCGAACTCGCTGCCGTGGGTGCGCACGGACGTCGAGGCGTCGAGGCTGTAGTTGCCCTGGTTGGGATCGAAGTTCCGGAATTCCTGGCCGAGCACCGCTTCGTAGTTGGCGGCCAAAGCCGCCCGGCCGATGCCGTAGTCGACGACATCGATGACGCCGCCGAAATTGGTGTCCCAGACGAACCGTGGATCCGACTGCGACAGATGTTCGGCGCCGATGTGAAAGTCGAAACGCGGGAAGAACTGGATCGGGGCCTGTCCGGCCGCGGGAGATGCGCCCGCAAGCAACCCGAGCACGATCAGCGTGGGCCGGGTCACTTGACGTCCTTCGAACCCTGCAGCCCGGCGAGTCTTTCCTCGAGCTGCTCCAGCCGCTTCTTCAGCTCGGGCAGGCGCCGGTAGACGGCCGCCGCGCGCCGCCACGCGCGCGCCTCGATCGCCGGATACCCGGCGACCATCGTCCCCGGGTCGACGGAGTTGGTGATGCCCGATTGCCCCACCGCGACCACGCCACGGCCAATCGTCAGGTGCCCGCCCACACCCACCTGGCCGCCGAACATCACGTCGTCGCCAATCTCGCTGCTGCCGGCGATGCCGACCTGCGCCGCCATCAACACGTTGCGGCCGACGACGACGCCGTGTGCGATCTGCACGAGGTTGTCGATCTTGGTGCCCGCCTTGATGCGCGTCTCTCCGACCGCGGGACGATCGACGGTCGTATTCGCGCCGAGCTCCACGTCGTCTTCGATGACGACCGTCGCCACCTGCGGAATCTTCTCGTGCGTGCCGTCGCCGCGCCGGACGAAGCCGTAGCCGTCGCCGCCGACGACGACGCCGTTCTGGAGCACCACGCGATCGCCGATGGTGACGCGCTCGCGGATGGCCACGTTGGAGTGGATCACGCAGTCGGCGCCGAGGCGGACGCCCGCGCCGATGGTGACGTTGGGAAAGACGATCGTGCGATCGCCAATCGTCGCGGCTTCTCCGACGGCCACGAACGCGCCGATCGAGACGGCGTCGCCGATGGTCGCATCGCGGGCGACCGCGGCCATGGCGTGCACGCCGGGCCGCGGTTTCCACTCGGGCGCGAAGAGGCCGACCGCGCGTGCGAACCCGAGGTACGGGTCGGCGGTGCGCAGCACCGGCATCGACGGCTTTGGCGCCTCGTCCCGCAGCAGGACCGCGGAGGCCCGGGTCGTCGCGAGCGCGGGGAGGTACTTCGGGTTGGCGACGAACGTCAGATCGCCGGGGCCGGCGTCTTCGATGCCCGCCACACGTACGATCTCGACCTCGCCGTCGCCCTCGAGCCGACACGCGAGCCGTTCCGCCAGCTCCCGCAGCTTCATCGTGGGATGAGCCGCAGCATATCAGAGGTGGGAGTTACGACGCGTGCCGTACCGCGACGCGTTCGAAGAACGTGGAGAGGTGCTGCAGGCGCAGCTGCGCGGCGATTTCGTGCACGTGACGGTCGCGCGCCTCGCCCTTCAGCGAGGCGGCTTCACGCAGCTTGGTCAGCGGCTCGCACGGCTGCCCGGTCCACGTGACGTCGCGCAGGCCCTGCGCGGCGCCGCGAATCGACAGCCAGTGACCCATCACGCGGAACGCGAAGTAGTAGCCGACGATGTTCGGCCCGGGAACGAGGATGAGGGCGATGGAGCCGAGGAGCAGCACGCTGTCGACCGCGAGCCAGAGGCGATGGCGTTCCCAGTCGCGCTGCAGCGTCCGCCGAATCAGCGTGTGCGTCTGTTCGAAGGTGAGGTCCTGCGGATGGAACGCCACGACCGCCTTCTCGCGCCGGAGGTTCCACAGCAGGCGCTGCTCGGCGATACGCTCCGCCACCCAGCCCATGATCCAGTCCTGGAGGCGGCCGAGACGCGTGTCGGAGTGCGGCTCGGGCGACGGACCACTGCGGCGACGCTCCTCCGCCTGGTGAAGCATCACCGCAAACTGGTAACGGATGCGTCCGATGATTCCAGTCGACCCGGGCGTGACCGGCGGCGCCTCTACCGCAGCCTCGCAATAGAGCTCGTACCGGTCGGGGCCGACCGGAATCACGAACACGTCCATAGAGAAAAAGGTTTCAGGTATCGGGTATCAGGTGTCAGCAGGTATCAGGATAGCCCGATACCTGCGCCACGCCTGCTACCTGACACCCGATACCTCACCGAAGCCGTCAGATCGCCGTGCGTCGACCGGAGATCAGGTTCACGAGGAACAGAACCACCGCGATCACGAGCAGCACGTGAATGATGCCGCCGGCGACGTGGAACGCGAACCCGAGCACCCAGAACAGCAATAACAGGACGATAAGCGTCCAGAGCATGATGCGCCTCCCCTGACAGCCGGACTGTTTGTTCCTCGACCATTGACCCGGGATGCCCGGGAGGGTTGAGGGGCCGGCTTGTGTCAAAGGAAGGGGCAAGCGGTGTGCCGGAAACGTCCGGTCGAGCTCGCCCTACTGCCGGCGCCGGCGCTGCGGCTCCGCTCGAAGCGTGGTGGACATGACGGGCTTGCCGGCAGCCTCCCAGGCGCCGCTAATCATCGCCGCCACCGCGGCGATCGAATCGTTCAGCCGGCGTTCCATGACCCCGCGATTGGCCGCGAAGAACGATTGGTAGTACGCCTCGTCGTAGGCGTCGCGATCGCCGATGGCGTCGCGATCCGACTTCAGCAGCGCCGGGACGAGCTGCGTGTCCTGCAGGAGGGCGTCGAACAGGAAGCCGCGCGGATCCTTGATGGGCGCGATCGCCTTCGGCGCGATCGTCAGCTGATTCACGTAGCGCTCGAAGAGAACGGCTTCCCATCGCGAGTGCACGCCCCACTGCTGCGTGAGCTGGCCGTCGTAGTTGGCAACGCCGTGCAGCGGTACGTGCGCATCGGCGGTGTAGTGCGCGAGCCAGGCCGAGAACAGGATGACGTCCAGGTGCGCGTTGGGACCGAAGCCGCCGCGGCGCGGGTAGGCCTCGAACGCCCGTCGCAGCGAGCCGTACACCTCTTCGGCGGTCCAGGGCACCGTCCCGGCGTCGCGCATCCGCGCGGCGCCGAACTTCGCCAGCGCCGCCGTGTAGTCACGCGGCAGCTCGGTGAACGGGTAGGGCCCGAAGCCGGGCGAATCCATGTCGACGAAGTGGTGCGGCCGCTCCTCTTCCCACCCCGCGATGATCCACGTGTCGGGATCGATCGCCCGTTCGACGACTTCGGCGCGGTGCGCCTCGAACAGCGGGCGCAGCTCCGCGGGCAGCAGCGCGATGGCGCGGTCCATGACGAACTTGTGCGCCGAGAAGCCCCACGCGTGGGCGGGACGCGGGACGACGAGCAGGAGCAGCACGAGAGCAGTGGTGGCTCGCATGCGGCCATTATGGCTGAAGCCCGCCAAGGTCCGGGAAGCATCATCGGTAGGGTCCGCCTTCAGGCGGACCTTATAGTGAATCATGCGGATTGGCGCGCACATGTCCATCGCCGGCGGCGTCTCGAAGGCCGTCGATCGCGCGGTGGTGCACGGCTGCGAGGCGCTGCAGATCTTCACCAAGAACGCGAACCAGTGGCGCGGCAAGCCGCTCGAGCGCGCTGACGTCCGGCTGTTCCGCGAGCGCATCGAGCAGACCGGCATCACGCCGGTCGTCTCGCACGCCAGTTATCTGATCAACCTGGCGACGACGTTCCCGGTGCTGCGCGCGCAGTCGATTGCGGCATTCGTCGACGAGATCGATCGCGCCCAGGCGCTCGGCCTGCTTGGCGTCGTCATTCACCCCGGCACCTGCACGGCGGGACCGGACGATGAGGCGCTGCGCCTGATTGCGGACGCGATTCGCGTCGCCTTCACGGCGCGGCCCCGTGGCAAGACGATGGTGCTGCTGGAGCACACGGCGGGCCAGGGACGGACGCTTGGCCACCGGTTCGAGCACCTGGCCGCGATCATCCGGCACCTGCGCGGGTCGAAGCGCGTCGGCGTCTGCCTCGATACCTGCCATCTGGTCGCGTCGGGCTACGACATCACGACCGAGGCGGGCTACCGCGACACCTTCGAGCAGTTCGATCGCATCGTCGGCATCGAGAGGCTGAAGGTATTCCACGGCAACGACTCGAAGCGGCCGTGCGGCAGCCGCGTCGATCGCCACGAGCACATCGGGCAGGGCTGCATCGGGCTCGATCCGTTCCGCCGGCTGCTGCAGGACCCGCGGTTCGAGGGGCTGCCGATCCTGATTGAAACGGAGAAGACGCACGGCGCCGAGAAGAAAGGCGCGGTCGTCGCCGACCCGCTCGACGTCAGGAACCTGGAGACGCTGAGACGACTGCGGACTGGGTGAAGTTGCGCGCGGCGACGCCCGGACCGCCGACGAAGCGCATGTCGCCGACGGTCACGCGCGTGCCGCGCGGGCCCGGCTCGATGGTCCAGAACGGGAAGCGCGACCAGACGAGGAACGCGCGGATGTTGGGCGCCTCGCGCCCGGCCGCGACACGCGGGTCGGCGTCGTTCTTCGGCACGTCGGTGGCGTCGAATCGCACGCTCCGTGGCTGCCACGTGAACGTCCCCGTCTCGTACCGATCGCCCGCGTCGATGATCACCTGCCGGCGCAGCGGGGTGATCGGCACCGGCCCGACCATCAGCGCCCGCGGCGGCTCGCCCTCGACCTGCTGCCACCGGTCCACGATCTCCGCGCGCGCCGCGCGCGCCGACACGATCATGGCGGCCACGTAGACCGCCGCGAGCAGCAGCGA
>Ga0134127_10000443_pt1 | contig 39280 bp, 33 predicted proteins | sample KB31753_FD_96459 | JGI IMG/M metagenome (GOLD analysis project Ga0134127, IMG submission 96459) | Terrestrial soil microbial communities with excess Nitrogen fertilizer from Kellogg Biological Station, Michigan, USA - KB3-175-3 | ecosystem: Environmental > Terrestrial > Soil > Unclassified ...
CAGCGACATCTCGGAGCAGTCGAACTCCCGGTAGCGCAGCATGCGGAAGAAAGTCTCCTCCACCGGCTGTTGGAGATACACGAGGTCGATGCCGTCGGCCTGGACGCTGCCGTCGGCGAGCGCACGGGTGCGGTCGTAGTCCCAGCACGAAAGCGTGAGCCGCAGCCGGTTCATCGGCCCAGTATACTTGCCGCGAATTCCCGAGGAGAGCGAGTCGCATGAAAGTCGTGGCATTTGTCCGCTCGCCGGCCGGTCAAAGTCGTCGTTCCGCGCACGGCGGAGCGAGCGAAGCGCGGGCTTGAGCGAACTTCTCCGCGACCTGGCGCTCGCGAACCGGATCCTCGCGCACGAAGGCGTGGTCGACGCGTTCGGCCACGTCAGCGTCCGGCATCCGGAGCGAGCCGAGCGCTTCGTCATGTCGCGCTCGCGGAGCCCCGAGCTCGTCACGCTCGACGACCTGATGGAGTTCACGCTCGACGGCACGCCGCTCGACGCCCGGGGACGCACGCCGTACTCCGAGCGCTTCATCCACGGCGCCATCTACGAAGCGCGCGCAGACGTCGGCGCGGTGGTGCACAACCATTCGCACGCGGTCATTCCGTACGGGGTCACGCCGGTGAAGCTGCGTCCCGTGCTGCACGTCGGGGCCGCGATCGGCGCCGAGATCCCGGTCTGGGACATCCGCAGAAAGTTCGGCGATACGAGCATGCTGGTCGTCAACATAGCGCAGGCGCGAGACCTCGCTGCGGCCCTTGGTGCGAACCGGGTCGCGCTGATGCGGGGGCATGGCTGCGCCGTCGCTGGAGCCACCCTGCGCGAAGCGGTCTTCACGGCGGTCTACCTGCAGGTGAACGCGCAGCTCCAGACCGCGGCGATGGGCCTGTCGGACCAAGTCGAATACCTCAGCGCCGGCGAGCTCGCGCTCGCCAGGGAGATGCTCTCCCAGCCGGTCGGGTTGGATCGCGCCTGGGAATACTGGAGCGCGCGCGCCGATCGCAGCGGGATCGGCTGACTCAGGTCGCGGCCGTCGCGGCGAGCGGGTTCCTGAGGATGCCGATGCCCTGCACCTCGACCTCGACCACGTCCCCGGCTTTCATGAAGAGCTTCGGCTTGCGCCCGTAGCCGACGCCGCTCGGCGAGCCGGTGGTGATGACGTCGCCCGGCCGGAAGAGGTAGAACCGCGAGTAGTACTCGATCAGCTCCACCACGCTGAACACCAGGTCGTCCGTATTGGCGTCCTGCATCACCGTGCCGTTCAGCCGCGTCTGCAGCTTCACGTTCGCCGGGTCGGGCACTTCGTCCTTGGTCGCGAGCACCGGTCCCATCGGGCAGAAGGTCGGGAACATCTTGCCGAGAAGGTTGTGCTCCCAGGCGTGGATCGGTCCCATGATCCCCTGCGCCGAGAAGATCGGCGCGACCCAGTCGCGCGCCGAGACGTCGTTGACGATGGTGTAGCCCGCGACGTAGTCGAGCGCCTGCGCCGCCTTGACGCGGTGGCACGGCCTGCCGATCACCACGCTGAACTCGCCCTCCCAGTCGAGCATGTCGGGGTTGCTCGGGGGAATGCGGATCGGCGCGTCGGGCCCGACGATGCTCGCGACGCTCTTCGTGAACGCGGCCGGCTTCTCGGGAACCGGGGTCTTCATTTCCTTCAGGTGCTCGTGATAGTTCATCCCGACCGAGAGCACCATGCCGGGGTTGGGGATGGGGGCCAGGAGCTTCACCTCCTTCAGCGGCACTGAATGCCCCGCCGCCGAGGCTGCTCTGCCCAGCAGGTTGTTTTCAAGAATGGTACGCACGTCGGGCGCGAGGGCGTGCAGGTCCACGATGTCGTCGCCGGCGAGCCGGCCGGGACGCGCGCGATGGTCGAACTCGAAAGTCACCAGTTTCATGTCAGGCGGCCATCCTCTCCCGGTGCTTGCCCTGGAAGTGCGGCGCGATCTCCTCCATGAAGCGCTGCATCTGCTCCTTCACCAGGTTGTGCGGCTTGTTGCCGACGTTGAAGTACAGGATCACCTCGGCGATGCCGCTCGCTTCGACCTTCTTCAGCGTGTCGATGATCTTCTGCGGCGACCCGAGCAGGATCGAGCGCTCGCCGAGGTCCTCCTTCTTCATGTTCTTCAGGATGTCGACGATCTTTAGGAAGTATTGCATGGTCGGCGGCGCGTCCTCCTTCTTCTGCGGAAAGGCGGGCAGCACGCAGTGGTTGAAGTAGTCCATCTGGGTCTGGCGCCCGTAGTCCTCGGCCTTGGCGTCGTCGGCGATGAAGACGAAATAGCTGCACATCGCGCGTCCCGGCCGCATGTCCGCCTTGACGCAGGCCTCGCGGTAGCCCTCGACCGCCTTGTCGAGGCCGCCGAACACCATCCCGGCCGCGAACGGCGCGTAGATGATGTTGAGCCCGCGGCGCGCCGCCATCTCGAGGCTGGTTTTGGAGAACGAGGCGACATAGAAGGGCAGCGGCTTCTGCACCGGCTGCGGCGTGATGCGCATCTCCGGGATGTCGAAGAACCTTCCCTTGTGCGACCAGGTCCCCGGCGAGTTCCAGGCCTTGAGGAGCACATCGATGCCCTCCTCGAAGATTTCCGCCGAAGCCATGAAGTCGGCGCCGAAAGGCCGGTACTCCTTGCGGTCATAGCCGCGGCCGGTTGCGAAATCGACGCGACCGCCCGAGAGGAGGTCGAGGGTCGCCCAGATCTCCGCCACGTGCACCGGGTGGTGCAGCGGCAGCACGTTCACCGCCGGCGCGAGGCGCACGTGCTGCGTCTGCGAGGCGATGTTGGCGAGCAGCAGGTCGGGACGCGAGTTCACGCCCAGCGAGTCGAAGTGGTGCTCGCCGATCCAGCAGGAGTGCATGCCGATGCGGTCGGCGAGGATCGCCTGCTCGCGGATCTCGAGCACGAACTGGTTCGCGCTACGCGGGTTGTTCGGGTAGTGGTTATCGCTCAGGGTGAAATAGCCGAATTCCATGCGGACCCCGCGTCGGAAGATGCGCGTCGGACTTTTTGACAAGGGATGAGTGAATGAACAATATATGCCGCGGGAGGAGGAGACAAGCCTTTGCAGGCGCTAAACGTCGTGGTTTTTCCCGGCGGCTTCAACCTGCCGCTCTGGGCGGCGGAGCAGCAGGGGTTCTTCGAGCGGAGCGGCGTCCGCGTCGCGCTCACGCCCGCGCCGAGCTCCACCTTCCAGATGCAGGGGCTCGCCGAAGGACGCTTCGACATCGCCATGACCGCGAGCGACAACGTCGTCGCCTACCAGGAGGGACAGGGCGAGGCCCCTATTCCCGACCGACCGGACTTGTTCGCGTTCATGGGCGCGGACAACGGCTTCCTGTCGCTCGTCGGCGGCCATGGCGTGAAATCGGTGGCCGAGCTCAAGGGGCGGAAGCTCTCGGTCGATGCGATGACGACCGGCTACGCGTTCGTGCTGCGCGAGCTCCTCGCGCGGCACGGCATCGCCGAGTCCGAGGTGAGCTTCGAGCGCGCCGGCGGCGCGCTCGGCCGATTCGAGGCGTTGATGAAGGGCGCGCACGCCGGCACGATGCTGATCACGCCGTTCGATCTCCTCGCCATCAACAAAGGCCACGTGCAGCTCGCCCGCGCTGCCGACGAGCTCGGCGCCTACCAGGGCGTGGTGGCGGCGGCGCGCCGTTCATGGGCGCGCCAGAATGAAGCCTCGGTGGTAGGCTACGTGCGGGGGTGGCGCGCGGGCGTTCGCTTCCTGTACGAGCCCGCCAACCGGGAGGCTGCCGAGGCGCTGCTGGTTGCGAACGTGCCGGCGATGACGCTGCAGCTCGCGAGGCAGTCGCTGCAGGTGCTGCTCGGCGAAAGCGGCGGTTTCTTCAAGGACCCGGCGGTCGACATGAAGGGCGTCGCGACGGTTCTCGCCCTGCGCTCGAAGTACGGCGAGCCCCGCAAGCTGCTGTCGGACCCGGCGAAGTACGTCGATGATACTTACGTAGAAAAGGCGGAGGAACGATGAACCCGACCCGACGCGACGCTATCAAGGGCGCTGCCGCGCTCCTTTCGACCCTTGCTCCTTTAGGGAAGCTATTGGCACAGGCGAAGCCGCTGCGCATCGGCAGCACGCTGCCGCTCACGGGTCCGCTCGCCTCGCTCGCGCTCATCCACAAGGTCACGGGCGAAATCTACGTCGATAACCTGAACAAGCGGGGCGGCCTGCTAGGCCGGCCGGTCGAATGGGTGCTGCGCGACGACCAGTCGAAGCCCGAGCTGACGCGCACCCTCTACGAGCAGCTCATCACCGCCGACAAGGTCGACCTCATCCAGAGCCCCTACGCCACGGCCGCGATCCTGGCGGCGATGGGGGTGGCGCAGCGCTACGGCAAGGTGCTGCTCCACAACTCCTTCGGCATCCCGAAGCTCGCCAAGTACGACATGCAGTTCCAGACCGCGGGCTCGGCCTTCGATCCGGAGAACGTCTGGCCCAACCTGATCTTCGACGCGGCCGCCGCCGCGCCGAAGCCGCCGAAGACGGTGGCCATCGTGACCAGCAAGTTTCCTTCGGTGCACCACATCTCGGTGGGCGCGCGCGAGGTGCTGAAGAAGCGCGGCCTCCAAGAGGTGCTGCACATCGAGTACGAGTTCGGCACGCGCGACTATGGAGCGATCGCGAGCCGCGTCAAGGAGGTGAATCCGGATTTCCTGTGGGGCGGCACCAACGGCATCGACCCGGTGCTGATGCTCGAGGCAATGAAGCGGATCGACTACCGTCCGCCGATGCAGGCGCATCTCTTTCCGGCGCCCGGGCCGATGCTGAAGCTGCCCGAGGCGCAGGGCGCTCTCGCGCTCACCAACTTCGAGGCGCATCCGCCCTTCACCGACGACCCGGCGATTGCGCAGTTCGTGAAGACCTATGCCGAGCGCAGCAAGGAAGCCGGCATCCCGTATCCGGCGGTCGACCTGCAATCGGCGATCGCCTATGCGGCCTGGCAGGTGCTCGAGGCGGCGGTGACTGCGACCAAGGGTACCGATGACAAGGCGATCGCCGCCTGGCTGAAGAAGAGCGAGGTGCCGGTGATCTTCGGCCGGCTCAAGTGGACCGGGCCGCAGAACTACGTCGAGGGCTCGGACCAGTACAAGGTGAAGCAGCTGCAGCAGGGCAGGTGGGTCGTGATCTGGCCGACCCAGTACTCGGCGCCCGGGGCGAAGATCGTCTGATCTCGGGCGGGTAGGTGCCAAGCGCGACCCTGCTGGGCCAATCGGTCCTATCCGGCATCGTCATCGGCTCGCTCTACGGCCTGCTCGGCCTGGGCTTGAGCATGTCGTGGGGCATGCTGCGGCAAGTCAACCTCGCGCACTTCGCGCTCGCCTTCCTCGGCGGCTATCTCACGTTTCAGTTGTCCGGCCGCCTGGACCCGTTCGTCGCGCTGGCGGTGATCGCGCCGCTTTTTTTCCTCGCCGGCGTGGCGCTGCACTGGTTCCTCACCCGGTTCTCGGTGAACCTGCTGAACACGCTCCTCGTCACTTTCGGGCTCACCAGCATCATCGAGGCCGCCATCCAGTGGATCTGGACCGCGGACTTCCACCGCATGGAAAGCGCCTATGCCGGCGTGCGCTGGCGCCTGGGGCCGCTCTTTCTTGCGCTGCCGGATCTCCTCACGCTCCTGTTCGCGCTCGGGCTCTCGGCTGCGCTCTGGGCCGTATTGCGCTACACCGATCTCGGCAAGGCGATGCGCGCGAGCGCCGAAGATTCGGCGATGGCGGCGGCATTCGGCGTCAACGAGAAGCGGCTCGGCTACCTCGTGTCAGGCCTCGCCGCCGCGTTCGCCGCGGTCGCGGGCCTTTGTCTCGCTCTCAACCATACGCTCGCGCCGGTGCAGATCTACGCCTGGATGGGCGTCGTGTTCGCCGCGGTGATGATGGGCGGCCTCGGCAGCGCGCTCGGTCCGCTGGTCGCCGGCGTGGTCATCGGCGTGAGCGAGGCGCTCACCATGGCGGTCACCGCGCCGACCTGGGCGCCGCTCGTGTCCTTCTCACTCCTGATCGGCCTGCTGCTGATGCGCCCCGCGAAGTTCTGATGCGGTTCACGCTTTTCGCCTGCCTGGCCCTCCTCTGCGCCGTGCCGTTCGCCGGCCTGCCCGCGTTCTACGAGTCGTTCCTGTACCTCGTCGCGCACGCCGTCGTGCTCGCGACGTCGTGGAATCTGCTGAGCGGCTACTCGGGCTATTTCTCCTTCGGACACGCCGCCTTCTTCGGTACCGGCGTCTACACGACTGCGGTGCTCGCCGGCAAGCTAGGATGGCCCTTTCTCTGGACGCTGCCGGTCGCGGCTCTCGCCGCCGCCTCGCTCGGAGCGGCCCTCGGCGCCGTTGTATTCCGAGTGCGGGCGTTGCGCGGCGAGCTCTTCGCGCTCCTGACGCTCGCAATCACTTTTGTGTTGGGAACGGTGATCCTCAACACCGTCGACGGCGGACCCGGGATCCAGGTGATTGCCGACGTGCCGAAGATCGCGCCGACGCCCTCCGGCGCCCTGTACCTGCTGATGCTGGCGGCGGCCGCGGCGGCGCTGTGGGTCGCGTACGCGGTTTACCACGCGCGCTTCGGCACCGGACTCTTCGCCATCCGCGACGACGAGGATGTCGCCGAAGTGATGGGCGTGCCGACCTTGCGCTTCAAGCTCGCGGCGTTTTCGCTCTCGTGCGCGCTGGCGGGCCTCGCCGGCGGCATCCATGCGGTGTTCGTCTCCTATGTCACCGTGGCCGAGACCTTCTCGATCGCGCTCGCGGTCAACGTGGTGTTGATGAGCGCACTGGGCGGGACGCGCCATTGGCTCGGCCCGGCGGTCGGTGCAATCGCGATCACGCTGCTCCTCTATGCATTCACAGGTGCGCAAGCCGCGGTCGCCGGGCGCGCGCTCTCCGGGCTGATCCTCATCGCCGTGATCGTCGCAATGCCAGAGGGCATCCTCGGCCAGCTGCTCAATCGCTTCCGGAAAAAGGCGCCTGCGCCCCATCGCCCAATGGCCGCTGCACCGGTTGCGTCACGCTCGACCTTGGAGATTGAAGACGAGCCGCTGCTGGTCGTGCGGCAGGTGCGCAAGGCGTTCAAAGGCGTGCAGGCGCTCGCCGGCGTGGACCTCGAGGTGCGGCGCGGCGAGATCCTTGGCCTGGTGGGGCCGAACGGCTCGGGCAAGTCGACGCTCATCAACGTCGTGAGCGGCCATTACGCCGCGGATGCGGGCTCGATCCGGTTCGGCGGCGAGGAGCTCATCGGGATGCCGGCGCACCGCATCGCGCGCGCCGGTATCGCCCGCACCTACCAGATTCCCCGACCCTTCTCCAACCTCAGCGTGCTCGAGAACATCGCGCTGCCGCCGATGTTCGGCCAGGTCGCGATGGACCGGCGCCGCGCCGAGGAGGAAGCCTGGCGCTGGCTGGACTTCACGAACCTGAGCGACAAGGCGGATCGTTACCCGGGCGAGCTCAATCTTCACCAGCGCAAATTTCTCGAGCTCGCAAGGGCGCTTGCGTCGCGGCCGAAGCTCCTGTTCCTGGACGAGGTGCTCTCCGGCCTGACCCCCGTCGAGATGGACGGGGCGCTGCGCCTGGTCCGCGCGATTCGCGACCAGGGCGCGACCATCGTGTTCGTCGAGCACGTGATGCGCGCGGTGATGGAGCTCGCCGACCGGGTGGTCGTGCTCACCTACGGCCGCAGCATCGCGCAGGGCGGGCCGCACGAGGTCATGCGCAATCCCGAGGTGGTCAGCGCCTATCTGGGGACGGCCCATGCTTGAGGTGCGCAACGCCACCGTGACCTACGGGGCCGCACCCGCCGTATCGGGCGTGTCGCTGCGGCTGGACCAAGGCGAGCTCGGCGTGATCGTCGGTCCGAACGGCGCCGGCAAGACCACGCTGATCAACGCCCTGGCCGGACTGCATCCCCTTGCCTCGGGCGAGCTGGTGCTCGCAGGGCGAAACCTCTCGCGATTGCCGCGGCACCGGTTCTGCGAGGAGGGGATCGCCCTGGTTCCCGAGGGACGTCGTCTCTTCGCCGGCATGAGCGTGCGCGAAAATCTCGAGCTCGGGAGCTACCGCCGCGGCGCCCGCGCGCGGCGCACGCAGTCGCTCGAAACCGTGCTCGGTATCTTCCCGGTGCTGCGCGAGCGGCTCGGCGCAGCCGCCGGCGCGCTCTCCGGCGGACAGCAGCAGATGCTCGCGATCGGCCGCGCGATGATGGCCTGCCCGCGGCTCTTGCTGCTCGACGAGCCTTCGCTCGGCCTTGCGCCTGCGCTCGTCAGCGAGCTCTTCCGCGTGGTGCGCCACATCAATGCCTCCGGCGTCGCGGTCCTGCTGGTCGAGCAGAACGTGGCGATGGCGCTCGAGCTCGCCCGCCGCGCCTACGTCCTCGAGGAGGGCCGCATCGTGGCCGAGGGGCCCCCGCGGGAGCTTCGCGGGCACCCGCATATCGAGCGCGCCTACCTTGGCCGGTGATAATGTGAGCATGATTTCGAGGAGCGAATGGGCTACACCGTCACGCTGAAGCCGAGCGGCCACAGCTTCGAGGTGAAGGAAGGGCAGAACATCCTCCAGGCAGGCCTCGATGCCGGCTTCATGATGCCCTACAGCTGCCGCACCGGCGTGTGCCGCACCTGCCGCGGCACGCTGCGCGAGGGCAGCGTCGACTACGGCGCGGTCCACCCGACCTACCTGCCCGAGAGCGACAAGGCCAAGGGCTTCGCGCTGCTCTGCCAGGCGCGGCCGCTCACGGACCTGGTGGTGGAAGTGCGCGAGCTCGAAGGCATGGCCGGCATCCGGCCGCGCATGATCCCCTGCCGCGTCGAGAAGCTCGAGCGGCCCGCGCCCGACGTCGCCCTGATGGGCCTGCGCCTGCCGATGAACGAGAATTTCCGCTTCCTCGCCGGCCAGTACATCGACATCCTGTTGAAGGACCAGAAACGGCGCAGCTACTCCATCGCGGTGCCGCCGAGGCCCGAGGGGGTCACGTATCTGGAGCTGCACTTGCGGCACACGCCCGGCGGCCTTTTTACCGACCATGTGTTCTCGAAGGCGAAGGTGCGCGACATCCTGCGCTTCGAGGGGCCGCTCGGCACGTTCTACCTGCGCGAGGACTCCGACAAGCCGGTCGTGATGGTGGCGAGCGGGACTGGCTTCGCCCCGATCAAGGCGATGTGCGAGGCTGCGTTCGAGAAAAACCTGTCGCGCCCGATCACCCTGTACTGGGGCTGCCGCGCCCGCCGCGACCTGTACCTGCTTGATGTGGCGCAGCAATGGCACCGGCCGAACTTCAGCTTCGTGCCGGTGCTGTCGGATCCGACCCCCGAGTGCAACTGGAGCGGCCGCACCGGCTTCGTCCACCGGGCGGTGATGGAGGATTTTCCCGACCTGTCCGGGGTCCAGGTCTATGCCTGCGGCGCCCCGGTCATGGTCGACGCCGCGCGCGCCGACTTCAGTTCGCAATGCGGCTTGCCAGCCGAGGAGTTCTTCGCCGATTCTTTCCTGACCGAAGCGGACAAGGTGCCCGCTTCCTGACGAGGAGGAGCCATGAGCGTTGCCACGCGGGAGATGATCCAGGACGGTATTGCCGATCCCAAGAACGACCAGGCCATCGTGAAGGCCTTCGTGCTCTCGCACGGCACGATGGAGGTGTACAACCTCAAGGAGTCGCGCAAGTTCTACGAAGAATTCCTGGGGCTTGAGTGCGTGCGACACGCCAAGCCGGCGATCGTGGTGCGTTTGGGTCTCAAGTTCCACATCGTCGCGGTCGAGGTCGGCGAAGCGGTGCATCCGGTCAACGTGCTCAACCACTGGGGCATGGACGTCGGCACCAAGGAGGAGGTCGACTCGGCCTACGAGGCGGCGCTCAAGCACAAGGAGAAATACAAGATCCGGCAAGTGCTCAAGCCGGTCATGCAGCACGGCGTCTACTCCTTCTATATGGAGGACCTCGACCACAACTGGTGGGAGATCCAGCACTATCCCGGATTCCAGAACGAGGACCTGTTCGACTTCGGCGACCGCTTCTCCATGGACGACGGCGCGGAGGTCGGCGAGCTCAAGGAGCTCGGCATCAAGACCACGGCGTGAGGTGAGGTCTTTTCTCCTCCTCGCCGCGCTGCTCGCGTTTCCGGCGTGGGGTCAGACGATCGCGAAGCCGGTACGCGTGATCGTGCCTTTTCCCGCCGGCGGCGGCACCGACGTCCTCGCGCGAATCGTGGCGGAGAAGCTGCGCGGCGGCTACGCAGCCGCGGTGATTGTCGAGAACCGCGTCGGCGCTTCCGGCCGCACCGGCGTCGAGGCGGTGAAGAATGCCGAGCCCGACGGAGCCACGCTCCTTTTCACGCCCGACTTCCTCATGACGGTGTACCCGCACAGCTTCCGCAAGCTGTCGTACGACCCGCGCGCGGATTTCGCTCCGGTTGCGATCGTGGCGCGCTCGCAGCTCGCGCTCGCTGCCGGACCCGCGCTGCCCAAGAACGTGAGAGGCGTGCGCGACTACGTCGAATGGGTCAGGGCCAATCCGAAGAATGGCTTCTTCGCCACGACCTCGGGGGGCGGCACGCCGCACTTCGTCGGCGTCATGCTGGCGAAAGCGGCGGGTGTCGCGCTCTCGCCGGTCCATTACAAGGGCGGAGCCCCGGCGCTGCAGGATCTTCTTGGGGGTCAGATTCCAGTAAGCATCAACCCTGTGGGAGAGCTCCTGCCGCATTTCAAGTCGGGAAAGATCCGCGTGCTCGCCACGACGGGGATCGAGCGCTCGGAATTTCTTCCCGAGGTGCCGACGATGGCCGAGGCGGGTTACCCCGACGTAGTCGTGCAGTCGTGGCTTGGTTTTCTCGCCCCGGCGCGCACGTCCCCGGATACCGTTTCCAAACTTGCCGACGCCATCATCGCCGCGGCCGCAAGCGATGACGCGATCGAGAGCATGCGCAAGTTCGGAATGCGCGCCCAGACCTCGGGCCCGAGCGCATTTGGCGCGACGCTGCGGGCCGATCTCGAGCGCTGGGGGCCGATCGTCAAAGCCTCTGGCTTCACCGCCGAGGAGTAAGTCCGTGGGGATTGGGTCTGACAGCTTAGGGTAAGTCTGTAGTCAGGGTGTTGGGCCGCTTGCCTCTGTAACCTGCCCGCCTCATTTCGGATCCTGAAGGGTCCAATGCGGGGTCCAGTGCGGTCGGTAGGGTTATTCCTGGTGATGGTTGCGCTCGCGTGTCCGGCGTTCGCGCGTGACCTCACGCTCGCGCAGGTGGAGGACCTCGTCGCGCACAACAACCGCGAGCTGCTGGCGGCGCGGCGCGCGCTCGAGTCCGCCGACGCGCAGACGGCGATCGCCGGCGCTCGCCCGAACGCGACCTTCTCGGTCAACAGCACCAGCATCGCGAGCGGTACCCAGGGGGCGGATACCGTGTTCCGCATCGACCAGCCGTTCGAGCGCGGCGACAAGCGGGCGCTGCGCCTCGACGCCGCGTCCGGGCTGCGGCGCGCGGCGCAGCGCGACTCGCTGGACGTGCTGCGCCAGCAGCTCGCCGCGGCGCGGGCAGCCTACTTCGACCTCAAGCAGGCCGAGGAGCGCTCCCGGGTGCTGGAGGAGACCGCCGAGCTCTTCGGCGGCACGCTCAGGGCGGCGCAGGCTCGCCTGAAGGCCGGCGACCTCGCGGCGGCCGACGTGGCCAAGGTCGAAGTGGATCAGGGACGGGCGCAGAACGATGCCCGGGCGGCGCGCGCCGACCTGGCGCGGGCTCAGCTCGCGCTCGCCTATCTCATCGGCGAGGAATCCGCCGCCGCCGAGCTGAACGCCTCCGATGCCTGGCCGGCGCTGCAGCGTGCCGATGCCGCGGTGCTCGCCGAGGCAGTGGAGGCGCGCCCCGACGTGCAGGCGGCGAAGGCGCGCGTCGAGGCGGCCGAGCGGCTGCGCGAGCTCGCCCGCGCGCAACGCACCCGCGACATCACCCTCGGCGCCCAGTACGAGCACTTTCCGGGCACCAATCCGGTGAATTCGGTCGGATTCGGCGTCTCCGTGCCGCTCTTCACGGGCTACGACTTCTCGGGCGACATCCGCAAGGCGGAAGTCGAGCGCTACGCGGCGCTCGACCAGCTCGAGCGCGTGCGTGCCGTCGCAATGGGCGAGCTGCGGCGCGCCGCGAGCGACCTCGACTCGGCCGCCGACCGGATGGAGCGCTTCGATTCGTCCTTGCTCGGCGCAGCCAGCCGCAGCGCGGAGGCGGTGGAGTTCGCCTTCCGGCGCGGCGCGAGCTCGGTGCTCGAGGTGCTCGACGCGCGCCGCACGCTGCGCGCGGTCCGGCTCGAGGCGCTGGCGGCGCGCACCGAGCATGCCAAGGCATACGCCGCGTGGCGCGCCGCCCAGACCACGGCCGAGATGCTGGAAGCGAAATGAGCGCAGAAAAGCTGATCGTCGCAGCAGCCTGCGCCGGATTCCTCTCGTGGGGATGCTGGGACAAGAAGGAGAAGGAGCCGCCGGAGCAGCCGAAGGTCGAGCAGCACAGCATCCTCGTCTTTCCGAAGGCGAGCCCGATGCTCGACCAGATCGTCGCCGTGCCGGTCGAGCCCCGCCGCGAGGTCACGCTGCGCTTCAACGGCCGCCTGGTGTGGAACGAGGACCGCACGGCGCGCGTGTTCGCGCCGTTCGCCGGCCGCGTCCAGTCGATCGCGGTGCGCCCCGGCGAGCGCGTCGCCCGCGGCCAGACGCTGGCGGTGCTCGCCGCGCCGGACTTCGGCGTCGCCCAGGCCGAGGCGCGCAAGGCCGAAAACGACTACTCGCTGGCGCAGAAGAGCCTCGAGCGGATCCGCGAGCTGGCACAGGCGGGCGTGGCGCCGGCCAAGGACCTGCAGGCGGCGGAGGCGGAGCTCGTGCGGACCTCGAGCGAGCGCGCGCGCGCCAATGCGCGGCTGAAGCTCTACGGAAAGACCGACACCGTCGACCAGGAGCTCGCGCTGCGCTCGCCGGTCGCCGGCGTTGTGGTGGAACGCAACCTGAACCCCGGGCAGGAGGTGCGCCCGGATTCGCAGGGCGACAAGCCGCTCTTCGTGGTCTCGGACCCGGCGCATCTGTGGTTCATGCTCGACGTATCGGAGCAGGACGTCGCCCGGGTGAAGCCGGGCACCGAGGTCAAGCTCTCGACCGCTTCGCTCGGCGATGACCGCATCGGCGGCCACGTGCTGCAGGTCGCCGACCTGGTGGACCCGCAGACGCGCACCGTGAAAGTGCGCGGGACCGTCGACGCGGCCGACGAGCGCCTCAAGGCCGAGATGTTCACGGTCGCGGAGCTCAAGCTGGCGGCGTCGAGCGGGTACCTCGTGCCCACCCGCGCGATCTACCTTCGCGGCGAGCAGCACTTTGTGTTCGTCGACCAGGGCGGCGGCCGCTACGCGCGCCGCGCGATCGTGCCGGGGCCGGTCAGCGACGGCTACCAGACGGTGCTCGGCGGCATCGCCGCGACCGACAAGGTGGTGGTGGACGGGAACCTGCTCCTCGAGCGCCTGCTCGCCTCGAAGGACTGAAGGCTTGATCAAGCGAATCATCGCCTTCGCGCTGTACCAGCCGCTCTTCGTCGTCCTCGGCGTGGCGCTCTTCGTCGGCGCCGGGATCTGGGCCTTCGTCAACCTGCCGGTCGAGGCCTTTCCCGACGTCACCGACACGCAGGTGACGGTGATCTCGCTTTACCCGGGGCGCGCCGCCGAGGAGGTGGAGAAGCAGGTCACCGTGCCGCTCGAGGTCTCGCTTTCGGGCCTGCCTGGGGCGGTGCGCATGTTCTCGCACACTCAGTTCGGACTGTCGTTCCTGATCCTGACGTTCGACGACCGGGCCAACGGCTACTTCGCTCGGCAGCAGGTCGTCGAGCGGCTGCGCGAAGTCGACCTGCCCGAAGGCGTGCAGGCGGAGCTCGCGCCGTTCTCCACCGCGATCGGCGAGATCTATCGCTACCGCATCAAGGGCGACAAGCACACGCCGCGCGAGCTGCGCACCTATCAGGACTGGGTCGTGTCGCGCCAGCTTCGCTTGGTTCCCGGCGTAGCCGACATCGTCAGCCTGGGCGGGCTGGTCAAGCAGTACGAGGTGCGGCCCGACCTCGCGAAGCTGCGCGACTACAAAGTGACGCTGGGGCAGCTTTCGCAGGCGATCCAGCGCGGCAACGCCAACGCCGGCGGCAGCTATGTCGAGCAGGGCCGCCAGCAGTACCTGATCCGGGGCATCGGTCTCTTCACCGGGCCCGAGGACATCGAGAACGTGGTGGTCGCCGAGCGCGGCGGCACGCCGATCCTGGTGCGCCATCTCGCCACCGTGGAGCTCGGCGCGGTGCCGCGCCAGGGCATCGCGGGGCAGGACGCCGAGGACGACATCGTCACCGGCGTCGTGCTCATGCGCCGTGGCGAGAATCCTTCCGAGGTGCTCAAGCGAGTGCGCGCCAAGGTGGACACGCTCAACGACACCGCGCTGCCCGGCGGCGTGAAGGTGGTCCCGATCTACGACCGCACCTGGCTCATCGGCAAGACCCTGAAGACGGTGTTCGGCAACCTCGCCGAGGGCGCGCTCCTCGTTTCCCTCGTCTTGTACTTGTTCCTGGGAAATCTAAGAGCCGCTGCCATCGTCGCGCTCACCATCCCGCTCGCGCTCCTCGCCACCTTCCTCGGCCTCACCTGGGTCGGCATTCCGGCCAACCTGCTGTCGCTCGGCGCGATGGACTTCGGCATCATCGTCGACGGCGCGGTGATCGTGGTGGAGAACATCTTTCGCCGGCTCACCGAGGCGCGCCACGCCGGCCGTGAATTCAATCACCTGGAATTCAAGAACGTGATTCTCGAAGCCGCGACGGAAGTCGGCCGGCCGACGCTGTTCTCGATGCTCATCATCATCGCGGCCCACATACCGATCTTCACGCTGCAGCGCCACGAGGGCCGCATCTTCGCGCCGATGGCCTACTCGGTGGTGTTCGCCCTCATCGGCGCGCTCGTCCTCTCGCTCACGCTGGTGCCGCTGCTTGCGTCGGCCATGCTCAGGAAGAGGCTGCCCGAGGAAGACAACCGGCTGGTGCGCGCCGCCAAGCGGCTGTACGAACCCGCGCTCGACAAGGCTTTGGGGAATCCAAGGAAGATCCTGATCGGAGCGGTGGTCGCGCTGGCGGCGAGCCTGGCGCTGGTGCCGCGGCTTGGAACCGAGTTCCTGCCGGAGCTGAACGAGGGCGCGATCTGGGTCAACCTGACGCTGCCGACCAGCGTGTCGGTGTCCGAAGCGCAGGAGCTCACCGGACGGGTGCGCAGCGCCATCCGCCGCGTGCCCGAAGTGGCGACCGTGACCTCGAAGTCGGGCCGCCCCGAGGACGGCACCGACCCCAAGCTCATCAACATGGCCGAGCTGCTGGTCGACCTCAGGCCCGAGACCGAGTGGCGCAAGGGGACCGACAAGCCCGCGATCCTCGCGCAGATGGACGCCGAAATCTCGAAGATCCCGGGGCTCGAGCCGAGCTTCTCGCAGCCGATCCGCGACAACGTGCTCGAGTCGATCTCGCAGATCGACGGCCAGATCGTCGTCAAGGTGTTCGGCGACGACCTCGACACGCTGCGCGACCAGGCCGAGCAGGTGCTGCGCCAGGTGAGCACGGTGCCGGGGGTGGCGCGCGCCTTCGTCGACCGCCTGGGGGAGCTGCCGCAGATCCAGGTGCGGGTCGACCGCGCCCGCGCCGCGCGCTACGGGCTCAACGTCGCCGACGTGCAGGACGTGATCGAGAGCGCGCTGGGCGGTAAGGCGGTGACCCAGGTGTGGGAGGGCGAGCAGCGCTTCGCGGTGGCGATGCGCTTGCCGGAAGAGGAGCGCACGCTGACGCGCATGCAGCGGCTGCTCGTGGCGACGCCCGGCGGCGCCTACGTTCCGCTCTCCGAGGTCACGACCTTCAGGACCGTGGGCGGGATGATGAACATCGCGCGCGAGGACGGCAAGCGCGTGCTGGCGATCGGCGTGTTCATCCAAGGCCGCGACATGGGCGGCGTGGTCGCCGACATGCAGAGCCGCGTGGCGCAGCACGTGCGGCTGCCCGAGGGCTACAGCATCACCTGGTCGGGCGAGTTCGAGAACCAGGAGCGCGCCATGCGGCGGCTCGCGGTGATCGTGCCGGTCTCGATCCTGATCATTTTTCTCCTGCTGTTCGACGCCTTCAAGTCGTTCTCGAGCGCGCTCGTGATCATCGCCAACATCCCGTTCTCCGTGATCGGCGGCATCCTCGCGCTGTGGCTCACCGGCATCTACCTCTCGGTGTCGGCGGCGATCGGCTTCATCGCGCTCTTCGGCCAGGCGGTGCTGAACGGCGTGGTGATGGTGACGCTCTTCAACCAGCTCCGCGCGAGCGGCATGCCCCTCGCGCAGGCAGTGCGCGAGGGCGCGATGACGCGGCTCCGCACGGTGCTGATGACGGCGCTGCTCGCGAGCCTCGGCCTCGCGCCGATGGCGCTTTCGACCGGAATCGGCTCCGAGGTGCAGAAGCCGCTCGCGGTGGTGGTGATCGGCGGCCTCGTGACGGCGACGCTGCTGGTGCTCTTCGTGCTGCCCGTGCTTTACCTTCTAGTGTCTAAAGCTCGACGTGGGCACGCAGGCTGAACACGTGGGCCGGACCGCGGTCGCGGTTGTATCCTGGATTGGCGACGTACTGGTAGTCGGCGCTGACCGAGGTTCGCCGCACCAGGCCTACGCTGTAGAACGCCTCCAGGATCCGCTCGGTCGAGTAGCTCAGACGCCCGTCGCCGAGGAAGAACCCCTGTCCGCCGGCCGCCAGATAGTCGCGGTGATCGTGCGACAGCCCGTTGAAATAGGCAGCGAGCCCGGCACTGTCCTGGTCACGGCCCCATCGCCCGCCCTTGAGCAGCACGCCCTCGGCGAGCGAGCGGTCGATCTCGGTGAAGGCGTAGGTCTCTGTGTCGCCGTCGTTCCATCCGGCGCGCACGTAGGCCCCGATGTGGGAGGCCAGCTGCACCTGGGTGCTCAGACCGAAGCCGCTCTTGGACTGAAGGTGGCGCACCTGGGTGACGTCGGGTACGCCGCCGTTGGCGACCGAAAGCGCGTCGCGAAAGCTGCCAGCGTTCACGCGGTTCCGAAAGACGAGAGCGCGCACGACGGCGTCGCGGCCGGCAATCCCATACGGGTGCTCGGCTTCGATCATCTGGCCGTATTGCGTGATGCCGGAGTCGAGCGCCAGCCCGTTCGATTCCTTGGGCATCGCGAAGTGTCCGGCGCGCACTTGCCAGCCCGGCGAGATGTATTCGATCGCGGCACCCCGGGTGTAGCCGCGTGCGTCGGCCGGATAGTCCCAGGCCCCATAGGTGAGCGAAGCCCAGTTGAGAGACTGGGTGCGCGGGTCGCGGCTGTAGTCGAGCGCGTCGAAGATGTCCAGAACGGAAACAGTCCCAACCGTCACCACCACGCGTTCCGCCGCATAGCGCGTGCGCACCTGGTTCGCTTCCGAGGCCTGCTCCTCGTACTCCCCACCGAGGTTCCAGGTTTTCCGGACGTAGGCCCGCGCGTTGTAGCCCTTCAGCGTCGGGCCGGCAGTCCGCTGGCTTTCGCCGTTATTGAATCCGCCCAGCCCTTTCAAGTCCGACAGGGGATCGCCCTGCGTCACCTCCGGGTTCCAGTACGCCTCCCATCCATGTCCGAGGCGGGCCCCGAAGAAGGCCGTGGCGGTAAACGAATAGCCGTAGGCGCGCTCCGCCGCCAGGCTGTTCGGCCCGCTGTAGGCCGCGGAGAACGAGGGCTTGAGCTGGCGCACATAGGTCGCCTGCACATGCGCCTCGACCGGGAAGTCTTCTTCGGCGGACCCCGCCCAGGCGTTCCGGGCCGACCCGCAGATCAGGAAAGCGGCGCATGTCGCCAACAATGTGGCCTTCCAGCGATCCGCTCGCACCTGATACGCGATCATTCCGTTCATTAAAAGAGGAGGCGCAGCCCAACGGTGTAGAAGCGTTGGGGCGGATCGCCGTTCTGGCTACCGACCGTGCTGTCGACCTGCACCTTGTTTGGCACGATCCAGTAGCGCAGACCGCCGTGCAGAGTGGGCTTGTCGTAGCTCTGGCCAAAGCTCTCGAGGATGGCGTAGAGCCGCGGCGCGACGAGCAGCGCCTCGAGCCCGATTCCCCAGGTGACGCGATCTCTGTCTACGTCCCGGTCGCGGATCGCGCCGAGATTGGTGTGCACCACCGCGCGGTCGTCCAGGAACGAGAAGCTCGCGATGCCGTTCAGGTAGGGACTCCAGAAGTTGCTCCCCGCCTGCGGATTCGAATAGAAGGTTCCCAGCGTCAGGGCAAAGCCGGTCCCGTTGGTCTCGAGCGGATTGAGCAACGTCTTTCCCTGAAGGACCAGCGACTTCTCACCCTCGATGCGGTTGCCCCCCGCTGTGAGCTCGAGCCCGAACGGATTGCACGCGGGCATGAACCAGAACTCGGAGCCCGAGTACTTGCGCTGCTCCTTATAGAAAGTCTCGATCTGGCAGCCGCCCCGGTCGACTACGCGCGCGTCGTCGGTGATGAAAGGCCGCGCAGCGTGCGCCCATGGGCCCGAAATAACCATTACTAAATGCAAGGTTAGAGACAGGCTCCGGTTCATCTTCTTGTGTAACCTGCCCGCCTTTCATCCGCATCGGGGAGGGTGCGTGGTGCAGCGCGGCAATTTCTGGCTGCCGCTCGTTTTCCTTTGCCTGGTCGCGTGCGAGAAGCCGGCGCCGAATTCTACTAGCGGCGCATCGGATCCACGCAGGCCCGGCGAGGTGAGGATCGGCGAGGTCTCGCGGCAGTTCCTGAAGGTCGAAGCGGTGGGCGCGATGTCCTCCGAGGGCGCGCGCACCTATTTCGGCCGCACGGCGTTCCGTCCCAAGGCGCTGTCGGCGGTCACGGCGCCCTTTGCGGGCCGCGTCGCCGAAGTGCTGGTCGAGCCGGGGCAGCGGGTGCGCGCGGGCGCGCCGCTCTTCGCGCTCGAGAGCGCCGACGTGCTGCAGGCCCGCGCCAACCTCGAGCAGGCGCGGCTGAAGCAGCGCCTTGCGCAGGAGGTGCTCGCGCGCCAGAACGAGATGGCGAAGCGCGGCGTGGGGCTGGAAGTCGAGCGGTTCGAAGCCGAGAAGAAGGCGCGCGAGGCCGATTCGGAGCTGAAGCGCGCCGAGCGCGGCGCCGCGCTCGCCGGGCCGGGCGAGGGCACGCGGGTCGAGGTGCGCTCGCCCACCGAAGGCATCGTCGTGGCCGTCAAGGTGACGCGCGGCGCCACCGTGCCCTCGGGCGGCGAGCCGCTGGTCGAGATCGGCAACCCCGGCGGCCTGTGGGTCGTCGCCGACGTGCCCGAGAACGAGATCAGCCTGGTCTCGAAAGCGACCAAGGCGCAAGTCGAAATCTCGGCTCTGAACCTCAGCCTTGCGGGGCGCCTCGCGGGTGTTGCCCCGCGCAGCGATCCGGAGACGCGGCGCACGCCCTTCTACGTCGAGCTGGAGCGTGCGCCGGCCGAGCTGCGCGCTGGGCTGCTGGTGCGGGTCTCGGTCTACGCCCCCGGCCAGGCGGGCGAGATCTGGTTGCCGGTGACCGCGGTGCTGCTCAAGGAGGGCGGCAGGCGCATCGTGTACGTCGAGTCCGAGCCGGGCAAGTTCGTCCCGCGCGAGATCGAGGTGACCGACGAGCGCGGCGGGAGGGTGCGGGTGCTGAAAGGCCTGCAGCCGGGCGAGCGGGCGGTGATGCGCGGGGCGCTGCTCGTCGACCGCGAGGCCGAGCAGCTCCTCTAGTCGATGCTCAACCGGCTCATCGAAGTCTGCGTGCACCGCCGGGTGGCGACGATCTTCGCCGTGCTGATCGCCGCGGCGTTCGGCGTCCACGCCTACCTCAACACGCCGATCGAAGCCTTCCCCGACGTCACCAACGCCCAGGTGACCGTGATCGCGCAGATGCCGGGCTACGCGCCGGAGGAGATCGAGCGCAGCATCACCGTGCCGCTCGAGCGGGTGCTGAACGGCACCCCGCGCATGATGCAGTTGCGCAGCGAGAGCCTGTTCGGCCTGTCGCTCGTCACGCTCACCTTCGACGACGATGCCGACCCGTTCATCTCGCGCATGCAGGTGGCCCAGCGCATGGCGCAGGCCGATCTGCCCGACGGCGTGACGCCGAAGCTCGCGCCCGAGGCGACGCCGCTCGGCGAGGTCTACCAGTTCCGGGTGATCAGCGACCGGCACGACCTCTACCAGGTCCGCGGCGAGCTCGAATGGACCATCAACCGCGTGCTGAAGCAGGTGCCGGGCGTGGCCGACGTGGTCACCTTCGGCGGGTATCTCAAGGAAGTGCACGTGCGCGCCTATCCGGACCGGCTGCGCGCGCACGGCCTCACCCTGACCGAGGTCGGCGACGCGCTCGCCAAGACCAACATCAACGTCGGCGGCGGGTTCGTGCGCCACGGCGACCAGGAGCTCACCGTGCGCGGCATCGGCTACATCAGCTCGGTGGAAGACATCCGCCGCACGGTGCTCAAGGCACGCGACGGCACCCCGGTCATGGTGGGCGACATCGCCGAGATCGTGCAGTCGAACACTCCGCGGCGCGGCGCCGTCGGCTGGAACGAGCAGAAGGAGACGGTCGAGGGCTTCGTCCTCATGCGCCGCGGCGAGAACCCGTCGCGCGTCCTCGACAACGTGCACGCCAAGATCGCGGAGCTCAACGCCAAGATCCTGCCCAAAGGCATGCAGATCGTGCCGTTCTACGACCGCACGCTGCTCGTGGGCAACACGCTGAGCACGGTGAACAGCAATCTGCTGCACGGCTTCCTGCTGGTCGTGGCGGTGGCGTGGCTCTTCTTCCGCAGCCTCACCGGCTCGCTGATCGTCGCGGTGGTGATCCCGCTCGCGCTGCTCGGTGCGTTCCTCGGGCTGTACGTGCTCGGCATGCCGGCCAACCTGATCTCGATGGGCGCGATCGACTTCGGCATCCTGGTCGACGGCGCGGTGGTACTGGTGGAGAACGTGCTGCACTCGCTGCAGCACGAGCGGCCGCGCGAGCGGCGCGAGGTGCTGCGCCTGGTCATCCGCTCGACCGAGGCGGTGGCGCGGCCGACGCTCTTCGCCATGCTCATCATCATCGCGGCGCTGGTGCCGGTGTTCACGCTGCAGCAGGTCGAGGGCCGCATTTTCCGCCCGCTTGCGCTGACCTACTCGTTCGCGCTGGTCGCGGCGCTGGTGCTCGCGCTCACGCTGGTGCCGGCGCTGTGCGCCCTCGGCTTCATCCGCGGCCGGCCGCACGCCGAGCCGCGCTGGATCGAGAAAGCGCGGGTGCGCTACCGCGGCTGGATCGGACGCCTGCTCGGCGCGCGAGCGCCGATGCTCGCCGTCGCGGCAGCGTTCCTCGTCGCCAGCGTGCTCCTCGGAACCCGGCTGGGAACCGAGTTCCTGCCGGAGCTCGACGAAGGCGACTTCGTGGTGTTTGTCGAGATGCCGCCGTCGATCGCCCTCGAGGCGGCGCAGACCATGCTGGTCGAGGTGCGCAGGCGCATCCTCACCTTCCCCGAGGTCGCGCAGGTGTTGTCGGAGAATGGCCGCCCCGAGGACGGCACCGACAACGAGAACCCGAACATGAGCGAGACCTTCGTGCGCCTCAAGCCGCACGCGGAATGGCGCAAGGGCTACGACAAGGATCGGCTGATCGACGAGATGCGCGATCTGGTCTCCGAGATCCCTGGGGTGCGCTACAACTTCTCCCAGCCGATCAAGGACAACGTCGAGGAGGCGGTGGCCGGGGTGCGCGGCAAGGTCGTGCTCAAGATCTACGGCACCGAGATGAAGGTGATGCGCGACACGCTGGAGCAGGCGCGCCTGAAGCTCGCGCCGGTTGCGGGCGTGGTCGACCTCGGCCTCTACCGCGACGCCACCGTGCCGCAGCTCCAGATCCGCCTCGACCGCGAGGCGCTGGCGCGCGCCGGCATCCCGGTCGCGACCGCGAACGACTTCATCGGCACCGCGCTCGCAGGCAAGGTGACCACCACGTTCTGGGAGGGCGAGCGCCCGGTGCCGGTGCGCCTCATCCTGCCGGCGGCGGCGCGCGAGAACCACCTCTCGATCGGCGAGCTCGCGGTGCCGCGCCCGGCCGGGGGCAGCGCCCCGCTGCGCGAGCTGGCCGAGATCAGCGTTGCCGCCGGCGCGGCCAACATCTACCGCGAGTCGAACAGCCGCTACCTCGCGCTCAAGTTCAACGTCGAAGGACGCGACATGGGCTCGGTAGTGAAGGACGCCATCGGCGCGGTGGCCGCGGGCGTGAAGGTGCCCGATGGCTACTACTTCGCCTGGGGCGGAGAGTTCGAGAACCAGCAGCGCGCGGTGCGGCGGCTGCAGATCATCGTGCCGATCGCGCTCGCCGCGGTGCTCGCGCTGCTCTATACCGCGATCCAGTCGGGCCGCGCCGCCGCGGCGATCCTGCTCGCGGCCCCGTTCGCGCTCACCGGCGGGGTGCTCGGCCTCTGGGCGGGAGGCATGCCGATCTCCGTGAGCGCCATCGTCGGCTTCATCGCGCTGCTCGGCCAGGTGTCGCTCCTCGGCCTGCTGGTGGTGAGCGCGATCGAGGCGCGAAGGCGGGAGGGCGCCGCGCTCTCGGTGGCCGTGGTCGAGGGCAGCGTCGAGAAGCTGCGCGCGGTGCTGATGGCGGCGCTGCTCGCGCTGTTCGGCCTGCTGCCGATGGCGATCTCCACGGGGGTGGGCAGCGAAACCCAGCGGCCGTTCGCGCTCGTGATTGTCGGAGGCATGGTCACCACGCTCGTGATCACGCTGCTCCTCCTTCCCGCGGTCTACTACATGACGGCTTCCGAGCGCTACGTCACGCCCGAGGAACTGGATGAGACGGCTTAGCGCGCTGCTGCTCCTTGTGTCTTTCGACGCCTCGGCGCAGCTGCCGGAGCGCGTCACGCTCGACGAGGCGCTGCGCATCGTAAGCGAAGGGCCGCGCGTCGCCGCATCGCAGCGCGATGCCGACGCAGCGCGCGCCGACCGCGATGCGGCCGGCCGATTCGCCAACCCGAGCCTCTCGTTCGGGCGCTCGCGCCCCTCGGGCGGCGAGCGAACCATCTTCGACGGCGACCGGCAGGACCAGGCGTCGCTCGAGCTGCCGGTGCCGATCTTCGGGCAACGCTCGGCGCGCGTGCAGGTCGCCGAGCGGCAGGTGGAGCGGGCGCAGTGGCAGGTGCAATCGACCCTCGGCGAAGCGAGGAAGAGCGCTGCGCTCGGGTTCGTGCGCCTGCTCGTGGCGCAGGAGCAGCTGGCGCTGCGCCTGCGCGCGCGCGGCGAGATCGAGCGCATCCGCGGCATCGTCTCCGGCCGCCTCGACAATGGCATGGCGAGCCGCTACGACCTCGCGCGCGCCGACGCCGAGCTCTCGCTCGCTTCGGTCGGGGTGCAGAAAGCGCAGGCCGAGGTCGCCGAGCAGGCCGCGGCGCTCGCCGCGCTCGCCGGCGCCGGAGGCTGGCGGCCGCAGGCGCAGGGCGCGCTGGAGTCGCTGCGGCCGGCGCCGTCGGTGGACGCCGACGCGCTCCTTGACCGGAGCCCGGCGCTGCAGACCGCCCGAGCCGAGACGCGCGCCGCGGAGGCGCGCATCGAGCTCGCCCAGCGCGAGCGCTTTCCCGTGCCGAGCATCGGCGTCGGGCGCACCTGGACCAGCGGGCCCTTCGGCGCGGCGAACTTCCTCGGCGTATCGAGCGAGATCCCGATCCTCGACACCCGGCGCGCGCAGGAGGACAAGGCGCGGGCGGAGGCCGCGGCGGCGCGCAGCCGCGAGCGCGCGATCGAAGCCGGCCTGCGCGCCGAGCTCCAGCGCCACCTCGAGGGGCTGCGCGCGCGGCGCGCGGCGCTCGAGCGCCTGCGGGGCAGCGACGGCACGTTCCTCGAGATGGCCGAGTCGGCGTACCGCCTCGGGCGGGCGACGCTCTTCGAGCTGCTCGATGCGCGGCGCACGCAGCTCGAGGCGGGCGACGCGCGCCTCGAGCTCCTCGGCGCCGTCGCCGAGTCGGGCATCGAGATCGAGGCGATCTCGGGGTCGCTCTAGACGCAGGTTATCCTTCGGGCTCGCCCGAGGAAACCTGCCATGGACGTCGCGATCCTGCTCGCCCTGATCCTGCTGAACGGCGCTTTCGCCATGTCGGAGATCGCGCTGGTCGCCGCGCGCAAGACCCGCCTGCAGCCGCTCGCCGAGGAGGGCGACGCCGGCGCGCTCGCCGCGCTGCGCCTGCACGAGGGGCCGACGCGGTTTCTTTCCACGATCCAGATCGGCATCACGTCGATCGGCATCCTGAACGGCATCGTCGGCGAAGCCGCCTTGGCGCCGGTGCTCGCCGGGTGGCTGCACGGGCGCGGCCTCGAGGGCCGGATCGTCGACTACGCGAGCACCGCAGCCGTCGTCATCCTGATCACGTACTTCTCCATCGTCCTGGGCGAGCTCGTGCCCAAGCGCCTGGCACAGCTCGACCCCGAGGCGGTGGCGCGGCACGTGTCGCGGCCGATGGAGCTCCTTGCGCGGATCACGCGGCCGTTCGTGGCGCTGCTCGCGGGCTCGACGCGGCTGGTGCTGCGGGCGCTCGGGCTGAAGGACGCCCAGGCTCGTCCGGTAACCGAGGAGGAGATCCACGCCCTGCTGGTCGAAGGCTCCGAGTCCGGCGCGATCGAGGAGGAGGAGCACGACATCGTGCGCAACGTGTTCCGCCTCGACGACCGCCAGATCGGCTCGTTCATGGTGCCGCGGCGCGAGGTTGTCAGCCTCGACCTTAGCCTGCCGTGGGAGGAGAACGTCAAGCGGATCGAGGACAGCCGGCATACCCGCTACCCGGTAGTGCGCGGCGGCCTGCGCGACGTTGTCGGCGTCATCAGCGCGCGCGGCCTGCTGCGCCGCGCGCTGCGCGGCCAGCCGCCGCAGTGGGAAACCGATGCGCAGCCGCCGGTGTTCGTGCCCGAGAGCCTCACCGGCATGGAGCTGCTGCAGAATTTCCGCGCCTCGGGCGTGCAGCTCGCCTTCGTGGTCGACGAGTACGGCGAGGTGCTCGGCATCGTCACCCTGCGCGACGTGCTCGCGGCGATCACCGGCGAGTTCCGCTCCGGGCGCGCCGAGGACCAGTGGGCGATGATGCGCGACGACGGCTCGTGGCTGCTCGACGGATTGATGCCGATCCCGGAGCTCAAGGACCGGCTCGGGCTCGGCGCGCTACCCGAGGAGGAGCGCTACCACACGGTGAGCGGCCTGCTGATGATGCTGCTCGGCCGGCTGCCGCAGACCGGCGACAAGACCGACTGGGACGGCTGGCGCTTCGAGATCGTCGACATGGACGGCAAGCGCATCGACAAGGTGCTCGCGTCCGCGCTCAAAAGCGATACGCCGCCCGCAGCTCGATGAAGTTGATGCCGGGATTGGGATGCGCGATGCCGCCGTTGGAAAGGTGCTGCAAGCGCAGGCTGAGGTCATAGCGCTGCTGCGGCCCGAACATCACGCCGGCGGCCAGGTGGTCGCCGTACTGGAAATGGGTGGAGAAATTGGTGTCGGCGTTGATGCGCAGGTCAGACAGCAGGTGGAAGCCGATCGCAGCCTCGAAGTAGGGCACCAGGGCGGTGCGCGCGGCGCGCTCGAGGCGGAACACCGGGGTGATGCCGAGGTCCCACGTCTCCTCGTGCGGCTCGCCGGGCTTGAGCGGGCCGCGCCAGCGCCCGGCCTGCAGATCCCAGTAGGCGCCGAGCGTCCAGGCGCTCTCGGCGAACCAGCGCTTGTGCCACCTCCATTGGAGGCCGAGCCGCCACAGGTCGGTGTTTTCCTCGCCGCCACCGACCTCGAACGACACGCCGTCGAGCGCATGCGCGCTTGAAATGAGGGCGAGCGCGAGCGCGGCCGCGGCCACGGTTTTTCGTATCATTGCTGCAACCGGATTCAGGAGACCATGGCCCAATACGTCTACACGATGCGCCGCGTCGGCAAGGTCGTCCCGCCCAAGCGCACCATCCTCAAGAACATCTCGCTGAACTTCTTCCCCGGCGCCAAGATCGGCGTGCTGGGGCTCAACGGCTCCGGCAAGTCGAGCCTGCTGAAGATCATGGCAGGCGTGGATGATAACTACGACGGCGAGGTGATCCGCATGCCGGGCATCCGCGTAGGCTTCCTGGAGCAGGAGCCCCGCCTTCCCGAGGGGAAATCGGTCAGGGAGGCGGTGGAAGAATCGCTTGGCGAAACGGCCGCCGCGAAGAAGCGGCTCGACGAAGTGTACGCCGCGTACTCGGAGCCCGACGCCGATTTCGACAAGCTCGCCGAGGAGCAGGCGCGGCTGGAAGCGATCATCAACGCAGGCGGCGCCGACGAGCTCGAGGTCGCGGCCGACGCGCTGCGGCTGCCGCCGTGGGAGCAGAGAGTCGACGTGCTCTCGGGCGGCGAGAAGCGCCGGGTCGCGCTCTGCCGCCTGCTCCTCTCCAAGCCGGATCTGCTCCTGCTGGACGAGCCGACCAACCATCTCGACGCCGAAAGCGTCGAGTGGCTGGAGCAGTTCCTGCAGCGCTTTCCGGGAACCGTGGTGGCGGTGACCCACGACCGCTACTTCCTCGATAACGCCGCTGGCTGGATCCTGGAGCTCGACCGCGGCTACGGCATCCCGTGGGAGGGCAACTACTCGAGCTGGCTCGAGCAGAAGGAAAAGCGACTGCAGCTCGAGGCGAGCCAGGAAGCCGCGCGCATCAAGGCGATCCAGGCCGAGCTCGAATGGGTGCGCCAGAACCCGAAAGGCCGCCAGGCGAAGTCCAAGGCGAGGCTCGCACGCTTCGAGGAATTGTCTTCCTATGAAATGCAACAAAGAAATGAGACCCAGGAGATTTTTATCCCGGTGGCCGAGCGCCTGGGCAACGAGGTGATCGAGTTCCAGAAGGTGTCGAAGGGGTTCGGCGAGCGCCTGCTGATCGACAAGCTCTCGTTCCAGATTCCGCCCGGCGCAATCGTGGGGATCATCGGGCCGAACGGGGCCGGAAAATCCACGCTGTTCCGCCTCATTACGAAAAAAGAAAAGCCCGACTCGGGGAAGATCGCGCTCGGGAGCACGGTGAAGCTCGCGCACGTCGACCAGGCGAGGGACGCGCTGCAGGGCGACAAGACGGTGTGGGAGGACGTTTCGGGCGGCCAGGACACGATCACCGTGGGCAAGTTCCAGATGCCTTCGCGCGCGTACCTCGCACGCTTCAATTTCCGCGGCGCCGACCAGCAGAAGCTCGTCGGCCAGCTCTCGGGCGGCGAGCGCGGCCGGCTGCATCTCGCGAAGATGCTGGTCTCGGGCGCCAACGTGCTGCTGCTCGACGAACCCTCCAACGACCTCGACGTCGAGACCCTGCGCGCGCTCGAGGAGGCGCTGCTCGAGTTCGCCGGCAGCGTGCTCGTGATCTCGCACGACCGCTGGTTCCTCGACCGCATCGCCACCCACATCCTGGCGGCGGAAGACGACTCGCAGTGGGTGTTCTTCAACGGCAACTATCAGGAGTACGAGGCGGACAAGAAAAAGCGCCTCGGCGAGGAGGCCGCGCGGCCCCACCGGATCAAATACAAGGCCTTGAAGAAATAATCAAAGCAAAGGCGCGAACAGGCGGGCGATGCCGTCGCGCAGCTTGATCGCGGGCGGCCGCGCGTTGACGTCGTCTAGGCTGATGCGGCGCGCGCCGGCGCGGCGCTCGACGATGAGCTCGTCCATGCGCCGGCCGAGGTTGCGGCAATAGGACTCGACGTTGTACTCGAAATTGAGGCGCAGGCTGCGCGCGTCCCAGTTGCCCGAGCCGAAGAAGGTCCAGTGCGCGTCGACCACCATCAGCTTGGAGTGGTCGAACGGCCCGGGCCGCAGGTACACGCGGCAGCCGCGGTCGAGCACCTGCCAGAGCTGGTGGATCATCGCCCATCGGATGTGCGGCAGGTCGGTCTCCTCCGGCAGGATGATGTCGACGTCGACCCCGCGCAGCGCGGCCGCGTCGAGCGCCGAGATGATCCCGCCGTCGGGCAGGAAGTAGGGCGTGCAGATGCGCACGGTGCGCTGCGCGGCATTGAGCGCGCCCACATAGGTCCAGCGCAGCCGCTCGAAGGCCTCGTCCGGGCCGGCCTCGATGCCGCGCGCGAGCGAATCGCCGCAAGCCGCGAGCGGCGGGAACCACTCCGGGCCGCGCAGCGCCTCGTCGGTGGTGAAGAGCCAGTCGTCGGCGAACACTTCCATAAGGTGTGCCACCACCGGGCCGGTCAGGCGGAAATGCGTATCGCGGTAGGGGCGCTCGCCCCAGTAGCGCCGGTCGATGTTTATGCCGCCGGTGAAGCCGAGCTCGCCGTCGACCACCAGGATCTTGCGGTGGTTGCGCAGGTTGAACGCGTTCAGGCGCGCCGGCACCAAGGGCGGGTTGAAATCGCCTACCGCCACGCCGGCCTGGCGCAGGCGCTTCGCCGGGGAATGCAGCGAGAAGCGGCAGCTCACGTCGTCGATCAGCACGCGCACCGCCACACCGCGCTGCCGGGCGCGGATCAGCGCGTTTACGAAGTTCTCGCCGATGCCGTCGGCGTGGAAGATGTAGGACGCCAGCGCCACGGAAGTGCGGGCGTCATCGATCGCCTGCAGCATCGCCGGGAATGCCTCGGCCCCGTCGACCAGCGGCTCGATGACGTTGCCCGGCAGGAGCGGCCGCTCGACCACTTCGCCGACCAGGCGCGCAAGCGGCACGAGGTCGGTGATCGGGAGGCGCTCGTCGGACCCCGACGTGGTGCGCACCCGCACCAGGTCGCGGCGCAGGCGCGCAGCGCGCCGCTGCACGCGGTTCACGCCGAAGAAGACGTACAGGATCCCGCCAAGGATCGGCAGCAGCCACGCGAGCAGCACCCAGAGCGCCGCGGAGCGCGGGTCCCGCTTATAGATGACGGCATGGCCGGCCGTGAGCAGGGCCACGGCCAGGACCACGACGCCAAAGGCGAGATCGGAGGGACTGCTCAACCGGTGAAGATTAGGACAAAATCAGGGCGCCCGCAGCCGGGGGGTAAATCGATGGGGAGGATGAATCCATGACCGAGAAGATCACGCGCCGGCAGTTCATTCTGCGCTCGGCGGCCTCCGCAGCGGCCGGCACGGGGGGCGCGCTGCGTCCCGCGCAAGCGCAGAACATCGTTACCGACGCGAAACAGGCGCAGCTCAAGTGGTCCAAGGCGCCGTGCCGTTTCTGCGGCGTGGGCTGCGGCGTGAACGTGGCGGTCAAGGACGGCCAGGTGGTCGCCACGCACGGCGACCCGCGGGCCGAGGTGAACCGCGGCGTCAACTGCGTCAAGGGGTATTTCCTCTCGAAGATCATGTACGGCGAGGACCGGCTGACGCGGCCGCTGTTGCGCATGAAGAACGGCCGCTACGACAAGTCCGGTGAATTCACCCCGGTGAGCTGGGACCAGGCCTTCGACGTGATGGCGCAGAAGTGGAAGGCCGCGCTCAAGGCGAAGGGACCGTCTTCGATCGGCATGTTCATGTCGGGACAATCGACGATCTGGGAAGGCTACGCCTCCGTGAAGCTCATGAAGGCGGGCTTCCGCTCGAACAACATCGACCCGAACGCGCGCCATTGCATGGCGAGCGCCGCGGTGGGGTTCATGCGTACCTTCGGCATCGACGAGCCGATGGGCTGCTACGACGACATCGAGCAGGCCGACGCCTTCGTGCTGTGGGGCTCCAACATGGCCGAGATGCACCCGATCCTGTGGCAGCGGATCGCCGACCGGCGCCTGGCGCACCCGCAGGTGCAGGTGGCGGTGCTCTCGACTTTCGAGCACCGCTCGTACGACCTCGCGGACGTCACGCTCACCTTCACGCCCCAGACCGACCTCGCCATCCTGAACTACGTGGCGAACTACATCATCCAGCGCGGCGCGGTGAACAAGGACTTCGTCTCGAAGCACGTCGCCTTCCGACTCGGCAACACCGACATCGGCTACGGCCTGCGCCCCGAGCACGAGCTGCAGAAGGCGGCGAAGAACGCCGCCGACCCGGGAGGCTTCAAGCCGATCTCGTTCGAGGAGTACGCGAAATTCGTCTCGAAGTACGACGTCAGGTACGCCGCCAAGCTCTCCGGCGTCCCGGCCGAGCGGCTGCAGCGCCTGGCGCAGCTCTACGCCGATCCGAAGGTGAAGGTGATGTCGTTCTGGACCATGGGGTTCAACCAGCATACGCGCGGCGTGTGGGCGAACCACCTCGTCTACAACCTGCACCTCCTCACCGGCAAGATCTCCACGCCCGGAAACAGCCCGTTCTCGCTCACCGGCCAGCCCTCCGCCTGCGGCACCGCGCGCGAGGTCGGCGTGTTCTCGCACCGCCTGCCTGCGGACATGGTGGTGACCAATCCAAAGCACCGCGCCGTCAGCGAGGAGATCTGGAAGCTGCCTGCGGGAACCATCCCGGAGAAGCCCGGCTTCCACGCGGTGCTGCAGAGCCGGATGCTGAAGGACGGCCAGCTCAACTGCTATTGGACCCAGACCACCAACAACGTGCAGGCCGGCGCCAACGCCGCGAACGAGACCTGGCCGGGGTTCCGCAACCCGGACAACTTCATCGTGGTCTCCGACGTCTACCCGACGGTAACCACCGCCGGCGCCGACCTGATCCTGCCGAGCGCGATGTGGGTCGAGAAGGAGGGCGCCTTCGGCAACGCCGAGCGGCGCACCCAGTTCTGGAACCAGCTCGTCAACGCGCCCGGCCAGGCGCGCTCGGACCTGTGGCAGATCATGGAATTTTCCAAGCGCTTCCGCGTGGAGGAAGTCTGGCCGGCGGAGCTCCTCGACAAGAAGCCCGAGTACAAGGGCAAGACGCTGTTCGACGTGCTGTTCAGGAACGGCGAGGTGGACAAGTTTCCGAACTCGCAGCTCAACCCCGACTACGCGAACGACGAAGCGAAGGCGTATGGCTTCTACGTGCAGAAAGGCCTGTTCGAGGAGTACGCGCGCTTCGGCCGCGGGCACGGCCACGACCTCGCGCCGTTCGACACCTACCACAAGGTGCGCGGCCTGCGCTGGCCCGTGGTCGACGGCAAGGAGACCCGCTGGCGCTTCCGTGAGGGCGAGGATCCCTACGTGAAGCCGGGAACCGGGTTCCAGTTCTACGGCAACCCGGACGACAAGGCCTATATCTACGCGCTGCCCTACGAGCCGGCCGCGGAATCGCCCGACCGCGACTATCCTCTGTGGCTCGTGACCGGCCGCGTGCTCGAGCATTGGCACTCGGGCTCGATGACGCGGCGCGTGCCCGAGCTCTACCTCGCGTTCCCGAACGCCGTGGTCTACCTGCACCCCGACGACGCCAAGGTGCTCGGCGTGCGCCGCGGCGACGAGGTCGAGATCGTCTCGCGCCGCGGCAGCATGAGCACGCGCGTCGAGACTCGCGGCCGCAACAAGCCGCCGAAGGGCGTGGTGTTCGTGCCCTGGTTCGACGCGAGCCAGCTCGTCAACAAGGTGACGCTGGACGCGACCGATCCGATCTCGCTGCAGACCGACTTCAAGAAGTGCGCCTGCAAGGTAGTGAAGGTATGAAACGCCTTGCGCTTTTGCTGTTCACCCCGTTCCTCTTCTGTGGAAGCGCTTTTTCCCAGAACGACCCGCTGCGCGGTCCGGCGCGCGTGGACGAGGTGGGCAAGGCGGCGCCGATGGTCAACGCGGAGAACAACGACAAGAAGCGGGTGCGCTCCTACGCGATGCAGCCGCCCACCATCCCGCACAAGACCGACAACTACCAGGTCGACCGCTTCGCCAACAAGTGCATGAGCTGCCACGCGCGCACTCGGGTCGGCGAGACGCAGGCGACGCCCATCAGCATCACGCACTACATGGACCGCGACGGCAACTTTCTCGCCGACGTGTCGCCGCGGCGCTATTTCTGCGAGCAGTGCCACGTGGTGCAGATGCAGACCGAGCCGGCGGTGAAGAACCGCTTCCAGGACGTCGACGCCCTCATCCGCAAGCAGCAGAAGAAGTAGCCGATGCGCGACCTCGTCCGGCGCTACTGGCGCACGCTCACCAGCCCGAGCGCGTACTACAGCCTCGGCTTCCTCACCATCGGCGGGTTCGTCGGCGGGATCGTGTTCTGGGGCGCTTTCAACACCGTCATGGAATTCACCAACCGGGAGCAGTTCTGCATCGGCTGCCACGTGATGCGCGACAACGTGTACCAGGAGATCCAGCCCACCATCCACTTCACCAACCGCTCGGGCGTGCGCGCGAAGTGCGCCGACTGCCACGTGCCGCACGACTGGACCTTCAAGATGGCGCGCAAGATGCAGGCCTCCAAGGAGGTCTGGGGCTTCGTCTTCGGCACCATCAGCACGCGCGAGAAGTTCGTCGCCAAGCGGCGCGAGCTCGCCGAGCGTGAGTGGGCGCGCTTCAAGGCCAACGACTCGCTCGAGTGCCGCAACTGCCACGAGTTCCAGTCGATGGACTTCACGCGCCAGAGCAAGCGCGGCGCCGACGCGCATTCCACCTCCCTCTCGAAGGGCGACAAGACCTGCATCGACTGCCACAAAGGCATCGCCCACCGACTTCCCGACATGGCCGGCCAATGAACCGTCGCCCCGCAACGACGCCCGAAGAGAAGCAGCGCAAGACCGAGGAGTGGCGCACCTGGCTCTTCTTCACCGTCTTCATGGCCCCGATCCTGGCGGTGCTCACGGTGAGCGGATGGGGCTTCATAGTCTGGATGTACCAGCTCTTCGCCGGGCCGCCGACTTACTGACGAGAAACTAACCCGCCGCCGCTACGGTCCGTCTTGTATGGGCCACGCGAGGATCGAGGACTACGCGCTGATCGGCGACTGCGAGAGCGCGGCGCTGGTCGGGCGCGACGGCTCGATCGACTGGCTGTGCTGGCCGCGCTTCGACTCGGCGGCGTGCTTCGCCGCGCTCCTCGGCACGGTCGAGAACGGCAGGTGGAAGCTCGCCCCGGCCAAGGCTTTCGAGGCAAGGCGACGCTACCGTCCCGAAACGCTGATCCTCGAAACCGAGTTCGAGACCGACACGGGCGCGGTCACCTTGGTCGATTTCATGCCGGTGCGTGGCACCCAGTCGGACCTCGTGCGCACGCTCGTCGGCCGGCGCGGGCGCGTCGCCATGGAAATGGAGCTCGTGCTGCGCTTCGACTACGGAGCCTCGGTGCCCTGGGTCACCAGGTTCGCCGAAGGCAAGGGCATCCGCGCGATCTCTGGACCGGACAAGGTCGTGCTGTGCGCGCCGGTGCCGCTCGAGAACCGCGACATGAGGACGCGCGCGCGTTTCGAGGTCGAGGCGGGACAGACGCTCTCGTTCGTCCTGACCTACGGCCCTTCGCACCTGGAGATCCCGTCGCCGGTCGACCCGAGCCGTGCGCTTGGCGAGACCGAGCGCTACTGGCGCGAGTGGGCCGGCCGTTGCACCGCGACCGGCCCGTGGGCCGCCGACGTGCGCCGCTCGCTCATTACGCTCAAGGCGCTCACCTATGCGCCGACCGGCGGCATCGTCGCCGCGCCCACGACCTCGCTCCCGGAGCGCATCGGCGGCGTGCGCAATTGGGACTACCGCTGCTGCTGGTTGCGCGACGCGACGCTGACGCTGCTCGCACTGATGTACGGCGGCTTCCACGACGAAGCCCGCGCGTGGCGCGAGTGGCTTGTGCGCGCGGTGGCAGGGAGCCCGGAGCAGATGCAGATCCTCTACGGCATCGCCGGCGAGCGGCGCCTGCCGGAATGGACGATCGGCTGGCTTCCTGGCTATGAGAACTCCCACCCCGTGCGGGTGGGCAACGCCGCCGCGGCGCAGATGCAGCTCGACGTCTACGGCGAGGTGATCGACGCCCTGTACCAGGCGTGCAAGGTCGGGCTCGCGCGCGACGACGTCGCGTGGGGCCTGCAAGGCGCGCTGCTCGCGCACCTGGAGAAAGTCTGGGTACGGCCCGACGAAGGCATCTGGGAAGTGCGCGGGCCGCCGCGGCATTTCACCTATTCCAAGATCATGGCCTGGGTCGCGTTCGATCGCGCGGTGAAAATGGTGGAAGGGCTCGGCCTGCCCGGTCCGGTCGAGCGCTGGCGCGAGCTGCGCGATCGCATCCACCGCGACGTTTGCGAGGGCGGCTACAGCACGCGACGCCGCGCCTTCGTACAGAGCTACGGCGCCGAGGAGCTCGACGCGGCGCTTCTGCTGATCCCGATCACCGGATTTCTTCCGGCGAGCGATCCGCGGGTGCTGTCGACGGTGGAGGCGATCCAGCGCGAGCTCACCGTCGACGGGCTGGTGCAACGCTACCTCACCTACGAGGCGCTCGACGGCCTGCCGCAGGGCGAAGGCGTGTTCCTCGCGTGCAGCTTCTGGCTGGCCGACAACCTGTGCCTGCAGGGCCGCCGCGAAGAGGCGCGCGAGCTCTTCGAGCGTCTCCTCGGACTGGCGAACGACGTTGGCCTGCTCGCCGAAGAGTACGACCCCGTGGCGCGACGCTTCCTCGGCAACTTCCCGCAGGCCTTCTCCCACGTCGCCCTGGTCAACACGGCCTTGAACCTCGGCGCAGCCGCCAAGCCCGTGGAGCAGCGCGCCGAGAAGAAGGTGGCCTGAACCCCGAATCAGGGACGGACCACGTTCTCCGGCGGGGTGCCGGCGCTCAGCAGGTCGAGAAAGATCCGCACTTTCGCCGGGACCAGGCGCCGCCCCGGAAGCAGCGCGTGGATGCGCAGCGGCGCGCAGGCATAGTCGGCGAGGAGCGGCTGCAGGCGCTTGCGCCGCACCTGCTCTTCGCAGAACGTGAGCACGATGCGCGAAACTCCGAGGCCTTCCAGCGTGGCACGCCTTCGCACGTCGGCGTTCGGGCTGCGCATGCGCGCGCGGATGGGAACGGAGTAGATGTTCTTGTCCTGGGTGAAGGTCCACTCGGCATCCGCAGGCGAGGCGATCGCGGGCAGCTCGGCGAGGTCCTGCGGCGCCTTCACCTTCGGATACTTCTCGAGCAGCGCGGGCGCGGCGAAGACCCCGCGCGCGAGCGAGAACACGTTGCGAGCGATGCGTCCGCTGTCGGGCTGGTCGCCGTCGAAGTAGGAGAACACGATGTCGTAGCTGCGGTCGAGCGGGTCGATGCGGCCGTGCTCGACATCGATGTCGATGCGCAGGTCCGGATAGCGCGCGAGCATCTCGCAGGCCACGGCGCCGAGGTGATGCGCGCCAAACTCGTAGGGCGCGGCAATGCGCAGCCGCCCGGCGACGGTGTTGCCGCGCGCCGCGGCGTTGGCTCGCACTTCCCGCAGGCGCTGGAACATCGGCGCAGCGTCCTGGTAGAGCGACTCGCCGGCCTCGGTGGCGCGCACGCGCCGCGTCGTGCGCTGCAGCAGGCGCGCTCCCAGCTCGCCCTCGAGCCGGGAGACCGAGGCGCTGATGCTCGATTTGGGGCGGGCCAGCGCCTTAGCCGCGGCAGTAAAGCCCCCGTGCTCGAGGACGCAGCAGAAGGCATCGACGTCGTTCCAGTCCATTGTCCAGTATTCTGAACAATCTATCCGGCGGCGGCAATTTATCCAAGGCTCGACCCTCCCTAGACTATGGGGCTGGAAAGAGGAGAGTCGGCAGATGAGCTTCGAGACACAGGGCTTTCTCATCAATACGTGGTACGTGGCCGCCTGGGACCACGAGTTCGACGGCGGCAAGCTTCTCGCGCGCACCATCCTCGAGAAGGCGGTGGTGCTCTATAAGGGAGACAGCGGCCGCGTCGTGGCGCTCGACAACCGCTGCTGCCACCGCGGCGCCAAGCTCTCCAACGGCCGGCGCGAAGGCGACGACGTGCGCTGCATGTACCACGGCCTGAAGTTCGATCCGAGCGGAAAGTGCATCCAGATCCCCGGGCAGGACAACATTCCGAAGAACCTCGGCGTGAAGAGCTACCCGGTGCTCGAGCGCGACCACCTGGTGTGGATCTGGATGGGCGAGCCGGCCCTCGCCGATCCGGCGAAGATCCTGGACTTCCCGTACCTGCGCGATCCGGCCTGGCGAGGCAGGCCCGACTACATGCACTACAAGGCGAACTATCTCCTCATCGTCGACAACCTCTCCGACTTCGCGCACCTCGCGTTCGTGCACACGAAGACCCTCGGCGGTTCGGAGGAGTACGCCTACAAGTCCAAGCCGACCGCCATCGAGCGCCTCGAGGACGGCTTCCGCGTCGAGCGCTGGCACATGGACGCCGACGCGCCTCCGTTCCACAAGAAGGTGGTGCCGCAGGCCGGGAAGGTCGACCGCCGCAACATCGCCCGCATGTACGTGCCGGGTATTTTCTTCATGGAGACGCTGTTCTCGCCCGCCGGCAGCGGCGCGCGCGAAGGGAACCTCCAGGGCGCGAAGCAGTACCGCAACTGCCAGTTCTTCACCCCGGAGACGCGGCGCTCGACGCATTTCTTCTGGGATTACCTGCACGACTACGATCTTGACAATCCGGCCATCGCGGCTTCGCTGCGCGACAGCATGGTCGAGGGGTTCCTGGAGGACAAGTTCATCATCGAAGGCCAGCAGGAAGTGCTCGACGCCGACCCGGATTTCAGAATGAATGCCATCGTCGCCGACGCGCCTCTGGCTCACTTCCGCCGCACCCTCGGCAAACGAATCGAGCAGGAACGCTTGGAAACCACTGTTAAGGAGACTGCCCATGCCTAAGTTCGCCATCACGCCGCACTTCCGCCTGCACGAGTGGGTCGCCGAGGAAAAGGGCTACTTCAAGGCGCAGGGACTCGATTACGAGTTCCACGGCGCCTTCAAGAACCACGCCACGCCCGACAAGGTCGGCGCCTACCAGAACATCGAGAAGGGCCGCGACACCAACGTGAGCTGTGCCTGCCACTGGACCGTCAACGTGGCGGCGTCGGTGGGCCACGGCAAGCTCTACGCCGACTGCTACTCGGTCGCGCCCTCCGGCGTGTTCGTCCCGCCCGAGTCCGACATCCGGCATCCGGCCGACCTCAAGGGCGTGTCGATCTCGGTCGGCTACCAGTCGGGCAGCCACTACTCGACCATCCAGGCGCTCGAGCAGTACATGCCGTTGTCGGACATCAAGCTCTCGTTCGCCGACGGGATTCTTTTTTCGCGGCTGGAGAAGCTCGTCGACCGGCAGGTGCCGGCGGCGGCGGTGTTCTCGGGACCGTACTACTTCCTCGAGCAGCTCGGCTTTCGCAAGGTGATCGACACGAGCTTCATGATGGCCACCATGATCACCGGCAATCCCGACCGCGAGGACCTGAAGAAATACTTCGCCGCCCTGCGCCTCGCGCAGCGCGACATCGACCTGCGGCCCGAGCTGTACACCAGGCACTACCGCAACGAGTTTCCCAAGCGCTTTTTGGAGCAGATGGATACGCGCCGCTGGGGGCCGGGCGAGCGCATCGTGTTCGAGCCGTACACGAAGGAGGTGTTCGAGGACTCGTTCAAGTGGATCCGCGAGCGCGGGATCTTCGAGGACGGCGCGATGGGGAAGGGCAAATACGAGGACGCCTGTGTGTCCCTGACGGCTTAGGGGAATAACCTGAAACAGCGCGGTGTTTCGCGTCATCCAATGTGCGAGCCCTAAAAGGAGAAGCGCATGGCACGCCTTGTCAAACGCACCGCCCACGAACCCGCGCCGTACATGATCAATGGCAAGGAGGAGTGGCTCTGCCGGTGCGGGTTGTCGCAAAACCAGCCGTTCTGCGACGGCTCGCACAAGCTGACCCTCGACGAAAAGCCGGGTAAGACGTACTGGTACGACGAAGACGGCGAGCGGCACGAGGCGCCGGGCCAGTTCCCGGAAATCCGCACGTACTGACATGGCCCGCCACGAGGTGGCGCTCGCCGGCCACGAAGAGGTCGCCGACGGCACCACGGCGTTCCGCTTCGAGAAACCCTCCGGCTTCGCGTTCAAGGCCGGCCAGTCGGCGAATTTCGTGCTGCTCGAGCCGCCGGCCGAGCCGAACAGCTCGCGCCGCACCTTCTCGCTCGCCAGCGCGCCCTACGAGAACGAGCTCGTGGTCGCGACCCGCATGCGCGAGGGAAGCCACTTCAAGCGCGCTCTCAAGTCCCTGCCGCCCGGCTCGAAGGTGAGGCTGGTCGGCCCGCTCGGCGACATGACGCTGCACGACGATCCGGCGCGCGCGGCGGTGTTCATCGCGGGCGGCATCGGCATCACCCCGTTCAGGAGCATGCTGCGGCAGGCCGAGCAGGACCGCCTCGAGCACCGCCTTTACCTCGCCTACTCGAACCGGCGCCGCGAGCACGCGGCCTTCCTCGACGAGCTGCAGGCGCTCGCGCAACGCAACCCGCGCTTCCGGCTGCTAGCGCCGATGACCGACGCCGAGGGAATGCTCGACGAAGAAAAGCTGAAGCGCTTCGTCGGCGACGCGCCTTCGCCCGTGCACTACCTAGCGGGGCCGCCCGCCATGGTCGAGGCGATGAAAGCGATCCTCGCGCGCAACGGCGTCGCCCCCGGCGACGTGCGCAGCGAAGAGTTTTTCGGCTACTAGAGCGGCGCGTCCCATGAGCACCGCCTTCGTGCTCGCCGGTGGCGGCAGCATCGGGGCGGTGCAGGTGGGCATGCTGCGCGAGCTCCTCGCGCACGGCATCAAGCCCGATTCGTGGTCGGCTCGTCGGTCGGAGCGATCAACGGCGCGTATCTCGCCGGCGCCCCCAGCCTGGAAGGCGTGCGCAGGCTCGAGGCCATCTGGCGCGGCCTTCGGCGCCGCGACGTGTTTCCGATCACCTGGCGCAGCATGCTGCGTGCGATTGCGCGCCGGGGCTCCCTCGTGGATCCCGGCGGCTTGCGCCAGCTCCTCGAAGCGCATTTGCCTTATCGAGAGCTGGAGCATGCCGCGCTGCCGCTTCACGTCGTGGCGACCGACATCCTCGGCGGCGCGCTGGTGAAGCTCTCCAGCGGCCCGGCGGTGGACGCGGTGCTCGCGAGCTGCGCGATTCCCGGCGCGTTTCCTCCAGTGCGCGTGGGCGAGCACCATCTCGTGGATGGAGCCGTCGCGAGCAACACACCGATCCGCGTCGCGCTCGAGCTCGGCGCAACGCGGATGATCGTGCTGCCGAGCGGCTACGCCTGCGCGCTCGATGCTCCGCCGCGCGGCGCGGTCGCCACGGTGCTGCACGCGATCACGCTCATGATCGCGCACCAGCTCGTGGTGGATCTCGAGCGCTGCGGCGGACAGGCGGAGATCGTCACGGTGCCGCCGCTGTGCCCGCTCGCGGTGTCGCCCTACGACTTCTCGCGCGCCGACGAGCTGATCGACCGGAGCGCGGAGCAGACGCGGCGCTGGCTGCAGCGCGGCGG
>Ga0134127_10000446_pt1 | contig 39106 bp, 33 predicted proteins | sample KB31753_FD_96459 | JGI IMG/M metagenome (GOLD analysis project Ga0134127, IMG submission 96459) | Terrestrial soil microbial communities with excess Nitrogen fertilizer from Kellogg Biological Station, Michigan, USA - KB3-175-3 | ecosystem: Environmental > Terrestrial > Soil > Unclassified ...
CGCGCGAGGCATCGCCTGTCCCATGCCGAGTGCGGCGGATTTAACGCTGTTGACGGACGCGGATGAATTAGGGCTGATTCGCAAGCTTTCTGCCTATCCCTCAATCCTTCAGGGCAGCGCAATGGCGCACGAGCCCCATCGGATGACCTATTATCTTCAACAGTTAGCCGGGCTCCTGCATACGTTTTATAACAAGCATCGGATTCTGCCTCCTGCTGCGGATCGTGATTTGGCGGCGGTAACGCCTGAGGGATTAATATCGAGTGAAGGAATGCAGAAGGAGGCGCCGACTCCAGAACGGACTGCAGCGAGATTGGCGCTGATGAGCGGCATCCAGCAAGTCTTGAAGAATGGGCTCGCCGTACTCGGGATTTCCGCGCCGGAGCAGATGTAGCCAACAAGAGGGATCATGGATTTTTCTGTTCAGCATGCGGACCGCGAGACGAGCGCACGGTTGGGGAGACTCAGCACCGCCCATGGCGAGATCGATACCCCGGCCTTCATGCCGGTCGGCACGTTGGGGCCGGTTAAGGGAATCGATCCAGCCGATTTAGAGCAGCTCGGCTTTCGTCTTATGCTGAACAATGCCTATCATCTGTATCTGCGTCCTGGACACAAGATTATCGCTGAGCTGGGTGGATTGCATCGGTTTACCGGGTGGCCCGGAGCGATCTTGACGGACAGCGGTGGATTTCAGATTTTCAGTCTTGCCAAACTGTGCAAAGTGACGGATGAGGGAGTGAGCTTTCAATCGCATCTCGATGGGTCTACACATTTCATTACGCCGGAGACCGCGATTGAAATTGAAGAAGCGTTGGGCGCCGATATCATGATGGCGTTCGATCACTGTGTGGCCTTGCCGGCTGAGAGAGAGGTCGTGCGCGATGCGGTGCGGCGGACCACCCTCTGGGCACAACGATGTCAGGCTAGTCGGCGTCGGACAGATCAAGCTCTCTTTGGCATCGTGCAGGGCGGTTTGGATAGAGATCTTCGCGTGACCTCGGCGCGCGACCTCGTCGAGCTTGAGTTCGAAGGCTACGCGGTCGGCGGGCTTTCGGTGGGAGAATCAAAAGCAGAGATGTACGCCATGTTGGATGTGACCGTGCCTGAACTGCCGGCTTCGAAGCCACGCTACTTGATGGGTGTTGGGATGCCGGAGGATTTGATCGAAGGGGCAGCACGCGGGATCGATCTGTTCGATTGCGTGGTGCCCTCGCGCCATGGGCGGACCGGCTCGCTCTTTACGAGTTTCGGACGAGTGGTGATTAAGCAAGCGCAGTACGTTCGGGATGAGCAGCCGATCGATCCGGCTTGCGGCTGCCCGGTCTGTGCGCGCTACTCTCGCGCCTATCTGCACCACCTCTTTCAGATGAAAGAGATGTTGTCATCGAGACTGAATACGATCCACAATCTTTGGTATTTTGCCGACCTGATGGGCCAGGTGCGGGCGGCGATCGCACAGGGAACATTACGGTCGTTCCGGGAGGAATTTTACCGATCCCGTGACCTGGCTGCATCGGACGTCTCAGCCGCAGTACCGGCGGATGGCGACCTACAACGGTATGCCGGAGGGGATTAACCTAGTTGGAGAGGAGTTCGCATGGTCATGCAATCGGTTGTGATGGCTCAGTTGTTCGGTGGAGGGGGAGGGGCAGCAGGAGGTTCCACTGCCAGCACGATCCTTTCCCTCATTCCGTTCGCGCTGATCTTCGTGATTTTCTATTTCTTGGTCATTTTGCCGCAACAGAAACGCTCGAAGCAGCAGAAGGCGTTGCTCGAAGCGCTGAAGAAGGGCGACAAAGTCGTCACAGCATCAGGGATCTGGGGCACTGTGACGAATCTCGGGAAAGACACGGTGACGCTGCAGATATCCGACAATACGAAGATTCGGATACAGCGAGACCAGATCGCTCGATTACGCGGTGGCGACGACGAGGATAAGGATAAAGAGAAAGATTCGTAGACTACACAGGATGAAGGGGTATCAGACGACATGAAAAAAGTGGGTGGGCGGTTACTATTGTTGGCGTCGGTGGTGGTGCTATCGGTGATCTTCTTTATCCCCACCTATCAGCCATTCTATCAAGGGCTGCCTGATTGGCTGAAGAAGGTGATGCCGAGTAAGGGCATCACGCTGGGCTTGGACCTCCAAGGCGGGATTCACCTCGTGATGGAAGTAGACGAAGACCGCGCGGTCGAGATTGCCGTCGATCGATCGGTCGCATCCCTTCAGGATCTACTGGTCGAAAAGAAAATTCCCGTGGAGTCTGTGGCGCGGACGGGGCCAGCCCAGGTGACGATTCAATTCCAGAACGCCGAACTCAAGGAGCAGATCCAGAAGTTGGTCGACGACTATCCGACCTTCAGCGAGACAGCGTCTGCCGGATCGGCCAACCGGCTGGTGTGGGAATTGCGGGATGTCGAGGCCAAGCGGATCAAGGATTCCGCCATCAACCAGGCGCTGGAAACGATCCGGAACCGCATCGATCAGTTCGGCGTGTCAGAACCGATCGTGCAGCGGCAAGGGTTGAAGCAGATCGTCGTGCAGCTGCCCGGTGTCAAAGAGCCCAAGCGCGCCAGGGATCTGATCAAAGAGACGGCGTTGCTCGAATTTAAGATGCTCGACGAAGATAACCAGTCGAAGCTCGATCTGCCAGGCCGTATTCCGAAAGACAAGGAGGAGGAAGTCCTGAAGCAGGCAGAGGCGAAGCTGCCCGCAGGCGATCAGATCCTCTTTGAGCGGGTGGTCGACAAAGACACTGGCCGAGAATATCGCATCCCCTATCTCGTAAAAAAACGAGTCATGCTGACCGGCGACGTGTTGAGCGATGCGCGCGTCTCGATCGGTCAATTCAACGATCCCTATGTCTCGATCGAATTCGACGGGAAGGGCGGTCGGGAATTCGAACGTATTACAGGCGACAACATCAAGAAGCGCATGGCCGTCGTGCTCGACAATACGATCTACTCGGCGCCGGTGATTCAGGACCGCATTACCGGGGGGCGCGCGCAAATCACCGGGACGTTTTCCATGCAAGAGGCCAACGATTTGGCCATCGTGCTTCGGGCCGGCGCCTTGCCGGCTCCGCTGAAGATCATTCAAGACCTCACGGTCGGGCCGTCGCTGGGGAAAGATTCGATCGAGAAAGGCGTGCAGGCCACGCTGTTTGCCGGCGCCATGGTGGTCATTTTCATGATCGTGTATTACAGACTGTCCGGCGTGATTGCGGACTTTGCGCTGGTGCTCAATCTGTTGTGTTTGATTGGGGCTCTGTCTGCGCTCAACGCCACCCTGACTCTTCCGGGAATCGCTGGAATTGTGCTCACGATCGGGATGGGCGTCGATTCAAATGTTCTGATCTTCGAGCGTATTCGCGAAGAACTGCGATCCGGGAAAGCGGTTCGTTTGGCGGTGGATGGAGGATACGACAAGGCGCTGTTGACGATTGTCGACTCTCACGTGACCACCTTGATTACAGGAGTGGCGCTGTTCCTCTTCGGCACGGGGCCGATCAAAGGGTTTGCCGTAACCTTGTGTCTCGGAATCGGCATCAATCTATTTACAGCCCTGATCGGCACCAAAGTGATCTTCGACCTCTTGAATCAACGACAGAAAGTGGGACAGTTAAGCATCTAGTTCGAAGGAGCCGGCATGTTAGAGATCCTCGGAAAAACCAGTATCGATTTCATGGGGAAGCGCCATTGGGCCTTTCTGTTTTCCGGCATCATGGTGGTGCTGGGTATTGTGGCACTCATTCAGATTGGCCGGGGGGCGGCGAACCTCGGCATCGATTTCGCGGGCGGGACTGCAGTACAGTTAAAGTTCGACCAGGCGATCCGGATCGATGAAGCAAGAAAAGTCCTGGAGGCGAACGGTCTTGGCAACGCCGAGCTCCAAGAGTTCGGTCAAGACAACAAACTCCTGATTCGTCTGAAGACGTCGACAACCATCGAGGAAAAAGTGGCCGATCGGGTCGTGGCGATCTTTACGAAGGAGTTTGCCTCGAACCATTTTGTGATCGATTCCAGCTCGGAAATTGGACCGGTCATCGGAAAGAAGCTTCAAGAGGATGCGCTCATCGCGGTCCTCATTTCCTTTGCCGGAATTATTCTGTATGTGGCGGCGCGATTCGAGCTTCGTTTTGGCATCGCCGCGGCCCTGGCGACCTTTCACGACGTGTTGGCGGTGCTGGGCGCCTTTTATATCCTGGATAAGGAAATTACCCTGCTCGTCGTGACGGCGTTGCTGACATTAGCCGGTTATTCGATGACGGATACGGTCGTCGTGTTCGACCGAATCAGGGAAAATTTCCGGATGCGGCGGCGAGAGAGCGAAGAAACGATCATCAATCAAGCGGTCAACCAAGTCTTGAGCCGCACGATTGTCACCAGTCTGACCGTCGTGTTGGTGCTGATTCCCCTGACACTGGCGGGCGGAGAGGTCCTGCACGACTTCTCCCTTGCCCTGTTGTGGGGCGTGATCTTCGGGACCTATTCGTCCGTTTTCGTCGCGAGCCCGCTGCTGTTGCTCTGGCCGGGAGGCGCTGGACGGTTGTTGAAGCGAAGTTAGTCGAAGTCACAGGCGCGAGAAGCGAGGCGTGCGCGACAGGCGCGACTCGTGAGGGTGAAACGTTCGACCTGTCCCGCTGTTCTCGCAAGTCTCGCGAGTCCCGTGCCAATAGCGAGATTGGGCACACCCATGACACTCTGGAGTCAGTCTCATAGTCTCCAGCGCAAGATCATCGCAGCGATCGTACTGGTCGGACTCCTGCCTCTGACCCTTCTGCTCGGGCTCACCTATGTCGAGGAGCGGCGCGCGCTCCGAGAAATGACCGGCGCCAACTTCAAGGAAGTTGCCGTGGAAGCCGCTCGCCGCGTCGAAATGCAAGTGAGCCGCGGGATGAATGAAGCCCAGCAGCTCGCCACGACTCCCTTGCTTCACACCGCCGTCACCGAAGCCAACCGCACGTACGAAGGAAAGGGTGCCGACAGCATCCAGAGCATGATCAAGGAGTGGCAGCAGCGGTGGCACCAGCGGGGCAAGCAAAGCGAGTTTCCCCTCTTCATCAATCGCATCGTTACGAACTACCTCATCCGGTGGCACGATATCCGCAAGTCGGACTATGTGGGGATTCTGGTGACCGACCAGCAAGGGGCGCTGGTCGTCAGTTCCATTCCACAAGTGGAGTACTATTACGGGAAGACAGCGTGGTGGCAAGCGGTTGTGAAAGGGGGAAGTTTCAAGGGTTATGTGAGCGAGATCGCTTTCGAACCGGCTTTCGGGAGCCACGTGCTCGTGGTGACGGCGCCTATTCTTGACGATGCAAAAAAAGTCGTGATTGGAACGGTCACCATTCTGTTGCGCCGCGACACGATTTTCCATGCCATTGCCGAGAGCACCATCGGGGCCACCGGCCATGCGATGTTATTCAGCTCAGATGGTGTGCCGGTGATCTGTCCGGTCTTGTCCCCGGAAGAGCATACCGTAAAGCCCGAATTGATCCGCGCCCTCGACGGGCTGAAGGCCGGTTGGACTGTCGTCGCGGACGACTCGCATGGGAGCCACAATGCGTTGATCGGGTTCGCGCCAGTCCGATTCAGCGAGAGCTTGGCCGCAGGGAGTCTCGGGGGCCATCAATGGATCACCGTGGTGCGGCAGGATCCCCAGGAGACCTATGCGCCGCTCGCCGAACTCGTGGCGAAGGTGCTGCTCTATGGATTGCTCGTGCTCGCCGTGTTGTGGGGGACGGGGGTGGTCGTCGCGCGCAGGATCGCCCGTCCCATTCAGTTGTTGCACGACGGCGTGCGCGAGATCGGCAGCGGACGATTGGACCGTCGATTAGAACTAAAGACCGGGGATGAAATTGAAGGGCTCGCCGAAGCGTTCAATCAGATGGCGGAGAATCTTCAACGGTCGTTTGGTCAAATCGAACAGCGTGTGGTGGACGTGCGGCGGTTAGAAGAAAAATACCGCGATTTGATCGAACATTCTCCTGAGATGATCTATCAGTTGAACCGGAACGGACGATTCGTTCATGTGAACAAGACGGGGATTGAGAAGCTGAAATACACGCTCGATGAAATGCTGTCGATGAAGCTCTGGGACCTTGTGCCGCGCGGCCAGGAGCCGCTCGTATTGCAATATCTGGAGCGACTGGTGGCGCAAGGGCGCAGCTCGATGGAGACCGTGTTTCTCACCAAAGACGGCCATGCGATCGATGTGGAAATCGATGCCACGGCGTTGATCGATCAAGAACGAGGCGGGTTGGTGCACTCACGCGCATTTGTCCACGACGTGACCGAACGCCACAAGCTTGAGCGGCATCTGCAAGAATATACGACGAAGCTTGAACTGGCCGTCTCAGAGCGGACGCAACAGCTCGTGGCTTCGCAAGCTCGGTACAAGGCGTTGTTCGACTTGGTGGCGGACTCAGTGTTTATCGTGGATCCGAACGGCATGATTGTCGCGGTCAATAAACGTGAGGAGCAGGCGCTGGGGTATGCCGAGGCGAATGTGGTGGGCCGCAGTTTGCTCGAAGTGGTGCTTTCCGGGCATCACGATGCCTTGCGCGGATGGCTGAGCGACGTCAGTGCCGGCCAGCGGAAAGTGTCCACCAAGGAAATCATGGTGCGCCATGCCGGCGGACAAGACACGCCGGTCGAAATGGACTTGATCCAAGTTGGAGCGGCCGATGAACTGTTGGTCATGGTGCAGTTGCGGGACATTACCGACCGGAAGCGGCTTGAGCGGCAGCTGGAGACGTACAGGGAGGAGTTGGAACATAACGTAAAAGAGCGCACGCGGGAAATTGAAGAGACCACACAGTACCTCGAGAATCTGCTTGAGAACGCCAACGATGTCATCTACACCCTCGATAGTGAGCAACGGTTTACCTACGTCAACAGCAAGATCGAGGCATGGGGCTACAGGAAAGACGATCTGATCGGGCGCCCGTATCTCGCGCTGCTTTCCAAACGCCATCGCGGGAAGCGCCTCAAGAGCACCTTGGATATCGGCGCAAAGCAGGTCTATGAGGTCGAAGTGGTGACTCGCACGGGGGAACCGAGGGCTGTGATGGTGAGTGTTTCCCCGTTGCACGGAGTCGAGGGATCGGTCCTGGGCGTGTTGGGCATCGCGCGCGACATGACGGAGACCAAGAAGCTGGAGCAGCAGATCAGAAATTCTGAGAAGCTGGCTTCAGTCGGCAAGCTGGCAGCAGGGGTCGCGCACGAGATCAACAATCCCCTTGGGGGCATCCTCAATTGTCTTTACAACTTGCGGAAGGGGACGTTGTCGCCAAGCCGGCAAGAAGAATATTGGGTGTCGATGGAGGATGGCGTGCGGCGTGTGCAGAAGATTGTTCGGCAGCTCCTCGATTTCTCCCAGCAGCATGAGCCGGCGTTTGCCTTGACCGACATCAATCACGTCGTGGACCGGGTGCTGGTGTTGACCACACATCTCTTTGCCCCGAACAAAATTCTCTTAGAGTCAGGCTTCGGTCAAGGATTGCCGAATATCATGGTCGATCGGCACATGATCGAGCAGGTGCTGATGAACTTGATATTGAATGCGGTGCAAGCGATGAAAGACGGAGGGGTCTTGTCGATTCGAACGTCTGTGGTCGAAGGAGTCTGCCTGATCGAAGTGCGCGATACGGGATCGGGCATTCCGCCAGCAGTTTTGTCGAGGATTTTCGACCCGTTCTTTACGACGAAGAGTGAAGGCGAAGGCACCGGCCTCGGCCTGTCGGTCAGTCTGGGCATCGCCGAGCGCCACGGAGGAAAGATTCTGGTGGAGAGCGAAGTTGGGAAGGGGACGACCGTTACCCTCTGGCTGCCTGTGTCCCGGGAACGTTCGCTGGTGGAGCGCGTGTCATGAAAGGACTCAAGATCCTACTGGTCGATGACGAGCCGCTGATGCGGTTGTCGATGGTCGATGCGCTGGAAACGATCGGTCATGATATCGAAGCGGCGGCATCCGGGACGGAAGGGATCGATGCCATCCGTAAACGGCCGTTCGATCTGGTGATCACCGATTTGCGGCTGCCCGGCGCGGACGGACTCACGGTGCTCACGGCGGTCAAAGGGCAGTCGCCCCATACAGAGGTTGTGGTGATTACCGCCCATGGATCGGTGGAAACGGCGGTCGGCGCGATGAAGCTCGGCGCCTTCGACTACATCACGAAGCCGTTCCAGATGGATGAATTGCTGTTGATCGTCGAGCGGGTGGGCCGCGTCGTGGCCTTGCGGCGCGAAAATCAAGATCTCAAGGCGGTGCTGGAGGATAAGTTCAGTTTCGGGGGCATTCTCGGGGCAAATAACCAAATGCGGGCTGTGCTCGAGAAGATCAAGTTGGTGGCGGGAACAGATTCGACGACGTTGATTCTGGGCGAGAGCGGAACCGGTAAGGAGTTGGTTGCCAATGCCATCCATCAAAACAGCCCGCGCAGCCAGTACCCTCTGATCAAAGTCAGCTGTGCGGCGCTTCCGGAAACCCTCTTGGAAGCGGAACTCTTCGGTCATGAGAAGGGGGCGTTTACAGGGGCGCTGCGGCAGCGGCGTGGGCGGTTCGAGCTGGCCCACCGAGGCACGCTGTTTCTCGATGAAGTGGGAGAAATCTCGCCGGTCATTCAGGTCAAATTGTTGCGGGTGCTTCAGGAACGGCAGTTTGAACGAGTCGGAGGAAACGACACGATTCACGTCGATGTGCGCCTGGTCTGCGCGACGCAGAAAGATCTGCGAAAGGAAGTCGCCCAAGGGCGTTTTCGAGAGGATCTGTTTTATCGGCTCAATGTCGTGCCTGTCGTAATTCCGCCGTTGCGCCAACGGCAGGAAGACATCATGATCATTGCTGAGCATATGTTGAAGACCTGCGCAGGCAAGATGAATAAAGCCTTGAAAGGGTTTTCTCCCGCGGCGCGCGAGCTGTTCTTGCGCTATTCATTTCCGGGGAACGTGCGGGAGTTGGAGAACATGGTCGAGCGCGCGGTGGCGCTGGGGCGGGACCGTGAAGCGGTCCAGCCGCAAGATCTGTGCGGGTTCCAGTCCTGTCCGTTTACTGGCGGGAAGCCGCAAGAATCTTGCGGCTTCTGTAGTGAAGGCCTGACGGGGCAGAAGCGCGAAGAACGTCCGCTGACATCGTTGGCGACCGCGCGGGAGCAGTTCGAACGTGAGTATATTGTGTCGGTGCTAGAGCGAGTAGACGGCAGCCGCACGACCGGCGCGAAGATACTCGGTCTCTCGCGAAAAGCCCTGTGGGAGAAGTGCAAGCGCTACGGGATTCCGTCGGCGAGGGAAGAGGCGGAGGATGAGGGCTGATGATCTTCTGTGCTCGCGCAACGCGCGGCCTCAGAAGGCCCTCGTTGGACGCGCGCAGTGGAAGATCAATCAGCCCCCATCCCTGACAAGATGGCAAGTGAGCTTGGAGGAATCATTTAAAGGGATGAAGGTTGTTCAACGTCCGCAGCGGTCGACCAAGCTTGGCCGGCGTGGGCGCATCGTGGAGAAATGCCTAATGAGGCAAACTATGCGCGGGCGAGGTCTATCCTTAATAAGTCCATACTCAGGCCTGACCTTCTTGATCTTAGCACGACCCCGAAACTTCTCACCGAACATGAATAGTTACCAGTCCATGTTCGCCGCATTGTCGAACTGGTGTGTCAGCCGATCCACAAATTCTGTCATTGACTCGATGGAGCTCATTGCTCGCTGATAGGTTCCGTCTGCTGCTAAAGTAAGAATTATTGGAAGTGAGCTCTTCTGGATATAGAGCTCCGCTGGAGCTCGGCTACCAGACCAAAGATAAGAGATAAAATCCTCGATTACCTCTATAGCTGCATCAGCATGGAAGTCGAGGCCTTCGCCTAACCTGAACTTTCTGCTTCCAGTTCTATGAGGAAGTAATACAGGCACGGCTCCTGCCCCAGGGTGGAATGTAAACGCCTCGCCTTCCTTGCCAAAAGCCCCGTGTGCAACGTAGTTGCGAAGTTCTCTCCGAATGGCGAGGGTTCTGCCCCGCTTTTACGGACACCTAGTTAAGGCTCATAATGGGCCAGGAGGGGTGTCATGGTACAACGGCAGAGGTTTTCAGCGGAGTACAAGCGAGAAGCGGTGGCGATGCTCGACGCGTCCGGTGTCAGCGTCAGCCAGATTGCCGCAGAATTGGGGATTGGGGCGAGTATCTTAGGGCGTTGGCGGCGCGAGGTGCGTCAGGAACTGGCGCAGGCGTTTCCGGGCCACGGTCGCCCCCGCGAGGAGGAGCTGGGCCACCTCCGTCGGGAGTTAGCCCGCGTCACGAAGGAGCGGGATTTTTTGCGAGAAGCGGCCACGTTCTTCGTAGATTGAGGGTCAGGCGTGACTATTGACTTATTGAGGATGAACCTCGTTCGCGCGGTGCGTGAGCCGTGACCTTTTGAGTATACGGCTACGCTGCGCGGCGTTTTGTTGTGCGGTTGCTTGGCCGCGATGTTGACGGGCGAAGCGGACCACGGGGTACTTCGGCATGCAACTTCAGTCCCAGTGCTCCGATAACCTTGAGGATGGTGTCGAAATCCGGGCTTCGTTCACCGGAGAGTGCCTTGTATAGGCTTTCACGGGACAGACCGGCATCCTTCGCAACCTGGGCCATGCCCTTGGCGCGGGCAATGTCGCCCAATGCCTTGGCGATAAACGCGGCATCGCCACCGGCCTCTTCCAGGCAGGCCTCTAAATACGCCGCCATTTCCTCCGGAGTGCGAAGGTGTTTGGCAACATCGTAACGAGTGGTCGCAGTTTTGCTCATCATGTGCTCCTACAGATTTCGTGCGAGGCGCAAGGCGGTTTTGATGTCGGTGGCCTGTGTTTGTTTATCACCCCCGGCTAACAAAACTATCACCTCGCGCCCATGTTGGGTGTAGTACACGCGGTAGCCAGGCCCGTAATCGATTCGCATTTCGGAGACTCCCTCACCTATCGGCCGCACATCCCCAGGGTTTCCTGCTGCTAGGCGCTCGACCCGTACCTGCACGCGCGCCCTTGCGTGAATATCTCGCAATCCGTCAAGCCACCGGGCATACGTCTCGGTCTTGCGAATCACAGGCATGAAATACTGTAGCCACGTGGATACAGTTTGTCAATGTGGGAAAGAAAACGGGGACATTCAAGGTTTGTAGAGCAATAACTACTGGAGTAGCCCGCTGAACGTGGCGAAGTGTTAAGGCGACAGGCTTGTGAGCGGCCTGTCGCCTTTCTATTTTTATAGCTGAAGAGTTGCCGGCAGGGGTGGCATGGCCCTGAAGCGTAATTCGCCGGAGGAACGGGGTGTCCATCGAGACTGTGCCGGAGCCTGTCCGACATTGCCTTCGTGACGAGGCGAAGGAGGTGCAGTCAGATGCGAGGCCGCAGGCCTGGAAAAACCGGAGGCGTATTCGCTGGAATACGTTGAGGATTTTTTCGGGCCGAGAACGACGCAGCTGTCGCAGATCGTTTGCCGCAGTAGAACGGTCAATGTCGGAGAGGCTCCTAAGAAGTAAAGCGGAAACTGACTGAGTCTAGCCCGCATTGTTCATGACGGTTCGTCGCCCTTCGACTTGCTCAGGGTCCCGAGCCCAGTCGAGGGACGAAATCGCTGAGCCGCGTCGCGAGACCGGCGCGCGGAGCCGTGAGGACCCGATGCGTACTTGTACAGTACGTGGAGGGTTCGAGGGGCGAGCCCGCCGGCCGATGGCTCGTCGTAGCAGTGGATCGGCGATTGCAGCAGAAGCGCTCATGAATAATGCGGGCGAGGAAGGAATTTCCGAAGGATTCCGCCTGGCAAAGTCCGAAAGGGCCGTTCCGGGAGGCGTTGGAGCGGAAGGGCCATGCCACCCAGCTCATTTTCCATCCCACCTCCGTAGGCTAACTGTAGGTCTGTTCGTTTCGTTTGGCGAGTTTGAGAAGCACGACTTTCTTGCGCTGGTCGTCGACATCGTACAATACCCGGTAAGGGCCGACTCGCAGCCGATACTCAGCGGTGAATTGTGACACAATAAGTTCTCCTATCAGCTTCTTCGTCCGCTTGCCCTGAGGCCGGGGATTGGTTTTGAGCGATCTGATGGCGGCAACGATAGCGGTTCTGTAGTCGTTGGGAATCTTTTCCAATGTCTTTTGGAAGAGGCGTTCGACTCGCTCGCTGGGGAAAACGACTTCGTAGTCCACTCAAAGTCCCATTTTCTTGAAGAGCCTCTCGACAGAGACTGCTTTCCCTTGCCCATACTCGATCCGTGCCCGTTCGATTTCTCCGAGTAGTTTCTTGTCTTTTAACTCATCGAGGGTGTCGACCAAGTTCAGCATGTCCTCGTAGGGAACAAGGAACGACACTGGCTTGCCATGGGAGAGCACCATTGTGGGAGATTTCGAGTGGATCAGCTTCGACAGTTGCGCTTGGGCATCTCGCACGTTGACCGGCTTCGCTTTTCGAACAAGGCTTGTCGCGCTCATGTCAGACCTCCAATTGTATGGCAGTTGTATAGACACTAGCAGGTATTATCATGCACGGCAAGGTTGGATATGCAGATTGAGTTGCGTATGTGGTGCAGATCAGGCTTCCGCCTGGCAAAGTCCGAAAGGGCCGTTCCGGGAGGCGTTGGAGCGGAAGGGTCATGCCACCCCACCTCTGTGGAGCTTTTTTTAGGGCGCAAATGACGAGGGTAGTCGAGTTACTCCTGAGGCTCCGCGCCGCCTTCCCACAACTTAACCGTCCGGTCCCACGAGGCGCTGGCCAGTTTCATCCCATCCGGTGAGAGCGTGATGCCGCGAACGGCTGCGGTATGGGCTTTGATGGTCCTGAAGCAGCGACCGTTGGAGAGGTCCCAAAAACGAATGGTGTTGTCGTCGCCGGCGCTGATGAGCACCTTGCTGTCAGCTGTGACGGCGAGCGCCCGCACCCAGGCTGTGTGGCCTTTCAGGGTTCGTTGCTCTACCATGTGTGGCATGTCGAACAACTTGATCGTCTCGTCACGGCTCCCGGAGATGAGCAGTTTGGCATCGGGAGTAAAGGCCATGGCGCCGATCCAATAGCTCATTGGCTTCTGAAATCCACCGTCGTCTTCGACGAAGTATCCCCTGGTTTCACTGGTATCATCCTCGTGCTGTTTCCAGTGGCCGTTGTGAAGGATTTTTTCCTCTCCGCTGGGTAAGACTTCCCACAGCTTGATCTTGCCGATATCCATTCCACTGGCGAGATGAATTCCATCCGGCGAAAAGGCGACGCAGACAGACCAGTTGTGGTCATACTGGTCTTTGCCGAGGAGGGTCATGAGCTCGGTGCCGGTGGTGACTTCCCAGATCTTGATGTCTTTGTTGTGGCTCCCGCGCGCCAGCATGAGGCCGTCGGGGGAAAGGGAGAGGCTGACGACATTGTGGTCGTAGCGTGTAAAGAGAAGCTTCTTCGATTCGCCGGTGGTTGGGTTCCACAGGCGGATGGTACGGTCCTCGCTGGCAGTGGCCAGCGTCTGGCCGTCCGGCGTGAAGACGACGGATCGGATGTCCGCCGTATGTCCTCTGAGTGAGCGCAGGAGGCGTCCGGTTTCGATGTCCCATAGCCGAACAAGCCGGTCGACTCCTCCGCTTGCGAGGGTCAATCCGTCCGGTGCGAAGGCCACCGACCAGACCCCATGCGAATGGCCGCGATACGTGGTCAGTTCCCGCGCCCCTGTCTTCCAGTATTCGAGAAAATCGATTGGGGCAGGTCCTGTTCCCGACGATGTTGGGAGTGGGGAGGGAGCTGCGGCAAGTTGGGAAGCCGTTTGGTCGGCCATATTCAATGATCCTTAAAGTTTTGGCGAGGTGAAGCGGTCTACGGCGACTGGCTTGATTGCAAACCGCCGATTCGCGCCAGTATAATTCGTATGAACCCGGGGTGATCGTAAGAGAAGGTTTGTCATCAAGTCAAGCTGGCTAGCAGGATGCTGAAAAAGGCCGCCAGCGGCGTTCTCGCGTCGCTCAGAGGCTCAACGTACCGAAGCGTACGCCTCGCCTCTTCGCTCGCTGCGGCCTTGCTGGACGGCCTTTTTGAGCATCCTGTGGCTTTGTTGCCATCGGCGCCAACTTGCAAGATTCCAACAGTATAGTGTGTGTAAACCGAGTTTTTCCGCAGCGCTGCTAGCGCGCCCCTAAAGGACTCCTATGGATCTTCGTTTTCAGCCCGCCTTGCTGCAGGAGGTCATCGACTCGTTCGTCGAAAAGACGGAACGGGAAGGCGACCCCACTTATTATAAGGAATTTCACGAACTGGCCGACCCGATTTATGAGAAGTTTACGCTCGACGATCGGGAGAGTGAGTTCAAGAAGCTCTACCAGTACATGTTCGGGACCTGGGGATTTTCCGATATCATCCGCGATGCCTTCAACGAGTATCCATTACTCAAAGAACGAGTCGGTATCGTGCTCATCAAGGGGGTCCTCAAGGAAGATCAGGAAGGTGTCGATATTCTCAGGAAGTGGGGATCCGTCGAACACGAGCTGGCTCGGTCGTTCGAAGAAAAAGGGTTGAAAGGCATCGGGATCAAGCTCATTCCGCGCCGATTTTATGACCCTGCGCTCACGCGCTATTGCCGCCATGAGTTGTTGCATATCTCAGACATGCTGGACCCCGTCTTTGGGTACGATCCGGACACCAAGGTCGGACAAAATCCGGGCGAGGAAACCCTCATTCTTCAGCGCTATCGAGTCTTGTGGAGTCTCACCGTGGATAGCCGGCTGACCGCAGCCGGTAAAGAGCCGATGCTGAGGAAGGAAGACCGGTTCAAAGAGTTTCGTTCCTGGTATCGCAAGATCCCCGCGCCACAATTGAAATCGGTGTTCGAGGGGTTGTGGCAGACAAGTTTCTTTACCCACTCGGAATTGATCGAAATGGCGTCTGACACCTTGCGCGTGATGGATCGTGCGGTGGATGTCGAGGGAGGCGAGATTCCGGAAACAGAAAATAAGGTCATGTTGATGCCGGGATTTCCCTGTCCCCTGTGCCGGTTTCCGACCTATTCGTGGGTTGAGGATATGGGCAACAAGATCGAACCCTATGTGCTCGATTTCATCCGGGAGAATCACCCTGGCTGGGATACCGAATTTGGAGCCTGCGATCGTTGCGTCGAAGTCTATAAGCTGCGCGCCGATGGTGTCATGTAACGGGTGATTGTGGCTACCGATCCGACATATGGGCGCCGCGATTTCTTCAAGGACTCAGTCGTCTCCGTTGCCAAAGCGGCGCAAGAATTTTCCAAACACCAACAGGCCGCGCCGGAACAACCGGCTCCGGCGCCGGTGCGGACTGATTGGTTGCGTCCTCCCGGCGCAGTTGGCGAGACATTGTTTTTAGAGCGATGCACACAGTGCGGCGACTGCGGCAAGGTTTGTCCGTACGGGTCGATTACGTTTCATCCGCAGAACGGGACCCCGGTGATTTTTGCGGACCAAGTGCCCTGCTACCTCTGCGAAGATGTGCCATGCATTGCGGCTTGCGCGACCGAGGCGTTGCTCCCGGTTGAAGGGCGCGGGCAGATTCGGATGGGGCTTGCGTCTGTCTCGCACCGAGACTGTACAGCAGGACAGGGATGTCATGCCTGTGCATCGAAATGCCCCACGGATGCCCTATCGATGGACTTTGGCACACAGCGGCTTGTGGTGGCGGCCGAGCGTTGTGTTGGATGCGGGCTGTGCGAACAGGTGTGCCGAACCGTGAACGACCGCGTGGCTATTCGAGTCACTCCCTATAGGTTGTTGGCATAGCCATTTCGCGATCCGCAAGATCGGTCTGAATGCAAGAGTGAAGGTTGGGGAAAAGTGTTGTGATTCATGAAGAGGAAAAATTTGAGAAATCACCGGCTTAGAATATCTCTTGCGAACGGAAGTTCATGCTTGACAACCCCTTGGCCTATACCTAACATACGAGAGCTTTGTGCCAAAGGTGTGACCTCATCTCTCCTGGAGATTCAGGGGGGTGACCGGGGTAGCCGTGGAACCGATTGTCATGACGAGTAAACAACCGGTGCAAGCAAATTCTCAGGCCGTAGCCGGGGTCATTCCGGCTTCGCCGGCCATCAAAGACTCACCCGCAGTCGAACGCGCTCTCAACCGCAGCAAGCTCTATCTCCTTGTGTCCTGGAGTCAGCTCTACCCCGAAGACGACGAGTTTCTCGATTACATGCAATGTGGAGAGTTCGTCGAGGATGGATGCGCGGCGATTGACGCCTTGGAGGCCGCGCTCGACGGCATCGGTGGTGAGCGAGCCAAGCTCAAGCTGGCGTTGCTGCGCAAGCAGTTCGGCCAAATTGAGAAAGTGGTCGCATCCGAATGTGTCAACTGGCAACTCAGCGATCTGCAGGCCGAACATCGCCGAGTGTTCAGTAACGTGATCACGCTCGATTGTCCTCCGTACGAAACGCTTTTCGGAAACGACCACGTGTTCGCGCAATCACAGGTGATGGGCGATATTGCCGGATTCTATCGCGCATTCGGAGTGGAGTTATCCAAAGACATTCATGAGCGGCTGGATCATCTAAGCGTCGAATTCGAGTTCATGCATTTCCTGGCCTACAAAGAGTCCTATGCCCGCTGTCACGATGGAGCGGACAAGACTCAGATCGTTCTGGATGCGCAGAAAAAGTTTGTCAAGAATCATATCGGCCGATGGGTTCCGCTGTTTTGCCGGATGTTGGTCAAGAAAGCCGGGTCTGGCTTGTATAAACATGTGGCGGACTTGATGGCGGAATGGATGGATTTCGAAGTTGCATTTCTCGGGGTCGTTCCCCAGCCCTACTCAGAAACCGATTATCGTCCGGCAACCTTCAATTCACCCGAAGGCCAGACGTATGAGTGCGGCGCACAAGATCAGGGAAACGAGCTGAGTCTGTTGCTGAACGAAGTCGGCGCAGAATCGTTCTTAGATAAGAAGGATCAGGGCAAAGACAAAGAGGCGGAGGGGCCGGTCGGAACCGCCTAGCGAATAGTGATCTCGGGCCCCCGCTCGTGTTTTCGTCCGAGTAGGGAGATGTCGTATGAAAACACCAAAACCAGAGCCGAAAGTGGAGAAGTCGCACAGCAATCTGGTGAGGATCGGCATTCTTCTCGCTTCTTTGATCGTTGGCGTAATCTTGGCGCTCTTCACGATGTCCAACAATCCGAATTGACCGATTAGTGAGCAAGGCGATCTTAATTCTTTATTTAATCGAGAGGAGGGGGATCCTATGAGTGTAGTGCAGACACACAGTAAGCGTGTGGTGCTCGGCATTCTTCTCTCTGCGTTGATCGTGGGCGTGATGCTGACGATCGGGCAGGTTCCGTTGGCTGTCAGCCAGCCGGTGACGATTCCGGCGAAGATGGTCAAGGGCGCGATACCGATGGATGGCGCAAACCCGGTGTGGGAAGGTGTGCCCGGGGTGATCGTGCCATTGAGCGGGCAGCTGATCACGACGCCGATGCATCCAAATATTTCGGTGAAGTCGGTGTTCGTGAAAGCCATGACCAACGGGAAAGAGATCGGTCTGCGCATCGAGTGGCAGGATCAGACCAAGAATGATACGACCATCGGTCCCCAGGATTTCCGTGATCAGGCGGCGGTGATGTTCCCGGTGAACACGGCTGGGGCGCCACCATTCCAGTGCATGGGTCAGTCAGGCGGCACCACCAATATTTGGCGGTGGAACGCGGAATGGCAAAAGGATATCGGCAAGGATAGCGCAGGCATCTGGGATGTGGACGACCAATACCCAGGCATTTTCTGGGACTACTATTTCGAAGAACCAGCGGGCGGTGTGACCTATCCAGATCGGATCGGTCGGAGTCTTGGGCCCTTCAATCCCGGTATCTGGTCAGGCAACATCATGTCCGATCCAACGTTACGCGTGAGCTCGGTTGAGGATCTGAACGCCAATGGTTTCAGCACCCTCACGACACAAGCGCATCAGGATGTCATTGGAAATGGTGTGTGGGAGCCTTCTGGTTCCATCAAGGGCGGTGGATACACTGGGCCAACCTGGCGCGTGGTGGTGAAGCGCACGTTGGAAACCGGCGATGCCAACGATACCCAATTCAAGGCAGGCATGTCTGTGCCCATCGCCTTTGCGGTGTGGGATGGGAACAACATTGAACGGAACGGTATGAAGGCCCTCTCCACCTGGTTTACCCTGAAGCTGTAGCAAGGGAGCCAGTTTCTGGAAAGGCCGGTTCTTACCCTTAGTAGAGGTAGGGTGAGGGCAGAACAAGAAAACCCCAGTTGGGTATCAGGCCCGGCTGGGGTTTCTTGTTTGTCGAGAGCGTTCAAGATTTGGATCAGCCCGCCAGACTATTTCTGTGTGCGGAGCCTCTGGACCAGCTTCTTCTCGATGTCGGCCCGCTTAGCGAAGGTTTCGAGCGGAGTCATCTTCCATTGCATGATGCCCTGGGCAGGAAGCGCACGAACGAGCTCATTCACCTCATCTTCCGACGTAGCTTCAACCAGGAAGGCTCCGGTGAGAGTGTCGGCGGCGATGCCTCCAGCACGGACCTTGCTGTCTTTTCCCAGACTCTCGATGGTTGGGATAACGAGTTTCTCGAGCTGCTCGATCCTTTGCTCGCGGCTCGTGGGAGTTCCGGCTTGGGTCGCCTCGAACTCGACCAGATAGAGTGTGCCCACAAGACTACGAAGTACAACGTCCCGCCGCGCGCCACCTTCGCCAAATGCCGGTGACAGAGGCAGCGCAACGGCTGACGCTGTAACCAGGACTCCTGTCAGCGCGATGGCTATTGGTTTTCCAGAGAATGTCATAGGCATCACTCCTTTCATAAAGTGACGACAAAGCCTAATCGTTTGTTACGCTCGTTACCAAGGTATGTATATGGAAGTTCAGTGGAAAAGACAAGATGAGGCAGGGTGAGGTGAAGAAAAGGACGGTCTTCGAGGGTTGCATTTGACTGAGACCGGAGTGTATAAAAATAATCTGAATTTATTGAGAATTCATCTTATTTTCTCCCCAGTTGGTGGTGAATTGGCATGAAGGTTTCACTGCTCTTTCCTCCAACGTGGCATCCGTCACAACCCTATCTGAGCCTCCCCTCGCTGACGGGATTTTTGGCGCAAGGCGGAGTCACCAACGTCTCTCAGCGCGATCTTGGGATCGAACTGTTAGATAAAGTGGTCACCCACTCCTATGGGGTGGGGCTCTATCACGAGTTGGTCGATAAACAACGCATGCTTGAGCAGGACCGGACCGGCGAAACTGGGCCGGGAAGCGCTGAGCATTTGGCGAGAGTGGTGGAATCGCTGGACCGCTTCCCCTATCTAATCGATCGGATTGAGCCGGCCAAGGAGACCCTTCGCGGAGAAGGCTTCTACGATCTCGAAGACTATAAGGAAAGTCTTTTTCTTATCGATAAATGGTTGGAGGTGCTCTCCACCCTCTATTTTCCGACCAGACTGACGGTCGTCGACAATCAGTTCGGCAACTGTTCCATCTATTCATCCAAAGATCTGATGAGGATCATCAGGGATGAAGCCCAGAACCCCTATATCCGGCTCTTTCGTGAGCAATTTGTGCAGTCGATTGTCGGCGACCAGCCTGATTTGATCGGGGTGTCGATTACGGCGACCTCGCAGATTATCCCTGGCCTGACCCTCTGTCGTTTGATCAAGGAAGCCGCTCCTCACATCCATCTGACGATCGGCGGCAGCATCTTCACCAGATTGGTCGATAACGTGCGCCGCTGCCCGAATCTCTTCGACCTGACCGACGATATCATCGTGTTCGAGGGCGAAACTGCGTTGCTCGAGCTCGTCAATCAATTGGACGGGAAAAAAGACTTCAGCAAAGTTCCGAACTTGATCTATCGCCAGAACGGAAAGATCACGATCAACCAGCCGTTTTACTCTGAAAACATCAACCAATTACCGGCCCCGAACTACGACGGCTTCCCGCTCGGACTCTATTTGTCGCCGGAGCCGGTCTTGCCCGTGCAGTTCTCGCGCGGCTGCTACTACAAGGATTGCGCGTTCTGCGCTCTGACGCTGGACCACCAGAACTTCAGACAGAAAGAGCCGGGACGAACGGTCGAGGAGCTGGAATGGCTCAAGCAGCGGTACGGAGCCCAGCGCTTCTTCTTTACCGACGAGTGCGTGGCCCTCTCACCGGCGAAACGGCTGTGCCAGCAGATCATCGACAAGAAGCTGGATATCAAATGGACCTGCGAGATGCGATTCGAGAAACATCTCACGCGCGAACTTCTGGCGTCGATGCGGGATGCCGGGTGTTTGAAGATTGTGTTCGGATTGGAGTCCTTTAATCAGCGTGTCATGGATTTCATGAAGAAAGGGATCAAGCAGGAGTGGGTGCGGCGGATTGCCGGCGACTGTGTCGATCTAGGCATCGCGGTGCATTGCTATATCATCGTCGGGTTCCCGACCGAGAAGGAAGAAGAAGCCAGGGAGACGATGAATTTTATCGTGGAGAACGAGCGGCTTCACGAATCGTATGGATTCTCTTGCCAGCCCTGCCTCTTCGATTTGGAAAAAGAAGCGCCGATCATGAGCGACCCCGGCAGCTATGGCATCAGGCGCATCATGCGCCCGTCGGCAGAAGACTTGAGCTTGGGTTTCTTCTATGAAGTGTCGGAAGGTATGACGCCGGACGAAGCAGAGCGTCTCTATCAGCATGTCTATGAAAAGGTCAGCGAAGTCGTGTGCGAGTTGCCGTTCAATTACTCGATGGCCGATGGATTGTTGTATATCGCGCGGGCTAAGGCCCAGGAAGTGCGCGAGCCGCAACCGGCAGGGTCGTCATGAGTGTCCCCTGCGCGGCGTTGGGCCTATTTCTTTCCGGTCGGTATAATTCACACGCGCCGCAAGGGTGTATGGAGTGATTGCCACAAATCCCACCATCGACCGGATTACGGGAAAACTCAGCGATCAATCCCTGCTGTTTCGGTACACAATCAAGCTTGTCCTACTCGTCTCCTTCTCGGAATTGATCCTGTATCGGCTGGTGTCACGGTTGGGGATGCATCTCAGCAAGCTGGCTCAGGAGCATGAATGGATCGTTCCGACCTTCACGGCATTGACGCAGATTGGGCAGTGGCTGCTCAACGTCGTGGCGATTCTGCTATTCCTTGCCCTCAGCGTGGCAGCCATGAATCGGGTCGCCAGTCGTGGGTTTACAGGATCGAATAGGATCGTGATTCCCTGTGTCGCGCTCCTGTTGCTCCTCACGGTGGGATTTTTGTTGGTCCCACCCGCCTTCCTGGGGTCGGCGATTTATAACATCGTGGCGCTGATCGCGTTGATCTGTTTGATGATGGAGTACCTTTCCACACACACCGAATGGTCTCATCGTGCCATGGGTATGACCTATCTCCTGGGAGTCGGGGGCTGGTTGTATTATCAGATCATGTCCACCATCTATAGTTTTATCGGAACCGTGCAGGCCCCGCCTTTCGTGTACGAAGCGCATCGCGGGGGTGAAGGGCTCTTGGTCTTGTCCAGCATTCTGGTGATGTGGGCCTATGGACAGGGCGTTTCGTTTCGGACGCGCAATCAGCGGCAACGCCGCCGCGCCATCTGGTTTTGGGTGACTTCTATCTCGGTGTTTACCGTGATGCTGTTCTTAGATTATCTGCTCCATCGGTATGATGCCGGGATGGCCAGTAACATTCGGAAGGCAGCGGACGGCATTGGGTGGATCTTTCAGTTCGGCATGGGCTACACGTTTTTCCTCCCGTTTGCGTTCTACCTGACAGGCCTGTTGTGCTGGTCGTACACAGTTATTAAATTACTCAATATGGGGCGTCTTGCCGGATATGGTCTGGGACTGATGTTTATTGCGGGGTATGCGCTCCTGTATTCGAATCTGACGCTCATGGTGGTGCTCGGCGCCATGCTCTTGACCATGGACCGGCAGCGGCGTGATGCGACGGAATCGGCGCAGGCCACGAATGCGCCTATGGTCGGCAGACCGGATTCTTTGGCAGGCGGACATATCTAGGAGATTGTGCAGTGATTCAGGTGCGAGGCTGAAGGTTTTTAGGCTGAAGTGTTCGGATCTTCCGGCCTTCAGCCTGAGACCGGAGCCTTCAGCCTGAATACCTGAAAAGTATTAGCCTTTTATGACAGGGAGTCGTATGAGCGAACCAACTGCCTCTGTTCCTGAACACAGTCAGACCATCGTCGATCCCGGCGATCAGCCGTTGAGCCCCGATGAGGAAATTGCCGAGATTGAAAAACTCTTGGCGGTCGAGCCGGACGATTTCCAGGCGCGTTGCCGATTGGGTGAGTTGTATTTCAGCAAAGGCCGGATGGATGACGCGCTCGTGGAGGTCAAGAAGTCGATCGAGATGGCGGAGGGGCTCCGCGCAGAGATGAATCGGTCGCTCGCGATGTACTATTCGAATTTGGGCACGATTTACGCCACGAAGACCATGACGGATGAAGCGGAAGCTGAGTTCAAGCATGCGCTCGACGTGTTTCCCCATGACGTCCTGGCGCTGTTCAATCTCGGCCGGGTCTATGCCGACAAAAAGAAATTCATGGAAGCTAAGGGGTATTACGAGCGTCTGGTGGAAATTACGCCGGACGATCCCATGGCTTGGTACAATCTTGCCGGGGTCTATGTCGAACTCGATAACCCCCAGGTCTCGGACTACAATACGATCGACATGGCCATTCAATGCTACATCCGCACGCTCGAATTAGACCCAAAGCATTTGGAGGGCAGTTTTAAGCTGATGGAGCTGGCGTTGAATCACAAGAAGACGGATCTCGCCATCAAGGTCATGGAAGAGGCAGTCGAACAGAATCCCGAAGAGCCGCTGGCCTACTACAACTTAATCAGCGTCTACGATAAGGCGAAGATGTTCGAACAGGCCGAGCAGGCGAGGAAGCGATTGAAGGAACGGTTTTCCAAGCGGACGAAAGACAGCAGCGCATCCTGATTGCCCCAACCATACGGAGGAACACACCATGTTTGGGAGTCTTGGTTTTACAGAGTTAATCCTGATCCTCGCCATTGTGCTGATCATCTTCGGCGCAGGCAAGTTGCCGCAGCTGGGGGAAGGGTTCGGCAAAGCAATCAAGGGTTTCAAGAAGTCCGTGCATGAGGCGGACGCAATTGAAGCCGAAGCCCAAGCGGCCCAGCAGCAAACGGCGGCCGCTCCGCAGCAAGCGGTTCCGCAACCCACGGTGCAAGCATCGGCTTCTGTGGAACAGACGGCCGCGCCGGTTCATTCAGCGTCACGCGGCTAACCAGCCGGAATAGGGCCAGAGGCATATGGAAACCGAACTGCAGCTTGCGGTCGGCTATATCGAAACCTTTGCGGGCAACGGCAAGGCCCGAAGCACCGGCGATGGAAAACGGGCCGTCAAGTCCGGGATTCCACTGCCCCATCACGCCGCGCTCGACAAGGACGAGGCCTGGTTCTATTTTGCTGAGTCCGGGTCCGATCGTATCCGAAGGGTGAATCTCCGCGAAGGCACACTCCATAACTTCGCCGGTATCGGCGAAACCTGCTATAGCGGCGACGAAGGCCTCTGCGGGGAAGCCGGGCTCTATTTGCCTCTTGATGTCGCGTTCGACTCCCGCAACGATCTCTATATCTGTGATTCAGGCAGTAACCGCATCCGGAAGGTAGATCATGAGACCGGCATCATCACGACGATCATCGGGACCGGACAACATGGCTTCAATGGAGATGGCCCTGCACTCGAGGTCAATCTTACCTGGCCGGCGGCAATCGCGTTCGATCCCGACGACGTGATGTACATCGCAGACACACAGGCGCACCGAATCCGTCGGTACGATCCGCTGACGGGCATGGTCACGACTGTCGCCGGGACGTGGACAGCCGAGGACGAGGCCCGTGAGCAGCCGCTCGTGGCGCGGAATTTGGTGGTGCTCTCCGGTGATGCCATCGGCATCGATTTCAGCGACGACCATGGCTGGCTCATGCCGGTCTGTTCGGACGGACTGGACATGTCCATGTATCTCGACGACGGAAAGCCCGCTCTCGAAGCCCGGCTCTACGATGCCGTCGGGCTTACGGTGAACGGGAAGGGCGACATCATTTTCGTCGATAAGGGCAGCAATCGCGTCCGCAGCATCGATCACCGCAGCGGCATTATCTCGACCGTGGCCGGGGTCTGCCGGTACGGTTACGACGGTGACGACAAGCCGGCGATCAGAGCCATGCTCCATGCGCCGGAAGCTGTGGTGGTCGATAGGCAGGACAATCTCTACATCTCCGATACGATGAATCACCGTGTCCGAAAGGTTGACGCGGCAACCGGATTCATCACGACCGTGGCGGGCAACGGAGACAGCGGTTACGAAGACAAGAATATGGGTGGCTGTGGCGCTGCGCGCTTTGTGGCCAAAGAATCGGCAGGGATGGTGAAACATGGAGACGGGCTTCTTGGAGTGGAAGCTGTCGTCAATTCTCCAGTCGGACTCTCATTGGATTCTCAGGGTTATCTCTACATCTGCGAACGGGGCGAAAACAAAATTCGCCGTGTGAAACTCTGGTAGCAATTCGCGTGCGGCCTGATTGGACCTGCCAGGGCTGTGTGGTAGTCTGAGTCCATCACGATGCGCTCGCGCCGGTCACCCGAGGGCTTTACATAGTGCGTACGATGATGAAGGTGTCTTCCCGCCCGGTGCTGCTCCTGTTCCTTTTCATCTTGGTTGTGGCCGGCGTTTTGGTAGGGTTCGGCGTGCCCCTCGTCAGTTCCGAGGGGATGATTCTTCGCGCGCGCCTGGTCGAGGGAGAACTGCCGATAGGGCCTGAGGATGCTGCCTGGGCCAAGGTCTCCCCGATGACGCTTCCCTTGAGCGGTCAGATCATTACCAGGCCGGTCTGGCCTGAGCCGAGCGCGCACGCGCTGACGGTGCGGTCGCTCCACAACGGCGCTGAGATCGCGTTTCTGCTCGAATGGCAGGACAACACCAAGAATGATCGTCTGACACCTGGGACCTTTCGCGATGGCGTCGCGATCGGATTGCCGCTCGGCGATGCTCCTTCGTTCTTTTGCATGGGCCAACTCGATCACTACATCAACATTTGGCATTGGAAGGCAGACTGGCAAAGCGATATCGATCGCCGGGCCGCCAAGGCTTCCGAGAAAGCTCGCGACGGTGTGCGGACGTTTGAAGTCATTCCGCGCCGGGTCTCGTCTGTCGAGGATCTCATCGGCGGAGGCTTTAGCACTCTGACGACGAAAGAGAAGCAGGGCCGGGTTCAGGGGCAAGCTGCGTGGAAGGACGGGGTGTGGCATGTCGTGATGCGCAGACCCTTGGTGAGTGAAGAGCAGGAGAACGAAGCGAAGCTGATTCCCGGACGAGTGCAAACCGTGTCGTTTGCCGTATGGAATGGGGAGAACAAGGAGCGGAACGGACAGAAAGCCGTCGCGCCCTGGTTTCAGCTTATCATCGACCCAGTCTCAAAACTCTAGCAAGATGCTGAAAATGGGGGCAGGGTAGCTGGGACGATCCCCGTGCTCGCGCAACGCGCGGCTTCAGAAAGCCCTCGTTGGACGCGCGCAGTTGGGATCATCCCAGCCACCCCTTATAATGTGATGGTTCGTCTGCGGCCTTGCTTGGGACAAGGCGCGTCCTTGGGCGAAGAGGCTGTCTTGGCAGACTCAGGGAGGGCGGGTGAAGTAGCCGCCAGGGTTGGGCGGGTGAGAAGTCGCCATTTTGAGCATCTTGCGAGATTGTTCTGCTGACGGATGAGAGGCGTGAACGTTGGAGGAGGCTCGGATCAGCTCAGTCAGTGTTCATACAAAGGCCCTTCGGAGTGGAAGGGCCTTATTGTTGTGTGTCAGCTTGTGCCTGGGAGTCCTGGCCTGGTTTCAGACGGCTCCGGTGAGTGCGGTGGATCAGGAGCCGATGACTGTGGAGGAAGCCGCTCGGTTGGGTGAAGAGTTCGGTGTGATCGTCGGAGATGTGGACGAGGGCATCAAAAAAGAATTGAAGCTTGAACGGGCGCAGGGGGTCGCGGTGTTCGAAGTGATCGGGAGTTCGCGCGCCGACTATGCCGGAATCAAGGTCAGATCCATCATCAAGGAAATCGACAAGACCGAAATCAGAAGCATGCTCGATTTTGGGAGAGCGATCAAGCGAGGGATGAAAGAATGTAACTTCACCGTCGGCACCTATGAACCGGCCGATCCAGGCGATCCGGTCGGGTGGGGAGTGAATTTCCATTTTGTCGGATGTAAACGAGATTGAGGATGTTTGGACGTAAACGGTGCGTAGAACGAATTGCCGCAGGCCTTGTTATGGCGCTCATTGTTTGTGGAATCGGCCTGTTTCATAGCTCCGCTATCGCGCAGAAGGCCGAGGCTCAGGCCGACTGGGTCGCGGATATTGAAAAGATTTTCATCAGATCGGAAGACTGCAAGCAGTGCCACGATCGGCACTATGAGGAATGGAAAGGCGCGCGCGAGCAGACACCGGACCTTAAAACATTTGGCCGTGTCGATGCGGCGTTGTTGCATGGCACGTCGCTGGAGTCGCCGGTCTTCCGAGCGGTGTTGGGTGTGTGGCTACAGACCGATCCGACGGCCGATGAGCGCCGCCGCTGTCTCGCCTGTCATGTGCCCTCGACCACCGTGTTTCCTCAACATGTCGATAAGATTGTGGCCCAGGTGTTGTCCGGCACGCCTCAAGTCGAGGGCATCGGCTGCGCCTCCTGCCATCTGATCAAGCAGGTCGAGCAGACGCCGAATTCTCCTCCCTCATTCAAGATCGAGCCGGGCAAGATGATCTACGGGCCCTATGCGAACCCGGAAGAGAACCTCGTGCATCCTGCGACGCAATCCGATCTGTTCCGAGCCGCAAACTATTGCGCCTCCTGTCATTTCGATAAAGTAAAGGATGTGACGCAGAAAGATCTGCCTGGTGAGATTTTGCAGGGGACGGTGTGCCAAGACTGCCATATGGAGCCTTCGACCGGCAGCTCTACTTCGAGGCGCGGAGCGATGAGCCGCGCAATCGGGCGGCACTGGTTCCGTGGCGTGGTGGTGTCCGGCACCATCCTCAAGAATCGAAATCTCCAAGCCGAATGGATGCCTCGCGTGGATATCGAGACCGCCAAGTCTGCTTCTGCCGTGGAGGGGACGGCGCTGGTGAGAATCGGCAGCCTCCCGCACAGTTTTCCAGACGGCGACCCGGTGCTCAAGCAGTTCTATCTGATCCTGACCGTCAAGGACGCGCAGGGCAGGGTGCTGAAGGAAGAAACCAAGCAGTTTGGCTTGCCCTACGACAAAATTCTCCGGGGTCCGATCCCCGATCCCTTCATCAAGGGGGGCCATACGAGAAAAGTTCCCTTCTCCCTTGCGATCCCGTCCGGGTCGGCTGCCGCATCGATTGAAGCGGTGTTGAATTATTCGTTGATTCCGACGCCTGAACCGGCGCTCAAAGAGAAATATCTCGCAACCTTGGCAACTGACAAAGAACGGGAGAGCGCGAGAAAGATTTTCGAAGAATATACGCAGCCCCGGCTATTGACCTATCGGGCCAAAACACTCTGACAGGATGCTGAAAAAGGCCGCCAGCAGAGGAGGGGATGGAGCCTGATGATCTTCTGTGCTCGCGCAACGCGCGGCCTTCCCTCGACTCAGCTCGGGACCCTGAGCCTGTCGAAGGGCAGAAGGCCCTCGTTGGACGCGCGCAGTAGAAGATCAATCGGCCCCCATCCCTGGAGAGAGAACAGATGGTGGTACGAAACTCGACCATTGTGAAGATCGGAATTAGTACGGCGATTGCGGTGATGGCATCGTTTCTCCCTCACTGGTTCGGCGGTACGCATGCTCAAGAAGTTGGGTTGTCGCAGAGCGCCATCGAACAGGTCTTTCCGACTTCCAGCAAGTGCAAACGTTGCCATGAGCGCGTGTTTGAAGAGTGGGATACCTCTCCGCTCTCGCGCTCGATCCATTCTCCGGCCTTCCGCGCCTCACTCGATGTGTTTTTGTCTTCCCCGGCGGGGAAAGATAAGGCGGTATGCTTTCGTTGCCATGCGCCGCACGTGCGTGAATTTCCCGATCAAGTCCAGCTCTTTATCAATCAGGCCAAGGCCGGTGACCCGTCGCTGGATGGAGTGGCCTGCGCGCAATGCCATTTAATCAAGCAAGTCGACCGGACAAAACAACCTCCGGAGCCCAAATACGAACTTGAGAACAAGACAATCTATGGCCCCTATAAGGATTCTGTTCAGAACCGGGCGCATCAGTCGATGGAGCTGGGGCTGTTTCAAAAATCCGATCTCTGCCTCAATTGTCACCAGTCGGTCCCTTCGGCTGTCGCGTTAGGCAAGACGAACGATCTGCTCGGCGACTGGGATCAGAGCAAGGCAGTGAAGTCCGGCAAAGAGTGCCAGACCTGCCATATGCCGGAGCAGGTGGGTGAATCGGCGAATGGGGAGAAGAAACGGAAAACCGCCAACCATACCTTCCCCGGTCGTATCGGCAAGCTTCGCCAGGAAGCGGCCAAGCTGGCTGTCCAGACAAAGATCGATAGCGAGAAAACTACGATCACGATAAAGGTGCAGAGTCTCGTGCCGCACAATCTGCCGGCTACCCATCCAGCCTGGGCGACCGTGGTGCTTGACCTGGATATCAAGGGGAAGAATTTGAAGACCGTGTTTATCGACAGGCGGATCTATGGGCGCGTCTATCAGGATGCCAAGGGTCAGGCGACGATCTTCGACTTTGAGGCAGTCAAGGTCCTTGAGGATACGGTCTTGAAGCCGGAAGAAACGCGCGTCGAGACGTTTACCTTCCCTACGCCGAAAGACACCAAGACGTTCGATGTCGAGGCAACTCTCAGCTATGCGCCAATCACAGGCCCCGCCCCATTCCTACAGCGTGTTGAAGCCGAGTCTTCTAAGGGATCGCAAGACCCGGTCTTCCAGCCGATCGAGATCGTCAAGTACGCCGAGAATATCGCAGTCACGAAGTAGCGTGGTTCTTCACTCGCATCCGGTATTCGTGGGATACGCTTTGTGAAGGGTGTTCAAAAATCCTGTCCAGCAAGGCCGCAGCCGAAGAAAGCACCGGAGGCGTAGCCTCTGGGCTACGTTGAGGATGCTTTTGAGGCGAGAACGAAGCTGGCGGGGTTTTTCAACACCCGCTACTCAGCGATGATACTGGAGCCGGGCGACTTCATTTTGAAAATCTGAACGGCGTTGTACATGCCCTTGGCCGGATGGTTGAGGATGAGGCGGGAATTCGTAATGTGGGTGTCGAGCAGCTCGTATTGTCCACCGCTGAAATAGATGTCGCAATCATCGATCGCACAGTTTTTGTAGACGTGGTTGTCCAGCGAGAGCTTTGCCTTGCTGAACTGCTGCCCCTCCACCAAAATATAATCCGGCGCCATGCCCACGGCCAATTCCTCCGCCGCGCACTATAGCAACTCTCTTTTTGAACCGCAAACCAGAAGGCAGGCTTTCTGAGCGCCGTCAGCCATCGGCCTGGGTGCCGCCTCTCCCTACTGGTCCACGGTTGACTCATAACTTGACTCATACTTGACCAATCGTTTACTCTGTACAGCATGCCATACCAGCCGCAGTTTACGGTCTCCGCCCGAGTCGTCGGCGAACTCGAAACGATCGCCGTATTACGGGAACGAATTCTGGCAGCCACCGTTCAGGTTCCCTGGATGCCCAGCCTCCAACGCGACGCACGCGTACGGAACACCCATAGTTCCACAGCGATTGAAGGCAATCCCTTGACGCTGGAGCAGGTCCGGCTCATCGAGGAGGGGCATGGACTGTCTGCCGAACCACCTCGCGCAAAACGGGAAGTTCTGAATTATCTCGCGGGGCTTCGCTATATTGAGCGGCATGCCAACAAAAAACTCCTCACGCATCGGGACATACTCATGCTCCACAAGATCCTCGCCGCCGGAGTCATGGACCAAGGCGATGCAGGCCGGTATCGCGACATCCAGGTCTATGTGGGCCGATACACGCCGCCTGCGCCGCAATTGGTGAGTGGATTGATGACGGAACTCCTGGCATGGTGGAATGAACCGTCCCGCCAGTGGTCGCCGGTCATCTCCTCGGCCATTCTCCATTACCAGTTTGAGGATATCCATCCGTTCGCAGACGGCAATGGGCGCACGGGGCGAGCCTTGGCACTCTGGGAACTCTACCGCCGAGGATTCGATACGCACCATATCTTTTCAGTAGACGAAATATACGGCGAGGATCGATCCGCCTACTATGCGGCACTGGCCAATGTACGGAAACAGGGGAACGACCTCACGGCATGGCTCGAGTATTGCTCGCAGGCTTTGCGTGTGACCCTGGAACGTGTCTGGATGCGCATTCAGCATCTCGGAGCAAGCGTCGCCCAGAAGAAGGTGATGTTGCGTCCGCGGCAGGAACAATTACTGAGATTGCTCAAGGACCGTCGGTCGTTGACGCCCAAAGAAATTCGCGAGAGCCTGCGAGTCTCCAAACAGGGAGCCATGGATCTGCTGAATCCGCTCCTGGAGGCAGGGCTGGTTCAACGCAGCGGCACCAAGAAATCGGGGCGGTACATGCTGACCTGAATGCGTATTCATCTGTCTTGTTCATCTGGTTTCTTTGGTTCGATGAACGAAATTAACGAGATAGACCAAATAGACCAGACAGAACCCTCAGCCCTTGTAGTGGGCCAGACAACTCAGAACCCAGAACTCATAACTCAGAACTTCCCTAAACGGGCGGGATGATTTCTCTAGGGGAAAGAGGTATTCTGCGGCGGCTAATTGTCTTGTATTGATTCTTTTCCGACATGACTAAGCTCACCCTCAGCTAACTTTCCAGCCTGTTGTTCCGCGCGTGCGACGACCTGCGCGGGAACATGGATGCGTCTGAATACAAGGAATACATCTTTGGCATGCTCTTCCTGAAACGGATGAGCGATCTTTTCGATCAGGAGCGGGAGCAACTGGCGAAAGAATTAAAAGCCAAAGGCATGTCGGACGCAAAAATCTCCGCTCAGCTCACTAACCCGGACAAATACACCTTCCTCGTCCCTGAGAGAGCGCACTGGTCGAAGATTCGCCATCTCAAGACCAATGTCGGAAGCGGCCTCAACAAAGTCCTCGAAGCGCTAGAAGACGCCAACGCCGATGCGCTTCAAGATGTCCTCAAACACATCAACTTCAACCGCAAGATCGGGCAACGCACGCTCGACGACGACACGCTCGCCAATTTCGTGCAGAACTTCGAGAAGATTCCACTTCGGGACGAAAATTTCGAGTTTCCAGACCTGTTGGGGGCGGCGTACGAATACCTCATCAAATTCTTTGCCGACTCGGCAGGGAAGAAGGCTGGAGAGTTTTACACGCCGGCGGATGTGGTGCGCACACTTGTGGAAATCGTCGATCCGCAGCCCCACATGAGTATCTATGACCCGACCTGTGGCTCAGGCGGCATGCTGATTCAGACACGCGATTATATCCGTGAGTGCGGCGGTAACCCGAAGGACGTGTCGTTCTTTGGTCAGGAGAGTATTGGCACCACCTGGTCCATCTGCAAAATGAACATGCTCCTCCATGGAATTTCCGACGCCGATATTCGCCAAGAAGACACCATCCGTCGTCCTCAGCACAAGGCGGAGAGCAACGAACTCAAGCGCTATGACCGGGTCCTCGCCAATCCGCCTTTCAGTCAGAACTACATCAAGAAGGATATCGAGTATCCCGGCCGCTTCGCCGTGTGGATGCCGGAGAAGGGGAAGAAAGCCGACCTGATGTTCGTCCAGCACATGCTGGCTGTGCTCAAGGCCGACGGGAAGATGGCCACCATCATGCCGCATGGCGTGCTGTTCCGGGGAGGCGAGGAAAAAGAAGCGCGCAAACATTTCATTGAACGCGGCTGGCTGGACGCAATCATCGGCCTGCCCGCCGGGCTGTTCTACGGCACGGGTATTCCGGCTTGCGTGCTGGTGATGAACAAGAAAGACGCCGCCGCACGAAAGCATGTCTTCTTCATCAACGCTGATCGTGAATATCGCGAAGGGAAGGCGCAGAACTTCCTTCGTCCTGAGGACATCTCGAAGATGGTCCATGCCTATCGTGAGCGGAAGAACGTCGAAGGCTACGCCAGACTCGTGCCGGTCAGTGAGATCGCGGCCGAAGATTTCAACTGCAATATCCGACGCTATGTGGACAACGCCCCGCCGCCTGAGCCGCACGACGTACGCGCCCATCTGCATGGCGGCGTGCCAGTGGTGGAGATCGATGCACTCAGCCATTTCTGGAAGAACTATCCAGGCTTGAGAGAGCGAGTGTTCGTTCTGCGAGCTAAGGACAACATCTATTCAGACTTCACGCCTGCGGTCGTCGACCGTCGTGCCCTCGCGGAACTGGTCAAGAGTGATCCTGGGGTCGCAAAGGCGCATGCCCACTTCGTAGAGAAGTTGGAGCTGTGGTGGAAAGAGCATCTCTCGCTTATCGAAGCCCTCGCGCCGAAGAACGGGAAGCGGGGCAATGTATATGAATTGCGCCGCCAACTTCTGGTCAGTATTGCGGCCACATTCGCCAAGCAGCATCTTCTGACTGAGCACCAGATTCGCGGCGCACTGGCGAGCTATTTCGAGTTCTTCAAGCCGGAGTTCAAATCTATCGCCTTCAGCGGTTGGGGACCGGAGTTAATTCCTGACGACGATATTCTCCAGAGCCAATTTCCTGAGATTCTTGCCGACATGGAGCACAAGCGACTACGTTTGGCGGAGCTGTCCGCACTTTTCGCCGCCGCCGATGAAGAGGACTATGAGGACAGCGACAATACGGGTGTTTTGCCAGACAGCGATGTGAAGGCCCTCAAGGCAGAACTGAAGGAAGCCAAGGCCCAGGCTAAGCTGGCAAAGAAAGAAAAGGGAGGCCAATCCGAGTTTTTAGCCAGTGCTGAAGCCGCTGAAAAACGGCTCGCTCGCCACAAGGCGCTTGAGGACGAATCCAAGCAGTTGAAAGCCGACCTCCGCGCGACGGAAAAGAAGAAGGAGGAGCTGGTAGCTGCTGCTCGCGAGAAGATCAACCGCGACGAAGCCCGGCGTGTCATCCTCGGCCGGTTGCACCGACTGCTGGTGCAGACCTATGAAGGTTATCTCCGCGCCGACCAACGAGCCTGCACCGCTGCGTTGGAGAATTTGTATGCGAAATACGCGGTCACCGCCAAGATCATCGAGGCTCAGCGAGATGCCGAAGCCGCGAAGCTGAAACAGTTTCTTGCGGAGTTGGGGTATGAGTGAGTGGTTTGCCAAATCTCTCAACCAACTCGCGTCTTTTCAAAAGGGTCGCAAGGTGGAGACGTCTGAGTATCCTTGCGATGGATTTGCTCCTTACCTCGGAGCATCCGCCATTTCTGGAACGATAGAGGAATATGCTGACGCTCGCTTTGGGGTAACCGCAGTTGCCGGTGATGTCCTGATGCTTTGGGATGGCGAACGCAGTGGTCTTGTCGGCAAGGCCCAAGATGGTGTGATTTCTTCAACGGTCGCGAGGCTTTCCAGTAGAGGAGAAATAGAAGGCAACTTCCTTTATTACGCCCTGGATGCGAACTTCGAATGGATTCAAAACCGCCGAACTGGAACTGGTGTTCCGCATGTCCCCAAGGACTTGGGACGTATACTTTCGATTTCCTTCCCGAAAGACAAAACTGAGCAACGCCGGATAGTCGAAGTCCTTTCGGTGCTGGACGAAGCGATTGAGCAGACGGAAATGCTGATTGCGAAGTATCAGCAGATCAAGGCGGGGCTGATGCACGACTTGTTTACTCATGGCGTCACCCCCGACGGCTACCTCCGTCCCGCGATCGAAGGTCAACGCACAAAGTTTGGCTGGATACCGAAAGATTGGAGAATAGGTTCTTTGCTCGATGTTGCAGACCAACTACGCCAGCCAATCTTGACCGGTCCTTTCGGAGCGGATATGGGAAGTGATGATTTCGTCCCGGATGGCGTGCCGGTGTTGCGGATTGGCAACGTCCAACAAGGGCGACTTGACCTTTCTGACCTTCTCTACGTGAGCGAAGTTAAGGCTTGGCAACTACAGCGCTACAAGGTCAACGAAGGCGATCTTCTGTTTGCACGCCAAGGTGCCACAACAGGAAGAAACTCACTAGCCAGCAGGGATGTCCAAGGCTGCTTGATCAACTATCACATCATTCGTGTTGCACTAGACCACTCGCTGTGTGCGCCGCTTTTTATTGAAGCCGCGTTTGCTGGTGAAATCGTAAAACGACAAGTCGAACGCGATAAGGGCCGAGGCACGCGCGAGGGAATCAATACAGCCCAATTGAAAGCGCTTGAGCTTCCCTTGGCGTCTGTGGACGAACAACGCTCGATTGCTCGGATCTTGATGACTCATACAGCACTGTGCGCAGAAATTCAGAGTCAGCTTGTCAATCTCCGCCAACAAAAACAGGGCCTCATGCAAGATCTTCTGACCGGCCGCGTGCGCGTGAAAGTGGGCGAGTCTCAGGAGTTGCAGGCATGACACCACAGTCAATTTTTCTCAGCAGCGTGCAGAAGGAACTGGCCGATGAGCGGCGGGCAGTGAAGGCGTTCGTCGAAGGCGATCCCTTGTTGCGCCGATTCTTCACGGTCTTCCTGTTCGAGGATCTCCCGGCACGCGACCGCCGGACGGATGAGGTGTATCTGGCCGAGGTGGATCGGTGCGCTCTGTACGTGGGGCTCTTTGACCAGAGCTACGGCTTCGAGGATGCCGAAGGCGTCTCGCCGACCGAGCGCGAGTTTGACCGGGCTACCAGCCAGGGGAAAGCGCGGCTGATCTTCGTGAAGGGAACGGATGACAAGGGGCGTCACCCGAAGATGCAGGCATTGATCCGCAGGGCGGTGGCGCAACTGATCCGGTGGCGTTTCGGCAGTATGCCGGAGCTGACAGCGGCGCTCTATGCGAGTCTGGTCGAGCACCTGGAACGCCACGGTGTCCTGCGTACCGGCCCCTTCGATGCGTCTGCTTGTCCTGGCGCGACGCTGAAGGATCTGTCGGAGGAGAAGTTGCGCGGGTTTCTCCGCACCGCCCGGCACGAGCGTGGCTATGCGTTGGCGGAATCGACACCGGTCCATCAGGCGCTGGCCCACCTGAACCTTCTGGACCACGGACATCCTAGCCGTGCCGCCGTGCTCCTCTTTGGGACGAATCCTCAGCGGTTTCTGACGACATCGGAGGTGAAGTGTTTGCACTTCCATGGCACTGAGGTGCGCAAGCCCATTCCCTCCCACCAGATTTACAAGGGGACGGTGTTTGAGGTGGTGGATCAGGCGGTGGATTTTGTGTTGTCGAAGATCGCTCGGTCGGTGGGCACCCGCTCCGCCGGCACACAGGCTCCGGTGGAGTATGAACTCCCGCGCGATGCGGTGACCGAAGCCATTGTGAACGCGGTCGCCCACCGTGATTATGCCGGTAACGCCAGCGTGCAGGTCATGCTCTTTGCCGACCGGCTGGAGATTTGGAATCCGGGGGAGCTTCCTGCTCCGCTGACGCCTGAACTGCTGCGTTCTGCCCATGCTTCTATCCCGCGCAATCCGCTCTTGGCTGAGCCGCTGTTCCTGGCCCGCTACATTGAGAAAGCGGGCACGGGCACGCTGGATATGATCGCCCTGTGCCGCGAGGCCGGACTGCCCGAGCCGGAGTTCCGCCAGGACGGCGGCCAGTTTGTCCAGACGCTATGGCGGGATTGGCTGACGGCGAGAGCCGTGGCCGGTCTCCAACTCAATACACGCCAACTCAAGGCCGTTGGGTTTCTTCGCCTGCATCGCCGTATCACGAACAAGGAGTATCGTGAGACCACCAGCGCCAGTGACCGGACGGCGCTCCGCGATCTCGCCGAGATGTTGGAGAAAGGGGTGCTTGCCAAGCGAGGTCAGACGGGACGATCGGCGCATTATGTCCTCGCGTCCCAGCCCGCCATGAACCCGACAAACCCGCCATTACCGCCGACTGGCGGTAACACGCCACAAAGCCGACAAACCCGCCACGAGGCTCACCCTTCCGGTTCCCAAGCCTCGTCCAAAACCAAGGCGCGGCAGGGAGGAAGCAAGGGGAACAAAGGGATCACTCCACGCCTCGTTCGCCGGCGTCGGAGTCGGCGCACAAAGGGCTCAAAAAATTCATGATGGCGTGGTAGGGCGGCAGTGATGCGACCCTGGGTTGCGGGAGCCTCGTTTTGCAGAGACTGACGATGCAACAGGCTGCTATGTCAAACCGCGGGTTGATGAAAATGTCAAAAAGTAAACCACGGGTTTACAATTTGGAGAATTCCTAAACCGCTTCACCTGAAAGGTGGGGGGATTGCAGAATATCCGGCGCCTGACGCCCTCGAAGCGCGAACAGGCCCTTGAACGTCTGCGCCGCGTGTTGTACGGGTAACAGGATGTCTGAATACTTCCATGTCGAAAAGCCGTTCCTCGACCAACTCGCGACGCTGGGCTGGACGGTCATCGACCAGGGGCATGGACTGATCCCATCGGACCCGGCGGCCAGCTTGCGCGGAAACTTCCGCGAGTGGCTGCTGCCGGAGGCATTCCGCACGACGGTCCGCTCGCTCAATCTCACTTCCGATGGTCGGGGCTGGCTGACTGACCGCCAGCTGGATGATCTGCGTGACCAGATCGTGCGCCAACCCAGCCGCACGTTGCTGGAAGCTAATGAGGCAGTGCAGGCGCTTTTCTTTAAGGCGCAAGTGGATGTGAATGAACTCTCCGGGGAGGCTGACCCGGTCGTGCAGTTGATCGACTTTGCCCATCCTGAGCGCAATGTTTTCCATGCCATCAACCAGTTCCGCATCGATACGCCTGGGTGCGTGAAGAGCTGCATCATCCCGGACATCGTCCTCTTTGTGAACGGCATTCCTCTGGTGGTGGTCGAGGCGAAGATCGGCGATCCCAATACCGCCAACCCGCTGCATGCTTCCTTTGAGCAATTGCTCCGATACAGGAATGCGCGTCCGGAGACGATTGCCGCCGGATTGCGTGAAGGTGAACCACGCCTGTTCTATTCCAACGTGCTTCTGGTGCGGACCTGTGGTGAGAAGGCGGAGTTTGGCACGATTACGTCGGAACATGAGCATTTCCATGCCTGGAAGGATATCTGGCCTGAACGACGGCGCTCCTACAACCCGCCGCTTGGGATCGAACGTGAGCAGGAAAAGATGATTCAGGGTCTGCTCGCTCCAGACACATTGCTGGATCTGCTGCGCACCTGCACAGTGTTCATGGATACGGACGACGGCAAACGCGTAAAAGTCGTCTGCCGGTACCAGCAATACCGCGCGGCCTGCCGCATTGTGGAACGGCTACGTACGGGGAAAACGGCGGAGGAGCGATCCGGTGTGGTCTGGCATACACAAGGATCCGGTAAATCGCTCACGATGGTGTTCGTCGCCCGGATGTTGCGCGCCTCTTCCGATCTGGCCGACTTCAAGATTGTGATGGTCAACGACCGGATCGACCTTGAAGGGCAGCTTTCCGCTACCGCTCGCCTGATCAGTGGGAAGGTGAATAGCATCGCCAGTACCGCCCAACTTCGAGAACATCTGAGTACCGACGCCTCCGATGTGAATATGGTGATGGTCCACAAGTTCATGGAGCGGACGGAGGAATTGCCGCTGATGGTGGCGGAGACGCTGGCCCACTATGGCAAGCCGCCCACGGCAGAGACCTTCGGCATCGTGAACCGGTCAGAGCGGATTCTTTTGATGATCGACGAGGCCCACCGTACGCAAAGCTCGGATCTCGGTGACAACCTATTCGAGGCGTTCCCAAACGCGACCCGGATCGCCTTCACCGGGACGCCCCTTATTACCGAGCAGCATGGTACGAAACGGACGGTGAAACGGTTCGGGGAGTATATCGATACCTACAAGCTGATGGACGCGGTCAATGACCGCGCGACGCTGCAAATCCTCTACGAAGGTCGCACCGCGGACACCGCGCTTAAGGACAAGCATGCCTTCGACCAGAAATTTGAGGACCTATTCAAGGAGCGAACAGAGGAAGAGTTGCTGGCCATCAAGAAAAAATATGGGGCGAGTGGTGACATCCTTGAAGCAGAAAAGCGAATCGAGGCCATTGCCCGCGATTTGGTGGGCCATTATATCGACAACATCCTGCCCGATGGCTTCAAGGCACAGGTAGTATGCCACTCCAAGCTGGCGGCCCTCCGGTATCAAAAATTCATACGCGCGGCGCTAGCCGAACGGCTGGACGGGGAGAAGTGGAAACCCACGCCCAATGTAGACGTGATACGGCGTATTGCGTTCTTGAAAGCAGTAGTGGTTGTGTCATCCGACTCGACGAATGAAATTGCGGTCATCACAGAGGCCCGCAAGGAGGCCAAGCGCTGGAATGCGGTGGAGAACTTCTGTAAACCCTTTGACCTCGATGACCCGGATAAGGACCTCACGGGCATCGCCTTTCTGATCGTCTGCGACATGCTGCTGACCGGCTTCGACGCGCCGGTTGAACAGGTGATGTATATCGACAAGCGCTTGCGCGAGCACAACCTGCTGCAAGCCATCGCCCGGGTGAATCGTGTATCGAAGGGCAAGTCCAGGGGCTTCATCGTGGACTATATCGGACTGGCCAATCACCTGACCCACGCCTTGTCCATCTATGCCGAAGAAGATGCGCAGGACATTCAGCAGGGGCTGAAGAATCTGCTCACGGAAGTGCCGATCCTTGATGAGCGATACCAGCGGCTCTTGCAACACTTCCGTTCAGCCGGAGTCGTGGAGATCGAGGCATTTGTGACGGGGACACTGACAACGCCGGCGGCAGAGGTTGCCGTGGTGCATGCGGCAGTGGGCGCCATGAAGGACATCAAACGCCGGGCAGATTTTGAAGTCTATCTGAAGGCGTTTCTCCAGAGCTTGAACCTCATTCTGCCGCATGAGTCGGGACATTCATATCGAGGCCCGGCCCGGCGCTTTGGGTATCTATTGCGAATGGTGAAGGAGCGCTACAAGGACGATTCGTTGGATCTCGCCGATGCTGGGGCCAAGGTGAAGGCGCTTATCAACGAGCACCTCATTGACCTCGGCATTAACCCAAAGATTCCTCCTATTGAACTGCTCTCTGCTGATTTTATGGCCAACGTGCGGAAGCACGCCGGTGGCGATC
>Ga0134127_10000448_pt1 | contig 39071 bp, 40 predicted proteins | sample KB31753_FD_96459 | JGI IMG/M metagenome (GOLD analysis project Ga0134127, IMG submission 96459) | Terrestrial soil microbial communities with excess Nitrogen fertilizer from Kellogg Biological Station, Michigan, USA - KB3-175-3 | ecosystem: Environmental > Terrestrial > Soil > Unclassified ...
GTCCGTTTTCCGTGGGCGCGTCTCCGCCCGCGCGAAGCATCCCCTGCTGGTCGCCACGATGCTCTGGAGCGTCGCGCACGGCCTGACCAACGGGACGGTTGCGAACCTGTTGCTGTTCGGAAGTTTCCTCGTGTGGTCCGTGGCTGTCCGGATATCCCTCAATCATCGGCCGCAGCGCCCGCCGATCGCCCTGCCGGCGTCGTCTACCAACGACGTTATCGTCGTGATCGGCGGCCTGGCAGCCTACGTCCTCGTCGCCTTCTGGCTGCACGCCCGGCTGTTCGGCGTCGCGCCGCTCGCCGGGATGTAGAGGAAGGTCGCGTGCTCAACCCTTATGTGTTGACCTGCCCCTACTGCGGCGAGGATGTCGAGCTCGTCATCGACGAAGGCGGCGGAGACCAGCAGTCCTATGTCGAGGACTGCCCGGTTTGCTGCCGCCCCTGGCAGGTCGAGGTGGTGCTCGATCGCGAGGAAGGCTGGACCGCGACGCTTCGGACCTCGGATGAGTAGCGGCTCACGCCTGCACGCGATACTTGAGGAGCAGCCTGCCGCTCTTTGAGTTCTTGCTCTCGATCAGCTGCAGCGTATGCCGCGCGCTCACGTCCTTGAAGAGCGCCTTCCCCTTGCCGATGACCATCGGGTACACGCTGAGGTGCAGCTCGTCCACCAGCCCCGCGTTCACGAGGCTCGAGACGAGCGTCGCGCCGCCGACGACATAGATGTCCTTGCCCGGCTCCTGCTTGAGCGCCCGTATCTCCTCGAGGTCGCGAACGACCCGCGTGTTCTTCCATTCCGCCTTGTCCACGGTCTTCGAGACGAGGTAGTGCGGCGTCCTGTCCGCCCATCGTGCGTAAGCGACTTCATCATTGTCTTCCTGGCTGTCGAGGAGCGACGTCCAGTACTGCGCATATTCCGCGTACATGCCGCGGCCAAGCACGCAGGCGTCGATGTCCTTCAGGAACTCGAAGACACGCTTCCAAGCGTCCTTGTCCTCGTCGCCGTCGCCGATCCAGTCAAGCTCGCCATGAGTGCCCGAGATGTGTCCGTCGAGCGTCGTGGACATCATCACGATGACCTTCCGCATGTCTTTGTCTCCATCCAACTCTTTGCCCTTCCTACACGGATTAGTCGAATGAGTCTGGCAGCTTTCGACAAAGCGGCACGCTTAGTCTGACAACTGCCCTGCGAAGGAGGAAATCATGAAGATCACCGTTGAGACCGCCGTGAAGGCGCCGTTGGAAGCCGTCTGGAGCGCCTGGAGCGACCCGGACCAGATCAAGCGCTGGAACGCCCCGACAGATGAATGGCACACGACGAGGAGCAGCGTCGACCTGCGCGAAGGCGGCCGCTTTCACTCACGCATGGAAGCGAAGGATGGCAGCGCCGGCTTCGACTTCGAGGGCACTTACACGCGCGTGGTGCCGCAGAAGACGATCGACTTCCGCATGGACGACGGCCGGAAGGTCAACATCGAGTTCATCGAGCGTCCCGAGGACGTGGTCGTGAAAGAGACCTTCGACGCGGAGACCGAGAGCACCCTCGCCATCCAGCGCCTGGGCTGGCAGGCGATCCTCGACAATTTCGGCCAGCACGTCGAAGCCCGGTTCAAGGGCGCCAACGGGCTGGCCGACAAGATGTGAGGCTTTAGGCTATCGCGCGGGCGCCTAGTCGGGCGTCTCGCAGTCCTCGGGCTTGATCGGCTTCGTGCAAAAGATCCCGCCCTCGGTGATGGTCTGGTTTCCGCCGGCCTCCGTGGCCAGGACCTCGAACTCGTAGACCTTGTTCGTCCGCAGGAACTGCCTCGGCACGACCAGGCTGGTCTCCCAGCTTGGCAGGTCTACATCGAACTGCGCGGGAAACTTGCCCGGAGGAAATGGCTCCGCATTCGTCGCATCGGCGATTACCACGTGGTAGCCGACGATGCTGACGGGCCCCAGCTCCGGAAGGATCGCGTCCGTCACTCTCTTCCACCGGATGATGAGGTTCTCGTCGGCGGGGACGACGTCGCCGTCTTCGGGTGCGAGGATCTCGGGACCTGCCGGAATCTTGTGGGTGAGCGGGGCGAAGCCGCGCCATTCGGCGTCTTCACCCGAACCGCGGAACGTGTACTTCCCTTCGGGCCAGGCGGATAGCAAATCGGTCAGGAAGACTGCCGGCTCTTCCGGGTCGCGCTCGCAGCCGAGCGCACGAATCAGGTCCCTGATCTGCGGCTCCACTCGTTCCTGAAAGCCTTCCGTGATCTCGTGCGTGACTGCCGGTCCACCCACCGAGCCGGCCTCGTAGACGATCTGGCCGTTCGGATCCTTGACCGTCAATTCGGAGACGCCGTCCGTGTCGAAACTCATCTGGATGCCCATGTCGCAGGCGGACGCGTTGGTCTCGAAATGTATGTTCGTGATCTTGAAGGGCTCCGTCTCGGCGGCCGAAGCCGGCGTCTGGGCCGCCGCCAGGCCGGCGCCGGCCAGGACGACTTGACATAGCGTGATGCCATAGCGGTTCATGAGAATTCTCCGTGTCTTGCGCGCAATTGGTTCTTGCTTAGGTTGGACGCGCGGCCGCGTCGAATCCTTCGTGCACGCAATACAGGGGCGCTCCGGCAGGATCTGCCGGCCGCTGACGGAACGCGTCGTCAGGCAGCGCCCTGAAGGCGCCGCCGACACTGCTAGGCGATCGCGCGAACTGCCGCCACCGCCGCTTCCACTTCGCGCTCGTCGTTGACGAGGCTCGGCGCCAGCCGTGCCTTCGAGATCTTGTATGGCGAGGTCGAAGCAACGACTTTGCGCTCGTGGAGCTTGTGCGCGGTCTCCTCGGCGCTTTGTCCCTCCACCTCGAAGGCCACCAGGCCGGCAGAGAGCGCCGGGTCCATCGGCGTCAGCACCTTCACCTTGGGGATCTTTGCGAGCCCGTCTTTGCACTGCGTGTTGAGCGCCGCGATCCGGTCCGCGATGCGCTGGCGTCCGATCCTCTCGTGGAACTGGAAAGCTTCGGCCATCGCCCACTGGTGCTCGAAGGCCTTGAACCCGCCGGGCGAGACCCAGGCGATGCTCTTCGGCGCATTCGGCGGGCGCTCGTCTTCCCATGCGCCGAAAGGCTCGAACTCGTAGAAGGTCGGGATCGTCGGGCGGATCCGTCCCCAGTTCTTCTCAGGTACCCATAGGATGCCTGTGCCACGCGGCGCGAATATCCACTTGTGCGTGCCGGCTGCCGCGAAGTCGACGCCGAGGCTCGCGAGCTGCTCCGCCTGGTTGCCGAAGCCGTGGACGGCGTCGAGCACGACGAGGATCCGGTCCTTGTCGTCGCGGCCCGCGTTGATTTCCGACACTGCCTGCGCCAGCGCGCGCACCGGGATTTTGACGCCGCTGCTCGAGTGCACCCACGTGATGCCGACGACCCGCGTGCGCGGGCCGATGCCGCGCTTCAGGTTCGCGACCATCTCGTCGGCGGAGGCGGCCGCCGGATCCGCGTAGAGCGGGACGCGCCGCCAGCTTGCGCCGGCCTTCTCCACGGCGAGTCGCGCCGCCTCGTGGTGCACGTAGTGGTCGTGCGTCGTGTTGAGGACTTCGTCCCCCGGCTTCAGTACGAGGCCGTTGTAGATGAGGGCAAGGCCCTGCGTCGTGCTGTCCGTGAGCGCGACTTCCTCCGGCTTCCCGCCGATGTAGCTCGCCGCCGCTCGCTGCACGCGGATGGGATAGGGCTCCTCGTGCTTCTGTCCCCCGAGGAACACGTCGAAGCCCATGCCCTGCTCGACCGTCGTGAATGGCTGCGCGTCGAGCATGTTGCGGAAGCGCTCGATCGCGTCGCGCACCGTCTTCGGGTGCGACACGATGTAGAACTGCGAGAAGTGCATCCAGGCGGGATCGAGGTTGAACTGTGCCCGCACGGCCGCCCAGTCGGAGCTGCTGTTGACGGCGGGGACGGCAGCGGGCTCATTGGCCGCGGCAGCGCGGGTTGTTGCGGCGCCGACGAAAGTCAGGCCGACGCTCGTTACAAAGTCCCGGCGGTTCAAGGTCATAGCTCGATCTCCTCGGCGATAGTGGCTGCGGCGCGGCCCGGATATTACGCTGCGTCAGCGAAATACGGGAGTGACTTCGCGGCATCGTCATCGAAGATTCGCCGGAAAAGCTTTCGATCCAGTTTGGCCACGTTCGCCACCTACTCGACGTGCGAACGAGCGTGTCCGACCGTGCGCAACGCCTGAAGGAGGAGTTGCGCGCAAACGCAGACGATTGCGCCGAGGAATTCAAGGCCCAGGCGCTGGAGCGCCAGGACGCAGCTACTTCGCAAACCGGGACGCGTCGAAATAGCTCGCGATAGTCTCGTCCGGGTCCGGCGTCGATGCGGGAATACGACGGCCTCGTGCAGTCGCTTCGCGCTGCAGATCGGCTTCATTCCGCCGGCCGGCCACGGCGTCGGCGGCCGCCTGCCGCTGTTCCTGCTCCGGGACGGCAAACCCCCTCGCGATGCTCAGCATGAAATCGAAGTGGCGCATGGCGGTGACCTCCTCGGGCAATGAGGGCCAGCATCGCGCCGAATCAGGTCGATTCCCGCCCTGATTCGCGCCTAAACTTCAGCCATGACCCAGCCGACCGTCCGCGTCCTTGCGGTGCTGGAAGTGCTCCAATCCCAAGGCCGGGTGAGCGGCCCGGAGCTCGCGCGACGGGTCGGCGTCGACGGCCGGACGCTCCGCCGCTACATCGCGATGCTCGAGGAACTCGGCATTCCAATCGTCGCCGAGCGCGGCCGCTTCGGCGGTTACGCGCTCATCGCGGGATTCAAGCTTCCGCCGCTTGTCTTCACCAACGACGAGGCGCTCGCCCTCGGAGTCGGTCTTCTCGCCGCGCGCGGCCTCGGCCTTGCTGACGCCGCGCCGGCAGTCGCGGGAGCTCAGGCAAAGCTCCAGCGCGTCATGCCGCAGTCACTCAAGCGCCGGCTGCGCGCGATCGACGAAACCGTGGCGCTCGACCTGTCGCGGAGGAACGTCACGCCGGAGGACAACGCCGCGCTCGTCACCCTGAGTGCCGCGGCACAGGCACGTCAGCGCGTGCACCTTCGGTATCGCAGCCGCGAGAGCCAGGACACCGCGCGCGACTTCGATCCCTACGGCCTCGTGTGGCACGGGGGCCGGTGGTACGCCGTCGGACACTGCCACCTCCGCCGGGACGTGCGCTCCTTCCGGCTCGACCGCGTGGTCGAAGTGACGGCGCTGTCGGCGAGCTTCGGAAAGCCGGAGGACTTCGACGCCCTCGGCCATCTCTCACGCTCGGTCGCGACGATTCCACGCGCGCATGCGGTCGAAGTACTCCTGCACACCGACCTCGAGCAGGCGCGCCGCGAGACCTTCGATACCATGGGCATATTCACGCCCGAAGGCGCCAACGTGCGCGTGTCGGGTCAGACCGACGACCTCGACTGGTTCGCGCGCGAGCTGGCGCGAATGCCTTTCGACTTCGAGGTGCTGAAGCCCGTCGCGTTGAAGACGGCGGTGCGCAGGCAGGCCCTGCGCCTGCAGCGCCTTGTCGAATAGCTGTTGACTGGCCCGTCAGGTCGCCGGACAGGGCGTTTCGAGTGAGCCCGTGATGGACTCGCCCGAGCCCGGCGGCGGGAACAGCTTTCCGAACGTGAACGCGTCCTCGCTTGGCCCGCGGCCGCGCAGTAGATTGAGCCGCGCAACACCTTCCTCCGGCGTCGGCCGATGGCCGCGCGGCACCCACCACAGCACCAGGTAGAGGTCCATCTTCTCGAACCACTCACGCCGTCGCCGCATCACGCCGATGTGGTCACTGCGATAGACGAAGGCCTGCAGCCACTCGGCGTCCTGCCACACCGACATGTTGACAATGATGTCCTCGCCCATCGGGTGCAGCGCCGTTGCATTGCCCGAGTCGTCCTGCAGCCGCCACACGAAGCCGGGCGCGGCGTCGGCGATCGCATTGACGCGGTCGAGAGCGCCCACGAAATCGGCGAGTTGCGGGGAATCGAGCGGCGCCCTGAGGCGCGCCACGTTCATCTGTGCCAGCTCGAACTTTGCCATGGGAGTCCCTGACTGGCCGACGCGAGGGGGTACTCTAGCTCCAACCTAAGGAAGGGCCAATTGGCTTGACCGCGCACCCGTCGCGGCGGAATGCCTGGCTCGCGAGTCCTACGAAAAAGTGTCGAACTTGTCCGCCTGCGGGCGACGGCGAAAAGGGCCATAGTCCTCGGATCAATCACATAGAGGTCGCCGCAACATGAAATACCGCAAGCTCGGACGTCACGGCCCCGAAGTCTCCGCCATCGGTCTCGGCTGCATGAGCATGGGTATCGCGGGCACGTACACGAGCAGCGTGAAGAGCGACGACGACGCCGTCGCGCTGATCCACCGCGCGCTCGACCTCGGCATCACGCTGCTCGACACCGCGGACGTGTACGGCGACTCGGAGCGGCAGGTCGGCAAGGCCATCCAGGGGCGGCGCAACAAGGTCGTGCTCGCCACGAAGTTCGGGTTCACGTCGGGCGCCGACTCGGCGACGCGCGCCATCGACGGCAGTCCTGCCTATGTGCGCAAGTCCTGCGAAGCATCGCTCGAGCGGCTGGGCGTCGACTCGATCGATCTCTACTACCTCCATCGCGTTGACGCGTCCGTGCCGATCGAGGAAACCGTCGGCGCCATGGCCGAGCTGGTGCACGAAGGAAAGGTGAAGCACCTGGGCCTGTCCGAGCCCTCCGTCGACAGCCTGCGCCGCGCGTACAAGGTCCATCCGATCGTCGCGGTGCAGTCCGAGTACTCGCTGTTCACGCGCGATCCCGAAGATGCGCTCGTTCCTGCGCTGGCGGACCTCGGCATCGCGCTCGTCGCGTACAGCCCGCTCGGCCGCGGATTCCTGGCCGGCCGCTTCGCGAAGCTGGAGGACCTGACGCCGACTGACTGGCGCCGGAACAACCCGCGATTCCAGGGCGAGAACTTCGGTCGGAATCTCGAGCTCGCGGATCACCTGAAGAAGATGGCCGAGGAGACGGGACACACGCCGGCGCAGCTCGCTCTCGCCTGGTTACTCAGCCGGCAGGACAACGTGGTTCCGATCCCGGGTACGAGCAGCCCGAGGCGCCTGGAAGAGAACGCCGCCGCCGCGGACATCCGATTGAGCCAGGCGGACCTCGACCAGATTGAGGAAATCTCGCCCAGGGGCGCCGCTTCCGGGCAACGCTACAACCCGGCGATGCTGGGGCTGGTGAACCGATGAAAGCTACAACCCGGAGATCGCCAAATACCGCCACACGCCGCGCGCAACATTCGCGGCGCGACCCCGTCGCCTCGCCGTTTGCCCATGTCCTGCACTCGCCCGGCCCGGATCCTGAGCGCAAGGAAAAACTGGCGCTCTACGGCTGGCTCGTGGGGCAGTGGGAACTGGACGTGACCACCACCCCCGAGGACGGATCCACGCATTCAGGGAGCGGCGAAATCTATGCCGGATGGGTACTCCGGGGACGTGCCATCCAGGATGTCTGGATGATTCCGCGCCTCGCGGATCGCAAGCCCGGCATTGCGCAGATGCCGGGCGCCGGAAACTGGTTCGGCACGACGCTGCGGCTCTACGACCCGAATCTCGACGCCTGGCGCATCCTCTGGTGCGACCCGGCGACCAGTATCTTCACGCGCCAGATCGGCCGGGCGAGCGGTCGCGACATCGTGCAGGAAGGTCCCGATCCCCGCGGCGGGCACATGCGCTGGACCTTCACCGACATCAAGCCGACTTCCTTTCATTGGATGGCCGAGCGCTCGCTCGACCTGATCCACTGGCGCAAGGAAGTCGTGGTGCGCGCGCGCCGCATCTGACTCATGCGAGAATCGGCAGACTTTCCCGGAGAGTCTGCCGCCATGAGCTTTCTCTACGATCTTCCGCTGTGGCTGGTCGGCGTCGTGCTGGTCGTCGTCATGTGCGGCCTCGCCATTCTCGGCCTGCAGGTCACGCAACGCCGGATCCATGCGCACTTCCAGATCACGGAGGAGGACGGACATTTCATCAGCACCATGGTGCATTCGTTCATGGTGTTCTACGCACTGACCGTCGCCATGATCGCCATCACCGTCTGGGAAACCTATGACGCAGCGGGCAGGGTCGCTTCTGGCGAAGCGACGGCGCTCGGGACGCTGTATCGCGACGTGAGCGCCTATCCATCACCCGCGCAGGCACAGCTGCAGGCCGCCCTGCGGGAATATACGGAGCACGTGATCGAGGTGGCCTGGCCCGAGCAACACCGAGGGATCGTGCCGCAGGGCGGGATCGATCGTATCGATGCGTTCCTGAAGTTGCTGACGAGCTTCGAGCCGACGACCGAAGGAGAGAAAATCCTTCACGCCGAGGCCCTGCGCGCATTCAACGAGTTGAGCGACTCACGGCGGATGCGTCTGGATGCCGTCCAGACGGCGCTGCCAGGTCTGCTCTGGACCGTTATTTTCCTGGGCGCTGCGCTTGGCGTCGCAGGCTCCTATTTCTTCCGGGTCAGGGACGCCCGCCTGCACCGGTACCTGGTCGTGATGTTGACGACGTTCATCGCCATGGTGATCTTCGTCGTCTTCGCGTTCGATCGGCCATTCCGCGGAGACATGGGCATCAAGGCCGAGCCTTACGAGCTCGTCTACGATCAGTTGATGAGGCGGTGAGGCGGCAGCGCGTCGACAAGCTGCTTGAGCGCACCGTGCGCGCTCGCAAGTCCGGGGCTTTTTTGTAGCAGCGGCCGATAGCGTTGCAGGAATGCTTCGTCGCGCGACTCACCGACCCCGAAGACCAGGGCGCGGACCTGCCCCGCTGCCGCTTCGGCTTCTTCCGTCGTCAGCTCCTCATCCTCGTCGAGCGACTCGTCGAGATCGGCGATCAACTTCGAGAGCGCGCGCAGCCAGGCCCAATCGGGATCATTGAGCAGGCTATCCAGCAACGCGACGCGTTCCCGGCTGCTGCCATACGGACGCTCCGCCTCGACGATCTGCTTGTGTACGTCCTGGAGGGCGCGACTGACTGCCTCCAGGTCGCGATGGAGCTGGTTCACGGCAGGTCGAAGACCAGCACCTCGGCTTCGCGGCCGCTGCCCACGGTCACCTTCTGAGTGTCGCTCAGCTTGAGAGCATCGCCCGCTTGCAAGGCCACGCCGTTCACCGCGATGGCGCCGCGCGCGACGTGCACGTATGCACGGCGTCCGGGACCGATCGCGAGATCGGCGGTCTCGGCGCCGTCGAAGAGTCCCGCGTAGACGCGCACGTCCTGCCGGATCAGCACGGAGCCCTCCGCCTGGTCCGGCGAGGCGATGAGTCGCAGCCGGCCGCGCTTCTCCGCCTCGGAGAAGCGCTTTTCCTCGTAGCTCGGCGGGATGCCACGCACGTTCGGCTGGATCCAGATCTGCAGGAAATGCACGCCTTCATTCGATGACGGATTGAATTCGCTGTGCTGAACGCCGTGCCCTGCGCTCATGCGCTGCACATCGCCTGGCCGGATCGTGGACGAGCTGCCGGTCGAGTCCTTGTGCGCGAGCGCGCCTTCAAGCACGTAGCTGATGATTTCCATGTCGCGATGGCCGTGCGTGCCGAAGCCCTGGCCCGGCTGCACGCGATCCTCGTTGATCACGCGCAGCGGCCCGAACTCCACGTGCTCTGGGTCGTGGTAGTCGGCGAACGAGAAGCTGTGGAAGGACTTCAGCCAGCCGTGGTCGGCATAGCCCCGCTCGTCCGCGCGTCGAATTTCCTGCATAGATGCCCCTTCCAAGGCCCAGCGACTTCGCCTATCTGGGTGTCCTATCGATACTTATCAACCACGATAACGCCCTGACGCACCACGAGCGCGCTCAATTGGCGCGATGGCCAGCAGCCCGGTTGGGCTAGCTGCGGATCTGCAGCGAACCGATACGGTCGTCGACGAGCGCGAAGTGGAAATTCGCCGTGGTCGGGCTGCCCGGGAAATCCCCCGTGAGCCGAGCCTTCAGGGTTGCCGTCCCATCCGTCGTGCTGATCTCAAGGGGCGTCACCGTGTAGTTGTATTTCTTCCTGGCCCTGGCCTGCCACGCCTTGATCGCCGGCAGGCCCTCGTAGTAGCGGCCTTCATCACGCACGGTCGCATTCGGCACGAAGCAGTCCGAAATCGATTCAACGTCGCCTGCGTTCCCGGCGCGCACGAAGTTCTCGATCGGCTTGGGTAGTTGAAGGCTCATTTCTTACCCCGTCTCTTTTTCAGGTCGTCAGTCTAGTCCTCCTGTTGCAATAATTCTGCCCTCTGACGTCCGCCAATTGAGACCGTCACCGAAAATGCATATCGCTTCAATGCCCTGCGGGACGAATTGAATCATCGGGACATGGACTACGCCCATCGCCTTGATCGACCGTCGCCGCGCGGAGTTGCGCGACGGGGCGGTGAGTTGAAGGCCTCAGGCGATCTTGCGCCGTGGCAGCACCCAGTCCGGCCGGATGAAATGGCAGGTGTAGCCACCGGGATTGCGCAGCAGGTAGTCCTGGTGCTCCGGCTCGGCCTCCCAGAAGTCATGTGCCGCCACGACTTCGGTCACGACCTTGCCCGGCCACAGCCCCGAGGCTTCTACGTCCGCGATCGTGTCTTCGGCGACGCGACGCTGCTCGTCGGTCGTGTAAAAAATCGCCGAGCGGTAGCTCGTGCCCATGTCGTTTCCCTGGCGATTCTTCGTCGTCGGATCGTGGATCTGGAAGAAGAACTCGAGGAGCTTCCGGTAGCTGATCTTCGCCGGGTCGAACTGAATTTCCACCGCCTCGGCGTGGTAGCCGTGATTGCGGTATGTCGCGTTCGGCGTGTTGCCGCCCGTGTACCCGACGCGCGTCGAGATGACGCCCGGATACTTGCGCAGCAGGTCCTGCACGCCCCAGAAGCAACCCCCGGCCAGCACTGCACGCTCTGTCGTCATGACTTGTCTCCTACCTGGTTCAGGTACGCCCCGTAGCCTTCTTTCTCCATGTCCTTCTTGTGCACGAACCGCAGGGACGCCGAGTTGATGCAATAGCGCAGGCCGCCGCGGTCGCGTGGACCATCGTTGAACACGTGGCCCAGGTGGCTGTCGCCATTCGCCGAGCGCACCTCCGTGCGGACCATGCCGTGCGTGGCATCGTCCAGCTCCTTCACGTTGGCCGGCTCGATCGGCTTCGTGAAGCTCGGCCAGCCCGAGCCGGAATCGTACTTGTCCGTCGAGGCAAAGAGCGGCTCGCCCGAGACGACGTCGACGTAGATGCCCGGCTCCTTGTTATGGAGGAGCGCCCCGCTCCCTGGCATTTCGGTGCCGCATTGCTGGGTGACCCGGAACTGCTCCGGTGTGAGCTTGGCGACGGCTGCGGGATCCTTGGCGAACGTGGCCATGTGTCGTACCTCGGAACTGGAGGCTGGCGGGTGATTGGACCGCGCCATTGCTGTGGATATTGCACTATTGGGCCGATCCTGGCCGTTGCAACCGACCCGGGCGCCAGGGCCGAGTCCTACGCGGCAACCGGCAATGCCACGTGGACCCGGTTGCGCCCCGCCTTCTTCGCCTTATAGACAGCGGCATCGGCATGCGCGATCAGGTGCTCGCCCCAGACCCCGAGCGCATCGCTCGCTGCGACGCCGATGCTGCAAGTCAGGCGGATGAGCGGGCCGTAACCCTCCACCTCGAGCTCCGCCACGCGCTCACGGATGCGATGGGCGATCGTGTGCCCCGCGTTCGCGTCCGCGCTGCTCAGGACTACGACGAATTCCTCGCCGCCGTAGCGCCCGATGACGTCGGACATGCGCAGCTCCTTCTGGATCTGTCCGATTACGCCGAGCAGGCAGGCATCGCCCGCGATGTGGCCGTGCGTATCGTTGATCGTCTTGAAGTGATCGAGGTCGATGAACAGGAGCGCAATCGGCAGGCCGCGCGCCTGTGCGCGATCGCAGGCCGCGTGCAGGCGCTCGATCAGCGAGCGGCGGTTCAGGACGCCGGTGAGCGGGTCCGTTTGCGCACGGCGCTCCGCGTCCGAGAGCCGGGCGCGTTGCTCGCGGATCTTGTCCGCGATGCCGAGCGCCACGAGCATGGCAGCCAGGATCATCGAGAGCGGCGTTCCGTAGAACATGAGGGGCTCGGCGTCGCCCATGAGCATCCTTCCGGCCGTCCAGATGGTCATGACTTCGAGCAGTCCCCAGGCGACCAGGAACCAGCCCGCCGGCCGGCTGCCGCGAAGCCAGGCCGTAAATGCAACGATCAGCGTGTAGGCGGCCGTGCCGACGAAGATCCAATTGCCGGCGGCGGCGACGAACGGGCCGACCCCGAGCGGGCGCGCGAAGTTTGCGAGCGCGAGCACCACGAAAACGATCGCAAGCCAGCCGAAGACCCGGTAGTTGCGCGGCGAATAGCGGCGCATGTCGGTGATCTCGCGCACGAAAAGGCACGCAGCAGCGCCCGACAGCGCAGCCGGCACGTTCCAGGCATGGGGCGCGAGTGGCAGCGCCGCGCTCAGGACCGGCCATTCGAATCCCTGGCCGGAAACGTATGCGATGTATAGCCCCTGCAGCGAAAAGAGCGTCGCGTAGTAGACGAAGATCGGGCTTGGCATGACGAACCAGATCAGGAGGGCGGTCATCGACATGGCCGTCAGTGCGCCGAATGCGAGCGCGATCATGCGCGCCTGCTCGCGGCCCCAGATCAGGGACGCGGCGAGCGACGGCAATGAAAAGCTTAGGCGCTCGGCGCCGCTGCCGTTCGGCTGGACGCGCAGGTATATCGCATCCTGCGCCGACCGGAAGGCCGGCATCACATACAGCAAGGTCTGCTCTGCGCGGTATTCCGGCAGCGTCGCGATCGGCGCAATCGCCTTGCCGGCACCCGCGGCGGCGTCGTAGGCGCGGATGTCGAGATGCCGGCCCCTGCGCACGGCAAGCGCCGCGTCGCCGGAGGCCCTGGCGCCGGGCCGCAGCTCGAGCCTCAGCCAGAAGGGTGCGTTACGGCCCCGCACTTCCTGGAAGTCGAATTGCGTGAATTCGTGGTCGAGCCGGCCGCTCGTAACCGACGCGACCGTTGCGTTCCCGGCAAAAGCCGGCAGGGCCGTGACCGTGAACGGGCCATCGTCCGCCCGTGCAGACGCCAGGGCGGGTACCAGGAACAGGCACAAAATCAGGAGGCGAACCGACATCCTTGTCCTGCCCCTCCCTGGGCTCGGCGATCAGTTTGACCCAGCCGGCACGTACGCGGCCATAGAACCTTGTGCCTATGGTCGTTCTCGCTCTTTCCCCGAGCTCATCGCAATATGACAATTCTGCGTCCGTCGGAGCATTCCGGCCGACGTCTGCGGTCGAACTTACTGCACTGAACAATTGCCAGACCTTATCGTCGAAACCAGTCCTGATGGGTGGAGACCTGCAATGACAAACCAGAAACTGATCAACTGCCTTTGGTTCGACAAAGGCGAGGCCCGTAAAGCCGCAGAGTTTTACGCCGCGACCTTTCCGGACAGCAGCGTCGGCACAAGGCATGCGGCTGCGACTGATTTCCCCGGCGGCAAGCAGGGCGAGGAGCTGACGGTCGAGTTCACGGTCCTCGGCCGCCCGTTCGTCGGACTCAACGGCGGCCCGATCTTCAAAGCCAACGAAGCCATCAGCTTCATGGTCCTCACCGACGACCAGGCGGAGACCGACCGCTACTGGAATGCGATCGTGCGCAGCGGCGGCGAAGAAAGCGCATGCGGCTGGTGCAGGGACAAGTGGGGCTTCTCGTGGCAGATCACGCCGCGCGCGCTGCTCGAAGCGGTGAACAGTCCCGACAAGGCGGCGGCAAAGCGCGCCATGGACGAGATGATGAAGATGAAGAAGATCGACATCGCCGCGATCAGGCGCGCAGCGGCTGGAGAGAAATCAGCGGCCTGAGCGCGCGGGGGCACGGATTGAGCCCAGTCCAGCCGGGTTGAGGCATCCGCCTACGGCGCGATGGCCGCGGGTCCGACGGCCCGCGGCCAGCCGTTCATGAGATCGACTTGAAATGACCGCTCGCGTCCCAGCGGGTGTCCGGCGCATCGGGGCCGCCATCGCCGATTACGCGCTCATCGGCGATTGCCGCACCGCGGCCCTCGTCTCGCGCGGCGGCAGCATCGAGTGGCTCTGCCTGCCGTACTTCTCCTCGCCGGCCATCTTCGGCGGCCTGCTAGATCCGCACGGCGGCCGGTTCTCGGTGAGGATCGAGCGGCCGCGCTCGACGTCGCGCCGCTACGTCGGTGAAACGAACGTCCTCGAAACCACGTTCCAGGCGAGGAACGGCGTCGCCCGCCTCACCGACTGCATGCCGTTGCCGGAAGGCGAGGACCTCGGACCCATGCGCGAGCTCCTGCGACGCGTCGAGTGCGTGACGGGCGAAGTTCGCCTGCGCATCGACGTCTCGCCGCGGCCCGACTACGGCCGCGAGAAGGCGAGGCTCGAGCGGCGCGGCCCGAAGACGTGGGCGTGGTGCTGGGGCAATGAGTGGCTGTGCCTCACGTCGGATTGCAGGCTGAAGCGCAGCCGCGATGCCCTCACTGGCGATTTCACGCTGCGCGCCGGGCAACAAGTCTGGCTGTCGCTCACCTACGCCAAGGGCGAGATCGGAACCCATGTGCCGCTCGGCGATGCGGCGCATGAGCGGCTGGAGTCCACGCTGCGATGGTGGCGTGCCTGGAGCGGCCGCGCCCGGTATCGCGGCCCGCACCGCAAGGAAGTCGTCCGGAGCGCGCTGGTCCTCAAGCTGCTGACCCATTGCCTCTCCGGCGCCGTGATAGCTGCGCCATCCACCTCGTTGCCCGAGGCCATTGGGGCTGACCGCAACTGGGATTACCGGTATTGCTGGCTGCGCGACGCAGCGCTCACGATGCGCGCACTCACCTGTCTCGGGTATCACGCCGAGGCACGCAGCTTCCTCGACTGGCTGCTGCACGCGACTCGACTGACCTGGCCGCGACTCCAGGTGCTGTACGACGTGTATGGGAGGCCCGAGACCGACGAGATGGCCCTGCCACATTGGCATGGATTCCACGGATCCCGGCCAGTCCGCATTGGCAACGCCGCCGAGGAGCAGCTCCAGCTCGACGTGTATGGGGCGGTGTGCTTTGCCGCCCGCGAATTCTGGCGGGCCACCGGCGAGCTGTCCCCGCAGGAAGCACGCCTGATCCGTGGCTTCGGCGAAACAGCCTGCCGCCTGTGGCGCGAGCCTGACCACGGCATCTGGGAGATTCGCGGCGCGCCCCGCCACCACACGTTCTCGAAAGTGATGTGCTGGGTCGCACTCGACGTGGTGGCGGACCTGCGAGAAGCCGGCCTCATCAAGCGATCGTCGCGCTGCGCGAGCGGCCTCATGGCGATCCGCGACGTGGTCGAGGATCGCGGATACAACGAACAACTCCAGAGCTACGTCGCGACGCTCGACGGCGACCGCACGGACGCCAGCCTCCTCCTGATGAGCTCGCTCGGCTTCCTCGATGTGCGCAACCCGCGTATTTGCTCGACGTTCGACCGCGTGCAGGACGAGCTCGGGCGAAACGGCCTTCTGATGCGCTATGGCGACGGCACGGACGGATTTCCCTCGCACGAGGGCGCGTTCGCCATCTGCAGTTTCTGGGCCGCCGAACACCTCGCGAGGCGCGGTGAGGCGGCAGCGGCGCACCGGACCTTCGACCACCTGATCGGATTCTCCAACGACCTCGGCCTGCTGTCCGAGGAGATCGATCCGGATACCGGCGCGCAGCTCGGCAATTTCCCGCAGGCCTATACCCACGTCGGCCTCATCAATGCCGCGAAGGCCATCGCTGCCGCGGAGAAGGCGTCATGACGGATGTCTTCGACAGCAACCTGCCAAGCCTCCTCTTCTGGGGCCTGATCGCGACGACCGCCATGACGACGATCCTCCAGGCGAGCCAGGGCCTCGGGCTCTCGCGCCTCAGCCTGCCGTTCCTGTTCGGAACGTTCTTCACCGGCAACCGAAATCGCGCCATCGTCATCGGCTTCATCGCCTACGTGATCGGCGGCTGGGTCTTCGCGTTCTTCTACTTCCTGTTCTTCGCCAGCATCCAGCGCGCGACCTGGTGGATCGGCGCCATCCTTGGCATCTTGCACGGCATTTTCCTGCTCGTCTGCGCGCTGCCGCTGCTCGCGCACGTGCACCCGCGCATGGCCTCGGAGCACGACGGCCCGCGGCGCAAGTTCATGCTCGAGCCGCCCGGTTTCCTCGGGCTCAACTACGGCTATCGCACTCCGTTCACGACGCTCCTCGCACAGGCCGTCTATGGGGCGACGCTTGGAGGCCTCGCCCAGCTCGGCAACGTGCTCGGAGGGAGCGCATGACCGCTCCAGTCGCCGTCGTCACGGGCGCCTCGGCCGGGGTGGGGCGCGCGACGGCCGTCGCGTTGGCCCATGCCGGCTACGACGTCGCCCTCATCTCGCGCAATTCATTGCGGCTGTACGACGCGGCGATCGAGGCGCGACGAGCCGGGGGGCGTGTTCATGCGTTCCTCGCCGACGTCGCGGACCCCGTCCGGCTCGACGACGTCGCGATCGAGATCGAGGAAACGCTCGGCCCGATCGAGGTCTGGGTCAACAACGCGATGGTGACCGTGTTCGCGCGCTTCGAGGATATGACCGCGGAAGAATTCGCGCGGGTCACCGCCGTCACCTATCTCGGCGCGGTCAATGGCACGCGCGCGGCGCTGAAGCGCATGTTGCCGCGCGACCGGGGAAGCATCGTCCAGGTGGGCTCCGCGCTCGCATATCGCTCGATTCCCCTGCAATCCGCGTACTGCGGCGCGAAGGCCGGCATCCGCGGCTTCACGGACTCGATCCGGTCCGAGCTGATCCACGCGCGTTCGCACGTGCGGATCAGCATGGTGCAGCTCTCCGCCTTCAACACGCCGCAGTTCGACTGGGCGCGCAGTCGCCTGCCTCGCAAGCTCCAGCCGGTGCCGCCGATTTTCCAGCCCGAGCTCGCGGCCCGGGCCATCGTTTTTGCCGCCCGCAGCAGGCGGCGGGAAGTGTGGGTCGGATGGCCCGCCATCCAGGCCATCCTTTCGACGCGAATCATCCCGGGCCTCGGCGACCGCTTCGCCGCGCGCGGGGCCTGGGACGAGCAGGAGACCGACGAGTCTGCGCGTTCGCGGCCGGACAACCTGTTCGAGCCGGTGCCCGGCCACTTCGGGGCGCACGGTCGTTTCGACGATCGCGCGAAATCGCGCATGGCCGCGCTGTGGATGGTCGAAAACCGCTACCTCGTCCTCGTGGTGTCGACCGCGCTTTTCCTCTGGGCACTGTTCAAGGTGCTGCTGTGAAAGCGCAGCTCGGAATCATCGGCCTCGGACGCATCGGCGGCTGGAATCGCGCCAGCCGGCGCTGGCACTCATGAGCACGATCGCATTTCCAGGCTCGCACACCTCGCCTGACACCCAGTAGGCCTTCCGCATGAATTCCTTTCACCTGCACGACATCGAAACACGCGACCGCCGTTCAAAGCGCGTCAATGTCGTCATCGACACTCCCAAGGGCAGCCAGAACAAGTTCAAGTTCGACGAGAAGTTGGGGCTATTTCGCCTGAGCCGCATCCTGCCGGCCGGCATGCGGTTTCCGTTCGATTTCGGCTCCGTGCCGCGCACCCGCGCCGAGGACGGCGACGCTCTGGATGTCCTCGTGCTCATGGATGCGCCGACGTTTCCCGGCTGTCTCGTCACGGTGCGTCTCCTCGGCGTGCTCCGGGCGAAGCAGACCGAGAAGCGGAAGACGATCCGCAATGACCGGCTGATCGCGATGGCCGAAACACCGGCGAACCGGCCTGACATCGACCGTATCGACGAGCTCGGCGATGACCAGCTGGAAGAGATCGAAGATTTCTTCGTCGCCTATAACCACGCGCACGGCCGGGAATTCAAGCCGACGGGACGGCTGGGGCCCGCCGACGCCGAAAAGCAGCTGACCAAGGCCATGCGCGCCTTCGCGTCAGAGGCCAAACGCAAGCGTTAGCGGCCTGCGGAACCCGGCCGGCTCAGCGGCGGCGATTCAGGGCCGCGCGGCGCGCTTCGGCTTCGCCAGCGCGACGCGCTCGTCGCGTTGGCCAGGACCCTGGGCACGCCGGCGAAGCTTGACGACGGTGCCAGCCGAACTCTCGGTCGGGCGTGGCGCAAAGCCGCTCGCAAGTGTCAGCATGAACTCGTAGTTACTCATGGCGTGAGTATCTGCCCATCGCCGCGCCCAGACATTTAGCAAACATGAAGATGGATTAAGAAGAAGTCGGGGACGGCGGGCTCCGGGCGACGTAGCTTTCTTCCGATGGCCGTCGCCAGCAGGCAGATCGTCAAAGCGCCAGCCAAGCCGGTGCCTCAACCCGAGGCCGTGCGAGCGCGCGTGCAATACGTGATCCCGCCTGCGGCGAAGCCCTACTCCTACGAGTACGAGCCTCCGCCGGGGACGCCTCGCCGCTCGGCCACGTTCTGCGAGTATCCCGTCGTGATCCGCGACGCGCGCCGCCTTGCGGCGCCGCCATCGCTGGAGGTGCACGGGTTCTCCCTCCGGCAGCATCGCACGCGGGTGCGCAATTTCTACGACCGCGCCGAGGTCGAATCGGTCTATTACGGCGAAATCGAACGACTGCTCAAGGCTGCCACCGGCGCGCGCTCCATCCTCATCTTCGATCACACGGTACGCGGCGAGTCAGCCTTGAGCCTCAACGGCACGAATGTGCACGAGCCCGTCCATCGCGTGCACAACGACTACACGCCGAGGTCGGGACTGCGCCGCATCCACGACTTGCTGCCCAGCCGCACGGCCGACCGCCTGCTGCGGCATCGAGTGCTGGAAGTCAACGTCTGGCGGGCGATCCGCGGGCCGCTCCAGTCCTGGCCGCTCGCCATCTGCGACGCGAGCAGCATGCGGCCCGACGATCTCGTGGCCTGCGACCTCTATTACCGCGATCGCGTGGGCGAGATCTTCTACGTGAAGTATCGAGAGCGTCACCGCTGGTACTACTACCCCGACATGCGGCCTGACGAGGCCTTGCTGCTCAAGTGCTTCGACTCGGACCCGGCCTGCGGGGGTACGGGGGCCCATGCGGCCTTCGACCACCCGCATACCCCGGCGAGCGCCGTTCCTCGCGCCAGCATCGAAGCTCGCGCGTTCGTATTCTTCGCGCCATGAGCGGGCGCCTCCCGGCACTGGCGAGCGCTCTTGCGCTCGCGCTCGTGGCCGGACGCGCTTCGGCCGCGATCAAGGTCGACGGGCGGCTCGACGAGCCGGAATGGGGCGCAGCCCGCGTCTTCACCGAATTTCGCGTCACACAGCCTTACACCCTCCGCTCGCCGCGCCATCCGACCGAGGTCCGGCTGCTTGGCACCCCGCAGGGCATCGCCATCGCATTTCGCTGCGTGCAGCCCGCAAGCACGCCGCGGATCAAGGAGCAGACGCCGCGCGACACGGACAACAACGGCGACCGCGTCAACATCTACATCGACCTCGATGCGGACGCGAAGGTCGCGTACAACGTGACGATCGCGCTCGCCGGCTCGCTCCAGGACGCGACCATCACCAACGAGAATGTCTACAGCACCGACTGGGACGGCGACTACGAGTACGCGGTGCGCGACCTCGGGGACGAGTGGTTCGTTGAGGTGCTGCTGCCGTGGACGCTCGCGAGCATGAAGAATCCCGGCGCGCCGAAGCGCACTGTCGGCATCCTGTTCGACCGGGTGATCGCCGAGACGGCGGAGCGCGGCGCCCTGCAAGGCAAGAGCTTCACGCAACCGCGTTATCTCTCCGAGTTCCCCAAGGTCGAGATCGACCAGTACCAGAGCTCGCTCTTCCACGTATTCCCTTACGCCTCGGCCGCGAGCGACTTCGTGGGGAGCCAAAACGACCTGAAGGCCGGGGCCGACATCCTGTGGAAGCCATCCGGGAGCTTCCAGCTCACGGCCGCACTCAACCCGGATTTCGGCCAGGTCGAAGCCGACGAGCTGGTCGTCAATTTCGATGCGATCGAGGTCCTGTTCAGCGACAAGCGGCCATTCTTCGCGGAAAACCAGGCGCTGTTCGACGTGCGCCTGGCCGGCAACGACCGGTTGATCTATACGCGCCGGGTCGGAGGCCCGCGCGACGACGACCCGGCCCGCGCGGCGGAGATCGACGCGGCGATGAAGCTGAACGGGACGGCCGGCGGCCTGGACTACGGGCTACTGTCCGCCGTCGAGAGAGACTACGGCGACGACATCGGCCGCGCCTTCGCGGCGCCGCGGGTGCGCTGGAGCGCCGGCCCATGGACCATCGGTTATCTTGGCGCGTTCACCGACCGGCCGTTCCTCGACCGGACCGCGCGGGTGCATGCGAGCGACTTGATCTGGCGGCCTGACGCGCGGCTTTCGGTCCAGGCGCTGCTGCTTGCGAGCCAGATCGAGGAAGCCGGCCTCGACAGCCGCGGTGACGGAGCGCTGCTCCAGGCCAGTGTGACGCCTTCTCCCGATTGGCAGCACCAGGCCTTGCTCCTGCACTTGAGCGGCGATCTCGACTTCAATGACATGGGATTCCAGGAGCGCCACAGCCTGAATCGCGCGTACTACTCGGCCACGCGCCGCTATCGCGAGTTTCCCGAAGTTGACCGGCGGGCCGGGGTGCTGTGGCGTGCCGAGGCCGAAGTCAACCACAACGACTCCGGGGACCGGCTGCCTGCCTATCTCCTCCTGTATCGCGAGGCCCAGCAGCGCTCGGGCGCCGTGTTGACCAGCAAGCTCGAGCTCGCAAGTGAAGGCGTCGACGACCTGATCTCCCGCGGCAACGGCAACGTCAACGTGGACGCCCGCCTCAATGTTCTCGAACAGACCTACCAGAGCGCTCGCGTCGGCAAGTGGCGCGTCTTCGGACGCGCGTCGCTGCTACAGGAGGGCTACGACGACTTCGCCTTCCGGGCCGAGAGCAAGCTCGAGTATTTCGCGCGTGATGACCTGAGCGCCGCACTGCGTCTTGACATGCTGTGGAGCCGCGACTGGCTCATCTGGCTGGAGGACGACCTGCTCGCAAGCTTTCATCGGCAGCAGGCGACGCTCGCCGGCGATCTCAACTGGTTCCCGGCGCCGAACCAGGAGTTGCGCCTCAAGCTCCAGTGGCTCGCCATTGACGCCCACGATGCGACGCCGTTTCGCATCGCGCCATCGGGCGACCTGGTCGAGAGCGCCGACGTGGTCAGCGATTTCCAGGTGAACAATTTCGGGCTGCAGATCCGGTATCGCTGGACGTTCGCGCCGCAGTCGGATTTCTACGTCGTCTACGGCCGGGGCGGGCTCGAGTTCGAGGACGACCCAGCCGAGCCGGGCCTCGGCCACCTGTTTTCGTCCGCTTTCGAACTGCGTGACAGCGACCAGCTGATCGTCAAAGTCCGTTATCGATTCTGAAGCACAATAGGGTCCGTGGTCGACCCGAAGGGCGGCAGACGCCCCGTCATCTTCATCTTCATCACCGTGCTGATCGACTCGGTCGGCTTCGGCCTCATCCTGCCGGTGCTGCCGCAGCTGATCGTCGAGCTCACCGGCCGGAACATGGGCGGCGCGGCTGCATACGGCGGGTGGCTCGCCTTCTCCTATGCGCTCGTGCAGTTCTTCGCCGCGCCCGTGCTCGGCGGCCTCAGCGACCGCTTCGGCCGGCGCCCGGTGCTGCTCGCTTCGCTGTTCGCGCTCGGCGTCGATTACCTCGTGATGGGCGTCGCTCCGACGATCGGCTGGCTGTTCCTCGGCCGCGTGGTCGCGGGAATGGCGGGGGCGTCGTTCACGACTGCCTACGCCTACCTCGCCGACGTGAGCACTCCTGACCGGCGTGCGCAGAACTTCGGCCTCGTGGGCGCCGCCTTTGGCATGGGCTTCATCATCGGGCCAGCGATCGGCGGGTTGATCGGCACGCTCGGCCCGCGTGCGCCCTTCTTCGCCGCGGCAACGCTCGCGTTGCTCAACACGGCGTTCGGGCTCTTCGCACTTCCGGAGTCCTTGCCGCCTGCCGCGCGCCGGACATTCGAATGGGCACGCGCCAATCCGCTCGGCACGCTGCTCCAGCTATCGAAGTTTCCTGCGGTCATCTGGTTGCTCGCCGCCGCCTTCTTCTGGCAGCTCGGCCACCAGGTGCTGCCGAACGTCTGGTCGTATTACACCATCTACAAGTTTCATTGGTCGACGGCGGCGGTCGGCGCCTCGCTGGCCGTCGCGGGCATCATCATGGTGCTCGGGCAGGGCGTGCTGATCCGCTGGCTCATTCCGCGGCTGGGCGGCGACCTTCCCGCGGCGGTCTTCGGCATGCTATTCGGCGCAATCACTTACCTGGGATACGCATTTTCGACGCAGGGCTGGATGATGTACGTCTCGCTGCTCGCCTGGCTTCCCGCCGCAGTCGCCTATCCTTCGTTGAACTCGCTGATGTCACGCGAGATTCCGCCGAGCGCCCAGGGGGAGTTGCAGGGCGGCGTCGCGAGCCTCTACGGTTTGAGCTCCATCCTCGGCCCTCCCCTGATGACTGGGCTTTTCGGCTATTTCACAAGCGATCGGACCGCCTACATTTTTCCGGGAGCGCCGTTTGTCGCCGCTGCGCTCCTGGTCATCGTGAGCGTCCTGCTGCTGAATCGAGGCCTGCGGCCGGCGGCTGCACTCGACCCAAGAGCCTCCACTCCATTGACCACTGATTCGAAGGAGTCGCCATGACGACGAATTCACAAGCTCCTGCCTGGCCATCGGTCGCCGTGCTTGCTGCACGATGGATTTTCGCCGCAGCCTTTCTCATATCGCTCGTGTTCAAGCTGAAGGATATCGACGGTACCGCGGCCTACATCGCGTCCGCCGGCCTCCCATTTCCGATGATACTGACCTGGCTTTCCGTGCTATTCGAGCTGGCATTGGTCGCATGCTTCGTCAGCGGCGCATTCTTCACTGAAGCCGCGCTGCTCGCGGCGGTCTTCGTCCTCCTGCTCGCTTTCCTTTTTCACGGCCCATCGCATTGGCCGGGAAACAAGGTGGAGCTCGGTTTCTTCGTCGATCACTGCACGTTCATTGCCGGCCTCTTGTACGCCGCCGCACATGGGCCGGGCCCACTGTTGGCAAGCGGGCGGCGATTCCTGGGAGCACGAACGAAGTCGTAGCAGCGGTGTGCTAGCTGCAGCCGCGCAGCAGGTAGATGAAGAACAGGATCGGGATCGGCACGCCGAGCAGCCACAGCAGGATGTATCCGATCTTGCCGGCCTGGACGATCAGGCTGTTACGGTCAGGTAATTTCATGCCCCCATTTCATGGGACGCGGGCGCACCGGCGCGACCGGCTGGCATGACATTGGCGGGACAATCCGCCGCAGTCGGGTGTCGGTCCTATCCGACTGCGGCGATGTCAGTCGAGGATGGTCTCAGGGAGCGGCCGACGCAGTCTCCATGACATGGTGCGCGCAGCTCACGGCCGGATTGAACGGCTTGAACACGCCGTTGGGATTCTCGCGGTACAGCCACACGTGGCGATCGTAATGCGGCTCGAACATGTGGGCCTCGTCGGTGGCCGTCGCGGGGTCGTCCTGCATGGTGTCGTAGGGAACGCCGTGGAAGGTCGGCGGCTTGTCGTGACCTGCGGCCGCCCATGACGCCTGGAACACGAGATTTTCGACTGCCACCAGTTGCATGTTGCCGTCGGCTTGCGGCTCATAGATGAGGATCGCCGGCGTGTGAAAATCGGTATGCGTGCCATTTCCGTTCACGCGCGGGTTCGGCGGCGCGGTGATGCCGAGCAGGTCCGGACGGAAGTAATGAACGCCCATGGCGCCGTCGGCAGCCGGCCTTCCCATCATGTCTGCGGTTTCGCACATGTTGGACGGATCGCGGATAAATCCTTCGGCCAGCGCGACCTTCACGTCCTGATACTTCTCGGTCGCCGTGCGCACTTCCGCGAGCGTGGGCTCGCCAAGTCCCGGCGAATCGTCTGCGGCGGCGGGAAGAACCAAAGAAGCCGTGGCGGCGGCCGTCGCAAGGACGATCGCCCGTAATGTCGTTTTCATGAATCCCCCCTGGCTAGAGGGCGCCATTGAAGCAGAGGCGCGCGGGGTTGAACAGGGCCTCGTGAATCGGAAAAACCGGTTACGCCGGCGCGAGGACCGGTGGCTTCTTCGGGAAAGGCTTGAACGTCATGCCGATCAGGAATGCGCCGATTCCGAGGCAGAAGCAGGTGATGAAGAGCCAGGAATAGCTGTTGTAGGCATCGTAGATCATGCCGCCCACCACCGGCCCGGTCGACATGCCGAGCCCGCCCGCCATCGCCATGCCGCCGATCACCATGCCCATCATCGGCAGCGGAAAATTCTCGCGCGCGATGACGGAATAGAGCGGCATGACGCCCGCGTAGATGAAGCCGAACATGGCGGCGACGGTATAGAACGTCGCGAGCTCGCGCGCCATGAGATAGGCGAGCGTGCCGAACGCCTGGACGAGCAGCCCGATGACCAGGACGCGCTTCGCTCCAAAGCGGTCGCCGAGCAGGCCGAACGCGACGCGCCCGCCGAGGCCCGCGAGTCCCTCCACGCTATATATAGACACCGCCAGCATCAGCGGTATGCCACAGGTCACCGCGTAGCTCACGGTGTGGAAGATCGGGCCGGAGTGCGCGGCGCAGCAGAAGAAGTTCGTGATCATGAGGATCAGGAATTGCGGCGAACGCAATGCCTCGCCCCGCGTCATCGCCGGCGCTGAATCCGGCTGCGCGGCCTTCGCGGCGGCGTGGCTCTCCAGCGCCGGCGGGCGCCGCACGAGGAACGAGACGGGAATCATGACCGCCGCCACCAGGGCTGCGATGATCAGCATCGACGCCCGCCAGCTCTGGTGCGTCACGAGCCAGGCCGCCAGCGGCGACATGGTCATCGGCGCCATGCCCATGCCCGCGGAGACGAGTGACACCGCGAGGCTCCGGCGTGTCTCGAACCAGCCGGTGACGCAGGCCATCATCGGGGCAAAGATCGCCGAGGTGCTCGCGCCGATGAGAAGCCCAAAGAGGAGCTGAAACGCGAGGAGCGATCGGGTGCGGCTCGCGAGTGCGAGGCCGGCAGCCAGCAGAATCGACCCCGCGAGGACGACGATCCGCGGCCCCAGCCTGTCCGACAGACTGCCCCAGGCGATGCTGCCGACGGCCATTGTCACGAAGGCGATCGTCATCGCGCTCGAGACGCCGGTGATGGACCAGCCCGTGTCCTGCGCGATCGACCGCAGGAACACCGGCAGCGAAAACATGGCACCGAACGCGACGCAGCCCAAGAGACCGCCTGCCACGACGATGACCCAGCGATAGGGGGATTGGCTCATCGCTCCTTACCTTAATGGATAGTCGATCGAGGACCGTCCGGATCGACACCCCGCTCACCGGGGCTACAAGAGCCTTTCCTACGCGGTCGACTCCCCGATCTGTGAGCCCGTTCCAACCATTTTGACGTATGCGGGATCACAGTAACCAACGGCGACCCGAAAAGAGGACCCCCCTCATGTACAGCAGGAAATTCGGGATTCATGGAATGATCAGCGCCCTCGTCGCATTCGCGATCCTCGGCGTCACCGCGCTCGTGATGGATCGCGAGTACCTGTTCGCGGCGCCCGGCGGCGTCGTCGAAGTCGGCCCGATCACCCCCGTCACGACGCTCGACGAAATCGTCGTCATCGCGATGCGTTAGGCCGCAAGGCCTGCCGCTGCCGGAGCCGGCTCAGTCGCCGGCATCCGCCAGCGGCGCATCCAGCAGCGACTTCTGGCGTTCGCGCCCGGCTGCCCGTTGCAGCCGGTCGACCTCGATCAGGTACTCGGCGATATCCCGATTCGGCACAACGCGCCGCGTTTCGAGCCGTACGTCCGGGCCAAGGTCCATGCGATTGACATCGCTGGTGTCGACGCCGACCGCGATGACCCAGGCGATGGCGCTGATCACGATCGTTGAGGCACCCGCAAACGCGAGTGCGATGTGGCGTCCATACCGGGTCGCCTCGCGCAGATGCAGATACAAGGCGACGAAGGCGGTCGCCCCAACCACGACGACGCCGACTTGCGCGAGCACTGACCACTGCGCCGCATAGGCCACGAGCCCGCCCACCCAATAGCCCCAGGCGCAGAAAGCCGCTCCCATCGAGGCGATCGTCAGGTGGACGCGCACCTCCCATCGACCCTTGTTCAGCTTCGTCATCAACGACCAGAGGGCGGTCCACAGCGCCAACACGCCGAGCGTGATCAGCGTCCCCGTGATGAGGCTTCGGGAAAGCGACGACGGCGCATTGAGCCACTGGCGGAAGCCGGCATACGCGATGCACGCTGCCACACCACCTGCAGCGAGCGGCGTGCGGTACTTCTGCACGAACTCACGGCGGAAAACGCGCTCCTGCCCGATCGGCGTGTGGCGGGTGCGCACATGCAGGCGCGTATGCCCGACGATGATCTCGCCCTGCTCGATGACTGTGCCGTCCGGGGGAACCCGCTTGCCGCCCACGCGCGTTCCGTTGTGCGTGCCGAGGTCCTGCACCCGGACGCGACCGTCCTCGAGCAGCGTCAGCAGCGCATGCTGCGCCGCTGCGTGCTCATCGTCGACGACGATGTCGCAGTCGAGATCCTGGCCCACCCGGCATTCAGCGCCCGCACCGCTGAAGCGCTGCCGCAGAATCGGGTGCCCGAGCGCCCCGACCTGCTCGACCAGCATCACGGCTTCCACTGCAGGGCTCCGAGATAACGCTTCAGGATCCGTTCGCCGGAATCGAAGGCGACGCCCTGGAGCGAAAGCCGGCTCACCAGGGCCTGGGTCTCGTCGTCGATGCTCACGACCGTCACGCTGAAGTCGTAGAGCTCCGCGAACAGCCGGTACTGACGAACGCACGTCGAGATGCGCGCATCGAAGCCGTCGAGCGATACGAGCCCATCGTGACAGGCGAATGGAGCCACGTGGGCCGGTTGACCCGTGCGCGGCGTCTCAGCTGCGACGTCGTTGACCTGGCGTTCGAACTGCAGCGGACTCAGGCCTGCCGAGCGCACGATCCGGTGCTGCATGGTGAGGCCGGCGACCGGCACGCCGCTCTGCACCGAGAGCTGTGACGGAACGCGGCAGCTGATGACCTCCACGCGCACCCGCACGTGCGGCCCACGCTCGTCGAACGTGCTGCACTCGACATAGGGCGTGATCTCGGTCGGCAACACAAAGCCGCGCACCGGCTGCGTATCGGCGCCGCTCGGCTCCGCTTCAAGCACCTCGGATTCGTAGGCCAGTACCTGCGTGGTCACGCGCTGGCGCAGCTGCAGCGCGCTGAACTGCTTCTCGAGCGGCTCGCCCGCACGCGCGAGCAGTGCCGGAATGTGCTTGGCCGGCACGATGAAGCCCACGAGCTGCCGGTTCGTGACCACCGACACGTTGACGCCGTAGACGCGGCCGCGCCGGTCGAGCGCCGGCCCGCCCGACATGCCGCCGTTGATCGCGCCCGTGTAGTGGATGCGCTCCGCGATCCGGTTTTCGACAAGCCCGTTCGCGACTCCTTCGGTGATGGTCAGGCCGAGATTCAGCGGGAAGCCGATCGACCAGGCACGCTCGCCCTGCGCCGGGATGTCCGGGCGCAGTTTCAGGGGCGGCAGCTCGAGGTCGTCCGCGGCGACGATGGCGAGGTCGTTGCGCACGTCGATCGCGAGCACGTGCAACGGACCCTCGCGCCCATCGCTCGCGAGGTACTTCAGCCGGTACTGCTGTGGGTACATCACCGCCTGTGCGACGACGTGGTAGTTCGTGACGATCCGGCGCCCGTCCTCGACCGCAAACCCGCTCCCGTGGAACGCGCTCGACTCGGAGCCTTCGAAGAAACCCTGGATCTGCACGACGGAATCGCGAGCGGCGTCCAACCGGACCTGCGCCTCGCCGGACAGCTCCTGGGCGGCAATTTCGGCCTCGATCGCAGCCTCGTCGATCGTCTCTTCGCCCGGCGGGCGCTGCTGCTCGTCGGTCGGGGAAGGCACGGCAGGCGTTTCCGCTGGCGGCGGGAGCCTTTCGGCCCGGTCAGCAGCGCCGGCGGTCTGGGCGGTGGAATCCGTGGCGCGTATGGACAGGCACGCGAGAGCGATGAAGAGACCGATCGTCTTCATGCGTGGAGTGTATGCCAGCCCCGCGCGTATGATCGCCCCCTGACATCCGGCCTTGAGCCGGAGCCGTCATCGAGGGGGCTCGACATGGCGCATTCCCGCGCGGCAGAGCGCCGCTTCTATCTCGCGTTCGTGTTTCTCATTTTCGGCGCGGTCCTGCTCGGTTTCGGGCGAACCTTCTTCCTGCGCGCCTGGTTCCCGGAATGGGTGGACCTGCATGCTCCGAAGGAGCCGTATTTCCTGCTGCACGGCACGGTCGCGACCGCATGGTTCATCACACTGATTGCGCAGTCCTCGCTCGTCACTGCGGGACGCGTCGATGTGCATCGGCGGCTCGGCAAGCTGTCCATGGGCCTCGCAGCCGCCGTGATCGTAACCGGCGTCGCGGCCGCCGTGATTGCGGCGCGGCGGCCGACCGGCTTCATCGACATCATGGATCCCCCGCAGGTCTTTCTTGCGATCCCGCTACTGGGCCTCCTGCAGTACGCGGTCCTCGTGATCCTCGCTTACCGCCAGCGCGGCAATGCACAGGCGCACAAGCGGCTCATGCTCCTCGCGACGCTCAGCATCATTAGCGCTGCGGTCATCCGCTGGCCGTTCGATTTCATGTTCGGGATGTCGCCCGTGCCGGGGTACGCGAACTTCGACCTCGTGGCGCTGGCGTTCCTCCTGCCGCTCGTGGCCTGGGACCTGACGACGCTCAAGCGCTTGCACCCCGTGACCCTGTATGGCGGGCTCGCACTGATCGCGATGGTGCCCATCATCGGCTTCGTGTCGCGGACCGACTGGTGGTACGCGTTCGGGGACTGGGTCATCGGGGCCTGAGCGCGCCGCGCTAACGCGGCGCGCTCGTATCAGCGACAGGAATTTCCCGGCTCGTCACATCGGATGTGACCGGACTTCCATGATCTCAATCGAGGCCTGCGGGATCTGCAGGTGCGGATGGTCCTTGAACAGCTTGGCCGCCTCATCGTGAGAATCCGCCTCGACCGTCGCATACAGCATGACTTCGTTGCGCGAGTCGGAAACTCCCTGCGGGTTCACGACTTTGGTCTTTCCGACGCCGGCGTCCTCGTCGTCGAATATCTTGGCGTGATCGCGGCTCCATTGCTGCCATTCCTGCTGCATCTTCTTTTCGGCCGCCTCGCGCTCCTTCGGGTCCTTCTTCATCCAGTCGTCCAGGACCGTCGTCGGCGCGAGATATAGAACGAGGAACTTGCTCATGGCGATCTCCTCCGGTGGATTATTCGCGCATCTTGTAGGCCGCCGGCACGGAGAGAATCGGAGAAGCGGCGGTTTGTCTGTCGGGCATGACTGACGAAGTCCGATTAGCCCAAGTAAGCTCGCAGCGGCTCCCAGTACATCTTGTGCCAGCCGCCCTCAAGGTGCTCGGCCGCTCCGTTGGGGTAACCGGTATGGTCAAGCGTCAGCTTCGTTTGGTCACCCTCCTTCTCGAGGGTGATCCTCACGATCGAATAGACACCGCTGGGCCAGGCGCCCACACGCCAGGCCTGCACCAGGCTCTTGTCCGGGACGAGCTCGATGTTGCGCCCCGTTATCTGGCCGCCGAACAGCGAGATGGGCTGTCCCTCGACGGCCGTGACTTCCGCCGGAGCGCCCGTGATCTGGCCGAACGCCTTGCCGCTCGTGAGTGCGGCATAGATCTTTTCCGGGGATGCCTTGAACCGGACTTCCTGGTGAATGGCCATGGCTTTGTCTCCGTTTGCTGCCGGGCGATGGATACTATCGTCCGAAGCCGCGCAACCGTCGACTCGAGCGAGCAAATCCCATGTCTAGTCAATCCGGTCAACAGCGAGTGCACGTCGTGGGTGCCGGTCCCGTGGGCCTCCTGCTCGCGGCGCTACTTCAGCCCATGGAAGAATTCTCCGTCCGCCTCTACGAGAAGCGGCGCGAATATACGCGTACGCGCATGGTCAGGATCGCGCCCTATCTCGTGGCGGATTCGGTCGCGAGCTACTGCACGGATTACATCGACGAAGAGAGCGTCGCGGCGATTTTCGATCCGGGGGAACTGGACGCGGGACTTGCGTTTCGCGACTCCATTCCTCCGGACCTGATGTCCCTGTTGCGTACCTGGGCCTTGGGATTCTGTCCGCTCAACACCATCGAGCACGCGCTCAGCGAACTGATCGACTCGCGCCAGTCCACGCCGGTGCAGCGCAAGACGGCTGCCGTCACGCTCGACGACGCAAAGGCCGTGCTTGAGCCCGGCGACATCCTGATCGACTGTACGGGCAGCAAGTCACTGCTTCGGGATTGCCTGCTCCCCGGCGCGAGTGCAATAGACGCTGCTGCGAATACCTTCCAGATTCGTCTCGAATATGCGCTGGTCGTTACCTTCCTGTACGGCCAGCCGTACGATTGCAACGAGTACTGCAAGTACTACAAAAACGTCAACAACGCTCACTACAAGTTCATTCCGGCGGTCAGCCGCACGTGTTTCGACGGCAGCATCAGCCATGTAACGGGCATCGTGAACATCACCGCCGAAGATTTCGAGGCGATGCCGCCGCAGTTCGACGGCTCATGGCTGCGCGAGCACTTCCCAGAAGTCGCCCAGTCGATGGACCGCTTCATAGACAAGATCAAGGAGGAAACCCACGGGGATATCCTCGGCGAACTGCAGATCATCCGGATACCGCTGGACCTGTACCGAGCCCGCAATTCGACCAACCGCGCGCTGAGCCGGGCAGGCAGCAGCAGCCAGGCGTTCGCCGGAAATCCGGTGTTCCTGGTAGGCGATGCGGCGATGGGCTCCCCCTACTTCCAGTCGATTTCGCTCGGCTTCGAGTGCGCGATGTTCCTGGCGGGACTGCTCGAGCAGCGCGACCTGCCGATACCGGACCTCCTCGATCGCTATGAGCTGTTCACATACAAAGAGTGGCTGCGCGTGTACGCGCGCAGCAAGATGATCAAGCACAACAAGGACCTGCTCCAGTGCGTCGGGGACAATATGGCCCTGCTAGAGAAGCTACACGTCTATTGAGGCACGGCCGCTCGTCCGTCTTTCCTTGCGTCGCCATCCCGCCGGGGGCAGCCCAAATTCCCGCTTGAATGCGCGATTGAAGGCGGCTTCCGACTCGTAACCCGCGTCTGAAGCCACGTCGGTGATCGGCGCCGCGCCGTCCCGCAGCTGCTGAGCGGCCACCAGCAGGCGCCACTGGGCCAGGTACTGCATCGGTGGCTGATCCAGGAAATCACTGAAGCGCTGCGCCAGCGCCGAACGCGACAAGCCCACTTCGCGCGCAAGCGCATCGACCGTCCACGCTCGCGCGGGATCCCTGTGCAGAAGCTGCAGAGCACGGCCGAGGAAGCGGTCTCGCAAACCCGCGAGCCAGTTCTTTTCTCCCTCGGGCAGGGTATCCACGTACCGGCGCACGACCTCGACGAACAGCAGCTCGGACAGTTTCGCCAGCACGATGGCGCGGCCGGTCCTCGAGGCGCCCACCTCCTCCGCCGCAAAGCGCAGCGACGACTCGAGCCAGGCGGAGCCTGCATGGCGCACGTCGACCTTGAAAATACGCGGGAGCGAGGCGATCAGGGGATTGCTCAGGACTTCGTCGCAGGCGAGGAATCCGCAGATGATCCGGGTCCTCGCTCCGCCTCCGCCGTACGAAAGGTTCATGACCTCGCCGGGACTGGTCTCGACCTCGTCCGCCGCCACCTGAGCGAACGATGTGGGCCGCAGGCCTCCGGAGCTGGCCAGCCGATGCGTCTCGCCCTGCGGTACGACCAGGATCTCTCCCGCGAATACCTCGATCGCGGACGTGTCGTCGTCGCCAATCTGCGCGTGCAGCGAGCCTTCCAAGACGAGGTGATAGGCGATCAGGCGCTTGTATATCGGCAGGTAGGCGGCGAACAGAACCGCATCCACACGGCCTTCCACGCACCACGGTGCGCTGAACTCCGCGGTCAGATAGACGGCGCCGCCGAGTTTCACGGCGCGAAGCGCATCGGAGAGTGCATCCATCGGCGACTCGGGTGGCAATTCCGGCGTCCCGGGCAATCACGGTGGACACCGAATCAATCGGCCAGGAACTGACGCTCGCAATATTAGCAGCGCCCGAATGAACCAACCAAGCCAAAGGATCTACTTACAGCGTCATGAATGATTCACTCAACAGCCAAGCCGCAACGTCGGCCAAGGCAAGGACGTACCACGGCAGCTGCTTCTGCGGTGCCGTACAACTGACAGTCACCGGCGAGCCCGCCGCCATGGGCTATTGCCATTGCGAGTCTTGCAGGCACTGGTCGGCAGCGCCGGTCAACGCATTCACGCTCTGGAAGCCCGAATCGGTCCGTGTCACACAAGGCGCGGAGCAGATCGGAACCTACAACAAGACGCCGCAAAGCTATCGCAAGTGGTGCAGGACCTGCGGCGGCCATCTCTTCACGGAGCATCCCGGCATGGGGCTCATCGATGTGTACGCGGCAGTCATTCCAGATTTTTCCTACCAGGCCGGCGTGCACGTCAACTACCTGGAGACAAAGCTGCGCATCAAGGACGGTCTTCCGAAGATGAAAGACGTACCTAAGGAAATGGGTGGCTCAGGCGTCCTGATCAACGAGTAATTCAAGGAGAAACCAATGCACCATTTACAGACATCGAGTGGTCCCCTGCTTGTTTCAACCGCCGTCCTGGCGGTCGCGGTCGCGAGCGCGCTGCTTACGACCGCGCAGGCCAGTAGTGCTGCGCTGCAGACGACGAGGCCGCAGCTCCTGATCGGAGCCGACGACGACCGCCAGGACAATGTGGCTCTCCAGGCGGGTGCGGCAACCAACCAGTCGCTCAACCGCACCGACGTCATTACTGGCGGTCCGGCCAACGACGTGATGTTCGGCTTGAACGGCAACGACGTCATGTTTGGTCGCGCCGGACGCGACATCATCCTGGGCGGTCCTGACGGTGGCACGCCGCCGGGCGGTCCCCCCAACAGCGACATCATGTTCGGCGGATCGGACAACGACGTGAATCTCTGGGCGCCAGGCGACGGAAGCGAAGCATTCATTGGCGGATCCGGGTCGCGCGACGCGCTCGTGTTCGGCGCAACAGATCGTGAGGCCACTGCGGATCCGGAAACCGGTTTTCTACTGCCAACGCTCCTGCTCGGCGTCCCAGGGTTCCCCCAGGGCATACCGACTGCGAACGTCAGTGGTGTCACCAGTTTCTGCACCGTCGAAGCCAGCCCATTGCCCGAGTATCAGTACCTCATACGGTTCCTGGGCGCAGCCGGAAATCTGATCGTCACGTTGCGTGTCAGCGGCGTCGAGCAGGTGTTTTGCAGCGGCCAGGGCGGCGGCGCGATCACATTCGCCGACCTGACCGATCCATTCCCGGCCTTCGTCGTCGTCTCACACCAGGAAGTCACACAGCTCAACTCGCTCGTCGGAAGGATGATCCGCTGAAGGAAACCGATCCGGAAAGCCCACTCCCTGTAATAGCTCACGCCGAATCAGGGTCTCATGGCTAGATGCCAAAGGAGCACAAGCCATGAGACCCATCCGCGCACACGCGTACCCGCTCTTAGCTTCGGTGTTGTTTTCGAGCGCGGCATTCGCCGTCGACCTCCAGGATGGGGCGGTCTACGTGATGACCAACCAGTCGACGAACGAGATCGTCATCTTCGACCGGCTGGCCAACGGCAGCCTGAGCCGCGTAGGACAAGCGGCGACCGGCGGTGCAGGCAATCCATTCAAACCGGGCACGCAGACCATTTCGGCAGATCCGCTGGCGTCTCAAGGCGCCCTCGGGTTCGGCCTCAGCGGACGCTTCCTGTTTGCCGTGAATGCCGGCAGCAATGAGATTTCCGCGTTTGCCATCGGCAAGACGGGACTCAGCCGCGTCGACCGGGTGCCCTCCGGAGGCAGTCGCCCGATCAGCCTCACCACGCGCGGAAACCTGCTTTACGTCCTGAACGGAGGCGGCACACCGAGCATCACGGGCTTCACGATTGCCAGCAATGGCCAATTGACGCGCCTGGCGGATGCCACGCGGTCGCTGCCCAGCGGCGACATCAGCGCTCCTGCACAGGTGAGCTTTACGCCCGACGGGGCGCGACTGGTCGTCACCGAGAGGGGCGCGAACCTGATTGTGACGTACCGTATCGGGGCCGACGGCCGCCCGGGCACGCGCATCATCACGCCGTCGAGCGGAATCGGGCCGTTCGGCTTCGGGTTCTCGCGCGGACGGCTCATCGTCTCGGAAGCGGCCGCGGGCGTGAGCGGCGACTCATCGACATCGTCGTATGCCGTCTCTGACGACGGCCTGGAAGTCATCAGCGGCTCCATCCGGGATTTCGGGACGGCCGCCTGCTGGCTGATCGTTACCGGGGATGGAAGATATGCGTACGTCGCGAATACCGGCAGTGGCGAGATTTCGAGCTACCGCGTCCGGGACAACGGCACGCTCTCGCTGCTCGATGCGACGGCGAGCAACACGAGCGACACCAGCCTTCCGATCGACATGGCGCGCAGCAGCGACAGCCAATATCTGTACGCGCACTTGGCGGGCGGCCGCGCAGTGGCCGTCTTCAGGATCCAGGCGGATGGCAAGTTGACTCGCCTGCAGACGATCGGCGGCTTGCCGCGCGGTGCGCAGGGAATCGCCGGACGGTGATTCAGCAAATTGCTGCCGGGCGGATGGCGTCCTACGGAGCGTTTTAAGCGTAACGCGTTACGCGAACGGCTGCTAATTAAGGGCTGTTAGAAGCCTTTGCAGGCTCACCCGATGAGCCACCCGGCCGTGAGAGACTATGCCGATGTCCCCCGATGCCCTCACCGCCTTCCACCCGGCCGTCGCCGGGTGGTTCAAGAACCGTTTTCCCGCGCCCACGGAGGCGCAGGTCCGCGCCTGGGCGGTCACCTCGCAGCATAGGAATGCGCTGATCGCCGCTCCGACCGGGTCGGGCAAGACGCTCGCCGCCTTCCTCTCCGCAATTAATGACTTAGTCGTCGAGGGCCTGACGAAAGGGCTCTCGGACCAGGTGCACGTCTTATATGTGTCGCCGCTGAAGGCGCTCTCGAACGACATCCAGAAGAACCTCCAGGAGCCGCTCGCCGGCATCCGGGATCAACTCCTCGAGCAGGGCCTCGACGACGTGCCGATCCGCGACGCCGTGCGCACGGGCGACACCTCGGCCTTCGAGCGCAACCGCATGCGCCGCACACCGCCGCACATCCTGGTCACGACGCCGGAGTCGCTCTTCATCCTGCTGACCTCGGAATCCGGCCGCGCGATGCTGAAGAGCGTCAAGAGCGTGATCGTGGACGAGCTGCACTCGGTCGCCGGCAGCAAGCGCGGCTCGCACCTGATGCTTTCGTTCGAGCGGCTCGACGCCCTTTGCGGCGCGCCGCCCGTGCGCGTCGGCCTCTCCGCGACGGTGAAGCCGCTCGAGGCCATGGCGCGGTTCCTGATCGGCAACCGTGACGACGCCGTCGAGATCGTGGACACCGGCCACGTGCGCGAGCGCGACCTCGCGCTGGAGCTGCCGCGCTCGCCGCTCGAGGCGGTGATGGCGAACGAGGTCTGGGACGAGCTGTACGACCGGCTCGCCGAGCTCATCCAGTCGCACCGGACGACGCTCATCTTCGTCAACAACCGGCGCCTCGCGGAGCGCGCGACGCGATTCCTGGCCGAGCGCGTCGGCGCGGAGCACGTTGCGACCCACCACGGCAGCCTCTCGAAGGAGCATCGCCTCGACGCGGAGACGCGGCTCAAGGAAGGCCGGCTCAAGGCGCTCATCGCGACCTCCTCGCTGGAGCTCGGCATCGACATCGGCGACATCGACCTCGTTTGCCAGATGGGCTCGCCGCGGATGATCTCGGCGCTGCTCCAGCGTGTCGGCCGCGCGGGGCACGCGATCGGAGCCATCCCGAAGGGGCGGCTGTTCCCGGTCTCGCTCGACGACCTCGTCGAGTGCACCGCCCTCCTCGACAGCGTGCGGCGGGGCGAGCTCGACAAGATCCGCGTGCCAAATAAGCCGCTGGACGTGCTGGCGCAGCAGGTCGTGGCGGAGGTCGCCTGCCAGGAATGGGGCGTGGACGAGCTGCTCGCCGCGTTCCGGCGTGCGCAGCCCTACACGGACCTGACCGCGGAGGAATTCGAGCAGGTCCTCAAGATGCTGGCCGAGGGCTACTCCACCCGTCGCGGCCGGCGTTCAGCCTACCTGCACTACGACACGGTCAACCGGCGCCTGCGCCCGCGGCGCGGCGCGAAGCTCACGGCCGTCACCAACGGCGGCGTGATCCCGGACCAGTTCGACTACGACGTCGTGCTGAACCCCGAGGGCTACCGCATCGGCTCGATCGGCGAGGATTTCGCCTTCGAGAGCATGCCCGGCGACATTTTCCAGCTCGGCAACACCTCGTACAAAGTCCAGAAGGTCGAGGTCAACAAGGTCTTCGTCGAGGACGCGAGAGGCGCGCCGCCGACTCTGCCGTTCTGGGTGGGCGATGCGCCGGCGCGGAGCGACGAGCTCTCCGCCTCCGTCTCGCGCCTGCGTGAGCTGGCGACGGAGAAGCTGGAGGGCGGCGATCTCGAGGCCTGCGATCGGTGGCTGCGTGAAGAGCTGGCCTTAAGCGAAGTCGCCGCCTCGCAACTTGCCCAGTACCTGGCTGCGGGCCTCGGCGCGCTCGGCAAGCTCCCGACGCTCGACACCGTCGTGTTCGAGCGTTTCTTCGACGAGGTCGGCGACACGCACCTCATCATCCACTCGACCTACGGCTCGCGCGTTAACAAGGCCTGGGGATTGGCGCTCCGCAAGCGCTTCTGCCGCCAATTCAACTTCGAGCTCCAGGCCTCGGCGCTCGAGGACAGCATCGTGCTCTCGCTCGGGCCCACGCACAGCTTCCCGCTCGAGGACGTCAAGCAGTTCCTGAAATCCGACAGCGCCTGCGACGTGCTCATCCAGGCGCTGCTCGACGCGCCGATGTTCGGCACGCGCTGGCGCTGGGACGCGACCATCGCCCTCGCGCTCCGGCGCATGCAGAACGGCAAGCGCCTGCCGGCGCCGTTCCAGCGCGCGGACTCCGAGGACCTGCTCACCGTCGTGTTCCCCGACCAGGTTGCCTGCGCGGAGAACCTGAGCGGCCCTCGCATCGTTCCCGACCACCCGATCGTGCGTCAGACCATCGAAGACTGCCTGCACGAGACCATGGACGTGGACGGATTCGTCGCGCTCATCAAGCGCATCGAGGATGGCTCGGTCGAGGTCGTCTGCCGCGACCTGACCGGCCCCTCGCCGCTCTCGCATGCCGTCATCAGCGCCCGGCCTTATGCGTTCCTCGACGACGGCGATGCCGAAGGGCGGCGCACACGGTCGATCAATGCGCAGCGACACCTGGAGCCGCAGGAAGCGGCCGACCTCGGTCGCCTCGATCCGGATGCGATCGAGCGCGTGAAGAAGGAGGCCTGGCCGGAGATCGGCACGCACGACGAGCTGCACGATGCGCTAGTGGTGTACGGGTTCCTGACCGCGCCGGAGGTCGAACCGTGGAAGTCGCAGCTCGCAAAGCTGCGTGAAGAGCGGCGCGTCGTGTTCCACGAGGGACTCTGGGTCGCGGTCGAACGGTCCGCAGAGTTCGAGCGAGCGAAAGGCGGCAATACCGAGGCGCTCGCGGAGATCGTGCGCAGCCGGCTTGAACTCGTCGGGCCGGTGACGGAGGCGAAGCTCGCCGTCGGGCTCGATGTGCCGGCCTCGCAGATTCATGCTGCGCTGCTGTTCCTGGAGTCGCAGGGCTCCGTGATGCGCGGCCGCTTTACTGGGGGACGCGAGGAAGAATGGTGCGACCGCAGGTTGCTGCTCCGCATCCACCGCCAGACGCGCGACCGCAAGCGCAGCGAGATCCAGGCCGTGGCGCCGGCGCAATTCATGCGCTTTCTGTTCCGCTGGCAGCGCGTGGCGATGGAAGGCCGCGATGACCGGCGGGAGGGCGAAGCGGGATTACTGGCCGTGCTGCGGGAGCTGGAGGGGTTCGCAATTCCGGCTGGTGCCTGGGAGCGGGACATCCTGCCGCTGCGGGTCAAGAACTACGTACCGTCGGATCTCGACAAGCTCTGCGCAGCCGGGCGGGTTGCGTGGTATCGGCCGTTTGAGGTGACCGGCAGCGAAATCGCTCCGGCGGCCGGGCCGGTGCGGTCGACGCCGATCATGCTGGTTGGACGGGAGGCGTTGGCGCATTGGCAGCGGAACGCTGAGGCGTCGGAATCGGTGGAAAGCCTGTCCGCGCGAGGTCAGAAGATACTGGAGAGTCTCCGGCAGCATGGCGCTTCGTTCTTCGATGATCTAGTCCACGACACCGGGCTGCTTCGTAGTGATGTCGAGCTGGGCCTCGGCGAGCTCGTCAGCCGCGGGCGGGTGACATCGGACTCCTTTGCGGGGATCCGGGCGCTCATTACTTCAAAGAAGCGGCGTGAACGGCTGCGACAGTACCGGCGGCCGTTCCTAAGCCTGGAGGACGCGGGTCGTTGGAGCCTGCCGCGGCGAGCGCGCGCTGTTGCCGACGCGGATGCGCTCGGGGCACCCGAGGTGGATCACATTGCGCGCGTTCTGCTGAGGCGATACGGCGTCGTATTCCGGAAGCTCTTGGAGCGAGAGAGCGGCCTGCCAGCGTGGCGGGAGCTCTTCTATGTGTACCGGCGCATGGAGGCGCGGGGGGAAATCCGCGGCGGGCGGTTCGTCAGCGGTTTCGCAGGCGAGCAGTTTGCTTTGCCCGAGGCTGCGGATCTACTCAAGAGCTTTGCACGCGATGAGTCGATGGACCAAGTGTCGATTTCGGCGACCGACCCGCTAAACCTAGCGGGAATTGTCACGGGAGGCGAACTCGTGCCGGCAATTGCGAGGAATCGCGTCCTGTTCGAGCGGGGCGTCCCGATCGCCGCGCAGGCCGGAGGCGAAGTGCGGTTCCTCCGGGAAGTGCCGGATCAGTCGCAGTGGCAGATTCGCAATCTGCTCGTCCGACGCCAAGGGAAGCTGGCGCA
>Ga0134127_10000449_pt1 | contig 39016 bp, 69 predicted proteins | sample KB31753_FD_96459 | JGI IMG/M metagenome (GOLD analysis project Ga0134127, IMG submission 96459) | Terrestrial soil microbial communities with excess Nitrogen fertilizer from Kellogg Biological Station, Michigan, USA - KB3-175-3 | ecosystem: Environmental > Terrestrial > Soil > Unclassified ...
AGCTGAACGGTAACTTATACATTGGCACGCGGAACAATAAGTACATTTTGTACGGTAGTGAAAACGCCACCTTCAGGTTGGATGAGGCTCCTGGGCAAAAGGGTACATTCACCCAAGAATCATTTGTATACGACACAAACCGTATTTTCCTAGTAACAGATGATGGGATTTACCAGAACAACGGTGCGGAAGAGAAGAACATCACTGAAGAGATACTTGATGAGTGGACTAGTCTTTTGGCTAAAGGGAACACTGTACTCGAGCTTTACGATAACCGTCTATATGTGTGGTACACCCCTAACGGTCAGTCTTTAAATACAGAATGCTTTGTACGTAACCTCTTATATGGGATTTGGGAATCTAAAGATTTAAACACTTATGTAGGGCGGGCTTACTCACGATTTGAATACGAGGATAAATTCTTACAGGGTTCTAATAGAGTCGGGATGTTGATGCTGGGAGAGCAAAAGGCTAACGATTACGTGAACATGGGCGAGCCTTTAACCTGGGAACTGAGGACTAACTACAGTACCTTCGATACTCCAGCGCAGTTTAAACGTGTCCCTACCTACCGCCCACACTTCGATACACAGACAGGTGATTATTCTGTCCAAGTGGGATATGCAAAAGATTATAACGACAGCCCTGTTTATGCGAATGTTTCTTTGCAAGGAGATGGGCCACGCTTTAACACTGGTGAAACATTTAACTCAGGTGTAACCTTTGGTTCCGCCTCACAGGTAAACCCAATGGATAGCGGCCTCACAATCCCAGGTGAGTTTAGACGCTTGCAACTAAGGTACAAACACTACGCCGCAAGAGAGCCTGTTAGTTTTGACGGGCATGTTCTTAACCTTGAAACGCAAAGATTAAACTAGATGCCTAACAGATTCATACCAATCACTGGTGGCACAAGTCAAGAGCAAGTTCTGGCGATGATAAATAAGAACTTCGCAGAACTCGATAATGAAAACGTCACCAAAGTATTCAGAGGACAGAATGGGAATATCGCGATCATCGAGGGAAAGCTCCCCTACACTAAAGGTTTCGGAACTTTACAGTATGACACGGCCGGTAATTCACGAATCATCATTGGGATCGACCCCGATGGGGAAGTGAACATCCACGTTTCAAAGCCTGGGTACGACATTGTGAGTTTGTTCTAATGGACACCGCACAGGCTAAAAATCTTCTGTTTTCTACGAGCTTCCCCCCGGACAAGATCGTAGATATTTTAGAAGGGAGCTTTGTGGCTGGAGCGAGCACCGTCACAAACCATTCGGTTCCGCACACTTTTGGGCAGACCATGTTTACGCAGCTCTCTTATTCTTTAGATGGGGGGACGACGTGGAATGACCAAGGGGTAATGATTCCCGATTTAACAACTCCCAGTGCCCCTGTATTCCAGACGCTCAACGTAAATGCCTACACGACCACCACTGACTGTGTGATTAGGGCGCACAACTATCTAGGTAACACACCCACCGTAACTTATAGGGTTGCCCTGGTTTGGAAGGATTAACGTGCCGATAACTGACCAGACAAAGATTTTATTTAGCACGAGCAACAACGTGCAGAAGATTTTGTTTAACAGTAGTACCGCTGTAACCGTACCTGCCGACAGTGGAGCAACGCCTATTGTGTATACTTCTTTCACTGTACTTGTTCATGGGCTAGGTTATATTCCTACTGGGAGAGTTTTTGTCGAGTACCCCGCAGGGCAGTTGTGGCCTGTTCAGTCAGATTCCAACGTGAACCCGGTCTTTGGTAGGTATTACTTTACCACGAATACTTTAGTCGTCGAACTGACCAGTTTTGCTGGCGACCAGAGCGCAACAATTTACCATCGGGTTTACGCAGATGCCAATTAGCGATCCATCGAAAGTCATATTTTCAACCTCGTACAACTATTTTCTTAACTATGATTCGGAAACGGGGAGTGTGAGCGTCCCGGCAACATCTTATGCAACTGGCGAAGCCAAAAGCTACACGGTCACTATTCCCATCACACGGGTAAAGGACTATGCCCAAACACAGATTAATTTCTCTTTTGATCCGACTAAGTGGTATGTTTTTCCCTTTGGTGACGTGACACTCGATATATCTTTTGGGTCAGTATCAACCGTGGCTTCTTACAATGGCTCGAATCTAACTGTTACCTTTTACGTAGTAAATCAGGTCTTCGGCCCAGTTAACAACCCAGCATTTTCTGCCACAGTTAAAACTTTACTTTTCGTAACACCTACGTGAGTCAGTTTGAAATGGCGAAAAAAGTTTTACTTTTAAGCCAATCAAAGTAACCACTTTAATGTTTGTTCTTACCACTTAGACGAACAACTGCTATATTATAAATAGTGCTACTGTTCTTTGATATATAACTAATAATATGTTAAAATATAAGTAGTAGAAAGAAAATCATGTCATTATTCCATCGATTAAAACAACTTTTCTCGCCCGAACCAGACTTTGACGAGATCGTAGCTTATCAATATAAGTTACCTCGTTCTATTATCGTTGAAATTTCAAAGGATGGTGAACACCTTATCGCCATCTTGAAAAAAATTAATGACGAGCCGCTAAGCAACGATACGGTAATGACCGAGGCAAAAAACATGCTCGGGCTTGTTGCGGAAGTTAACGATATTCTTTTATCCTACCTTGATTTCCCAGAAGACGTTAAATCAAAAATGCCTCAGCTTCTCCCTCCTGAAATGGAACTGTCGAAAATGATTAGCAACCAACACAAACAGCTCGTGTTTGCTAAGTAGGTGGCCCATGGGTGACAAACCACTTGATAAGTCATTGTACTACCGGCCACTTGTCACTCATAAGCTAATAGCGCTCATCGTACGCAAAGGCTTCGTTAGCGCTAAAGGCACCAAGCACGGTAAATATAAGCGCGAAGGTGACGAGCATATCGTGATGGTGCCGCGCCATAGCGAACTATCTTCTGGTCTGTCGCGTGCTATGTGCTTAGAACTTATAGAGAAACACAATTTCACTGACGAGGAAGTGCTCGACCTTTTTTGACAAAAAATCTACCCCTTACAGTATGTCGCGGTGGGGTAGATTTTTGCTACAACGTTGTCGTCGCTGGTATATCATAAAAAGTCACCCCAAGGCTGGATCAGGGGTGACTTATAGTTTATATTATACCATCTTGACGATATGCACACAATTGTGTTATTATCCACATTAATTAAATAGGCTGGAAACTTATGAAATTACCAAAAGCTAAATTTAGCAAAAAATTGGCGATAATTGTCGCCTCTGTTGCTGTTGTAATGAGTGGTACGGCTGTATTCGCCTACAACCAGAACAGCAGCTCAAAGCCTACCCCTGTAGCTATTCAGGCCGCTCCTGCCGAGGAAGCTCCTAAAGAGGTTGCTGAAGTAAAAGAGGAGCCGGTTGCAGCACCTGTGGAGACACCAAAGCCGGTAGCCAAAGCCGTAGTTGTAGAGACTCCTGCCTCTCCGACTCCAGAGGAATTAAAAGCCGCTGCGAAGAGCGCACTCATTAATTCCGCTCTATCCAATGGCAAGACAGAGGGTAATGGTTGGGGTTCTGCTGAGAGCCAATGGATTTGTATGGAAAAATTCTTCATTCGTGACTCTGTAGCTCCCGAAAATTACATGGCCTACGTAAACAAAAACTATGTTGTAGGCGACTTTGATTTGGCTCGAGAAGGCAACCAACGCTATTACTTTGATGGGCCCGGTACTTGCGGGATATTGGTTTACACAAGGTGATATATTTATTTGTTGCTTGGCTAATCGCCGCTATTATATGGCTTAAATATCAGGCTTATAAGGCAGCAAAAATTAATGCGATAGTCATTAATTCGCTGTTTGCTGCACATGCCTTTAACGGCACAATAGAGGAGCGTGCTTACCGTTATATCGATAACATAGCACACCTAAGTTCAGGCCAAGACTATGAGAAGGTTGTGGGGGCGTTATGTAACGTCTACGGTGTAAGGCTTATGATGGACGATGAAGGGTACTTGATATCAGAGCGAACACGTCGCGCACTTGCTTTGAACTCTGCACGGGAGATTGAAGAACTTGCCAACCACGTCGCTATCTCTGAGAGCCGCTCGGAACCCCTGCCTGGCCAACAACCACGGGGTTAGCCATTCCAGCCAGCTCACGATACGCGCGCTCAAGCTTACTGACTTGTGACTCCCTTGATTCACCGCCGCGTGGTAGGTAGCCAGCTACAAATGCCCTAATTTCTGATTCGGGGGCTTGCGCGCCCGTGCGTGAACGAAGGATAACGTCACCGATATTGAACAGTGCGGCTTCAATATCGGTAGTGCCGAGTAAGTTACCACCCAGCGCCGAACCACTGCCAGGTACGGCGGTTTTCACAATGTCGCCTGATTCGATGGCCTGCTCTAACACACCTAAGTCTTTAAGTGCGTTTTGCGCTCGGTTCGCCGTCTCAAGCTGCGTAGCGTTAAGGCCGCTATCAGCTGGCGCGTAGATTTCTTGGAGGGCTTGATACTGACTGATATATTTTTCAGCGTTTTTAGGATCTCGTTGGATGTCGGCCATAAGGTTTTCGCGCGGGTATGGGCTGCCCTGCTGTCTCGGTTGTTGGGTAGGACTGTTAATCGCAGTCGCTAAATCAGGCGGTTCGGTTGGAGAGGCCAGTTGGTTTTGAACAGCGTTTATGCCTCCCGAGATTAGCGGGGCGGCTACTCCTACCCTTCCTGCGACCCCTCCAGCAGTGTTAGGCTTTGGCGTTCGAGTGGCACCGGGAAGTAGGCCGTTTGGTGCCTTTGATGCATTATTGCGTAGTGCTTGTCCACCATAACGTGCGAGTACGGGTTGGGCTAGGTTCGCACCCGCCGATGTCAGGGCGCCTACGAGGCCGCCACCGTTGTTCATACTATTAAACATGTTGCCGCCGCGTCCGCCCGCAGTAAGTTCGTTTTGATCGGCCTCATCAATTATCTTGCTCACTCTGACGAATGGGGATTGGGCGCTTCTTAAGTCCTGTACACTCTTAGCGCCCATGACACGACCATCAACGTACTGTTGCCAGCTCGGATCGCCTGGTTTTAGTGAGACTAGTTGTTCACGCACTTCGGGTGTAAGAACGCGGGAAAGATTCTTGTCTGCCCCAGCACCACGATATAACCTGTCTTCAACCTCGTCGTGTAGTGCCTGTAAAGCCTTAGCCTGGTCGCTGCGCTCGGCCGTGGCTAGGCGTGCGTTTCCGCCTCGCCCCGTAAGGTCGGCGATACGTTTTTCAAGGGCTTTTAGGACGTCCAGGGCGTCGTTAGGGTTCGCAGCGTTAAGGTATGGTGTTGGGCCGCCTTGGAGCCGTCTCAATTGTGCATCGACGATGCTAAGCACGCTTTTAGCGTCTTTTTCAACGACTCCGTTAAGTGCTAATGCGTCTTCGGCAACACGTCGTAGGCCGTCCGTGTTCACGCCCGCTGCTCCATCCACGCTCTTGGCGACGGCCTTGTTGATAATGCCCCCGGAGCCTGTAATTGCACGCCCGATGCGTTCTGCATCCTCTGGGCTGGTAATGCCATAGTCGGCAAGCTCACCCACGGTTTTCGCTGGGTTCGTTTGTCGTGCAATTGGTGCGGGTACGGTTCCGTACTGGGACAGTAAAGCTTTATTACCCAGTGTTTGCATCTTACCTTGTAGGCTCGTCTTTAGTGGTTCCTGGCCGATCTGTGGCAGCGCGGCCTTGGTAGTATCCCCAGCGATGTTAGTTGCAGCAGCCGCACCACCCTGAGCAGCCGCGCCCCTACCCGCACCAAGTATTGCCTTAGTAAGCCTAATAGGGCCAGCACCAAATACACCGCCAAGCACTGCTTCTTGGGCCACATTCTTACCAGGGTCATCGCCAGTAATCGAATTTTCGATTGCCTCACCCAAACCACTGCCAAGAGCTGAACCGCCGCCCGCGCCGAATATACCAAGTGGAAGGCCGGCGATACCACCTAAAATTCCACCAGCCGTAGAAATCTGGTCAGTCCAAAAGTCTTTTGGTTTTTTCTGCTGAAAATATGCTCGAGGGTCGCCTACATCGGGCATCGCATCGAATTTTAAACCAGCCATTACGCGTTCCCCATGTTTCTTAGATACGGAGTATTTGTTCTCAATAGAGGAATGTTTGGTTGAGCGGCGGGACTTTCAGCCGCAGCGCTTCTTCCTGTTCCCCAGACGAGGGCGTTATAGATATCAGCGTCTACTTTGCCTGGGTCATACCCAAAGTCATCACCAACAAAGCCAAGTGCTTGACGGGCACCGGCGTCCCCAGCATTAGCCATTTCTTGTAACACGGTACGGAATGACTGTCCCTTCGATTGAGCGTAAACCGCTGCACTTATTGGGTTACCGGCAGAATCAAAGAAGTTAAAGCCCTTGTCACCCCGCTGAACAGATCGTACCCCAGCGACACTACCGGCGGCTGCACCTGCACCCCCAGTTGTGCCTCCGCCGAAGCTTGGCATAGCGGCCGCCGCTTGTGACGCCCTGAGCTGCTGTTGGAATTGTCGTTCTTGCTGCTCACGGTCTAACTCTGTTTGACGTAGTGTCTGTGCGTACTTATTCTGGTCAAGGTTGATACTATTCAAAGCATCACTAAGAGAACGTTGGTTTTCATTCTGTGACGTTCGTACACGAGCTACGGCAGGTAAGAACTGACTCGATGTGTATTTAGCCTGCTCACCTAGAGGAATACCCGAGAATCCCAATCCACGGCTTCGTGCACCTGAAAGGATGTCGTCAAAAGCCTGGGTCTGTTGACCCTTTAATCCTTCAATTTCTGCATCGGCTTGTGCCGGAAGGGCTGCAATGCGCTCGTTAATGGACTGTTTTTGAGGATTATAACTGGCATCGAGCTCGCGAAGAATCTCGTCCAATCCGCGAGCCATTATAGAGCCCCAGTTTTAAGAGATAAGTTTGTGCGCACAATTGACTACGCACCAACCCCAAGTTACTCATATGATACCATAAAACGCTTAGTAGAAGTATGTTATAATGAGCGTAACTTGGGGTTTGGTGATGGTTATTCGTGGGAACTGTAAACCCCTCACAAAGCTCGCCCGGCGATACTATCGAGGCAGCGGATGTTAATCTCCCTGTAAACCAGCTTGCGGCTGTTATTAATGGCGGTATCGAAACCGTCAACATCGCCGATAACGCGGTTACCGCGGCAAAGGTTGCCGACGGTACTATCACACCATCAAAATGGTCTAATCCTTATAAGTTCAGCGCCTACCGAAACGTTGCACTAAATAGTGCAGTCACCACATTCACAGCGGTTGCGTTTGATACCGAACTTTTCGACACAAATAACAATCACGCCACAGGCGTTTATACAGCTCCAGTTAACGGGTTCTACAGCTTCACCTGGAACGTTACTTCAGTGGCCGCCGCGAGTATCTGGATTGCTGCACTGTTTATCAATGGCTCGGAAAAGGTGCGCGGCATGGATGTGCGTGGTGTAACTTCGCCCAATACATCACCAGGTTCAGCTTTAGTGCAGCTTACGGCCGGTGATACGGTCGACATTAGGCTGTTTGCGAATGCCGCTTTGGCTATTCAAACGGGCCAGTCGAATACTCACTTTACAGGGTTCCTGGAAACACAGACATAAAAATACCGCCGGGTGAGAGTGAGAGAACCCTGTCGGCGGTACGCAACAATTAAACCACAGTGAAGTTAAATTAAGGTGAAAATGAGAGAAAAGGGAAGTGACTACGGACGCTGAACAAGACCGACTACAAAGGACAGACCACGATACTTTAGTACGGGTAGAAGGGAAGCTCGACACATTAAGTACTTCTTTAACGTCCCTCCAAAACGACCACGAGACACGCCTAAGGATCGTAGAGAGGGATGAACCCATGCGTAGTGTCCAGACCAGGCTAGACACTCAAGACGGGATAATCAGGGGGCTGCGGTGGACGTTGGCTATTTTAGGAACCATTGTGGGGATCGTTGAGCCATTCATATTATTTTATTTAGCAAGGAGTTGATATGGTACCAGCACCTAACATTGTCTGGCGAGGAGCGCACCCAAACAACTTTACTGTCGGCCGCCCTGGCGGTGGCCTCGACGGGCGTGAAACATTTCATCATGTCGTAGGGTCGGCCGAAAGCGCAGTGGTGGTCTTTAACCAGGGAAGCCGAGGGGCGTCATCTCACTTTGTAGTGACCGACCAACCTGGGGTTATCTTCCAGTGTGTAAGTGTTAACGACACAGCCTGGTGCGACTCTAACTGGGAATCTAACCTACGCACAATTGCAGTGGAACATCATGGGGATTGGCGGGGTGGGTACGACAACCCTACAGTCCGGGATAATTCAGCCTGGCTACTTACGTGGTTACGCGAGAACTTTGGAGTAAACCGCGCCATACGCCACCGTGACGTGGCATCCACCGGCACTATATGTTCAGCCGATTTACCCGTGGAAGCAATCTGGGCTCGTTCAGACGAGATCATCAGTGAGCACAACCAACCGGCGGACACACGCCCGCAGTGGCTTAAAGATCGTGTCATAGTGCCCGAGTATACGGTCTATTCGCAAGTAGAGGGGTTATACCTGCTAAATCTGAATGATGTAAACCAAATTACTGACTCGCGCCGCTTCCCACTCAACCAGAACTTCGTAATAAGTAGTTATACGATAATCGGTGGGGTTAAATACCTCATCACCACCAGCAGCACAAACGCAAACCTAGCTATTGGTATGCGTGACTCAGAGGTCTCGCCTACGCCGTTCACTCCGCCCATTGTGGAACCTCCAAAGCCAACAACCCCCGATTGGGCAGACTCTTTGCTCATTGATGAGGAAAACCGCACCATGTACGTACTGCGTGCGACACAGCTAATTGACCTTGAGAACGGCCGGCCTGTCATAAAGGACGGCAAAGAGGTATGGTTCCAGGCCGGCGACATTATCAACGATGTCAGCGCCCACACTATCGTGAGTGAAGTTACCTACCAGATGACCGAGTACAGTTTTCAAAAGACCAAAGAGGGACGTTACGAGCTAGCCAATGGCATTAAAAGTTCAGATCTAACCGTTGACCCTAAGGCTTGCCCTCCTGGTACACCAGCAAACCCAGAAGTTCCCGGCAATCCAATAGACCCCGCGGAGCCTATGCCTGATGTCCCTACAGTAGAAGATAGGCTTACCTTTTTAGAGACGATGGTTAGAGCTATCACAGATTTCTTGGACAAAATATTTAATTCATGGAGGAAATAATAATGGACTTTGATTTTAAAAAGGTAAGTAAGGCACTTGCAGGTGCTGCAGCAGCAGTTTTTGCAAGCCTACTAGTAAAGTGGGGTGTAAACCTCCCCCCTGAGTTCAGCGCAGCAGTGGAATTAATATTAGACTCAGTAATTACTGGTGCAATCGGCTACGTTGTGGTCTACTTTGCACCTAAGAATAAGGTATAACATGTTGGTAAATTTACTCATTGCAATAATCGCCGGTGTTATAACTGATTTAGTAGCACAGCGTATGAGAGTTGATTCACGCCTAGCAATTCTACTTGCCCTTTTAGTGGGTGTGGTAGTGTTCCTTGCTAACCCTGTTGCAGCGTTCTAAGTTTTGTAGTAATATATAGACATTCGACAACCTACTAGAACAGCCCTCACGGGTTGTTTTGGTTTCTAGCCTCTAACCATAAGTTTTAAACCTTTTTGGAAAGGGGTATTTTATATGGGTAGTCAAAACCTTGTTATCTGGGATGAGGAAATCGCAGACTGTTTTAGCTTGTGGGGAGGGAGGAAGATTGCCATCTACTTTGAAGCCCTCAGGTACCGTCAGCAGCTCTTTAAGCAGGATGAGTATTTCCCATATTCGGCTACAAGCCTCGAGAAGAACATTGGCCTTACATACAAGCAGCAACTCCACGCTAAGAAGGTCTTAGAAGGCTCAGGATGGCTAGAAACTCGTAGGAAGCAGAATACTAAGAAAGGCAGTGCGCTTTTCTACCGTGTCACTGAGCTTGCGAGGGAAGCCACAAGTCACATTAAAAGGCCGCGAGACATCACCGAATTGAAGCGAGAAGCTGTCAAGAATATAGGACGATTTCACAACAAGAGAGGGTAGTTATCCACAGAGGGGAATATTCCAAAATGCAAAGTGAATATTCCAAAACTGCAACATCCTTCCTATATATGTATTATTAAAAAATATTAAAAAGAAAAAATAGAAACTATGCGCTAAAAAAAGTCTGCGAAAAATCCTTCATTAACTTAAGCAGAATAACAAGTCTATTTAAACGTGGGTGTTAAAAATATAATTCAATCAGCACTTAAACGGGGGAACGCGGGTGGGAATAAAATGGAGGGTTGGAGAAAAAATGGAACCCAACCAGATTTTTGAAAAATACATAAGTTATATCAAAAACGTCAAACAATATTCACCCAAAACAATCGCAAACAGAAATTGCTTCTTAAAAAGATTTCTAGACGCCATACAGGTGACTGACATCAGGGAATTAACTATCTACCAGGTGGATGACTACCTGATTGAAAGGTCTAAGGTGTTAAAACCAGAATCAATTAACACAGAGAGGAGGATATTAAGATCGTACTTCTGTTTCGTACAAACGTACCTGCAGATACCAACAAGGTTTGATTACACCCTTATCAAAGAAGTAAGAGCTGGAGACTACCAGATCGAGGTACTAAGTCCCAAAACAGTGAAGAAAGCAATTAACGGATGTAGGAGAAAACAAGATAAACTTCTAATCGCTATCACCTACGAAGCCGGTCTACGGCTAAGCGAATTGGTAAACTTAAGAGTAGGGGATGTAAACGACAACAAGTTACAAATACGCGGGAAGGGGAGTAAAGTCCGGTTGACTTTTGTTACTCCCCATCTCGCGTATCAGCTTAAAACCTTCCTTCTTAGCCAAGGAATATACACAGGTTATGTGTTCCAGAACCAAGAAGGTAGCAAATACCATACTGACACAATCCGAAGACGAATTAAAGAAGCTTTTAAAAAAATTGGCGTTGAGATGCACCCACATCAGTTGAGACACTCTTTTGCTACCGACCTTCTGCAGGAAGGCGCAGATTTGCGGAGTGTACAAAAGCTACTAGGCCATGCTAACCTAAACACAACGATGAGATATCTTCAGGTAACAGATACGTACTTGGAACAAGTCTTTAACAAACACAGGAGCATGAGCGTGGCCTAAGCATCCGAAGATAAGTACCCCCGAACACGCGGGGGTACTTGACAAAAGGGGTTATGTTTGCTACAATGTACTCAAGTTCATCAGAACATTCACAAACAAACACTACTCTCTACAGAGTAAAAACATCTATCTCTGGATGCGGAGATCGAAGGTTCGACCCCTTCCTCGCCAGCCAAGCATAGAAGCTCTGTAGAAATACAGGGCTTTTTTGTTTGCCCATGAGGCTAGATAGGTTGTCGAAGATCTTGTAGCCTCATGCAGCGGATTAAAAACCGGGTCAGTGAAAGGTCGCCAAAAATCAATTTAGGGCGTTACCAATTAGCAGATCAAAAATAGCAGGGACTCGTCCCAGCAGCCATGACTAACTGCAAGGTTATGGTGGGCGTAACCGAGGGTAAAGAATATTTTAATCCGAGGAACGCTACTGGTAGTTGGGTTAATCCTGTTAATACCAACGTCTAAGGCTGAAACGTCTTTTCCAGAAGCGAACTTTAAAAAACATGAGGCTCAACAAATCCAACCCGTAAAGGTTGACGAGTCACATCAGCCACAGCAAGAACTAGCAACTGTTGTTGTGGAGCAAAAGATACCATCAGGTTCACACCAAGAATGGATGGCAGCTGCAGGGATTAGCCCAAGTGATTATAGCTATGTCGAGTTTATCATCTCGCATGAATCCGGGTTCAACCCTCTAGCTGTTAACAAGAGTTCAGGAGCCACAGGGCTATGTCAGGCTTTACCCGCGCACAAAATGCAAAGCGCTGGCTCAGACTACATGACAAATCCTGTAACGCAACTGCGCTGGTGTGATGGTTATGCGAAGAGCCGATATGGAAGTTGGGGGAAAGCTCATGCTTTCTGGCTAGCCAATCGCTGGTGGTAATAAGCTTGTGTGCTCCTTGTCAGTAATAAGGAGCAACCAATGGCATCAGAAGACGGCTACCAGCAATTCCGTGAGGAGCTTCAGGAAGTAATAAACGCTCACTCGATGGAAGGCAATAGCGACACTCCCGACTTCATCCTCGCGCAGTATTTGACGAGCTGCCTTGCGGCATTCGATCAGGCTTCCCGGGCGAAAGCAGCGTGGGAGAATCGCAGCGTCGAAAAGACGCCGACCGAGCCAGCAGCCTAGCGGTCTTTACCGCTGGCAAAGAGCACACAAGCACAGATAGAAATTTAGGTAGTAGGCAGTAGCGCTGGTAGCAACCGTACGTTCACTACCTCATTAGGTTTCGAGTTGCTACCAGCGCTACTGCCTACTACCATATTGGTGGCTCGTACAACCCACAGATATTTCGCCCACCCGAGTATCTGTGGGTCGCTACGGGTCATCAAGATCGGCTAGGTAACTGGTCGCATGAGTGGCGGAATAGGTAGACGCTTAAGTGCCGTACTTGAAAATTTACGGTCAACAAGGTATCGACAGGAATCTGTTGTGATACATGCAGGGTGACTACACGAGGGATAACGACATACCTTAATGGGTGAAGTTATACAAAATTAGTCACACGACTAATTTTACGCGGCAAATCCCTGCCCCATGCGACCAGTTACCTAGCCGATACTAACAACCCAAGGAGATATATGGAAAAAGATGTAGAATTAAGCGCTGTTCTCGAAGTCGAGAAGGCTTTGGCTGAATTGAGCTACAACGCAAAACACCGGGTTATCGAATTTGTTAGAGGACGAATTGAGTGGGAACCAGAAGGCATACAACAAGAGTTAGCGCCTGTAGCCGAAACTCTGGGGTAAACAGACCAACCAGATATATCAACCTCCCCCACTTCTTATCTGGTGGTGGGGGTTGCTAAAAGGAGAAAACAAACATGGAACAACTAAAAGTATTTACCAAGAGAGAATTTTGCTTAGTTTTACTATTCGCAGTTGCTTATGTAGCACTACTGGCGATTAGAGACAGATTGTAAAGGAGAGGCCCAAGATGATTTGTATGGTTGACGGGTGCGACCGAGCTTCGCGAGCATCGTGTATGTGCGAAAAACACTACCGGAGGAATCGTGTACATGGTGACCCTCTGGTAGTCATACAGCCTAAAACTCACGGTATGACTGGCTCGGTCGAGTACCGTACTTGGCGAAACATGAAGCGCCGTTGTTACAACTTGCGCGACAAGAATTACACAGACTATGGAGGTCGCGGTATTAGGGTGTGTAGCAGGTGGATAAAAAGTTTTACTAACTTCTATGAAGATATGGGTAAGAGACCTGGGCAAGACTATAGCCTCGATCGCATTGACAACAGCAGCGACTACTCCCCCGATAACTGTCGGTGGGCTACGGCGGAGATACAGGCTAATAATACCCGCCGGAACAGGCTATTAACCCTAGATAAAAAAACAATGACTCTTGCGCAATGGTGCCGTGAACGGGGAGTCAACTACGTCCGGGCCTGCAAGCGAATTATGAAGGGAGTTACAAATCCCGGAGAGATATTAAAGCGTTAGATGAGTTTACCTGTAGCCTAAAGCGGATAAAAGTGAAGGTTTTGTTGGAGGTTGTTAAGGGAGCACCCTAACTTCTGCCATGTCCGCTTTAGGCTACAGGTAAACCGTGAAAGGCGATTATGTGGCGAGGTCTACTAGTAATTTTAATAGCCGGTATTGTTATCTATTGCCTTATGGCATGGATAGCAGCAAGGCATGATAGGAAGAAACATGAAGATTAAAGTTTATACACATCCTAGCTCAGAAAGAGCAGTAAAAATAGCGGTTCGAGATCGCTTTAAAAAACTCGACGAGAAGCCACAACCATTACCTGACCTTAGCGAAGACAGCTACCAAGCGTTTAGGGATGATCTAGCTTCACATGCTGATTATGAAAAGTTAAAGAACGATGAGATGGAAAATCCATTTTTGGATGATCGGAGTATCTAATGGCCGAACCAAAAGAATTGACGATTGGTGAACGTTTACTAGCCGTACAGACGCGTCTAAAGGCTCCAAAAGGCCAGAAGAACACATTTGGTAACTATGCCTATCGTAGCTGTGAAGACATTCTGGAGGCCGTTAAACCGCTCCTAAGCGAACATGGGTTACTACTTCGTCTTTGGGATGAGATCGAGCTTATTGGCGATCGGTATTACGTGAAGGCGACAGCCAACGTAGAACTCGCTGAGGACAACGCGAAATTTGAACAAGCCACCGCCTTTGCCCGAGAAGCTGAATCAAAAAAGGGCATGGACGAAGCGCAAGTAACGGGTTCTGCGAGTTCCTACGCCCGTAAATATGCTCTTAACGGATTGTTTAACATCGACGACACCAAAGACGCTGACACAAACGAACAGCGGGAACAAAGCAACAACGCACCCGCCGTAGAAAAGCCAGAGCTAGAAGAGCCAAGCCCAAAGCAGCTTCTAATGCTTAAAGGGGTGATTTCACAGTGTCACCAGTTCTTTGAAACGGAAGAAGAATACACCGCCTTTAAAGAGCAAAAGCTCAAGGAGGCCGACACAAAGGCCAAAGCATCTGCTGTCATCCGGCAGCTTACAGAAAAGATCGAAGCGAAGAAGGCAAATGCGCAGCACGACGAGTCGGTTAACCAGGCACGGACTATCTAATGATTTTGAGGGTATAAGATGGCGTCACCAATTACTGAACAAGAATTTAGCGATATAAAAAGCGCCCTCCGCCACGAACCGGTAACGGAAGTGGCGAGGCGCTTTGGTCGTCACTTGGCAACAGTCACAAAGATTAGCACTTGCCCTAACTACGAACGGTACAGGGCAATAGTAAAAGCAGAACACCCACCTGTTAGGAACTCTTTAGGGGATAGGGTGAGTGACCTTGAAGAGCGAATGACACGAGTGGAGAATGTTTTGTTTCATGGGGAGGGAAGAGAGTGAGGGTTTTAGTTGCTTGCGAGTATAGCGGCCGAGTACGTGAAGCATTCCGTAAACTCGGTCACGACGCTTGGAGTTGCGATATTCTACCGGCTGAGGATGACAGCCCATATCACATACAAGGTGATGTGCTGAAGCATTTAGCCGAAGGATGGGATTTAATGATCGCTCACCCTCCCTGCACTTACTTATCAAATGCAGGCGCAAAGCATTTATTTAAAGGCGGTGTCCTCAACCAAGAACGATACCAAAAAGGACTTGAGGCAAAGGAATTTTTCATGAAATTGGCCAATGCGGATATTGCGCAGATCGCCATAGAAAACCCTATATCAAGCAAAATATTCGAGATGCCGCCTGCAACACAATATATCCAGCCTTTTGAGCACGGACACCCGGTACAGAAAAAAACGCGACTGTGGCTTAAAAATTTGCCAAGAATAGTGCCAACTAGCGAAGTTAAGCCGGAGGTTAATTGCCACAGCGCAGGTACATGGTTCATGAAAGGTGGCAAAGACCGTTGGAAAGAACGTAGCCGCACCTTCCAGGGTATAGCCAATGCTATGGCAGAACAATGGGGAACGAAATGACAGAAACCTTTAAATGCCCCAGCTGGTATGACGATAACAACACACTTAGGGATTGTACTTGTGGGAAGTGTGAACGGACTGAGACCGAAAGGGACGATGGTACCATCAGAGCCCTTGTGGAAGCTGCACAGACATACGTTGCCACGAACGGGCGGCAGGGATTGTCCCGCAACAAAGTTGTGGCGCGATTGGAAACTATGGTCGTTGCGGCACGGGTTGAGTTGCTGCGCGAACAAAATGGAGTTTTTGAGGGTAGGATTGATACGGCCTATCGAACATTGCGTGGTGAACAGCTGAGATCTGTAGTAGATGTGTACGAACATCTTGTTAAGTCAAACGCTATTGAGCTCTCCCACCTCGATTCTACTAAGGATAACGGTGAGCCCAAAGCCTAAAATCTGTAAACACTGTGGAGGTGAAAACCACCCCAGCTTTAGATGCTTTAAGAACCCTAAAGCCCAAAAGAAAATAGGGCCGGGTAAAACATCAGTTAAATGGTTACAAACCCGCAGACAGTGGTTTAGAGAGCACAAAGCAGATAGTTACAACTGCTTTTACTGTGGAAGGTTCCTACTAAGAAATGAAGTGGAGCTAGACCACTACGAGAGTAGAAGCAGACGACCTGATTTGAGGTTTGAGTTAAGTAATTTAGTCCCCGCTTGCCACTTCTGCAACACAGATAAAGGGTCAAAGAGCGGTAATGAGTATTTGAAGATTAAGGAGGGTAGATGACGAACGGTGATAGAGCCCATGTTTCGACTGTCGGAGCATTCGTTATTGCGATACTACACCCAGATGACTTTTGGCGGTGGGTGTGGTTTGTGACGGCGATTGTACTCGCAGTCTTTAAGGAGATTTTAGACCACCGAGAAGGTCGGCATCAAAAGAATGAGCCTCCTAAATAAAGTAAAGCTCCCCTACCGCCACAAGTTTAAAACCACATGGCAAGGGAAGCCTAAGAACAAGAGCTTAGCTTTATTACTAAGAATAATACAGAGATTGAAAGGAAAGTGAGGTGTACATGGCGGGTAACCGTGAAGGTGGCTTAAAGGCTAAACAGAAATTAATCGACAGGTTAGGTGAGGATGGATACAAAGAGCACCTGAAAAAAGTGGGTTCTAAAGGCGGTAAGGCTGGCTTCGGTGAGGACTACAAAGGTGGTTTTGCTAGTAGTCACGAACTTGCCGTAAGAGCTGGAAAAATCGGTGGGCTAGTATCTCGTCGAAAACCGAAGATTGCAAAAGACATTAATGACGTAATGGAAAGTGGGATTTTAGGATGAACAAACAAACTGGCGGCGTAGGCGCTGCAATAGGGCTAACAGTTGGAGCCATAGTTCTAGTAGTGGTGGTTTTACCACTACTAGGCGCAGCGCTCGGGATTATCAATCTACCGTTCTTGGGTCTAAGTAAAAAGGTTGAACTCAACCAAGGAGTAATCACAAAAACATACGATACGGACACCTGTTTGGCGAACTACAGCTGGTTTAAAGATACCTACCAAGATATTCAGCAAACAGAAACTAAGATCGTAAATGCCCAGCAACAGGTAAAAGACTTCGAAGCTTCGGCTGGTGAGCGTAGTAACTGGACGTTTGAGGATAAGCAGCAGTACAACTCCCTTACCAACGCGGTAACCGGGTTGAAGAATTACAAAGCCGATATTGTTGGCCAGTACAATTCACGCACTCAACAACTTAACAAAGTGGCCTGCAAAGAGCTACCACTATTCGTAAACTCTTAAGGAGATTCTATGAAGAAACTATCCATTTTTGCCCTAGCGTTGGTAATGATTGTCTCGGCTTTCGTAATCTTAACCCCCACAGCAAAGGCGGGTAATCCTACGGATAACGGAACGCAGAGCCAGGAAGCGAAGAAAACCGAAGATAACCAGAAGCGACTGGCCGCTGCAACCCCTATCCCCGAGCTGCAGCAGTCACTTGAAAGGGAAAACCTAAAACGGCGTCTCGAGTTCCAGAACGACGCAAACCGCCCCGGTTACGTGTATATGTTGTCCGACACAGGCCAAGTTATTGCCGAATATGTAATTAAGGGCAAACCAAGCTCGATGAACAGCTTACTAACTACTCCCCAGCAACTAGTTACAAAATGGGGTGGCCAGTGTAGTGCGAGTAATTATAGCGGGGAATGTTATGCCGTGGATAGCCCCGACCTTGATGGTTCTTATGGTGCCAACCCAGACGGTATTTTCTTCTTCACCGCTGATAACACATATGTTGAGTGGGCTGGGCGGTACATTTATTCGAGCGAGCGTTTGAACATTAAAACTCCAGTGAGCCTCACCCGTCCTGTCGCGCAATGAGCGAGTTCCTTTACATCTTTCACTGGGTAGTAATGATCGCCTTCGGTATTTGCGGGGTGTGGGTAATCTTCGGGAAACCCCACCCCCTCGCCAGAGTTTACATAGCAGCAATTCTTCTCTCCCAAGTGGTGAGAGACGGGTGTGTGCTGTTAGACCTACAAAACTACTTCTGGATGGAGAGTGGGTTAATGCCGGTTGAGAACCACATGATTACGGCAGATATTTCAACCGACCCAATGTGGTTAACGGCTACCAGGATACTTTTTCTCTACATATCTTACGAACTATTAAAGGAGTTTAATAATGAAATTTTGGGCAAACAGCAAAAGAGAATGGTTCTTGATCGGCGCCCTAGTAGGGATGTCGGTGGTTCTACCGTTCTATCTCGTTAAATAAACTACGGTGCCCGTTACTACCGCTAGCGTGTAGGTAGTACGGCCATATAAGGCACTGGATGAGCTGGTAGCAGAGTAGGTGATTGGTCGGCCAATCATCGAAGGTGGCGTTAGGGTCGCTGCTACCAGCTACTAAGAATCATGTGTTGAGCGGGCGAGTGGCCAAGATAGTAAGGCAAGGTTACCAAGTCTGATAATCCTTTGGAAGCGGACGGTAGTAAGTTTCGGACACCTTTATGCGTGAGTGACTATACGAGAAAGCGGGCTTCATGCCCGTTGGGCGTTCAGGGACAGCTCTGTACGCCTCTCGGCAAATCTCACCTCGCCCTCCTAGCACATGATTAATAACTAATAAGGAGATATGTATGAGCAATACATCAAATTACGAAGATTTGTACATGCTAAAGAAAGATGTTCCAGGCTTCGAAAAGGGCACTATATTTCAGCATCGCGAGTATAACGAACAGCGTGACCTTGGCTCACCCTCTGGTGGGTATTTGACTAACATATATATCAACGGTGACTGTCAAGAGTCCGCCAATCATGTCGGTTGGTGCGCAGGAACCCATATCTTTCCTGGACAGGTAAAAGACGACACGGAATGGTTTGCACCCGTAAAAATGATGGGGAAGGCGCACGCCAAAGTCCACCACGTTAAGGGTTTGCTGTTTGAGGAACAGCTATGATCCCCTCCCTCCTCCAAGAACTAGAAGAAGGTAAGTTTACGCATAAGACTGGTACAGACGGATTAGTTACCTTTGACCTCTATAGAACAAGGAGCAACTGGTTTATCGAAGTACATAACGGACTATTCAAGTATGTGTTTGTTAACGGAAAGAAAGTATCTGGTCACTTTGGTAGAAAAATAAGAAAAACGATTAAGAGGTGGAGTAATGGCTAATACCCAACAACCACCACAGCAAGACTGGCTCGACGAAGCGCTGTCGAACATCAGCATCCATATAATCGGGGATTACCCAAAGGGTGTACACCGGATCGAGCTGATCGGCCATGCAGAAGCCAAAGCCGCTATCAACGCCCGCTTTTATGCTGCCGTTGGTGCTCCAGTTGACGAGACTCTGAGTACTGCCGTACCGATTGGCGGGAGCCCGAACTTTGGCGCCCAGCGAGAAGCGATTGGAAGCAACAAGCGCCGCCAAGATGCGATAAGGCGCTGGTACTCCCCTAAACAAGACACTAATCCTAATGAGGAGAGTCGGTAATCATGAGTGATCCAACCCTAAGATTAGCAAAAGCGATGAGCGGCACCTGGACAGCCGTAATGCCAAGGTACACACAACCTCGCTGGTGGCAGTTCCGCAAGAAATCGTATATCAAGTGGATGCGTCGTCATGGCCTGCCCTTCCAATTGGTAGACCGATCTGGCAAGACAATCGAAGTAAACCAGCTGCGCAAGCCCAAGAACAACGGAGACCAGTAATGGGCAACCAAACGCTCTACGCCACCGCGACGAGTCCTACTGGCTCCGGCACGCTAAAAGTCCCTGTGCCAATCGGCGAGATTGAGCCCGACGACGGTGTGACCTACAGCTTCACGCATAGCACGTCCGACATCGTGGAGTCGTCAAAGCCAAAGCGTAAGCCGCGTGCAATCGACCCCGGCTCCCGCTACCGCCGCAAGCAACGTAAACAAGAGCGCCTTAATCGTAAGGCGGGAAGGAGAAAGTGAGTATGAGTGACGGATCAATGACCTATTCGCTCGAATGTGGGGCGTTAGTACACAGTAGTTGTAAAGGGTGTGGCTGCGATTGCCACACGGAGAGTCTATGACCCAACCACAACCAGTAGATGAACCATTGACACGGGGCGAGTACCTACGGCAGCTCAAGGCGATTCTCGACAACAAATCTCTTAGCGATGAAGAAAAGCTGGTACATGCATCGCAACTTACCGTGCGGCAACAGGATCACCATAAAGGCCACGGTATGGGGTGGAAGCCGCCAGAGGATATGCGCTCACTTGATACGCAACTAAGGCAAGATTTGGGGTTACAAGAGTGGCAAATCCGTGACCTCATGCCCTTATTCCAAGACCACTCAGCCAAACAGGTGGCAATCGAAAGTATTAAATCGCGATTAGTTGAACTCGACCTGCTTGAGCAGGCAATCAACCAAGGTCGCAATATCTCTGGCCACAAAATACTACGTCTTAAAGCGTTACTGAGTGGCCTCGCCTCCCTCACCCATACAGAGGAGAAGCCAGAATGAATTACACATATAACCATGCATGCAGGGCGTGCCGCAACATTGATGCGTGGAGTCGAGCGGCAGTATGTATTGCTGGAGGTATCTGTATAGGCTACTTCATTAAACCGGGTTGGCCACAAGTAATCTGCGGACTAATACTTTTAGCGGTATCCCAGCTCGCCTTCTGGATAGTCAACAAAACGCAGCCTATGTTGCACCACATGGTTACAGAACAACCTAGTAAGGAGGATCGTGATGAGTAAACCCAAATCTTATAGAGAAGCTCCTGAGCCGTACAGCACGACGTGGAATTACGACGTGGTTCTTTATCGCGGCGAGGACATCGTGATGATGGGAACGCTTAAGCAGGTTGCTGAGTGGCTGGGTGTACAGAAGCGGACGATTCGCTATCACCTTACCCCGGCAGCCTCACGACGCGCGGCGCGAGCCAAAGACCAATCCAAAGTAATGCGGGTGGTGCGTGTATGAACCCCTCTAACCCCACAGATACCAATAACGAAGAGCTAGAAGCAATCGAGAAAAAGATTGCACCCTTGTTTGGTTATGATGTTAGGCAAATACCTGGCCGCCACTTCGTAAACCGAACGGTGATTCGTGACCTCGCGAAGTTTATAGCATCCCGCGACCAACAAATAGCCTTAGCTGCCCAACTAGAGGAGCTTGACGCTTTGTGCACCACAACAGAAATCAGCAGTGAGTGGCTCGATCAGCGTACTGCGCACTTACGAGCCCTTCTTAAAGCAGCTCAGGAGAAGTCATGACAGATACTGATAAGGAATTGTACGAGCTTTGCAGGAAGGCGTATGAGCTTACAGGCTGGGGTGATGAATACTTTACGATGAATTGGTGGCGTAAGCGAGCCAATAGGCTTATTCCCGACATCCTTACCCCAGGCAAAATACCCAATCAAATGGCACGCATGAAAGACACTAACGAGTATTGCCCCCTCTACACCTCCGACTACCTATTAGAGAAGTTGCCACGCCGAGACGATAGATATTACCTGGTTATAGAGCAAACAAAAGGTGGCCTATGGGTTGCGTACTACCTTACGAACGACTACACACCGGAGCGGCCAATGGAGCTAGCCAACGTGCGAGTGCAAGCCTCAACTCCTCTTAAAGCCCTCTTAGAACTAACCATCGCCTTACATGAGGCCGGAGAATTGCAGGTATGACAGCAACCAATAAAACACCCAAGGATTCCTTGGGTCAAGCCAATAGTGAGAGTGGGTTACGCCAAAGAGTGCGCGATGCCATCGGCCTAAAAGACCCACACTATGTTGAGAGCGTCGGAGTGTTGGGTGTTAACCTGCCGGCAGACCGGTTTGAGACGATCCTAGATTCCGTGTTGGCGATCCTCCACCAACAACTAGAAGCCAAGACCACCGCCACCCCCTCAGTAGACAGTGGGGAGCTACGCCAACTATTGCAGGCATTTAGGCTCGGCGACGATTCGCCTCTAAACGACGACGAAGAATTGCGGCTACAGCAGCTCATCGATGCCCACACTCAGTCAAAAGTAGAGGAAGCCGAGTACCGAGGGCGTCATGCAGAGGTTGTAAAGGCGCTGTTCCTTCTTGAATCACTGGGTGACGACTACGATGTTAAGAAGTGGCTTCGTGAGCGCCTGGCTGATCTCAAGGCTTCTAATAAGCAGAGTGAGGCGAAATGATACAACCTCCTCTAGATGCCACTACTACAGCTCCTGTTTGGTTTGTAGCGGGTCTGCTTGTTTGGTTCCTCTTCACGTTTCCGGGAGTCATAATGCGCGCGTATGTGGCGTGGAAGCGCAGTCGTAAGCAGAGTGAGGGCAAGTAGATGACCAACCGAGACGTTGCCGAGCGCATTGCCTCTATCGCGGTCAATGGTGGCACGTACAACGAGATTAGGCGCCTAATCGACGACTGCGTGACGGCCGTGGTTAATAGCGACAATGTTGGCGGTGTAGTTAGTCAGACGTTACCCCTTACCCGCACTTGCGTAGACGACGCTGGTAAGGCCACGTTTATGGCGGGCAACCTTATGGCAATGGTGAGACGGAACAGAGAGAACCTGGGCCTTGAGGTTAAATTTAAACAGGAGGATGGTAATGCCAAACAATAAAGAACAGCTAATAGAACGCATGTTTAAGCTGACAAACGTCTACAGGAACGACGCAGCGCTCGATAATTTTGAGCGTATCGCCTCGGCCTGGTTAGAAGATGTGGAGAAAGCGCGGGAAGAAGGAGCAATCGAATTTCGGAACAGACTCTCGACGAACGGTCGCCCTCTCGGCGCGGAGCCTCTAATTGAGAAACAGCCTGTGCCTTGTCCAGAGTGCGGTGCGATAGAATACGCCGCCTTTGCCATGTATCCGCATCAAATATACAACGCGGTTTATCCTGGTGGCGGTGGACATCCGTGCGTGCCGTGCTTTGCTAAGCGAGTGTTACTGCATACTGAGCTGTTCAAGGAGACCCAACCCAATGAATAACCACATACACGTAATACAGACTGGCCAGTACCGCCACTGCGCTATTTGTGGGGCAACCCAATGAATGATGAACCCTTACGCGAGAAGATCCGGCAACTGCACCGCAAATATGGTCGAAAAGTCGATACTGACTTTATGAACGATTTGCTGCACCTCATAGCTGAGGATAGGGAGAAGCGTAAGCGCAGCTTACGTGACGAACTACGCGATGATATCTCCAAACTGAACTGGGCACGGGTACTCGATGAGGCAATAAAGAGTCGCCCAACGAGCTGGAAGCAAGACCCCGTTTGGGAGTACCGAAACGCATCAGATGAAGTCAAGTGGGCGATGATGCGAGCATGTTATGAGACTGGTGTTTTCGATGACCCGTGGAAACAAGCAGCAGACGCCGTGAAAGCCCAGCTCCCTCCACCAGACCCAGGCGTTACACGGGAGCATGGGTTATAATAAAGACGACTCTTTCAACCTTGTTCAGGGGTTACGAAGTCTACCGGTGGCGAACCATTTAAAAGCCCTTCTGCGAGTTGGGCTTTTAAATTTGGTCGGCATGCTATAGTAAAGGTGCTTAGGAGGCGTTAGCTCCATTAATTTAGGTTATGGAGCTTTTTCTTTAATTCTGTGTAATTTACAGGTTATGGTGACAAAATGTAACTTTCTTTGAAATAAGTGTTGACATTATGTAATCACTTTGCTACTATGAGGGTACAAAGATAATTCATAGAAAGGCAAAAAAGCTATGAAAGAAATCACCGTCAAGATCACAAAGAACTATGGAGCAGAGGCAATCTATCCAGTAGACGAAGCAGGCCAGACATTCGCACGGCTTGCAGGTACACGAACCCTTACACGTTCTACCCTTGAGCTTATCAAGAAGCTTGGCTACGAAATCAAACTACAGCAGGCTACACTATAATGAATAAGATCGACATAAATTTACTCCCCAAAGATGTACAAGACACTGTGCGCGAAACCCTTACTGCCTACCCAGTAGCCTATGTAACGCGCGAGAATGGCGAATATACGTATACTGCTGGCCTCAGCCTTGACACACGGATAAAAGCCCCTGACTTTAAAACATTTGAGTTTAGGAACACAGACTTTTATACCCAAGAGCAAATCAGTGAGTTCAATAAACTATTACCAGACATGAATTGGTAGGGGGTGCAGATGAAAACTATTAGACTCACCGATGCAGAAGTCCGCCGCCTTACAACTGTCCTGGGCAAGCGTATCGAATGGAACAAGGGCTTTGACCCAAATATTCGTTTGCCCTTCGTGCAGCGCGATCCTGAACTGGTTAAAAAAATGCAGGAGGAGAAAAAGAAGCGGGATGTGATAGTTAAAGAGTACCAAGGCATACTCGCCAAGCTGGAGAAATAAGCTAACGACCTGGGTAAGTCGTTAAACTGCCCTGCCTAAACAAAGGAAACTATGGAATACACCCAAATCAAGATTAAAAAAGAATACCGCGATAAACTCGCTAAATTAGCGGCGTCCCATAACCGGAGCATGGCTAATATGGTCGAGGTTTTAATCGACGGTGCTTTAGTTGGTACAGACTTACACCCATCTACAGCAGCAAGAATAGATTACCCAGGCAAAAGGGGTCATGAGAACATACACGGTACGCCATGTGGTGACCCCGCTTGTAAACTGCACGTGGGATCTGAGCCAGTTCGTACAGAACCAGAGGAGACAGCTTAATGGCCTTTAAACGTTATGTAGCGCCTGCACAAGGCTATAGAGCACAGGCTGATTCGTGTATTGCAATAGGGTATTCCATTTGTATGATATAATAACTTCAACACGGGCTCGGAGATTTAAGGATGTTTATCCTTGAACAAAGAAGAACAACGCCACCCATCGCGGTGGCCTTCTTTTTGCATTTTAAGTTCGTTTTTTGTTCTGATTACTGCTATAATGCAGACAATGGAACGGGTAGACATCTCCGAATTTATGACTGACCAATTCTTTGCAGATGCGAAGAAGGGTAAAGTTCTTGGTTTTAAAAAAGATGGTGTGTTAAAGCACTATAGGATCGTTCGTTTGAATAAGGTTAAAAAGATTTGCGAAGTGGTAGAGACGGCCTTACATGACTTGCAAGAAGCTGATGAAATTATGAAGGCTGACCTTACATTAGAAGACGTTTTGAAAGAATTCGAAGATATTACGCTTACCACCACTCAAGATGTTATTCGAGTGCTTACTTGGATCGCTCCTCCGGGCAAGAAGCAGGAGTTAAAGCGTGAAGCTATTGCTAAGTTGTTCCGAGGACAGAACGTCCAAGGGTTTAGTACTGTTGATACTCTAGAGAGTTACGAGGAATATTAATGGCTCATGCTGGTGGTCGTCCCACAATCTTAGACGAAGCAATGCTCGACAAGGCTCGAACCTATGTTGAAGAGGTAGGGGGTTATTCTAATCCACTGCTACCAAGCATTGAAAGTTTAGCCTATCACCTTGATGTTGCTCGAGACACGATGTACGCGTGGGAAAAGGATAACGAAAAGTTTTCCTACATTTTAGAGAAGTTACGTCAAGCCCAAGCCCGAAAGCTTATAGATAAAGGGCTTAATTCTCAATACAACTCAACCATTGCCAAGCTTATTCTTTCCAAGCATGGATACGTTGAAAAACAGGAAGTAGACAACAACCACTCAGGTGCTGTTAGCTTCGTGAATGATGTACCACGTCCGAATAAATCACAGGACGCATAATTTAACTTTATCTTTTGAGATTAGTGCCAGAATACACGGCGTTATATAAACTTTGGGGAAAAAGTAACACCATACATGATAAGTTCGGTAAAAGTACCCGACTATACAGCATCAGAGCGACAGCGGTTGTTCCATACGACTGTAGCCGATGAAAAGCTTTACGGGGGTGCAGCAGGCGGTGGGAAGACTGCGGCTATAGTAGCTGAAGCCGTCACAATAGCCTTAGAATACCCTGGCATTCCAGTAAACCTATTTCGACGTACAATACCTGAACTTAAGGCTACGATCATTCCTGAGATCCACAAACAGTGTGTTGAGTATATTAAAGCGGGGCACATGGTTTGGCATGGGCAAGACAGGCGTTTCGACCTGGCAAACGGCTCAAGCCTCATCCTAAACTACCTGGATAACGACAATGACATCTATCGGTATCAGGGTGCTGAGATGCCCGTTATCGCAGTGGACGAGCTTACACAGTTCCCTCAAGCTTGGATAGAGTACTTACTTACTCGTAACCGTACAAGTAACCCAAATTGGCCTGTCATGTTCATCGCTGGTACTAACCCTGGTGGTATTGGGCATGGTTGGGTTAAATCCAGGTTTATTGATCCTGTGGCTCCAGAGAAAGTGAACTATGTACCTTTAGATGGGGGTGAAATAGTCACACGTGTGTTTATCCCAGCTCGAGTTGACGACCACCCGAGTGAGTCCTTTAAGAAGGACTACAAACGTAAATTGTCTGCTATCTCCGATGAACAACTTCGTAGGGCATTACGAGATGGGGACTGGGATGTGTTCGCCGGTCAGGTGTTCAAAGAGTTTAAACGTGACCTGCATGTTATTGACCCATTTGCTATACCTGCTCATTGGCAGAAGTGGCGAGCTATGGACTATGGTAACAAGAACAGTGTGGGTTGGTTTACTCAAGACCCAATGACTGATCGTATGTACATGTACCGCGAATACCGTACAGAGGAGTTTGTGGATATTCCGACAAAGGCACGTAACATCCTACAGTTTGAGGCTGGTGATGGAGTAGCTTATGGTCTCGCTGACCCCTCGATCTGGAACGGAACAGGTAATCATAGTGACAAGGAGGGCAAGTCTATTGCTGTGATGTTCGAAGATAACAAAGTACGCTGGATGCCTGCTAACAATGATCGTATGGCGGGGCTAGCGTTGGTACATGATTACTTGGGGATCGCTAAAGATGGGTTACCTAAGCTACAATTCTTTTCTACCTGCGTGAGTATGATCCGCACACTTCCATCTCTGCCTTATGACAAGTTTAAGGTGAACGACGTGGACACAAAGGCCGATGACCACGACTACGACATGCTTCGCTATGCTTTGATGGCGTTTAAGCAACCTAATGCTGAAGAGCTGGAGGTGCAAGTGCCTGAGTGGATTCAGCAGCGTACTCAAACTAGAGGGAACTGGATATGATCGACTACGGTTCAGTAACCAAAAAGGCACAATATCAAGCTGGTAAGCAAATAAGCTCAATGACAGTGTTTACTCAGTCTATAACCGTCCATAGTGATGATGAAGTGTTGGAAGTGTTCAAAGATTTGCTGGCCTTAAGAAGCAGTGGGAGTGTACATAACCCTAGCATTTCGTTAGAGGAGTATACGGATACAGGTAAGCTAAAACGAATAATAAAGAGTTGGAGTGTATATGAAGATTGAAGGCCAGACTTCATATATTTTTAATGGCGTGGGCAAAGTCACAGGAATCTATGGGGTTCTCCCTAATGGTGAGTACGGCGCGGCTTTAGATTTGGCCCATGGGTTTACAAGATTTGAGCTTAATGATGCCGCTGCTTTTAATAGAAAGCTCGAAGAGATGAATAAGTCTGCTGTAAGTGTATAGAGGTGCAGGAGCAAGTCTAATGAGCATGTGTGCTTCTAAACATGGGGGTTCAAAGGTTGGCCATCCTACTCGTCAAGCTGCGGAGGAGCACCGAGTGCGCCACCAGAAGACTACCAATATCCTTGTGCAAACATATAAATGCTATCACTGTGAATTGTGGCATGTGGGCAGGCAATCGGGTGTTTCAAGGCGCCTAAAAATGCGCGAGAAACACGAGGAAATAATGGTCGGTAAGCTAATACCGCTAATTCGTAACGCAATTGAGCAAAACAATGACTGAATGGCATTTTGAAGAGAAAGTATACAGACGTTGGGTTGTTCTAATGATCGGCCCTTTTGATGAGCTAATCAGTATGTTGAGGCAGGACAACTACGTTTACGTTGATGAGCTGTCAGACATGAAGGCAGCAGGCCTCAACGTGCGTCTCGACAGTGATAATAGCGACCAAAATTGTACTATAGTGTGGATGCCGAAGTTCAGTAATAGCGTACTCGTGCACGAGCTTTCCCATTTAGTGATGAATACCTTTGATCGAGCTAATGTCCCCATTGCTTATGACAATGAAGAAGCCTTCGCGTTCTATTTGGAATATTGGTTTGCGGAGATGGGCCGGGTGTATCGACGTTACCCGAAAGGAAGAACCGCCACGCAGGCCAAAAAGGGTATGTGAAACACTAACATTGTGTTATAATACGCGCAAGACAGCCACTGAAAAACAGAGTGTCGAAGTAATCTAACTTCACACCCTTAAACAGTGGCTATTTCTAAATCCCGACCTAGTAAGAAGAAGACCGACCAAGAGTCGGACGCTTTGAAATGGTGCCAAGAACGCTTTGACGCTTCTTGGAATTATTCCAAAACGCAACATCAACGTTGGGAACGCAACTGGAAGTTGTACAACAACCAACGTACTCATGAATCTTACGTTGGTATTACAGATACCTTTGTTCCAATGGTTTACTCGACTGTCGAGACGTTAACCGCCGCTCTTGCAGCTGGTAGGCCCTCCACAGACTTCGCCCCACAGGATATATGGCAGTACGCAGCTGTGTATGCCATGACCGATCAGAAGCCTGACTTAAAGGCTCTGAATGCTTTATACGACTACTACTGGGATTGTGATAACTGGGACATAAAGACGATTAAGTCAGTTCGTGCCGGGTTTAACACAGGACTTATGGCCGAGTATTACTACTGGGATATCGACAAACCTAGGATTATTAACCTACCTGTGCGTGACCTTATTGTTGACCCGAACATTACTGACCCAATGCAGCTTATTACGAACCCTAACGAGCACTTTGGTGGTCGGCGCTTCTTAGCCACAAAAGAACAACTCGAAGCCGTAACGATTGTTGACCCTGAAACAGGTGAGCTTGTTAAGCGCTATAAGAACCTGGATAAAGTTAAACCTTTGGGTGATTCAAGTGGTGACACTGAGACAGACAAAAAGAATAAAGAAATGCTCATCGGTGCGGTGAGTGAGGAAAACAGCAAGCTCTTGGAGTGCGTCGAAATCTTCACTGGCGAACGTCAGGTCACGATGGTCAACCGTACCATCGAAATTGAAGACAGAGAAAACATCTTCCTTACTCAGGCCAAGTTTCTAGGCGAGGCTAATCCGAAAGGTTTGATCCCTATTGGGATTGGCCGGTTTATTCCAGATGAATCACTCCTTTACGGGAAGTCGATCATCGACCCTATCGCCAAACCTCAAGAACTCCTAAACGACATGACCAATCAGTCTGTCGATGCTGTTACGGATGCTTTGAACCCGCAAAAAGAACTCGATCCTAAATACGCAAGCTGGCTACCTAAGATCACAAACGCCTTTGGGGCGGTGTATCCTTTTGTCCCTGGGTCACTCGCACCTATTAGAAAAGACACCATCCCAACGAATGCCTTTAGTGAACGCCTGAACATTAAGAACGAAATCAGGGAAACAACTGGTGCTGATCAGATTACAAAGGGTGTTACTAATGACCAACAGAACACCGCCACTGAGATTAAAGCCCAGCTTAACCAATCTGGCCAGCGCTTTGAAATCTATGTACGAATGCTCGAAAAAGAACTGTTATACCAACGCGCAAAGATTGTCTATGGGATGATCCGTCGCTTTGTCACCTCACCCAAGAGCGTTCCGACCCTTACACAGGATGGGCCGAAGTTCTACACATTTGACCCCGCACAGTTTAGCGATGACTACGAACCACAGGTGCGTCTAGAAGCATCTATTCAAGATGCACGCCAAAGGGAGCAGTCACAAGCCACCCGAGCATACGAATTACTCATCGCCGACCCTACTAATGACTTGTATCAGGTTAAGAAGATTCTTCTACCTAAAATTGTTGATTTAGACGAAACAGAGCTTGACAGAATTATCGGCCAAGAAGGCCAGCAGCCAATGGGTGTGCCTGCTATAGCAGCACCACAGGGGGCTATGTGATGGATGAAGTTAAAGAATTCGCAATCCAGAAAAAGGCTTTCCTCGAATCTGAGTTTGGACAGAAGGCCGCTGAAGCGATTAACGCCTTATATAGCCAGCACCACCAGAAAGCCGAAGACATCACCTTAGAACCTTGGCGGAAGGCGTCCCACTGCGACCGTGCCGCAGCGATTAACGAAGTTATAAGTTTCTTCACCACTGATGTTGCCCTACTCGAGGCTGGTTACTTTGACAAAAAGGAGGGGAGCCAGAAGTAATCACTCGCTGTTAGCCGTCAGGGGACATTATTGTCCGCCCGCCTGACGGCTCGCAAGGGGTGATTACCCTAAGTCAATCCACACATACAGCGCGCAGGATCTAACTTTAAAAGGTTTATTCCTAGGAAACAGAAAGTTTCCCACCAACCCCAAAGGTGTGCGCTGTATATGCGGGCGGACTTAACAAAGGAGTGTTCATGGAAGAACCAACCACAACTCCCCCTGCTGTAGACGAGGGCGCGCAAGCACAACCCGACGAACAGGTAACAGAGGTAGCGGAAGATCAACCAGACGCCGCAAAGTCTGAGTTACCTAAGCCGTCACAAGACGACAACTTAGAGTGGCTAAAAAACAAGGGTATCGACCCAACAAGCCCAGAGGCAATTACAGCAGTAGCTGATAAATGGCGAACGGCGGAAAGGGAGATGCACAAGAAGACTGAGGAATCAAAACTTAACAAAACCATCACGGCAGAGAACCAGCAAGTTATCGCGGATGCTTCGGCACAAGGCGCTAACTCAGCAGACATTGCACTGGCACGCATTGCAGCAATGGAAGTTCAAAGCTCAGTAGATAGGTTTTTCTCAAGTAACCCAGATGCAAAACAGCAAGAAGAAGCGATGGTGAAGATCATCTCTGAACGACCAGCTGTGGGTCAAATGGTGCGCTCGGGAGCGTTAGGTATTGATGACTTATATGCAATGACAGTCGGAAAGAATATCGACAGCGTCAAAGCACAAGGCGGACAACAAGCACTCCAGCAACTTGCTAATAAACAAACAGCAGCAGCAGTTCCTGGAGCCGCAACAACAAGCGCAGTCGCCCCTAAAAAAGGCGATCCAATCCTCGATCTCTGGGCTGATTAATAAAGGAATCTAACCCATGGCTCAAAACTATGCAGCCTCCCACCTTGCTGTAATCGACGAACGGTTTTACACCGAATCGGTTACCAAGGAAATCATCAACAACAGCGACGTTCGCGTCGAATTTAATGGTAAGAACTCAGTAACCATCTACTCGGTAGATGTTGTAGCTGAAGTTGACTACGTACGCAGCGGTGATAACCGTTTTGGTGCGTTGGTTGAACTTGGCACTGGTGAACAAACATTCACTCTTAGCCAGGACAAATCGTTCACCTTCTCTGTAGACCGTGGTAACCTCGAAGACTCAATGATGGTTCAGGAAGCCAACAAAGCTGTCAAACGACAGGTGCGTGAAGTTTCTATTCCTAACACTGACGTATACCGTCTTGGCGTTCTCGAAGCCTACGCAGTCGCCAACTCACAGACCGCTACAAGCGCGTTAGCCTACACTGACGCCTACGCCAAATTCTTGGTGCAGGTGGCAGCTTTGGTTGACGCAGAAGTCGGCCGTGAGGACATCGTATGTTACCTCAGTGCAACAAACTATAACTTACTGAAGCGCGACCCTGAGTTCCGCCGCGATTGTGACACAAGTTACGCAGACGCTAAGAGCGGTGTACTCGGTCGTGTTGACGGCGTGACTCTTAAAGAAGTTCCTAGCTCATACCTTGCGGCCACTACTGGCTACTTGATGGTCAGCAAAAAGGTTCTTGTTTCGCCTACTAAGTTCAATATGGTTCGTGTTCTTACCGAACAACGCGGTATTGATGGTGCCGTTGCAGAAGGCCGTCGTTACTACGATGCCTTCATCCCTACTAACAAGGGTGTTGCAATCCGCCTCCACAAGACCTCGTAGAAAAGGATTTTCAGATGGAAAACAAACTACCTAAAGGCATCTCACAAGAAGTTTCGGACAAGTTCAACAAGCCTGGCCTCTACCGCCATCCAGAAACTGGTGCAGAAATCTCTACCTACCCAGGTAAAAGGGCTGTGGCCCAGGCCGACGCTTACGTACGACTTGGGTTCAAACGTGTCGGTGATGGATACACTTTGGCCGAGATCAAAGAACGTGCTGACGCACAGCTTGCTAAGCAAAAGGCCGAAGACGCTCCTGCATTAACAGCTACCGAAGCAAAGCAGCAAGTGTCTGAGAGTGAAGTTGTTGCCGAGCTCAAGAGGCAGTTGAAACTTGAGCGCACTGCACGTACCCGCGCCGAAAACAAGAACGCTAAGGGCGCTGAACCTGACGAAGCAAAGCCTACGGAAGAAGAAAACAACAAAGAGGGTGAAGCGCCTGCTGAACCTGTTAACGAGAAAGAAGACAAATAATGGCTAACCCAGCAAACACAACCGCTTACATCGGTAACGACGGCAAACTGTGGGTGGATGTAACAGAGGCTAAGACCCTTGCCGCCGCCGACAGCGGTTATGTGCAGAACGCAATCGCTGCTGTAACGTTTACCGGCCCAGCAGCCGCAACTACAGGGTTTTTTGACATCCGCAACGGTGGCGCTGCTATCAGCGCTAATGGCCCAGACGGAGCCCGTGATGACGGTATGGCGATCGCATTTGATCCAGCCAGCGCTGACACCGTAATCGGTCTTAACGTTGCAGACGGCACAACCGCAGATGGTAAGAAGCTGACTAACACCGCTGCTACGGCGCGGATTGGCGACAGACTCAAGGTCATGTATACCGCCAACGCTAACGGCCCGGTTGTTGTCGAGACATCAGGCATCTGGGCTCGGGAAGCCTAGGTAAAACACATTGGGCGGCCAAGCCCACATATAGCGTAGTTGAAATACACCAGAACGCTACGGGAAGGCCGCCCACCAAGCACATTAACAATCTATACCCCTTATTCGCGGCCAAGTTTAGTTTAGAGGAGTCTAGTCATGAACATAATCAAAACATCTGTGAACCCAGAGAAGTTTGATCGATATTACTTCCCGGTTAACGTTAATCAAGTCGAAGACCTTTTAGGTAAAACGTTAACCCAGCTCGAAGTAATGAACCTACGCAACGAGAAAGCTACTAAGGACGTGTTCCGCCAGCTCATATGGAGTTGGTACAACAACGTACAAGAGAACAGTCTCACCTCCTACCAACAGTGCATTGCTCCAATCTTCGATTTCTCAGACCATGGCGAAGTTTTGGAGAAGGGCCCGCAAACAAACCGTTGGGAGAGAATCTGCCCCAACCGCTGTGACGGCAATACTGACTGCTCAGAATGCCCTCCACGCGGTGAGGACAAGAACATCATTCTAGATAAAGACGAACAGCAGGTTGCAACACTAGAAGATATGCAACCTAGCAACAATAAGTAATTAACCGCTTGGCCGCGGTTACAGGGGTATAGAAACATGGCCTAGTTCACGGAGACGACCAATTCCTTCGTGGGTTAGTCCAAGTAAAGGATAATCATGAGCAGCTACACACGCGGCGAAATAGAAGAAATTGCCGCCGGCATCTACTCTCCAGAAGTTAAGACGACAACCTTTGACGGTACTGGTAACAACGGTAAGGTTTCTACTGCCGCAGCCCTTACTACCGCCCTTACTGGTACGAACAACGACATTGTTTACACAGCTGATACAGCCGGACTTGCTGGTAACAACATTACTATTGAATATAGCTCCACAAACCTACAGCCAGGCCAGTCCGCAGCCGTAGCGCACACCAGTGGTACTGCTATAGTAGTAGATTTAAAGACGAGTGCAGGGGTTAAGGCCACAGCAACCCTTACTTCATCGGGTGTTTTCCAAAACACTGAAACGGTAACCATCGGCACGACTGTTTATACATTTGTTACGGCCCTTTCCACTGGCCCGACTGTGGCTTACGAAGTACTCATTGGTGCTTCTGCCGCCGCTTCACTGGACAACCTTAAATCTGCTGTAAACGCAACTGCCGGAGTCGGTACGACTTACTCGACCGGTACGGCAATCCACCCAACGGTAACAGCTACAACAAACGCAGACACAACACAGGTTTTTGAAGCTAAAACACTCGGTACTGCTGGTAACTTAATCGCAACAACCGAAACCGCAGCTAATAACGCCTTCGGGGGTCTTACAATGGCTGGTGGTGAGGATGTTAACCAAGTTTTGTCTACTGGTGATGAAGTGAAGACGGCCATCGAAGCCGACACTGCCACAGCTGCCCTAGTGAATGTGGCTGACGCTGGAGCCAACGATGGTTCTGGTGTAGTCACTACAATGGCTGCAACCAGTCTTACAGGTGGTTCAGACGGGACAGTAACGCTCTTTACTGCCGAAGACGACGGGCTTGTAGCAATCCTAGGTGATTGTACGGTTGACCTCACAGGCGCAACCGCTACGTTAGAAGTCGGTGTCACAGGTAACACAGCCGTCTTAATCCCGCAGACTACAGCAACCACATTAGACGTTAATGAACGCATCGACCGAAGCGGTGTACTCGCCACTACTGTAGCCCCGAATGTCACGCCGTTCTTCCCAGTACGTGCGGGTGATGTTATCAAGCTCACCGTGGGTACGGCGACCATTACCGCCGGTACGGTAGACTGGCAGCTGTTCTACAAGGGGTTTGACAACGTATCTGGTGGAACGGGGTCGAGCGCGGGTCAGGTTCAGGGCACAGCAGCGGACAATGCAGCAGCTGTGGGCAATCCAATAAAGGTTGGTGGGCGATACGAATCCGGAACCGACACTTATGCTGACGGTGACATCGGTGACCTTCACATCGACGCGAATGGCAACTTGAAGGTTATTAACGCTGGACTCCAGGCGGGTGAAGACCTAGCGAATGACGTCCAGAAGGTAGAGCAACGTTTCTCATATTTGCGCTTTACTGGCGATGGCGCGGTTAAGTCGGGCGCCGGCTTCTTACACAACCTTACCTTCTCGGCTACAGGCTCCGTCACGTCCGGTGTTGTAACCGTGTATGACAACACTGCCGAGAGCGGTACCGTAATTTGGAGCGGTGTAATACAGACCGGGATTAACCCATTCACGATCACCTTAGATGCACAATTTACGACCGGTTGCTACGTTGGCTACGACGGCACAATCGCAAACGTGGCAGTAACAGCCAGCTACAGGTAGGCCGTCATGCCACGTACCATCGCGGGCTCCCGCCGCCTAATACGCAACTTCAATAGCGCGCTTACGTTCACCGCAGGCGCCACATTTGGTCAGATCACGACCAACTCGACTCTCAATACTCTTGGGAACGGGACGAACTTTTGGCTGTACGTCGAGTTTAGGGCGCGTCGTAATACTACTGGGGCCAACTTCCGTATTGTTGGCAAGAATGACTCTGGAGTTGCGAAGTACCCTTTCGCTGTGAGGATTTTAGGCACCGGCCTACTGGAAACGATCATGTACAACGGGAGTGGTGGCGCTGCCCGCCTCTCTAATAATCGTGTCGATGACGGCAACTGGCATCGTCACTTGGCTCTGTTCACGCAGACGTCGAGCACAATGACGACCTATCTCGATGGTGTTGTCAACGGTAGCGTCTCAGGCAACAATTCTATACTTGGCACAGATCAGTCAAACACTGGCGACATCTTTATCGGCCGACGCAACGGTGAGTCGCCATTAATGCCGGGGTCAGTACAGACGCTTGCCATTGGCCAGGGCTCGCCTAGCGCAGCGGAGATTGCAAACCTGAACTTCAACGGCGTTATGCCTCCAACAAGCACAATCCTGGTGAACATCAGGCACGATAACGGCAGTGGGAACACGGCCACCGATTTAAGTGGCGATGGTAACAACGCGGCCCTCACCAGCCCTGTGTGGACGACAGATTCATTCGGTAAATCTCGGACTCTGCGGCCATGACGCGAAAGCTAGTCGATTACACTTCCAACTACTTCAGCTCGCCGGCGCTAGCCACTCTCAAGGCTGCCGTCGCTAACATTGGTAGCGTACCTATGTGGGTACCGATCATAGGATCATCCACCACCGAAGGCGGCAACGCACTTACGCGCGAAAAGCGGTACCTATCCCGATTGGAGAAGGAATATCAGCTACGCTTCGCGCCAAACGGCCGCGGTGGGATTTGGGTTAGAGCCTCAGATTGGGGTACCACAGGCACGACAAGCATTGTTAGCAAGGGGCTAGGCAATCGGTCTCGGTCGCTCGCGCAGGACGCCACCACTAGTTTCACCTATGGCCCGGCCAGTGGGTACACGATCAGTTTTGCCGAGGGGAACAACGCTCAACCGTTCACCGTCCAGATTGACGCTCTTACCCCGGTCACCGTCACGCCGGCAACCTCTGGTGCCACACGGTATACAGGCAAAGTCTACGTCGACGCGTTGACCCGTGCCCGTCACACGATCAAGATCACCGCCGACAACCCTTGCATCATCAACGGTGCTTACATCCACGACGGGGACGCCACTGCCGGGATCCACTTCATTAACGGCGGATTGGGCGGCACCTTTGCTAATAGTTTTACCGATGCCAGCATCTACGAGCAAATCGGAGCGTTTCAAGCACCGATGGTTGGCATAATGATCGGTTCAAACGACTACAACGCAGACGTAGTGCCAGCGACTTATAAGAGCAACGTGGCAGGCATGATTGACCTAATAGACTCTGTTACAACTGCTTCTATCGTGCTCATCCACTCATACCGTCGCTTCGATACTTCCGACCCAGCATATCCCTGGGCAGATTACGGCAGCAAGTTGGCCGAACTTGCTGCCGAGCGGTACAATGTTTTTTATCTGGATATCTCAGCCGAATATCCTGCGAACCAGGGGGTAGATAGTCTAAATCTCATTGATACAGACGGTATTCATCAGACCGACACAGGCCATGAGTACATGGAGTTGTTGCTGGCAAATGGCGTGAAATAGCTCGTGAATCTAACAGGTTGATTTACCCCGAACTAATTAAGGTGGTATAATAAGGGCAACTTGGGGTTGGTGTAAGTTGTGTTTTGGCTTACAACTTACTTGATCTCACAACAAACGTACAGGATGACCTAAAAGACACGTCTTTTTCTGCAACCCGAATTAGGCGGTATCTTAATCATGGCCAGAGTATGGTCTTCAATACGCACGACTTTAAGTTTTGCGAGAAGTCCGTTTCGGGCACCCTAACTGTGGGTGAGTTCACCTACGAACAGCAAGATGACCACCAAGCTACAATAGGCGGGGTATTAATTGACCCAGACAATGGCAACCAGTTTGTACTAGACGAAGATAGTTACGTACCTCATAGAGACTTCTTTGACGCCAACCCAGACCCTTCTACTTATGACAATGGTATGCCTTCCCAGTGGACTGAGTTTGGCGACCAACTTTATTTCAACCGACCCGCAGATAAGCTCTACGTTTTCAAACAACATTACTTTAGAAACCCTACAATACTCAGCGCAGATACAGACGTCCCAGATGTACCGGAGACTTTCAGAGAGCTCTTAGAACTTTGGGCAGACTACAGAGGCGAGAAGTATCGTGGCAACCACGATATAGCTGCAACATATAAACAAGAGTTTGAAGACGAACTCGAAAATATGGCGATCAAGTACTCGCCGGTTACGGGTATGGGGCCAACAATCGCCCGGCAAACCCGAAAGAGGGCATAATGCGCCGGTCACGAGTCAGACAATCTGTGCCGGTTCCGCAGATTTCAACCCAGAAGGCACAAACTAAAGACTTTGCTTTTAAAAAAGGTTTGTTCACCAACGTCTCCAACGACGATATGCAACCAGAATATTGGCGTTACATTACCGACGCCCGCGAGATTTCAATAGGCAAGTGGGAAACACGCAAAGGAAATGATTTCTTCAGTGTTCCCATTGGTGAGGCGGTAAACGTACAACAAAACTCCACAGCGGGGGCTGGTGACGTGGTGTTCAGTACCACTAAATATGCCGCTATGAAGCTCACGGCGGCCTCTACGGGGTGTTTGAGCGCAATTGAGGTGAACATCAAGAACGACGCAGACGCTACGGGCACAGTTGTCGTGGCGCTTTATTCTGATGTCACCAACGCGCCCGGTACAGAGATTGCAAGGGCTACTATTTCGTCTTCTTCCGTTACAAGCTCCTACCAATACCTAAAAGCTCGGTTTATCTCTTGCCCCGACATAACGAACACTACGGTTTATTGGGTGGTTGTTTTCTCCCAGTCTGGTACTGGTGAGTATAAAATAAGCACCACCACCAACACGACGGCGGCTGCTACGTCACTCAACTCAGGTTTGAGCTGGACAACTCAGTCCTACAGTCTGAACGTTAAACTGTCTACAGCCACTGCCGGAGGTGTTAAGGGTAACATTCGTGTAAAACGCCCCAATGGAACGTTTTACACCTTTTTTGCACATGGCTCTAATCTCTATTCTGTAAACGAAGCCACCGGGGCGACTACAAGTGTTGATAGTGGGCTGAATGTCTCCGCTACGTACTGTCGGTTCGCATTTGTAAACGATATTCTCTACTACGTCACTGGATTACAGAAACCCCGTAAGTACGACTTCACCTCCTCGAGCGAGGTAGTAGGGGCACCGGAGATTGCGTCTAGCGTAATCGAGCATAAGGGTATTCTCTTTTATCTCTCTGCGCTCGACCCAACAAAGATGTACTACTCGAACTTTGCTGCCTACGATACCTTCACTAGTACTGACTTTATCTACGTACCCGCCCCTAAAACTGGCGACCCTGCTGTGGCTTTTGCGAAGCTGAACGGTAACTTATACATTGGCACGCGGAACAATAAGTACATTTTGTACGGTAGTGAAAACGCCACCTTCAGGTTGGATGAGGCTCCTGGGCAAAAGGGTACATTCACCCAAGAATCAT
>Ga0134127_10000451_pt1 | contig 38929 bp, 58 predicted proteins | sample KB31753_FD_96459 | JGI IMG/M metagenome (GOLD analysis project Ga0134127, IMG submission 96459) | Terrestrial soil microbial communities with excess Nitrogen fertilizer from Kellogg Biological Station, Michigan, USA - KB3-175-3 | ecosystem: Environmental > Terrestrial > Soil > Unclassified ...
AATGCGATCGATGTATTCGTTTGTTTCTTTGCTCACGATTATTCCTTCATCTCTTGCTCGGTAACTTGGCTCATCAAACCAGGGAAAAAAGAAGAAACGCATTTGCATGGGTGATAATGATGCTCCAGATTGGGACAAATCTTCGCTACTTTTGGCAAAGTCGTAGAAATATCCCTCTCGCCCTTCGGCAGTCGATTCAATAGCGATAATCTGATCTGCGCTAACGGTGTTAAGAGATCCCGTAACGATTTCTTTTGCCACATCAGGCGATTTAGCACAGATTTTACCAAATTCCGAGACCAGTAGTCTTTGGTATGTTCCAGATCTGAAGCCCGTAGATACTCGATAACTTGATCCATTTTCGAACGCAAGCTCTCCGCTTCGGTCATTAGTTGCTGAATTAAATGTTCTTGTCCATTTTGGCATTCTGTCATATGCGTATTTAACCTTTTTTTTGAATATATCTTCAGCATCTTCTTTTCTATGGGCAATAATACCCGCATTGGTATTTGGATGCCAAAAACAATCGTCTAAGAAATTAATTGAGAAATAAGTAGTAACGCCCAATTGCCTAGCCTTGAGAACAAGCATTTGATGCCATTCTTTCTCATGAAGTTGTATTTGTGCCCAATTGAGATTGAAAAGGATTTCATTACCGGACTTGTCTGTAATGTAATAGAAATGTGTTAGACGATAAAGCTTGCTGTCAAGTTGTTCCTGCGTTGGTATGTAGTCATTAGGCATTATTTACTTGTGCATTTTCTTTAATGTTTCAGCCAAAACCGCTCTTTTTCGCGTGGTAGGATTCTTGCTATGCTCAGCCTTTTTAAGCTTGCTTTCTGGAATCTTCTTGCCTTCAGGAACGCCTAAAGACTTATGCAATGCGCCTTTATGCTTTATAGCACCTTGTATCCATTTTTCTTTAGCCATAATTAATCCTTACTTTTTGCTATGAAATGTATGTAAATATCTCCGCATTTTAACTTGCCATATTCATCATGTAAAACTTGGGCATTTTCATAATATTGGTATCTTGGAGTCCAGCCAATCAACGAAGTCAATTCGAAAACTTTATCCTGATCTTCTATATTATATTCTACAAACAAATCTTCAGAGTGTGTAAGCTTCTTGCAATGTTGGCATCTCGTCACTATGAAACCTCGTCCAAATTTATTTCACAATTAATCATGTCCCGAATATATTCTGCAAGTTTTATACGCTCATCATGAGGATTAGACTCATGTTTAACAATCTCACGGCAATAATCATCAATATCACACAATAGCCGATACATTTTAGAGGCATTTACATGCAAAAAAAATTCGTCTTTATGTTCTGGAAGGTAAAATTTGAATGTTACTTCAAATGATTTGCTTTCATCCATCAGCTAGGAAACTTCCTGTTTCTATTGATGCTTTCAAGCACTTTTTGCTTTTCTTCTTCAACGGCTTTTGTTTCGCTCTTTAATGCCAATGCTCTTCTAGCTGCTTCAGCATCCATGTCAGCATCTTCGCTTTCTTTAAGATCGCCAAAGTAAACTCTTTGCCATCTTTGAGATATTCCATCGCGTACATTTGAGTTCTTATCAACGTATTTCATACCTACAATTTTAAGCGCTTGTTCATAATAGGGAACGAACTCTGCCTTTTGAATGAACGTTTTCCACTCATTGTAAGTAAAGCCTTTTTCAATCGTATACCATTCAGAAAGATGTAAAATATCTTTTTTATTCTTAGTTACATAAGAAACCATTTCTTTACCCAATTCAATCATTTCATCAGGTGAAAAAGAAATTGTCCTTGGTGCTCCCACTGCCATATTATTACCTCTATTATTATTTTCAATTTATGAATAGCAATAAATTTGCACAAGAATAAATTTAATGAATCTTTCACTTGCATTAAATCAGCTATCTTGTTATATTTACATCATCAAAGCTAATAAGTCTCGCTGGTGACCGTCCAACAAAACGGCAGTTTGTAGCAGTTAGCCTAGATAAAAACACAAACAAAAAAAGGAGTTAATCATGAAAACAAGAGAATCAACAATAACGCGGCCAAGAATTTATGTAGCTTGTTTATCAGCCTACAATAACGGATATTTACATGGCACATGGATCGACATAGAAGACTTTGAACAAGTAGAAGAAGAAATAGCTAAAATGCTTACTGAATCGCCCATGCGGAAAGAGGAATTATGCGAAGAGTGGGCAATACATGACTTTGAAGGCTTTGGCTCTTATAAAATAAGTGAATCACATGATTTAGATGAATTATGCGCCGTTGCCGAGTTTATTCAAGAAGCCGAAGATAAATTTCCTTCCGATGTCATTTCATTTCTTATTGATGATTTTGGCATTGAAGGGGCAAAAGAACGCATAGAAAACGAATACATTGGCGAATTCGATTCCGATACCGATTTTGCCTATCATTATGTTGAAGAATTAGGCCTTTTAGATGGCGTGTCAAAACAAATAGCCATGTATTTTGATTATGAATTATTCGGCCGTGATTTAGATTTAAACGGCGATATTATGAGTTTTAGTGGCCATTATTTTTGGAATAGATAGGAGGAAAAGTGAAAGAAGAAAAGAAATTCTTTGCAATGCGGATTGATGCCGCGTTGCACTACAAAATAAAAACACAAGCTTTAAAGGAGAAAATCTCTATGCAAAAATTGATTGAGAAATGTTTAACAGACAAAATGGCCGAAATAAATGGCCGCGATCTTATTGAATCTCTAAATGGATTTTAATAGTTATCGATTCTGGATTGCCTTCAAAATTCTTTTTCGCCTCTTGAATACAATTCAAAACAATTGGATCATCTTCATTAGGCGAATAAGTTTCATAAATCAAAAACTTTTGCCGGTATGTCCTATCGGCATCTTTTAAAATCACTGTTAATTCTGTCATGATGCCACCACCTTTGCTAAAATTGTCCCTTCTTCAATAACGATAAATTTTTCTTTCTCATGCTCTATTTCTGCCCCGGAATATTTGTCTAAATAGATAATATCCCCGGCCTTAACTTTCGTCACTTCCTCACCAATGGCAATAATATGAAATTGCGTTGGCTTCAAGCCGCTAACCAACAAAGTACCATGTTTAATTTCAACTGGCTTAACAATTATCTTTTTCCCCAATGGTTGCAACATATTTATCCCCTGGCTTGCATCGTTTTATCGGAAATTTAACTTACCTTTGCAAATAAAATCCACAATATGTACCATATACAATATGTAAAATTAACACAAGGAACATATGAGTTATTTTTTGATATATCGTTTGGAACGCGGCATAAAGATACAAAATTTCAATGAAGAAGGATTAATACAGCATCTTGAGCAATATTTTTCCGATCATGAAGTTGAATTCTTGCTTAATATTCCTAAGGACATTCAAGAAATAAGATTCAATCAGGCAATTGTCATTTGTGGCGAGATTACAAAGCCAAAACCAATAACATTAGTAAAAACATATTCACTAAATTGAGTAAAGACATGAGACAGCTAGATTTTTTTTTAGGCGAGAAATCGGAATTAGAATATCTTAAAGACGATTTCAAAGAAGTTAGACAATCCAATGATAAAGTACGCAAAAGCCTTTTTGCACGCCATGCGGAATTGGCTCGCATGTACCTAGATCTTGTTCAACGCATGGAAATAATAGAAAGAAACATCTGCAAAGAAAAGCGATGAAAACAAACTTATTTTCTATATCATTTTTCATTCTTGGATATTTGATCGGCTATGTTCGCGGTTGGACTGCTGGCTTTGACAAATGCTCAAAAGATACTCAGGAAATTCTGGATGAATATATAGAAAAATATAGAAAATAATATATGAATGCGTGGTGAGGATCAGGCCCGTGATTTTAAGTTAACTCCTTTTTTTTCATGGGCAAGCCGGTTCGAGGCCGGCCGCATTCAAACACTAACCAAAAGGCATTTGTATGGAAAAAGATAGATTTGAACATTTACTTGAAAACTTACAAGCTTTGATTGAGATAGGAAAAAACATTAAAGAAGATCTTGATGAAGAGAAAGAAGAGGATGAATTCTTAAAATCTTTGCATGATGACTATAACGATTTTTTTACTTGGGCTTTTGGCTTATCACCAAACGAAAGCGATAATAAAAAAAAATATCTCAAAGCTAATTTAAAAATGCGATGGGAAAAATTACACCCCGAACATATATTACCACGGGTTTTGCAATCAGAATACGTTTTAAATCCAGCTTTAAATACAGTTTGCCTTTTCATGGACGCATACCCGATCTTCTTGGAAGAAAGAGAAACTTAAAAAGTAAATTCTATCTTCACGCCATATTGTGAAGACTTTTCTTGCCCATAGGTAAAGCTGAACCTGTCATCGGCATCGGCTTTACCTGGCCTAAAATCCCCCGACAAAATAGCGCAGCACGCATCAACGATATATTTCAAAGATCCCGGCAAATTGTCGTGCTTATCCAGCGTGCCGGGCGCATATCGCGTCAAATGCATATGGCACGGCAGCGGAATTTTCCCCCGAATCGGTTTCAGCACCAGAGAAACAGCGTCCTTTTGCATTTGATGCCTATCGGCCTTCTTTCTCCAGTGCTGACTGCAATTCAATTCGCTAACGGTCTTGATTGGAAGTGTTACTATGGCTTTTCTCTCTAAAACCTCAGAATTTAGCGTTATTTTGGCTTTTAAGCTCTTTTTTACCTTGGGAGCTGTGTTGATATTACCCAAACTATTTTGCTCGCTTTTTGGCTCCTTAACGTTTGAAATTTGGGTATTCTGATTTTGGGATCCAAACTCAAAATGGCAATTGATCGCAACTTTTCGCAACCCCCGCGCTTTTTTCCCAGCCGCGATTTTCCAGGAAGTGGTGAATATCATCCCGGAGGAAGTTCGAATCCGGGGCATACGCCTTGAGGTATTTCTTCTCGCCTCTGTGTGTCACGGCCGCTGACATGACATCCCAGAACATGCTGCCATTCTTCATTTTCTTGCGCAAATACGTCACTCTATGCTTGCCCTCTAGGCATAGTGTACACGACTCCGCAATGTACTGGTCTTCCGGGTAGCTATCATGGCAAACAAAATCAAATGCACTCATGTTTTTCTCCTTGTTACTTGATTATAAATCATTTAAATACATTTTTAAACTAAAATGTAATAAATCGCCTGTCGGGTCCATCATACCTCAAAACAATACCTGAAGCAACCCTACTAACAAATGCATCTCCAAACATCTCTCTCATTGATTTTGAATTTAAATTTGTTGTAATTATTGTCCCACGATTATGTTTAAGAGTATATCTTTTATCCGCCAATACATAAAGAAAGTCCATAAAAGATTCGGTTGGTTTTCGCGTTCCAATATCATCCAATACTAACAAAGGTGCTTCTACAATATCATCAAGAAGATGTTTTGTAGTTTTATATTCAGCCCAGACCTCTTGGTGTTTAAAGTTTAAATCTGCTTGATTCCACCATTTGTTATCTCCATGTGGATGCCAAAAATGTTCAAAAATAGCTCTTGAAGCAAATGATTTACCATTTCCATTAGATCCAGAAATTAATAAAAAACCTTTAGGGTTATTTACAAAGTCATTTATTGCTTTCATAAATTCTGGTGGCTTATCGTTTATTTCATTAAGTTTAGGCATTAAAACCTCCCATCATGTGGGCTAGAAACGGGAACTCCGTTAATATCTCTTGTTCTCCTGTCCGGAGGTATGTTGTAAATTGTTTTTGTTATCTTCTGCAAATCATCTTTCACTCGTTGAATGACCCATCCCCCTTCCTTCAAGACGTGAAAATCAGAGATGTACTTCTTTCCGGTACTTCCTTTATACGAATCAAGTGCGTCGAGCATTCGATCGAGAAAGTCCTGGCCGTGCTTGTTGAGTAGAGAATCAAAATCGCTTTGAGTCAATTGGACGTTTTCCCGAAATTGAATTTTGACTTTTTGAAAAGAAGGGGTTTGGGGTTGTTCTTCTTTTTCTTTCTTTTTCTTTCTTATTCTTTCTTGTTCGTGGTTAGGCAGTGGTTGGTCAGTGGTTAGGCAGTGGTTGGATCGGTGGTTATCATGTTGTGGATTTATATCCCAAATCATTGAATTTAAGAGAATTACCTTAGTTCCTTCGGTGGTTAATCCAGTGGTTGATTTTTTGCGAGTTCTGTTAGTTTCGAGAATTCGTAAAATTTTGTTTTGACAAAGGACCTTTAAAGAAGTGCGATAATTTTGGCGAGAAAGTCCCATAGATTTCCAATCGCCAATATGACATTCTCCGATATTTAAACCATCTGGATGGCCGGCAATTCTACGGGCTCGTTTAGCTATGAAATATAAAAGGATAAATGCATTAGGGTGGTTAATAGCAAGAAAGTCGGCTTGGCCGTTATCTAAATTTAGTTTCAGGAATCTTTCAGACATGACACCCCACAAATATATTGCGTTTTATTATGTGGAGTGATATAAAGAAAGGTATTCTAGGCCTCTTCTTTAGATCATACCACGATCTACTAAAAATACCCAGACCGCAAATCTGGGTATTTTCATTTAATAAGCTATCATAAACTGCGTATCTAATACAATTGTTATTCATTCAAATCTGTCCCTGCGATGTCTATCTGGAAATTATCATCAACTTCAATAAAGGTTATGAGGTTGAGAAACATCAGCGGGGCTAACAGATTCCTAAACATGGTAGGGGACATGAGATAGTCTCTTCGAACATCTCTTTTTGCTTGAATAACGCGACTGTATTTATCTTTCTTTTTCCAAATCTGTATATATATGAATGCACATCTTGGACAATTTTTAAGAACACGTGTAAAATACTTCTGGGGCGGGTAATCATTATAGTCTTTCATAGTCCTCGCTAAAATGGTTGTTTATTTAACGGGGAAAAGATACAATAATCCGCAAGAATGTTGGCTTTCCCCGATATTTACTGGTGAGCTAGATAATCCGGTAAACCTCCCGGTTTGTTGGCGTTTTTGATAGTAGTGTTCTATTCTCAGGAGCATCTAATTGGCGTTAGGTGCTCCAATTTCATAATATTTATCAAATTTTAATTGCAACAAGATTTCTTTTTCTATACCTTCCCTTTGGGGTTAAAATAAAAGGAGGGTATATGAAAGAACTTTGGAAAGAACTTAAGAGCGGCTTTACAGAATGTCCTGAATTCCGCTACTTTATTGCCTTGTTCATTTTGGTTTTGCTTTTCGTCTTTGGATCTATAATCTCTGTATCATCCAAGTGATCCATCCAGTCATAGACCGTTACAGCTCCACGCGTGTAGCGTTCTATTTGATAAGCAACTTTTAGACTAGGAATTAAACCTTTTCTTAAGATTTCATGAAGCGTGGAAGTGCTGACACCTATTTTATCAGCAACTCCACGCTGTTTTTTATCATTGTTTTTAATCCATTCGGCGAACTTATTCATGGAGAATCTCTATCTTTTTTATGTTTATGTTGACGAAAAATGCGTAAATGCGATACAGTGAAAAGCATACCAAGTAAACGGGTATTTAATCAACAGGAGAATAAACACTATGCAAGACAAAACAATAAACGAGGCAATCGCCAATATTTCCTCGACATCAGCGGCCTTAGAGAAATTCTGCAACGATCCAAAGAACTACAATTCCATTGGTTCGCAATTGCTGGAACAAATGAGTTACGAGCTTCACAGACAAGCTCAAGACTTAAAAGAACTACAATATATGTATGGGGTATAACATGAATACAGCATATCTATATTTAGAAGAACAAATAGAAGAAGATTTCGACGCTGTTTTGCGTCACGATGAATATGACATGTATTTGCATCAGCAGGAGTGCTCCTGTATGCGATGCATGAATTGCTTGGGATTATCCTGGCGCGATTTCATGTAATAAGAAAACTAGGGGAGTAGGAATGCTCCCCTAGAAACTAAAACCAATAACCAAAAACACACAACGCCATACTATCAAAAACAAACTTTAAAGGAATATAATTCTATGTCACAGTCAGAAATCATTAATGAGCTTGCCGCAGCTTTATCAAAAGCACAAGGCGAAATGCAAGCAGCCATCAAAGATAAAGTTAATCCATTCTTCAAAAGCTCTTATGCCGATTTGGGTAGCGTCTGGGATGCAGCCCGGCCCGTGCTAAGCAAATATGGCCTTTGCATCATGCAGACAACGGAAATGACGGCCGATGGAAGCAAAATTGTCATGGTAACGACATTAGCGCACACATCGGGGCAATGGATGAAGTCGTATCTTCCCTTGAATCCTTCAAAGAATGACAGCCAGGGCGTTGGAGCTGCCTTGACATATCTAAGAAGATATTCACTTTCCGCTATTGTAGGCGTTGTTTGCGATGAAGACGACGACGGAGAAACAGCCGTTGGACGTGGAAGGCAAAGTCAAAACAGTAATCAACAGCAAGCGACACAAGAAAAGCCTCTTGAGCGCATAGGAAAAGCCGAGGTCGTAGCCTTGTCAACACTCATAAGCAATTTAGATGAGGATAGCAACAAATCCTTTCGGGCCTGGATCAAGAAGACATTCAACGCCGAGTCTATACAGGATATTCCTAAAGCGTGCTTCGAGAATTGCATGGTTAATCTCAATGCTAAAATTAAGTTTCTAAAAGACCAAGACGCGAGGGCCATAGCATAATGAAGATATTTGAAATTGATGTAGCAACAAGAGTGTTTAATCTTTCCTTAGAGATAAAATATCTCGTACAAACATATGACTTGAGCAAGAGAGTTATCATAGAAGATTTTACAGACTTAATCATGGCTGATTTCGAGGAGAAAGAAGATGAAGATAGTTAATTTAGAACAAGGATCAAAAGAATGGCTGTCTTGGAGAAAGACAGTCATTACAGCAACTGACTGCTCTTGCATCATGGGCAATAATCCATGGACGACAGCTTACCAATGCTGGCAAAGAAAGCTTGGATTAATCGAGGAATTGAAGTCGAATGAAGCCATGGAGCGCGGTAAGCGCCTTGAGCCAATAGCAAGAGAAAGATTCATTGAAAGAAATGGTATTCCTATGAATCCTGTTGTTGTTGAAAGCTCTGAGTTTGATTTCCTGGGCGCTTCCTTGGATGGAATTTCGTTTTTAGGTAATCACATATTAGAGATAAAGTGCGGAGGATCAAAACTTCATGCCATGGCCGAAAGTGGCCAAATACCTCAATACTACATAGATCAGATACAACACCAATTACTAGTCACGAGAGCGGAGAAATGCTTTTATTACAGCTATAATGGTAATGATGGCATATGCATTGAAGTTTTACCCGATCCAACATTTGAAAATAGATTCTTACCTAAAGCCAGGGAATTCTTACGCTGCGTAGCCTTTAATGAGCCGCCACCATTACAAGACTCAGACTACAAGAATATGTCACTTGATCCATTGTGGCACTCAAATTCAAAGGAATATCAGAAGATATGCCGAGAGATTAAATTCCTGGAAGAAGCCAAGGAAATCTATAGGAAAGAACTTATAAAGCTAAGTGGAGACCAAAACTGTCAAGGTGATGGCATTAAGGTGATAAAATCTGTCATGAAGGGTCGCGTTGCCTATGATGAGATACCAGAGATAAAAGACCTTGATCTTGAGAAATACAGGAAACCTAGTTCGACATCATGGAAAATCTTAGTAGCAGATGCAAAATGAAAAAAATCCGATAGATTTTTTAAGTCTATCGGATAACTAGGTCCATGAAAAAATTAACTTCTTACATATCAAAAACAGGATGTTTTCTGATAGCCACATCATATTTTGATCGGCGTTTTCATGTCAAACATTATTTTATGGTAGAGATTTCAGGCATTCAACGTTAATGCTAGCAATCGTAATTGGAAATACTGATCCGGTAACGGATGGATTCAAGTTTACCGAGCTAACAGAAGCGTTTCTCAATCGAATCATATCTCCAGCTTTCACTTCTATGATAACGTCTCCGGTGCTATGACAAGCGTCATCACCAGGAGCTTGTGTAAAACCGGAATAAATCGATCCAGGAACCAAGACACCATTGAGCCAAAACCCAAATGACCAAGAGGGTACAGGGTTAGGAACTGGAGGTGTAATACGTGCTTGTAGTTGCCAAGCTATATGATAAACCCCATGCTTAAGGAATTTGATATCTCCGCTAACATTGGCCATAGTCAGGTCAAAATCACCAGCTGAAACTGAATTGATGGCATCAAATTTTACTGTATCAGTCCCGGATAAATAAGCACCGATTACCTGCGCGACTGTAGCATAGGTATTAAGATAACGCTCGCAACCGCAAGATTCGCAATCTTTACCATTTGGCCCTTGAATCCCGGGAACACCCTGTGGCCCCATTGGACCAATCGCACCAGCAGGCCCTTGTGGTCCTTGTGCGCCATTTTGTCCGATTTGTCCTTGTGGCCCCATTGGACCGGGAGGACCATCATTACCTTGTGGGCCTTGTGGTCCGGCAGCACCATTTTGACCAGATGGACCTTGTGGACCCATGCCGCCAGGAACACCTTGAAGACCTTGAGCACCTTGAGCACCAGTTTGACCGGCTGGACCTTGTGGACCAACTAGACCAGGTTTTCCATCCATGCCAGCCGGACCTTGTGGACCTTGTGGACCTTGAAGTCCTGGAACACCCTGTGGACCTTGAGGGCCAAAGCAACCGCAGCAATTTTTATCTCCATTACACATAGTTTACCTCATAATTAAACATAAAGACACCAGACAACCCATCTATTTAGATTTACGTCCGTGCTTCAATGCCCAAAAGTTGGCATTTGTAATGGACGCGCAATATATTATTTTTTCTTCTTCTTATGATGCATTTCCATTTTCTTGTCAACTTTCTTATCGTTAGCAATAACCTTCGACATAGTCTTGTCAATGGCTTTTTTCTCTTTCTTTAATTCCTTGTCCATACTTACTTTTTTCCTTTCTTTGCAGGGATACTAGCCCCAGATTTTCTCGCCACATTCAGCGCAATAGCGACAGCTTGCTTCTTAGGCTTTCCCGCGGCTTCTTCTGTTTTTATATTCTCACCAATGGCTTTTTTGGAAGCACTTTTTATCAAAGGCATAATAATTTCCTATCTTGGAGTTGTTAGACTGTATGTTAAATAAAACAAGTCGATTAGAGATGCTGGCAAATTAGGCAATGTATATCCTGGCTGATCTATCCATTGAACAAAAGGAGTTAGATTGATGCCAGTGGGCAAGTTCGTTCCTATTGTTGCAACCAATACGCCATTTATGAAGAATGTTGCCAATGTTCCAGCGGCATTTACTGATACACCTAGATTAACGAATCCCGTGATTGCTGGTACTGCTGTATTTACCGAAGTTACAGTTCCTAAATTGTTGCAATTGGCTACCCAATTTCCAGAATTAACGCTATCAGTGTAGGTAAAATATACGCCGCTTCCCGGTGCCCCCGTACTCACTTGATCTGTGAATCCTGAATAGAAGATATAGGGATTTGTTACATCGGAAAGCGTGACAAGTGAGATGACCCAGTTAACAGTTAAGACACCGCCGCCAATAGCAAAGCTGTTTACTGCCGTATCATTTAGGAAATATCCTGTGCCTACGCCAACAGCAACAAATCCTATTTGATTTAATCCTGGATGTGTAGCTGTGCCTACAATGTTCGTATTTAGGTTGCTGGTACTCCATCTATTGGACGTGTATACTGACGATATGAAATCATCGACTAATGAAAGCGTTGATGCTGGATTTGGTCCAGAAGAATTTACAACAGCCGTTATATTTGGAGATGAATAGCCAAAAGTTATACTTGCATCTGGAGATGTGATAGTACCGACGTTTATGTGCGTACCACCAACATTAACCGCTGTTGTTCCAATCCAAAACTGGCCATTTGTCAAAAGTCCATTTGCTAGCTGTCCCTTGTTTGAACCAGCTATACTAAAATCCCCATTATTGGCATATACTATATCGTTTGCAAAGCCAGCCATTATGCACCTATGAAGTTTGTTCGGTTTTTTTATCTGTTAATGCCTCTATCAACATGCCCCGTGTTCCGGCATGGTCAAATTGAATTAATGGATCAACCCATATGTCGACACCAGCCTCACGCGCCTTACGGCAAAATGTGTAGTCTTCGCCCCAAAACTCCCCGTTCCATATCTCTGTATTAAAAAACAGCCAGCCTTTGGCATGTTTCATTGAATCATGTTTCGGCTCGAAATAAAGTTCAGGAAACTTTGCCCGCATTTTCTCAATCGCACTCTTCTTTATGAGCATAAACCCTGAAGGGATATATTCCATTTTCAACAGATTGCCTTCTGTAACAATGGATTCATCTTCTTTTATACATGGACGGAAAGTAAAAGATTTCTCTCCTCTTGACGGATAAACTCCTGCAATAAATTCTTTATCAGCCAGTAGCATGGCAATAACACATTGCGCTGGCCAACCAAGATCGGAATCAATGCATAAAAGATGCGTCGATTCACTTTCCATGAACATTTGCAAGATTCTATTTCTTTCCGCTACTAAAAGAGAGCCTGAAGTAGTAATATTATAATTTATTTGTATGTTATTTTTATTTAATAATACTGAAGTCTCAGCCAAAGAAATAGCATAAGGGACATGCACTTGGCCGCTATATGCTGGCGTGGCTATCATTAATTTTATCATTCTATAAAGCCTTAATATATAACGATCTTAAGAAGTTTGCTGTTGATTCTACAGTAATTCCAAGCCCGGCATCATTTGGTAATTGAAATTGAGTTGCAGGATTATATGGATAGGAAACTGTTGAATTGACAATAGCCCCGTTTTGTCCTACGCCAACAAAATTCGTTCCTGCTGCAAGGGCAAAAATACTTGAAGATGTATTGCTCGTTCTACTCACCCAAGTATTTGCATCAGTTGATGTATAGATTAATCCTCCATTTCCTGCAAGAACATATGTTCCTGTGCTGTATGTCAAAGCATTAAATGTGGTAGCTGCTGTACCGACAATATTTTCAGAACTCCAGGTAGTACCATCTGTTGAAGTCAAGACATTTCCATTTGCACCAGCAGCGACATAAACTGTTCCATATGTTAAGGCCTGAAGGTTGGCAACGCTATTATTCGTTCTGACAGTCCACGTGATGGCATCGGTTGATGACCCTATCACGCCTGCTGCTCCTGCATAGACATACACAGTTCCATAAGTTAATGCAGTTATGCCGTTTCCTGTATTGCTGGTTCGTGCTGTCCAAGTCTGGCCGTCTGTACTTGTGCCAACAACACCAGCAGTGCCACCATAAACAAAAATTCCATTTCCAAATGTCATTCCCGATATTGATTGGGCTGTTAAACTCTGAGTAACAATAGACCATGTAATTGCATCTGTAGATGTTAATGCCACATTAGTACCAACTGCATGATAAAGCACTCCATCATAAGCCAAGCCAACTAAGTCTGTACTTGTTCCGCTAGTCCTAGCCACCCAAGTCGTCCCATCTGTGCTAGTTCCTATTCCTCCCGCTATTGTGGAATAGACATATAACCCGCCTCCAAATGTCATGGCCATAATATTGCTGGTAGTATTGCTTGTCCTGTTAGTCCAGGTCACTGCATCGGTACTGCTAGCTATCCTACCCCCATTAGCCCCATAGACATATACACTGCCGTATATTATCGAATCTATGGTACTTGTTGTTTGGCTCGTGCGCGCAGTCCAGGTCACTGCATCAGTACTTGTTGCCAATACGCCACCTACACCACCATATAGATACAATCCATTTCCAAATCCTAGTGAAAAAATTGATGATGTTGTTCCGCTAGTTTGTTTTATCCACGTACTTGAATCAGTCGATGTGTATATCCCGCCCCCAGGCGTTCCATATACATATTTAGTGCCATAGACAAGAGCCATGATGCTTGAAGTTGTCTGGCTATTCTTTATATTCCATGTTATAGCGTCAGTGGAGCTATAGAGTTGTCCAAAAGATGAACCGATCAAATACAAGCCATTACCAAAAGTTAATGAATTTATTTGAGTTGTCATGTTACTATTTCTTCCGGTCCATGTTATACCATCTGTACTTGTGACAACCGTTCCGGAACCGCCAACTCCTACAAATAATGAATTTGAAAAGTTTAAGAAGTTACCATTATTTGCAATACCATTTGAGATTCCTGGAGTTTTTGTACTCCAAAGAGTGCCATTTGTCGAAGTGTAAATTAGCCCTGTGGAAGCACCAGCAACAAATAAATTGTTTCCATATGCCAAAGAAAGTACTGCGGTAGCATTTGGAGAATAGGCTTTAGTCCAAGTATTTGAATCGGTTGAAGTGTATATTGTACCAGCTACTCCAGCCGCTACATATGCAGAATTTCCAAAAGCTGCCGCCGAAAAACTTGTTGTAGTATTTGCTGAACGGGCAACCCAGAATATACCTCCTCCGGCATTAATCAATCCTACACGCGCAAACAAAGTTGTATATGTCGCTTGGGAGAGAATCTGTCCATTCAATTTCAGCCAATTATCGGCAGTAACATATGCATCGCCGCCAGCATTAGCAAAGTAGGCTAATTCTCCAATTGGGGCATCCCTAATGACGGAAGTGTTCACTGTAGCTGTAATATTAGGAGACGCATAACCAAAAGTTATACTGGAATCTGGTGAAGTAATTGTTCCAACACTAATATGTGTACCACCAGCATTTGATGTGGTAGAACCGATCCACATTTGTCCATTGGTTAATAGTCCATTAGCCAGTTGCCCTTTATTTGAGCCAGCTATGCTAAAATCACCATTATTAGCGTAAACTATGTCATTTGCAAAACCTGCCATTATGTTACCTCAACATATGTTGCCACAGTGCGCCAATGGTGAGTTTTTAAAGCAATTCCTGTTGCCTGTATGATAATAGTATTACCACTTACAACTAGATTCGCATCAGCAGTATCCGCTACTTCTTCATTAACAATCTTGTCTGGAGTTCCGCATAATGTTGCCGTTGCTCCATCGGTCCTAGCGGACCCAGAGATAAAATACCCGTCTCCGTTCACATCTGTTATATTAAAGGAAGCTATTTGGATATCAAATGTAAATACTGCTGGAGTTGCACCTAGAGAAAATGATGCAATCGTCGTTGGAGTTGCATTTGTTGTTGTCACAGCTCCATGAATCCTATTCGTTAACTCGACATAAAGAAAACTGCCATTATTAGGATCTGCATCGGTTCTAATGCCATTAGCATTGTCTTGCGTTGTATCTCTGCCTAAAACACGAAGGACATTCAAAGCTGGCACAGCAGCTCCTGGACCTGCCGTAGTATTATCATGAACATCTGTCACATAGGACGTGGCGACAGCCGGGGGCACGGGACCGGAGGCTAGGTTCTTAATTATCTGACTCATAAGCCTCCTTATTCTGCTTGTGCATACGTATATGAGATGCTAAAGGTTCCAGAAGCTCCATTTCCATAGAATGTTGTACCTATGGATGGTGTGAAGTTGGCAGCTATACCATGATTGCCTCGCAGATCCAAGATTAATGCCTCGCCTGCCGGGAATGTGCGCCATAGATGTGGGGCATCTGTTCCATCGACATAGATGGCTATTGGCACAGTACCTTGATTATCAAAGATCAAATGTACTGGATTGACAGTGAAAGCTGGAGTAGTGCCAATTGGTATCGTAGAGCCTGTCATTACAGCCGTCTTTTCGACACCAAAGATACATTTTACGCTGTTATTTACATTCATAAATCCCCTTAGTTAACAATTTCCCAACCGATTATTGAAACGTCTGTTGCTGCAAGCGCTGTTGCATCTGTTGCGGACCAGGCATTAATTACGAATGATGTAGACGCTACGATAGTTCCAACACTTAACATCCCTAAAGGATTAGCTCCTGTTACTCCAACTCCTTGACGAGTCAATCGAATAATCGAAGAAGCCGTAACAGCAGTTGTAGAAATTGTTGCTGTACCACCTGTTAATGTTACTGTACCAGCAGAGTTTGCTCCAGCGGTAGTTGTGGATGCTACACTTGTATAAACATCTTTATTACCAGCAGTTCCTCTGACAATATTACCATTTGTTGCGGTGATGTTTCCTAAAGATGCTGTCAATGCTGTTCCAGCTGTAATAGATGTGGTAGCGTTTAATGCACCCGCTTGCGTGAGGGTAAGGGCATTGCTTGTGCCAAGAGTTGTACTATTAGAAATAACGAAAAGATCACTAGCGCTGTTATCCAAGCCCATTGTCATCGTAGAAGCTGCTACACCAGATATTTGAAATGATACGTACGGGTCGCCTGTGCTAGTAGAACCTCCGACAGCTAATTGCAATCCAGCATTACCAGCAGCAGCAGTATTGTCGCTGTTAGTAATTTGCATGTTTTGGTCTATACCAGCTTTTGACTGGGCGAATATAAGAGATCCGGAGCCTTTAGTTGTTAAATTTAAACTTACATTGGTATCTGATCCTGTAGCAGCAATCGTAGTTCCGTTTAATGATAGTTCTGCTGCTGCGACATTAGTATCTATTGTTGTTCCATGAATAGTTGTAGCCGTCAAAGTAGTTACAGAAGGCGTTGTAGTAAATGAAGGGTCCAATCCAGTATTTCCTACTAAAACGGTACCTGTTGCACCAACAGCTAGTTTAGTAATTGTGGTGGTACCAGCACCTACTAAGATTGCATGGTCCGTAAGTCCAGTTAATTCTACAGTAGCAGTTGATCCAGATCCGACTGTTGTAATACTTCCAACACCAGAAAGATTAATATTCCCGGCTGTTGGTGTTACTACAGTAGAATCACTCGTTGTTAAACTATCTAATACACCTGTTGATACGTCCAAAAGCTCCCAAACACCTGCTCCAGCATAAAGATAGAATGTATAACTACCCGATGTTCCTGTATAAACCAATTGACCAATTTCATAGTTAGTTTGGTTGACAGTTGGCGTACTTTGAAAATGAAGAGGAGGAGGAAGAACAGGTATAAGAGCCTGCCCGATTCCGTAGACTTGAAACATTTTAGACATGATATTTACTCCAGGTTGGTTTAAATTAAATCTTTCTGGATAAACTTCATGCAATGCAATAGAAATAATTAAAATTCATTAGGCTGTTGCATAATATCGAGCTATATGATATAGTATGGATAAATAAGCAATGGAGCTATATGAATTTCCTTACAGTCGATGAATTTGCCAAGCTAGTTAAACTGCATCCTACTACAGTTAGAAAAGCTATAAGACATGGAAAAATCTATGCTGCCAGAATTGGCATTGGCATAAAAACACGCTACCGCATACCGGAATCTGAATTAGAACGCCTTCAAATACAAAGCATGTGCAAGGAGAAAATCTAATGATGAAAAATGAATGGCTTGAAAAAGAAGAGAAATCCTTGAAAATGGAGATGAAGAAGAAAATGAAACGAGGAACATTTAAAGAAGCTTGGGGTAAATACTGGATGCAATACTTGGCTCTCGTTCTTTTTGCCATGGCATTGTTATATCGCAGCCATGCATTTGGCGAAGAAATAAACTATCCAATATCCATGTTTATGCACCCACGATATTGTATGAATGCAGAATATGACCGGTGCAAGACCTATGAAGATAAGAAGAGATTTCACAAAGAGAATGGCGACCGCTGTTTCAATGATGCAAAGAACATGTGCTGGTGGATGCCTGACATGAGTATGCGAGATAAATCCGATTATGCTTTCAGAAATATAACGATATTGGGTTGTCCAGGTGATCCCAGATCTAAATTGATAACGGCATTGCTTACTACATTGGTCCAATATGGGGCTGATTGTTATGAAGAATGGGCTAACATAAACACAAAGCTGCATTGGGCACAATATCACTATGAGATGATGGAGCTTTATCAGAAGATAATAGCCGATGGAGGAATCTAATCAATGCAAGAAGTTGATATTTTACAAAGATTAGATAAAATTGAACATCAACTTAAGTTTTTTGCCGATACTTATAAAACACTTCATAACATTTTGATTAATGGTATTCATATTAAACTAGAAAAAGAACTTTTAGAGCCCTCTTTGAGCCGTATTACAGAAAAAGTTTATGAATTTAGGCAACTCCAGACAGAGATAAGTAATCTCATAAAGAATGACAGTATTATTGGCACTTTGTCTTTTATGGGAAAACGCATCCATGAAATGGAATCATCAATAAGAGAAATGAAGGAAACTGGAATCAAGAAGAAAATACATTTAGATTTTACTCTTGATGGTTATGAGATGGTAAAGAAACAGCCATTAATCAAGGATATTATCCCTAAAGAAGAGATCACACCAGAGGATGCTCTTGTAAATTTACTAAAAACCATTACTCCAAAAGAATCTGAGATCATTTCGCATAGATATGGATTATTTGGCTTTGGAGAAAAAACATTAGCTAGAGTTGGAAAGTTATTAAATCTGTCGGCTGATAGGATAAGACAAATACAAAGCAAAGCTCTGAGAAAGATGAGACATCCAAGCAGAAGAAAGTTTGTAGAAGTTTTAACACATAAAGAATTAAGAGAAGACATCCTAGGAGTAAAAGAATAATGGACTCGTTACAAGTTTTAACACTGTTCCTTGCTAATGCAGGGCTAATTATTTGGTTTCGTGCTGAATCAAGAAGCGATTGGCGACACATGGATGCTAAGTTAGATGCATTTATGAAAGATGTTCAGGAAGAAAGAAAAGACTTTCATGGCAGGCTTTGTGCCATTGAAGAAAGGAATAAGAAATGATTATTTTGTTACAGATTTTGGGCGCTGCTCTTCTGATGCTTTGGCTTGAGAGGAATCTTCTTTGAGAAGCTCTTCTGCAAGAATCATAGCCTGTTGAGGTGAATTATTTTTAGAGGCCGTGATAATGCGCTTCATGATATTTTGCTTTTCTGGATCGGTTAGTAATGATGTGGCAACTCTTTTTGCACCTTCTAGCGTCATTATGGCTGCCAATGGTCTATAATCTCCGGTAAGCAACGATCGGACGCCTTCTAGGATCTTCAATGATTGAATGCTTTTATCTGACTTTGGTATCTGTTTAAGCAATGATTCAATAGCCTGTGAGCCTTCACTAATGGTTTTAATATTGGCAAGTTGCTCTTGACCCAACACTTTTTTTGCTAATTCATGATTTTGAGTATCATTGAGCAAAGAAGATAATTTCTTAAAGTTCATGCCTTCAACATTATTAGCTTTCTCAATGGTTTGCATAAGATCACGTGCATTGAGCCATTTCTTCCAAGCTTCATTAGTGGCATCGAAATATTTACCAAATTTGGCCGCTTCTGGACCTGATTCTGCAAATGTTTCTTTTATCCCTTGTTTAACCAAACCCAATAAATGTTCTTTCTGTTTAGGATCACCCCAATTTCCTGCTTTGCCTAGATTTCGATAAAAACCAGTAAAGAACTCCGCTGTATCTGCTTTATCTAGCTTTGTTAGGCCGTCTTTCATAAATTCAATGAACTTCTTTTGTTCATCGAGAAGAGGATATTTCTCAAGATATGAAATGGCATTTTCTATGGATTTCTTCACTGGATCAGTGTTTTTTATCGGAACAGTAGAGGCTAATTCTTCCATAGTCTGATAAACATTAGATGCCTGTTTTTCTAGGTATGGTAAACCACCTTCTGCATATCCCGGAAGACCTTTCTTTATCTGTTCTTTGAAAAGATGTTCGCTATTTTTCAATCCAGTATTGATGGAATTTTCTGCTTCTGGAGTAAGTGAAGCATATTTCTTTAATATTTTTCGTTCTTCTAAAGCACTTTTTGCAAGAGTAATATCTTTTTCTGAATAACCAGCTTTTCTTAAATCTTTAATAACATCTTCAACTTCTTTACTTTTAGAAGAAACATTCGTAGGGGTTTTTTTTGAAAATTTCAATGAGGCTATAATTTCACCAGCAGCTTGTGCCCAAGGAGGTGCCCCAGCTTCTTCTAAAGTTTGACCAGTAACACCAGCGGCTATAGGAGCAGCTATTCCCGTAGATCCGAGAACAAGTCCTCCACCAGTAAATTTTCCTATTCTCTTTCCATAACGTCCTGCTGCTGACTTTGGTTCAGACATTATGCCTAATTCTTTTCCAAAAGATTCAACTTCTTGAGTGGAAGGAAGTTTAGAATATCTCGGTATTACATCGTCTGAAGATAGTTCTTCAAATTCTCCTAAAGAAGGAACTTGACCTTGATCGATTTTACCCAAAATATTAGATTCGCGTTTGTATTTTTCTTGCTCACCAGGAAGCATTTCTTTTGCTTGCACGCCAAGTAAATCTAGAATATCTCCATAAGTCCCAAGTGCGCCAATACCTACGCCTTGAGCAGCCTGCTTTCCAAAGTCCTCTGCATAATCTCCAATGCCAAATTCTTTTTCTTTTGGAGGCGTATTAAAATGATTTAAAACTTCTTCTGGAGAATAGCCAGCTTCTTGAGCTTCGTTAATTATTTTGGAAAAGTTAGCATCGGTTTCAAGAAGGTAATTAGTTATTTCTTCATCAGAATAATTAGCTTTTTTTCCTTCTTCAAAAATTTTCTGATAATTCATTTAAATTCCTGAATGCTTCTTTACGATATCTTCCAATGATGGACGTTCTTCTTTATCGGTTTCTTCCTTTACCATACTTCTAGATTGCGTATTTACAGATTTTAGTTGGTCTTCCAACTGAGACTTAAGTCTTTTATAATTTTCTGTAGCATATTTCTTGATCAAAACAGGATCTGCACCAGAACCGTAATGATCCATGGCAGCCTTAAATGTTTCATCTTTCAGGTATGCTATTCTATTTCCTAGGGCCAATTGCTGAGCAATAAGTCTCCTACCATCTGGACTATTCGCCAGAGTCGGGAAACCCTGTTTAAATTGATCTAAGTCAAAGTTAGTAACACGACCAGGAAAAAAGTCTTTAGCTCTTCTAGCCATACGCGCAATTGTTTTTACGTAATCTTGTGCTTCAGGGGTAGCCAAAGCTTTAACACGCAAATCACCTGTATCCCAATCAACATTCCATTTCGAAACTCCAGTCGGGAGAGCTCCGGGAACTTCATTCAAATCCTGAAGATGTTTTACTTCGCGATATTCATCATCCAAGGCATTTAAACGATCAACAGATTCTGTATATAAAGGAATGTTTGTCTTTTCTCTATATTCGTTTTGTTTAACGATATCCGAAGGTGTCATGCCAATAGGTTCTGGCAATTCAGGAAAATCTAACTCTAAAGCCCCAAGATTTGTACCAGGAATATCTATATTTGGTTTAACTTGTTCTTTTGTTTCTTGTTCGCCTGTGATACCTTTTCCGCTCTTAGATCTTTTAATCAAATCATTTACATTTCGAATAACATCAGATTGCCCACCAGTTGGCGCATTTTCCATTTGATTCTGCCAAATTTTGGCCGTTTCTTCGGGATAACCAGCTTTTAAAAGTGAATCATATACACTTCGTCCTGATTCTCTTCTCTTTTGCAATTCAAAAACTTTAAGTTGATTTTCTGGAGTAAGTTTACTTAATTGTTTAGGTGAGACCTTTTCACCACTTACAACACGTCCTAAAACATCTTGTTGATCTTCTTGCATTCTTTGTTGTTCAGTAGCAAATTGATTCTGGAATACTTGTTGACCTATTTCTCCATATGGTGACAATGCCGAGTGTAATTTACCCATCTTGGCCGATATCGGGGCATCTACCATAGATTCGTCTTCAAGTACTTCCTGCAAGGCTTTATTAGCGTAATATGTATTAAGGCCTTTTCCTAAACCTTGACCTAAAGCGGTTGCGAGTTGTCCCCAGGCTGCATCCCTTGGATCTGCTGAACCTTTAAAAAATTGTACCATATATTATCCTCCTGGGGCGCCTATTGGACTTCCTTTACCAATTCCGTTAAATGCCCCGCCTTGAGCTAAAGCAGTAATGAATGGTGCTACAAAACCTTGCGTTCCTTGTTTCTCGTGATATGCAAATGGACTATAGCCTAAACCTATTTGTGAAAGGTTTTGGAATTGCCCCTGTTGCCTTCCAGCTGCTTGACCTTGAAGTTGTGAAAAAAGTTGCGCTAATTGTGAAGATAATCCAGCCCCTGCACCACCAAGACTTTGAGCAAATGCACTAGAAGATAAAGCACCTCGTCCTGCATAATGTTCGCCTATCATGGGTAATATTTGTTCTTGGAATTGTTGGAGATAAGGCTGTGAGAATTGATTAAAAGCTTCCGGCCCTTGACCAAGCAAACTCTGATCATATTGATTTGCTTGCTGGAAACCACCACCCTGACCCATCATTTGTTGCAGCATGGCAATAAGATCTTGTCCACCAAATTGCTGTTGTTGGGCTGTTCCTGTAGCTCTTTTACGTAATTTTGGAGATGAACCAAATAACCAATCCATTGCGCTAGGCATATAAACCTCAATTTTTCAAATATTCCATGACCCAAACACACCATGTGAGTGCATTACCTGAATTATTTTGTATAATTATCGTATTTGTCGAGGCTTGATATCTTACATAAATATCAGGATCATTCAAAAAGTAAGATAAACCAGTTACATCTGCAACAGCGCCACCGAAACCTTGCACTGGATAAAGATATCCATCAATTATTGGAGGTTGGGTAAAAGGCGGTAAAGCAGGAGGACCAGTTAATGTCAAAGTTGTCGTTCCTGCGGGAATTGTAGCTGCTGCATTTAAAAACAAATTCAAAGCAACCAAATCAAAGGTAACTCGATAAGCATTACGATTTTGTTGAGGATTGCCATTTTGAAACCATTGTTCAAATGGAGCCGTCTCCTGAAGGAGAAAAAGACCATTTTCTTTCGTATTTACTGCATTAGCTATCCGTCTGAGATAAAGCAATAAGATGGAATTAAATTCTTTATCATCCGGATTTACATCTAAAGATATGGGCAATTGGTTAGTATTTAGGGCCGGATCGCTTGAGAATGTCATATGTGTTTCCAGTTTTTACGTTTACAAATGTAATCAATCGCTACAGTTGATACACTATATTTTCTTGCCATGCTCGCCATTGAAATTCCATTTTCGTAATCTTTACGTATATCCAAAACATCGTTTTTAGTTAATTTTGCCTTTGGATGATTTTCACCTTTTCTTTCGTTAGATCTTCCCTTAACTCGCATGTCTTGTAGATTTTCTTTTGTCGTCCCTACCCACAAATGATCTGGATTGAAACATTTCCTATTGTCACAAGTATGACAAACATAAAAATCTTTTATAATATCCCCTTTCCATAAACGATATGCTATTTGATGAACAGGTCTTTTAGATTTTTTTCCTTCAATCGTAAATGTTCGTCTACCATAGCCTTTATTATCAATTTGTCCGGTAAATTCCCAACATTCACCAACAACATTTCTCTTTGTTAAAAGCTCTTTTTTAACATGTTCGTAATATTCTTCTTTTGTTTTGCAAGGTCTTTTGTGGCCTTTCGGATATGCACATCCACAACTATTTATAACACCTCTTTTTAATTCATAACCATTGACATTTCTACGGATATTTCCACACTCACAAAGACATTTATAAGCATATCCTTTGTTAACTATCCCATCATCTTCAAGAACTGTAAGTTTGCCAAATTTTTGACCAACATAATTTTTTCTACGACTTTTATTCAACTCTGCCAGATGTGATCCTTTTGGCATATAATCTCCTTTTTGAGATTAATATAACATAATCCACCTTAACTAGTCAATTGATAAGTCTACCTCCCTCGCGGAACCAAGCATTCATGGCGTTCAATTCCATGCCTGTTTGGTGCGTAGATAGCTGATTCATGAGACTGTCGTCATATGTTATCCCTATGCGAAGATATTGGCCAAATTGGGTGCTATAGAAGCGATACCAGGCATATTCCGAGCCAACCTGATATGTTTGTCCTAGAGCATATTTACTATTCCATATACCTGTTGTAGTAGGATCAAAAGCGGTAAAGCCTGTTGAATCGGTACTATTAAGAGTGAAATTGTTTGCATCAACAACAGTGATTTTATAGTTAGCACCATTCAATTGAGACATACTATTTGTTGGGATATTTCCAATATATATACTTGTTCCTGTGATCAGGCTATGATCTTTGCTTGTAACTTTGCAAGGATTAGCTTGTGTTGCAAAGGTTATGAAACCACACCCTTGCGAGGAATTGATAAGTTCTTGATTAGTAGCAATTAAGTTTGCTTGTTCTCCAAGATAAGAGTTTACAAATAATTGCACAGTAACGGCGGTAATCGATGGAGATTCAATATTTGCGTCCATTTGGAAATCAATGAATGAAAGCTTAAATTGCTTTCCTGCACCCTGGAATGGGTTAAAGTCTTTTCCTACTATATTCATCTTTGGAAATAGCGTTACAATGCCGCAGCCAAGATAAACTGCTGTAGAAGTAATATTCACAGGATCATAACTTTGCGATTCTTCGTTCCAAGTTTCCAAGGTGATTACATTTGGATTTGGCCCGGGAGTCTGGGCAATTGTCACTCTGTAGATTTTATTATTCAAGCCAGGATCTGTGCCGCTCCATATGGCATTTTGAATATAAATTATTTCTCCATTTTCTAAATTATGGCTCGGTATTGTAATCTGAGTTAAATTTGGATTGGTTGTGAAATCCACGGCCGTTATGGCCATGGTAGGGGCGTATAAGTTGTTATCTGGCTCTGGAGTAGAAGCATCGGGATTTTGGTATATGTTAATAAAGCCTGCTTGAGTACCTGCTGAGACATAATCAACATATTGCTGATCATCGACGTTATCCCAGGAAATAGTGCTTTCCCAGAAAACAGTCAAGCTATCCCAAGTAACGCCAAACTGGAATTGCGATGGGCCAAAGCATGTAATTGTATCTCTGAATTTAGCCCAAGTATTGTTTTTGTAATTGAATAACAAAACAGTGTTTGGATAAGTCTGAGTTGTTGACACATTTGCTGATACATCGAGATAATTCCAATAAACAAGTTCTTTCTCAAAATCCCTGATGCCATGTACAAAGTTTGGCGCGCTATTTTGTATCTGGAAGCTAAAAACCTGTTCGGGTATTTGCTCGTCAAGACGGCTCACGCCATTGGCTGCCGCCTGTATAATACCGCGATCGCTGACAGTCATAACACCCTGATCAAATACAATTGGGCTATATGTGCTTACAGAGCCAAAGTCAGATGAGACTCTTTCGAAGATAAACGGTAGGCCATATTCACCGATATAACGAAGTTGCCATGTCGAGTATTCAAAGAAAACAATAAGTGTATTTCTAAAGAAGGCTGCACTTATTATAGCTTCATTGGTAGGGGCGTCTAAAAAACCACCCAGACCGAAAATATCTTGGCGCCATGAATTTGTACCAACTGGGTTACCAAATTGGCTAAAACGGCATCTTGAGAAGAAGTTTGTTGCTGCCGATACTCCTCCTGCTGTTGCTCCTTCCCAGGTATTTAATGCCAAAAGACGTCCATAATAGGGAATAACAATAAGAGCTTCCCAAAGAGTAATAGTGGCAGTAACCAAAGGCTGTAGATCTGTCCAAACAGAGTTATTGTAATATCTTATTGGATCATAAGGAGTTGCTGATCCCAAAGTAATATTGTTATTTGTTACAAAGAAGTACCTTAAATCAGGTGTTGCACCTTGGTAGTTTGCTGCCCAAAAGAAATCGGTATTAGAACCTGTCCATACAGTACCAGGAGCTAGTTCCTGAAACCCATTCACATATTGATATGCATAGACAGTATCGAAATAAACCGTTGCATCTATGCCAATAGTCGGAACATCTCTCTTAAGAATTCCCATGACAGGTAAAGCAGGGAAATAATTAAATGCCAAAGTTGTTGCAACGCCAACACCTGCGGTATGCGTTATTGATACATCGCCAGTAATGTAATTGATAGTTCCTGAATTTCCTGGTGTCGTTGAAGTTAGAAGGCCATTGCCTTGGTCGGTGAACGTTATTCCACCAATAGTGAAAATAACTGACCCGCACTGAATAGCTGCATACGGCTCTACACCTGCTCTCGTGATTGTGTTCTGTGCTGCGTATGTACCGCCAGAGGTATATAATCCAAAGAGAGCTGCACTAACTCCAATGGTAAAAGTGTTTAGCCCTGTAACGGTTATTGTATAAAGTGTGCTAAGTGTATTGTTGTATCCTGTTGCGCCATTGATGCCAGTAATTAAAACTCTATCCCCAGTAGCCAAATTATGCGGAAATGTCGTTGTTATTTGCCCAGGATTAGCATTATTAGCAGCCGAAATAGAACCTGTTACTGTCAATGCTCTATTGGATATCCATTGACCGCCAGAGGCATAAACACCGAACCCTCCAGCATTAACACCAATAGTAAATTCTGTCGGAGATGCGGTTGTCGTTATAGTAAATACTTTATTGTTATACCCAACTGCACCTACAATGTTTGTGATTACAACGGTATCTCCTGTTGAAAGATGATGCGGATATTTTGTTGTAACCTTACCGGGACTGTTATTGTCTGCTGTTAAAACATAACCAGTTACCGTTAGAATATTAAAGTTCCAGACGGATGCTTGGCTTGGACCCAAGGAATAGGCGCTTAATACGCGGCGAAGTCTTCCCATGGGAACCTCGCCATCACGCTTCTTCGTCCTGTCACGCCATACATAGGCATTTTGCAAATCTGAGAATGCTTCATTGGCAAGAAATGCCGGTTTTTTGTCTTGTGTAAGACCGCCCGTGGGATATCCACCAATTAAGACTTGTTGAAAACCAGTCATTTAGTTTCCTATAGCTACCCAATAAAGTCTTGTAAAATGTGATGAATTTGTTTGAGTGGTAGTAAAGTCAGTTAGTGTTGCATTATTCAATAAACTAAATCTAATCGTTGAATTGTCATTAGTTACAACTGTGCCCTGAACGGAGAATACATTTACAGTAAATGCTATTGGAAATGTTATTGTGTTTGTAGCGGAATTTTGTACTGCCGTACTGCTTCCCCACTGTAAAATTAATCCACCGGGTAAAAATGTATAACCATCTGCTGCAGCTAATGGAGCAATATTTCGGCTCAGTTGCGTCTTTAAGCCACCGCCTGTTTTCTGAAAGAAAAGTGTATCGTCTGCATATCCATCATTTGCTTTAGTGCACCATAACTCACCAGTTGCCGCGACAGTAGCTGGCTCTGTTCTATTTACCATGTGAATCGCATTATGGTAGCCTGCTGGTAGTGAACCCGGTTGACCATTGTTGTTAATATGGTCTACGCCCAAGGTCAAGAATGTTCCATCTAGATTGTCCCTAATAACAGACTTTGTTTGGCCTAGAGATGAACCATCTGGTGGATAACCTTGAGTAAATGTTGGTATTGACATATTTGCACCTTAAACTGCTACGGTTGGTATTGGTTGGTTATCTTGAGGACGCTTTAACTTGCGCTTTGACTTCTCACTCATTTGCGCCTTGGCAGCCGAGAGAGGTTTATTTAGTACTTTTTCTTTCCCTTTTATGACGACCATAAGACCTCAAGTTGTTGAATTACTTTTAAAATATGCCTTCATGCCCATTTTCACTGGCTTGGCAGGAGGCGTGACAAGTTTCTTTTTCTTAATCGCAGGCTTCTTTTTCATATTGAACCAAAACTTGATGTCATGCCGTTTGAGCCATAGTTGTATGTTAATTGATCTGTGTAAATTGTATTAATACGTTGCTGGCCTATCTGTGCGTAGGTTCTTGTTTCTATTACGTCGTAACGTTCTCTCAGCATCTTGTCGATAAGCATAACACCATCGGTATCAAGTCTTTCTTCGAATATCTTCTTGGCAGCACCAACAGATAGGATTTCCCACCATTCGGATAATTCCGGGTTTCCAGTCATGTCAGCGGCAAGTAATGCCTGAATAGGCTGACGATATGCTGTAAGCTCTATAGTGTAGCCAGCATTTGGGGTTGGGGCTAGGGTAAATTGGTTCTGATAGAACATGATCGCAAGAGGAATAGAAAACTGCTTCGGATTGTATTGAATCTGTATTGGTGTTCCTGCCGGAATTGCCTGTGCAAATGTCAAGCCAACTATCTCGCCTGTCTGATAGTTTATTGTCGCATTGCCTGGTACTGTTGGCGTTGAAGAGGCATATTGTCTATAGTAAGTCCAACCATATTCTTGATTCGTTGTATTTGCTGTCTCAAAGATTTGGATAAGATTTCCTCGGCCATCATCTGTAACATTCTGCGTCATGCCTACGCCATTCGTGCCGATTACATTCGCTGTGATGAGTATATTCTGAACTCGGCTCTGAGGAAAATAAAGATTAGATCCTCTTTGCAAGCCAAAACTATCGGTTGTTAAGGCGCCCGGATCATTGTTTACGCTGGCAATAAGAGGCGCTGCTATAGTAAAGCCGGTATAGGGCCCTGTCGATCCATTGCCTGTTGCAAAGTTGGTAGGTTGTTGCCAGTTAAAGTTTACTCCATAGAAATTCCATGGATCAGTGAATAACTTTATCTCTCTTTTAGAGCAATAGCATGGCTGATTTACCGTGATATACAGTTCACTATTGAATGGATAAACATCTTGGCCGACATTGGTTGTAAATGTATATATATCCTTGAGCTTCAAAGATCTGAACTTTGCCGGAAGATCATAGCTATAGAAACTGTGCATCTGCTGGACAATATAGGAATCTGTCACCTGAAAGGCATTGCTTGAACCCGTCAATTTACGTGTCTTAGTAACGGCATTTGCTAACGTTGGATAAAGAGGAAATGTTGGTACAAATGTCGTCATATTATCGGTTGGTTATCAAATGCATCTTCTAATGTTGTCATGGCCTGCCCGGCTATGATGCCAGACCCAGCAGGTACGGCAACGCAAGGCGTTTGCGGATCTTGTACATATATAAACGGATAGAAATTCAAACTGTCTACTGCTATTGTTACTGTGTCAGATGTTAAGGAAATAATTAAAGCTTTCTGGTTATTCAACTGGATCATGCCGTTAGGAGGGGGAACACGGAAACTGATCCACTCCCAGAGAGTGAAATTATGGTCGTTGGTAAATGTAACAACAGCAGAAGACGCTTGAGTTATATTCGATATATATTGCAAATTCGGGATAAAGTCGGTTCCAAAGGGAGGTCCGAAATTTGAATTGCTAGTGGTCACAGAACCGCCATTGGTGTAAATCTGACTCTTGATATGGTTTCATATTTTCTAGGGGGTTTTTGACCACCTTCTGTGAGTTCTAGGTTATATCTTCTTACTTTCTTCTTAGTATTGTTCAAATGTTTAACGATACCCATAGGTAAATCGCAAATCTCACCATGAATAAGCTTAATCATTTGAATGGGTTCGCCTGGGTATTTGCGATAAGCGAAATCTAACCAACCACCCTGAGCATCGAGAAACTCAAACATGCCGTTGATGATCTTTTCGTCCTCTTTACGCATTTTCTTCACCAATTCAATGCGCTCTGGCTCTGGTAATGTTTTCTTTGGCTTCTTGTTTATTTCTCTAATTTCCATAAATTCTCACCTTTTGAGTTATGGGCAGGGACGAAATGTCCCCGCCCTTTATTATTACGCATTAGTAATTGCATTATTAAAATCGGCTTTGAAAGCCATAACGACCATATTCGCTGAAGCAGCACCAACAACACTCGTCCCAAGGTTCATGACATATTGAGCGCGATTATCAAACGCATCAACAAGGTTTGTACCTGGAGGACTTTGTGGAATTGTTGCACTTCCGATTACAGTTGCACTAGCCCCTGAAGGTACAACACCAGAACCTGCTGGGAAGCAGACGGCAGGAGAAGCACCACCAGCAAAGTTTGCACTTGTTGGATAAGCAAATGCTGTAAAACCAGATGTGTCGTAATCAAGTACAATTGACGACTCAGTTGCTGAGTTGATCGTCTGAAGAACTCTTGCAGCTCCTGGAGGATTACCAAATGCATCCTGTACGGCTTTCGAAGTTAAATTGCTTAACTGTGTCATGCCATAAGGTGTAGGAATCTGGAAATCAACAAGCTCTCCAGGAGTAAAGTCATTTGGAGAACCAAAATAAACTTTTGCCTGAGTTGCTTGTGTTATGTACAGAACTGGAAGCTCATGAGGATACATAAAGCCTGGATATACTTTTTGGTAGAATCCAGTTGTACCGTTAGCAATTGTCCAACCAGCCGTAGCAGCCGTTGCAGCCATGCCAAGAGTAATGCTTACCCCAGCAGAAACCGCAGTAACTTTGAATAAGATACCGCTAATTTCATGGGCGCTTACAACGTTTATAAGTCTGACAAGATCTCCAACATTAATACCTGTTGTAGTACCTGTTGAAACAACAAATGTTGTTCCGTTAACTGCTGTAATAGCTACTTTAGCATAAGTTGGCGGACGTGTTTGATCAATAAATGTAAAACCGCCAGACGTACCAACATTGCTTGAAAGAATATTTGTTGTGATGGCTTGGTCCAAGGAAATAAACGAACCTTGCGCCATACCGCTAAACCATTCTGATTCAATACTTGTTACGGCTGTTGTATCGCCAAAATCAGACAAGTTTTTTACAAATACCCAATCGGGTTTGTCTGTCATAGGAATATTTACCGCTACAGGAGTAGCTGGATTGGTGTAATTCCATTTACCAATAAATGAATAAGGCAAAGCCATAATAATACCTCCTTAAATACCTGTAGAACGTAGGTTCTGGATCCAGAGGTCATTAGTGATGCATTGGCCTTGGTAGAACGAGCATCCTGCAGTATGTCTTAACATACATGGGTCGTTGTTGTATCCTGGGGGCAGATAGATAAAGCGTGCTTTACCACCTGCTTGCCAAACAACTTTATACGCTTCTTTCGCAGCTACGAAACAGTTGGCTATGTCATTCCCAAGCAATGAAGCATTAGGAGTTACAGAGCCTTGCTCGGATACGAAGAAACGCACGTTGTTTGCTCCGCCTATCTCTGTAGACAATGTCTGAGAGATATTTGGATATTGGAACTTCTTGATGAATCCAGTCATGTTATAGAACACTGGAATCATACGAGTAGTTGCCATGCATCCATAGGCATCCCCAATCGGGCTTGTTCCAAAGCGCAATTCCGCTTCTACGATGTTGGTGATGTACTCTCCAGAGTTGTTCTGTAGTACTGTAAAGACGTCATCAACATCTGCGATTGTCATCTCAGTAGGTATGTCGCCATTTGTTCCACCAACGCTATTAATGATAGAAGCCGAAGATTCCAAATTGTCTCTCTGGAGTGCGTCTTGAGTTTCTCTCAAGGACTGGCCTAAACGGGCGGCTGCACTATTGAGGACTGGATCTTCGTTCGTAATGGTGACCTGACGCGTTAACACAATATAAGTTGCGTAAACACGTACACGGCAATCCACGTCAACACGGTTAAGCTGCTGAGGTGGTGGGTTGTTTTGGGCATCGTCAAGAGGCACTTCGAATAGATCAAGTCTATCGTATCGGCTCTGACGGTCAATAAAGCCTTGATTGTCCGGCAACTCTACAGGTGTAGCAAACAACTGGTGAATCAAGTTGTGCTCTGGAGTTGACAGCAATTTGGCATTATAACGCTGCTGAATCTGTGGAGGCAGCGTGCTAATTGATACTGTCATGTCATTCCCTTTGGGCTATTAGCCCATTTCGGGAACCGAGCTGGCTAGGGCTGCATATCCATGCATCTCGCGATATAGATCTTTCTTCATGGCATCAGTAAGCTTGAATGCCTGGGCAATAGGCCTCTTATCAAAAGCCATGGGAGAAGTGATTGCCTTCTCTGACTTAGTGATAGCTTTGTCTATTTCCTTTTCTCTTCTTGCCTCTGTTGCCTTCTGGGAAAGACCCATAGCTTTGATGTATTTGTAGCTTTGGACTCCGATTTTGTAAGGATCTTTTAAATCCGCAATCGTCGCCGCCAATTCCGGTTCCTTTTCTTCTAAAATAGATAAAGTTTCTGGATTGACGACCTCGGCGAAGTCTGAATATTGACGATTCAAGCGGTCTAAGAATTGAGAGTCATTTTGCTTTTTGAAGTATGTTTCTACTTCCCTTTTAGCAATCTGCTCGGCGTACTTCTGAGCCTTTTTCTCAACAAGCTTTTCAACTTTGCCTTTAGGAATAAACTCATCAGCGCCAATACTTTCAAATTCATCGACTTCGGCTTGAGCAGCAGGTGCAGAATTTGCAATTTGATTTTGCATCATTTGCATCTGCATTTCTCGCATTTGCTTCAGTTCTTTTTCGAGTTCGGCATTCTTAAGACGCATAGCCTTCAAGTGCTGGTTATTCACTGGCTCTTGAGTGTTTTGCACCTCTTTAACTTCATGGCTTTGGGTTTGTTCTTGAGTTGCTACCTCTTGGACTTCGCTATTTTGAACTTCTTCAGTCATGAATTTCCTTTTGTTGTTGAGTGGTTGGCTAACCCCACGTTTTACGCCGATGCGATAGGCTAATTCGCTTTTTGTACGCCTTTCTTGACTTTGTATAATAAAATTATTATAAGTCTATTAAAAAGTGAGCGTTATGATTTGTGGTAATTGCAAAATCGATAGATTAGTTACCGACTTTATTAAAAATCAGAAATATTGTTATAGGTGTGAATATCGGAAAAAACTGGTTTTTCATCCGGAAAAGAAAACACCAGAAAAGCATATTTGCAGGAGTTGCAAAAAAGAGATTGTACATGTTGAAAATGCCAAGAAGAGGCAAAGAACAGTGTTTTGCTCTCTAGAATGTGCACAAGATGGGCATAAAATATTAACAAACAATCATTGGACAAGACAATTGCGTAACCGCATACCGTGGCAACCTAAGGGAATAAGAGAATGGAACATAAATCAAACCTAGATCCTTCACGAAATACTGTGGGATCAATCTATCGAGATGCGCAGATTCACGGTGAAACAGGCGTTGTTATTGGCGATGTCAACCATGAGATAAAGAAAGACTTGGTGAAAGACATAAACGAGGCTATTGAAGAGGGTGAAAAGGCCATGGAAGGCAAGCCGTTTTATTTGGCCATATATGAGAAGTACGACTTAATGCTTAAGAAAGGCTTGGTGAGAATACGCAAGATAACGAAATATAGGCCATACCCGGAGCAAGATAGCATGGTATTTCATGTTTATCCTGGCGGCATGGTTTATTTCTGCTGGGAATTGCCACATAGAACGCAAATGCTTAATATTCTCATGAATCCTGGGCTTTACGATAGCAAACAGGTAGAGATGATCAAGAGATGGGAAAACTTGCAATTAGAGCATTTTGGCTTTACTAAAGATGAGAATAGTAATTGGGTTGAAAATAAGCTATATCGGGGTGATTTCTTGTTAGGCAGCCAAGATGGTCAGAAAGAGGTTAAAATTCTGATCTCTTAAATTCATTCATTTCTGTTAAGAACATCAGAAAGTTGATTGACTGCATCTCTAATTTCCTGCATTTTCATGCACATCATTGAAGTATGGAAATCTTGAGACATTATTTTAGCTAATTCAATTGCATCTCTGATAGTCCAATCATCATATTCATTTTTTAAGATTGTATATGCCTTTGAAAGATAATCATCTGCGGTCATACCCGCTTGTCTCATAGCGCTTGTTGTATCTAATTGGAATTCACTATCTTGCATTTTAATACCATTCCTTTAAATGAAAAAGGCCGATCCCATGACAGATCAGCCTAGTATATTTATCAAACTAGGAGGCTTCATAAATATGAATTGAATATACTATTTGTCATTTATTGCGTCAACGATCAGAAGAAGAGCATGTGCAATACCGGCATAATGTTCGGGCATGTAATATGCTTCCCCATTGATTGTGACTTTAGACACAAATTCTTTACCATCTGAAGGTACTTCTTCAACATTCCATTCGTTATCATATTTTTCCATATTATTACACCTACAATCTAAACAATGTTCATCGCATTTGTCGCATTCACCGCTCATGATCAGCCTTGATTTTACCCTGGGATTCCATGCGTTTGTATAAGTCTTTGAAGTTTATCTTGAGAGTGGATAAAACGCCGGCATGGAATTCGGCGATTCTTGAGACAAGGTAAACTGTACGTATTAGCCTTATGTTAGTTGCATTATCTTCACCTACCGCATCCTTTACCCAGTCACGATCATTTTCAACGTCGTAAAGGTCAAATAAAGGTATAATATCGCGAAGAAAATCACACATTTGGTTGCGATCCCATTTTTCCAAAAATTCATTGATTTCTTGCTCTAAAGTTTTTTTGTTTCGCACTTGATATTTTAAGTAAATTGTTAAAAATTGGCACATGAAAGAAGTATATTTACAAACTTCTGATCAATATGCCAAGAAAATTCACCTTAGCAAAAAAGGTATTATTTCTTTAAGGGTTTTTTTGGATATAGGGCATTTTTTGCAACATGGGAGGGTTTGCAATAGTACGAACGGTTTTCTTTGGAGATGTGATTTTCTTCATAGTATTATACGTCCTGAGTTCATTTAGTCTAGGAAACTCAGGAAAAACCCCATGGTTCATTGGGTCATGACTTCCCTTTTACTACACAGCATCTAGCCGCTGACTAGCGAGTCTGTTATTTTAATTCGGAGAACACCCGAAAAAATTATCTCTTTGGCTCATGCTTTGTCAAGGTCATGCCTGCTCGCCTTTCATCAAGATGTCGCATATCTTCCAGATATCTTTCCGGCTCTCGTGGAAATGCCATAGAATATTGCTCATCCATGCTGATCGGCCCTCGCTGAATCTCGATTTGCCCAGGTCTATCTTTTGATGAAGAAGATTGCTTAGCCATTAAGAGTATCTCCCATGATAAGCTTGCTTTTCTACTGTAGTAGATTCAGTCGCTTGGAACTTATCTTGACGTTCGATATAATCTAGTGTCTTACTAAAGCCTTCTTGTGAGAAATCTTTGCTTGGTTTTTGATAGTCTTTAATTCTTGGAGACATATCCCCTTGATTTAGACCAGCCATGGCCATATCACCGTTTGGCATAGCACCATTTCTTGAACCGGCTGTCCCTTTCTCTCCGGGGCTTTTATACCCACCTTGTCCTCTTTCAGAACGCCCACCGTAATTTTTAGACATAATAACACCCCTTTTAAAAGTATACTTTTCTTAAACTCGATAATTAAGCAACATTTTCTTTTTATCAACGATTTTTTCTGTGAAAGGCTGCACAATAACAACTTTCTATAGCCAATTGAAATGGCCTTTGCTTTTCATATGTTTCATCTGGACAGGCCAAGAAATATCGCAATCCCCTGTCGACGTCCTGTTTATCGAATACTATTTCCAAATCTTTTCTAAATGAAACATATTCGTCTCTTCTTTTAGTGTCATCTAAATAGCATTTAAGCGACATTCTGCTTTCCTTCTACTACTTCTTTTTCTGGATTTGCTGCAGGACTTAAAGCATTGAGTAATTCAACTTGCTTGACAAGATGATCTAGATCTAATCCTCGCAGCTCCTTAAGCGCCTTGACGACATTCAGAAGGCTTGCCGTGTCTTCTTGATGGGCTCGACGTAATTTGTCTTGTGCCACGGCGGTATCGGTTTGTATTTTGGCCACTCGTTCTTGAGCTAATCCTTCTTGGCTATGGGCATATGCTACCTTGGTCATGTTGTCTACTTGCATTTGCTGCATCTGCAATTCTTCCATTTTCTGTTGCTGTTCCTGCTGCGCCTTCTGCCTTTGCATGATCTTTTCAGTGATCCTATCTTTGTTTTGTATTGTCATGCACTCGACAATTTCATCAGGTGGAACAAGATCAGGATAAAGGGATTGCAAATGAAGAATCTGAGCAAGTTCTAATTGCTGCTGCGTTTCCGTCAAAGCCGTCTGTATTACCTTGCAACCATATTTGAAGAATATCTTATTGTCAAATTCGGCCGTTGGCTCTTCACCAATAACCTGCCTTACTTTTCCATATGTCCAATTCTTTTGGATGTATTCAACTTCAAGCTCACTGCATAAAATCTGTGCCGTATCAGCCTGATCAAAGAGTCTTTGCAGGTTTCTTGCCGTTGCAGCCATGCGCATCATGGTAATAATGCCAGCCTTGTCGTCAATGTCCATGCCCATAGCATTTGGGTCTATGCCTGCAATGTTGTAGAAAATGCCCTTTAGCATCTCTTCCATTTGAAGCATGACTGGGGAAGGAGGTACAATGGGCATTGCCTGAACATCGTCCATTTGGAAGTCAGGGTCAATGGAAAGGACGCGTCCATGGCCAGAATTCAGCGCGTCTTCGGGAGTAACAAGAGCGCCCTTCTTAACTTTAAGACCTTGCTGCTGAGCGTCGAGTATTTCTAAATTGCTGACTTTTAATCTATTTAGCAAGTATTGGGGATCTCTTAGCATGGTCATGGGAGAATTGAACTTGTAGGCATAATATGGGGTATCTGCCGTAAAGAAGGAAAACAATGGCACTACAGGGTATCTATCCAAGCCATATGGGTTAGGCTCATCAACAATAACGCGATCATTAAGAATAATACTTCTACGTACTGTTGGGACCTGTTTCTTAATTGTGGCGAGTTTTCCATTGAAAGCCTGCATTATTTCTTTTAATTGTTCTCTTGTTCCTTGGAATTCTTGACATTCTTCCGTTTTTTTATCCACCAGGAACGTAGCTTCTCGATTAGTAAGATACCAATACTCATCAAATGCAATGAGATTGGGAAACTGAATTTGATAGACTTCCGGCATATAGAAAAACTTGTCATCTCGATAGGTGCCTTTTGGTAAAGATAGTATTTGATCTGCAAATTGTGGATATATTAGCGCGGCTTCTTGAGCATCAAAGAAAGTTCTTACCCACCAAAACCTTGCATCGGACATGTCATGCTTGCGGAAATAGGGATCAAAAAGCGTTGCTTTCATGTCGATATATCGCCATCTAGGATCAGGACTTACTGGGTCTTTCGTTGAGTCGCCATACATATACATGAAGCCTAGCCCTTGTATGATGGCGCCTAGCTGGAAAGCTTCACTGAAAGTATTATGAAAACCGCACTTGTGATTATTGTAAAGGCATTTCGTCAGTTGGTCGGCTGTTTTCTGCAAGCCATTATGAACAGGTATAACAGCAGAGCTTTTCCTAGATTGCCTTTGCTGGCCGCTTATCGCTTCGCTGATAGGATTCATGATATTGAAATTCCATATCTTGCGCCTATAAGTTGCAACGCCAGGAAAAATCAAACCCCAAACTTCTTGGTCATTCATGGTGAAGCGTTGGTTTATGTCGGCTTGATACCATTGGGTTTGTAGTATGTTGATGCTATCGGAGTAATTCTTTTCCATCGATTGACGCAAAGAAATGTTTAAAGAGTCTTCGGGCCAAAAAATTGGGTCATTATTTCGCATTTTCCACCGTAGATATTTATTGACTTTATCTTGTGGAATATATTTTATTATGTGCAAGAAGGATAATAAGATATGGACTATTCAAATGTGCCGCAAGATGACTTGCTCGATGTCTTGGAAATGACTAGGAAAATAGAAATCTTCATGGCTAAAACTCTCGATCAGGTTGACGCAACGCTCGCCATGTCTGCCGTCATGAATGCAACAATAAATTGCATCCTATCACAATGCACCACCATGGATGAAGTCTTGTTCTATAGACGCATATTATCAGAATTTTTCGATACTTCGATAAGAGCGATACGAATTCAAGGATTGTGATTCGGCAAGTCAGAAGCCCAAATATCTATTAACTTATCATAAATATTTTTAGCCTCTTCATCCGTTGCAAGATCAACAGACATGCTATTTCCTTGAAATGTTATTGTGATTCTTTTTTCATCCAAAGTAATCATGGTGACGTGCTCAAGATTAATTGCTACAGGTTTACTGCCTATAATATGAAATATGTCACGCTTTGATTTTCTTTCAGTAGTAATAATATTTTCATCCATCTATAATACCTATTAAAATTGTCTGGTCACTGTCTCTACATCGCGCACCTGGAGACTCTTGGCAATGTGCGCCCTGAGTGGCAACCTATTCCCAGACTGGCCACAGTTTGCTTCTTTATAATCCGTAATACCTATTTACTGCTTTTTGATCGTCTTCTGGCCCTTTATCATCGCGCCTTTCAAGCGCCTTTAATCCTACCGCCAAATACCTAAATGCATCCGCGGCATGGCTATGCTCGTCATGTAAAGGTGTGTTCTTATAGCAGCCAAGTCTATCATCCCACACTTTTTTGTAAGCTTCAAGATGTCCAAATCCTTTACTACAGCGCCCTTCATCGAAAACACACCTTGATAACATACTCCTGACGGTTTGAATGCCTTCCAATTTGTCACACTCCTTGATGTCCAATACAATGAACTTACCTTCGAGGAGCGGGATAACATAGTCAAGATACTGTGTCTTAGAACCAATGTCTCTTTTTCTTGCATCATGAGGGAAGATATGACGTCCAAATCTCGCATACTTTTGCTTATTAAGCCAGTCACAATAATGCGCTGCTCCTTCATCCCAGTTTTCATAATAGTTTATTATGCTTATTCGTCCTCCGCGAGCCACTTGAAAAACCCAAATAGCCGTAAAATCATCCAAACCAATATCCCAAGCAGTATGCACAGGCAAACTATCATCATAGGGAACAATACCCAAAGCTCCTGTAGATCTGAGTTTTGCAAGCTGTTGACCATAATAAAGCCCTTCATTTGCGCTTTCAAATGCTTCTCGTGGGTTGCTCGGGTATTCCTGCTTCATCGAGTCGCCCAACATTCTGAGCTTCATTTCATACCAGCGCCGCTGTTCTTCGTCAATTTTTCTTTTTCTTTCTTCTTCAATGCGATCGATGTATTCGTTTGTTTCTTTGCTCACGATTATTCCTTCATCTCTTGCTCGGTAACTTGGCTCATCAAACCAGGGAAAAAAGAAGAAACGCATTTGCATGGGTGATAATGATGC
>Ga0134127_10000452_pt1 | contig 38904 bp, 17 predicted proteins | sample KB31753_FD_96459 | JGI IMG/M metagenome (GOLD analysis project Ga0134127, IMG submission 96459) | Terrestrial soil microbial communities with excess Nitrogen fertilizer from Kellogg Biological Station, Michigan, USA - KB3-175-3 | ecosystem: Environmental > Terrestrial > Soil > Unclassified ...
TATGCCCTGGGCGCCATGACCTACGAGATGCTGCTGGGGGAGCCGCCGTTCACCGGGCCCACGGCGCAATCGATCGTGGCGAAGGTGATGACCGAGAAACCGGCTTCGCTCATCTCGCGGCGGGATCGGATCTCGCCGGCTGTCGAGGATGCGGTGCTGACCGCGCTGGAGAAGCTCCCGGCCGACCGGTTCGGGAGTGCAGCCGAGTTTTCGGCAGCGCTGAATGGCGACGAAGCGAAAGGCCGAGTAACTGAGTCGCCGAGCCGCCGGGCCGTGGGGCGTTCATCCGCCGACGCGCCGGGCCGCCGAGCCGCGCTGTACGGCGCGCTTGCCCTCACCTCGTTGGCCGCGGTGTTCTTCGCCTGGCGCGCCGCGCACCACCCCGCCGGCCCGGTCACCCGGCTCACGCTCGACCTGCCGGAACTCCGGGTCAATCACCTCAGCTACTACGGGAGCGCTATCGCGGTGGCTCCCGACGGCTCGTCGCTGGTCTATGTCACGGAGAGTCCGGGCAAGCCGACACGGCTCATGGTGCGGGAACGCGGGAATCTCACGCCGCGGCTGCTCGAAGGGACCGACGAAGCGGACGGGCCGTTCTTTTCTCCCGACGGCCGCTGGGTGGCATACACCGCTGGCAAGAAGATCTTCAAGGTGCCGGTCGCGGGGGGGTCTCCGGTGCTCGTCGCCGATGCGGCGGCCAATGAGCTGGCCAGCGGAACCTGGCTGGACGACGGCCGGATCGTCTTCACCAACCAGTCCTTCGAGATCCTCACCGTGCCGGCCGCCGGAGGGCAGGTTTCCCGGGTCGTACCACCGCCCGTCAGCTTCGGCTGGGCCTTTCCCACCGCCCTGCCGGTCAAGGATGTCATCCTGATCACCGAGTGCAGCAACAACTGCTCGCGGATGAACTTGATGGCCATGAACCTGAAAACGCTGGCGCAGGACACCATCCTTGCCAACACCGCACGGGGCTTCTACCTCCCCACCGGTGATCTCCTCGCGGTGCAGCAGGATGGCAACGTGGTGGCGGGACATTTTGATCTCGGCAAGCTGCGATATACCAATCCACCCGTCGTGGTGCAGAGCGCAGTCCAGCTCGAACTCGGCATCACGCCCGAGCTGGCCGTGTCCAATGACGGGACGCTCATCTACCTCGCCGCCAATCAGACGGGAACCGATGCGACCATCGCACGGGTGGATCGGACCGGCAAGCCTCGGGTGCTGGATCCCGACTGGACGGCGCGGGTCAGCAGCCTGGCCCTCTCGCCCGACGGCCGCCGCCTCGGGATCAGCACCCTCGAGCAGGCCGGTAATGTGCTCTGGATGAAAGAGCTCGATGCCGGCCCCCTGACCCAGCTCAGCTTCGACGGCACCATCAACTATCGCCCGTCGTGGCGCCCCGACGGACGCAGCGTCAGCTTCACCTCGGACTTCAAGGGACTGGTCTCGTACCTGTACACGATGCGGGCGGATGGCAGCGACAAGCCGGAGCGAGTCATGCCCAACGAACCGCTCCAGGTCGATGAAGCGGTCTGGTCGCGGGATGGCCACTGGCTGGTGTACCGCACCGGCGTCACCGGCGGCGTGCGTGACATATACGCTCGGCAGCTTTCGGGCGACACCACCCGGATCACCGTCGCGGCCGGCGCCGCCGATGAGTACATGCCGGCGCTTTCGCCCGACGGCCGCTGGATCAGCTACGTCTCGGTCGAATCCGGCAAGGAGGAGGTCTACGTCCGACCGTTTCCCGAGACCAGCAGGGCGCGGTGGCAGGTGTCGGCGGCGGGTGGGTCCAATCCCGCCTGGTCACACTCGGGACGGGAGTTGTTCTATGTCGACCGGGCCGACAGCCTGATCTCGGTAAGCGTGACCGGTACCACCGACTTCCAGATCGGCCCCAGGCGCGCGCTGTTCAGCACCCGGCCATTCCTGCTGCTGCCGCTTCATCGCACCTTCGACGTATTCCCCGACGATCAATCATTCCTCATGCTCAAGCGTCCGTTCGTCGGCAGCACCGAGGCCAACCGCCTGACGGTCGTGCTGAACTGGTTCAGTGAGGTGGAGGCGAAGGTGAGGCAGGGGAGGTGAGGTGAAGACGGGAGACGGGAGACGGGAGACAAGGGCGCGGACAGGGCGGACAGGGCGGACCGGCGGACGTTAACGGCTGACGGCATCTAACAACCAACGACCATTGACCATCGACCCTCGACTCTCGACCTCGCTCGCCGACCGCTACCGCATCGAGCGGGAGCTGGGTCAGGGCGGCATGGCCACGGTGTATCTCGCAGAGGATCTGAAGCACCGGCGCAACGTGGCAATCAAGGTGCTCCGTCCGGAGCTCTCTGCCGTGATCGGAGCGGACCGCTTCGTGCGCGAGATTCAAACCATCGCGGCACTGCAGCATCCCCACATTCTCGGCTTGATCGACAGCGGCGAAGTGAACGGCACCGCGTACTACGTGATGCCCTTCGTGCAGGGGGAGTCGCTGCGGGACCGGCTCACGCGGGAGAAACAACTCCCCATTAGTGACGCGATCCGCATCGCGAGCGAAGTCGCCTCGGCGCTCGACTACGCCCACCGTCACGGTGTCATCCACCGTGATATCAAGCCTGAAAACATCCTGCTGCATGATGGCCAGGCCCTGGTGGCGGACTTCGGCATTGCCATCGCCGTCTCCACGGCCGGTGGCAGCCGCATGACCGAGACGGGAATGTCGTTGGGGACCCCGCATTACATGTCCCCCGAACAAGCCATGGGCGAGCGTACGATCACCGGCCGCTCCGATGTATACGCCCTGGGCTGCGTGCTTTACGAGATGCTCTCAGGAGACCCGCCGTTCACCGGATCGACCGCTCAGGCCATCGTGGCCAGGGTGATGACCGAGGCGCCCCGTTCCCTCCTCACCCAACGACGCACGATTCCGGCGCACGTCGAGGCAGCGGTGTTCACGGCGCTCGAGAAATTACCGGCCGACCGGTTCGAGGGAGCCAAGGCCTTCTCGGACGCCCTGAGCGATTCCCGCTTCACCACGACTGCGACAACCGCCAGCGCATCGGTCGCGAGGGTCAAACCGACGCTGGATCGCCGGTGGCTGTATACCGGGATGGCGCTGATCACGCTCTTGCTCCTCGTCGCGGCGGGTGGGTGGCTGCGTCCGACGCCGGGCGGCCCGACCACGCGTCAGCGGGTGCTGCTCTGGCAGCATCCGATCGGGCAATTCCTGACACCGGGCTCGGAGCGAATCATGACCCAGGCCGCCATTGCTCCGGACGGCTCGAGCATCGTCTTCAGCGACCGGAGCAACGACTCGACCTCGCTCATGCGGAAGCTCCGGAATGAGACCCAGGCGAGACCGATCGCCGGGACGGAGGGCGGGCTGTCGCCGTTCTTCTCCCCGGACGGCAAGTGGGTGGGCTACATGACCTTCGATGGTAGGCTGCGGAAGGTTCCGGTCGAGGGTGGAGGTGCCATCACCCTCGCCACCGATGGCGACAACACCTACCCCATCGCCACCTGGCTGGATGACTGGACGATCGTGTATCCGGACGCCTCTCAGCGGCTACGTCGGATATCTGGGGACGGCGGTTCCAGCCGTCCGGTTCGGAGCGACACTACGCCGGGACGCCAGAACATTGGGACCATCGCGCCACTACCCGGCAGTCACGGGGTGTTGTACAGCGCCTGTCCCGGGAACTGTGCCATCGAGTCGTCGCTCTACGTGTTCGACTTTGCGGCCGACAGCGGCCGGCTTCTCATCTCCGGTGCGGCCGGGGGCTGGTATGCGCCCACGGGTCACCTGCTGTACACCGATCGGGCAGGAGGATTGTTTGCTGTCGGGTTCAATCCCAAGACACTTAAGATCACCTCGGGCGCCATTCCCATCATAGACGATGTGGCGCCGGACGAGTTCACCCTGTCGGCCTCCGGCAGCGCGCTCTACTCGCTCAATGTCGACCGTGGCGGCGGGGCGGAACTGGTGCTGGTCTCGTTCGATGGGAAGGCCGAACCACTGGATTCGAGCTGGCGGGCTGACTTCGCGTATCCGGCAATCTCACCCGATGGTAAGGCACTAGCCGTGAGTGTGCGGGACGGTCCGACCCAACTGTGGATTCGGCGGTCCGACGGAACCCGGCAGAAGCTGACGCAGACCGGCTCGGTGAACTGGCGGCCCTTCTGGACCCCCGACGGACGATCGGTCGTCTTCCTCTCTGATGTGAGGGGCGGGGGAAGCCAGGATGCCTATGATGTCTACCAGATGAGGGTCGACGGGAGCGGGCCGGCCCAGCTGCTTCTGCATCACAGCTCGGGGCTCTGGGAAGCCGAGCTGTCACGGGACGGAGAATGGCTGGTGTTTCGTTCCGATGAAGCCGGGGCCGATGCCAATGTTCGGGCTCGGCGGTTGCACGGAGACACGGCCCTGGTGCCGGTGGTGGTCGACAAGAACACCAGCACCATGATCTCACTCTCCCCGGACGGCCGCTGGCTGGCCTACGGATCGGATGCGACCGGACGGCGGGAGGTCTACGTCACGGCGTTCCCGTCGGCGAGCTCGACTCATCTCGTCTCCCGCGGCGGCGGCATCGAGCCCCGCTGGTCCCACAGTGGCCGGCAACTGTTCTTCAAGAGCGGCAATCAGATGGTGGTGGTGGACGTCACCCCCGGGACAACGTTTATGGCCGGCACTCCTCGCCCACTCTTCCCCCTGTCCGGTTACCGCTCGGCCAGAAATCGGCAGCAATACGATGTGGCACCCGACGACAAGCACTTCGTGATGATCCGGGAAAGGACGACTGACACCCCCACCAATGTGGTGTATGTCGAGAACTGGTTCGCGGAACTGAAGGCGAGAGTGAAAGCGAAGCATTGAGCGGGAGACGCGAGACGGGAGACGGGCGGAGCATGACGAGGCAGTTTTGTCATTGCGAGGAGGCTGCGCAGCAGCCGACGTGGCAATCCCTACCGTTTCAGGTTTTCAGTGACACCGGGCGCAGGTAGAGTGAATCGGGTGAGATTGCTTCGTCGGCCTTGCGGCCTCCTCGCAATGACAAAACTGAGTCGCCATTGACCATCGACCCTCGACTATCCACCGCCCTCGCCGATCGCTACAAGATCGAGCGGGAGCTGGGGCGCGGTGGGATGGCTGTGGTCTATCTCGCCGAAGACCTGAAGCACCACCGGCGGGTCGCGATCAAAGTGCTCAGGCCGGAACTCTCCGCCATAGTCGGGAGCGAGCGGTTTCTCCGGGAGATCGAGATCGCGGCGACGCTGCAACATCCTCACATCCTTCCGCTCTTTGACTCGGGGCAGGTGACCGCAGGTCATCCCGAGCGAAGCGAGGGACCCCAGTCCTTCCTCTACTACGTGATGCCATTTGTCGAGGGTGAATCGCTACGGGAGCGGCTAACCCGGGAGACGCAGCTTCCCCTCGAGACGGCGCTGCAGATCACCCGCGAAATCGGGAGTGCGTTGCAGTACGCCCACGAGCATGGGGTTGTTCACCGGGATATCAAGCCGGAGAATGTGATGCTGTCCGGAGGCCATGCCGTCGTGGCTGACTTCGGCATCGCCCGGGCATTGCATGCCGCGAACGGGGAACAGTTGACTCTCACCGGCATGGTCGTGGGGACACCGCAGTACATGAGCCCGGAGCAGGCCAGCGGTGAAAAGGTGGACGGCCGCAGCGATCAGTACAGCCTGGGATGCGCGCTGTACGAGATGCTCAGCGGCAAGCCTCCCTTCCTGGGACCCACACCCCTCGCGGTCCTGGCCCGGCACTCGGCCGAGCCAGTGCCGAGTCTGCGTGCAGTGCGGCAGAGTGTGCCACTGGGGGTTGAGGCCGCCATCATGCGCGCCATGGCGAAGCGACCCGAGGATCGCTTCCCCTCCATTCGGGAGTTCTTGAGCGCCCTTGAGGCCCAGCAGATTGCGGCGTTCGTGCCCGCTCAGTCTCGGGGCCGGTCGAGGCGAGTTGCCGAAATCGCGGCTGGCTTGCTGCTGGGTGTCGCCCTGTGGTGGCTGACGATCGGACGCCTGGCCCATTCCACCCCGGGCGGAGTCACCGCGATCGCGGTGCTTCCCTTCCTCGATCTGGGTGGTAGCCCGGACACCACGTACCTGGGACTCGGTATGACCGATGGGCTCATCGCCGACCTGGCCGAGGTGGGCTCGCTGAAGGTCATCTCACGCTCGTCGGGGGCGACGGCCCAGGGGGCGGCACGATCGCTCGCGGATCTGAGCAGCGAGCTGGGAGTTCAAGCCGTGGTGCAGGGCTGGATCGGCAGGATCGCCGATACGGTTCGTGTGAGGCTGCGATTCCTTCACGCCCCAGACAGCACCACTCTCTTTGCGAAGGATTATCAGCGTCGCCTCGGTGAGCTGCCGGACCTGCAGCGGGAAATCGCGACAGCCCTCACTGGCTCAGTCAGCGCAAGCGTCAAGGGGAGCGAGCAAAGCCGGCTCGCTGTACGCGGCGAGGTAGAGCAGCGCGCCTATGAGGCGTTCCTTCGCGGCCGGTTCTACCTGGAGCAGGAGGAACTGGAACTGGCACGGGCCCAGTTCGAGCAGGCCAGCCGTATCACACCTGACTGGGCCCCTCCTTACGTGGGCATGGCGAATTACTACACATCGCTTCCTTTCTACAGCGATGTCCCACCGGCGGTGGTACTGCCCAAGGCCCGCGCGGCACTGGTCCACGCACTGCAGTTGGACGAGTCCCTGGCCGAGGCGCACGCGGTCAACGCCTACATCCGGGCCTACTATGAATGGGACTGGCGCGCAGCAGAGCAGGAGTTCCGGCGCGCCCTCGAGCTGAGGCCCAACTACGCAGACGCGTACTTTTCCTACAGTCGCTTTCTGGCCTCACGGCGACGCTTCGACGAGGCCATTGCCCAACTCGGCCACGCCCTGGAGCTGGACCCGCTCTCGCTATCCCTCCAGACCAACCGCTCCCTGCTCGACTACTTCGCCGGACGCTACGACAAGGCCAAGCAGGGGCTCATGGAAGTGCTCAAGAGCGACTCCACCGATAGGCTGTCCCAATGGGGACTGGCACTGGTTGCCGAGCAGCAGGGGCGGGTGGATGAAGCGATCGCGATCCTGGAGCGATTAGGCGGGACCAGCCTCAACACCAAGTCTTCGCTGGGTCATGCCTACGGACTTGCGGGGCGAGCCAGGCAGGCCCGGAATGTCTTGCGCGTCCTTCAGACCGCAGCCGAGCGCAGCTATGTGCCATCCTATTTCTTTGCGCTCGTGCACGCCGGGCTGGGCGAGCGCGATCAGGCACTCCGGTATCTTGAAAAGGCTTATGAGGAGCGTTCGACTGTGTTGGCCTATGTTCAGATCGATCCGCGGCTGGCATCACTCAGGGCAGAGCCACGGTTTGTGGCTCTGGTCCGGCGTCTCAACGGCGAGTGAATCGCGGCTCCAGCCGCGGACAAGCAGACTAACGACTGACGATTGAATAACGACCATTGACCATCGACTATCGACTCTCGACCTCGCTCGCCGACCGCTACCGCATCGAGCGGGAGGTGGGCCAGGGAGGGATGGCCACGGTGTATCTCGCCACCGACCTGCGTCACCAGCGGAAAGTCGCGGTCAAGGTATTGCGCCCTGAGCTCGCCGCACTGATCGGTGCCGAGCGGTTCCTGGCGGAAATCACCACCACGGCGGCGCTGCAGCACCCGCACATCCTGCCTCTCTTCGACTCGGGGCAGGCGGTGGTCCGCCAATCCGAGCAGGGTAATGGGCCTCATTCGTTCCTTTATTATGTGATGCCTTTTATCGAGGGCGAATCGCTGCGCGACCGGCTCAACCGGGAGAAGCAGTTGCCGGTCGCCGATGCGATCCGGATCGCCACCGAGGCGGCGAGTGCTCTCGACTATGCCCACCGGCACCACGTCATCCATCGCGACATCAAGCCGGAGAACATCCTGCTGCATGACGGCCAGGCGCTCGTCGCCGATTTCGGCATCTCGCTGGCGGTAAGCTCGGCAGGCGGCAGCCGGATGACCGAGACCGGCATGTCGCTCGGCACGCCGCAGTACATGAGTCCCGAACAGGCGATGGGAGAACGGGAAATCGGGCCCCGGAGCGACGTCTATGCTCTGGGCACGGTGACCTACGAGATGCTGATCGGCGAGCCACCGTTCACCGGGCCCTCTGCACAAGCCATCGTCGCGAAAGTCATGACCACGATCCCCGCGGCGATGATCCCGCAGCGGAGGACGATTCCGTCGCACGTGGAAGCCGCGGTACTGCACGCCATCGAGAAGCTTCCGGCCGATCGCTTCGCCACCGGCGCCGAGTTCGCGGCCGCGCTGGGCAATCCGAACTTCACCGGGCCAATCACAGCAGCGAGGCCGCTGGGACTCGGTCCCCCAAGAACCAGGTTTGCGAACAACATCGCGAAAGGATTCCCCTGGGTCGTCGCTCTGCTCGCCGGACTGTGGGCCTGGTCCCAGCACAGCCCTAGCGCTTCCCGGCCGGTGCGACGTTACGCCGTCGAGCTGAGGGGACTCGAGGCGATCAGCCCGCTGGAGCAGGTCACGATGGCGCTCAGTCCCGACGGCCAGCGCCTGGCGTATGTGGGCGGGGCAGCAAATGGAAAGTCGCAGATCTGGCTTCGGGATCGGGACCAGCTCCACGCGCGCCCGATCTCCGAGACGGGGGGTGCGACCAGCCTCAGCTGGTCACCCGATGGTACGCAGCTGGCTTTTGAAACCCGTGACCCCGGGACGCTACTGGCGGTCCCGGTGGGCGGTGGCTCCTCCCCAGTGGTGGTTTCCGACACCCTGATCGCGACTGGTGGGACGGCGTGGTCGTCCGACGGATTCATCTATTCCACCGGGGGCTACAACGGCACGGTGGGCATCGTCAGAGTACCCGCAACCGGGGGCGTTCCGACGATCGTCACCACGATCGACACCGGCTCCCACGCCTTTGCCCACCTCAATCCAGCAGTGTTGCCGAACAACAAGGGACTGGTATTCTCGGTTTGGTATGGACCCACGCGAACCGACACCGATATCGGCGTGGCGGACATCAAGACCGGAAAGGTCAAGATCCTGCAGCGGGGACTGCGAGCGGTATACGCACCGACCGGACATCTCCTGATTGTGCGGGCAGACGGGTCGCTGATTGCGCTTCCGTTCGACCAGACCCGAATGGTGACGACCGGCCCGGCGGTGCCGGTGTTGAGCGGCATCGCCACGCAGGGTGGGACGGGTGCGGATCTCGCCATCGGCGGCGACGGCACTCTGGCCTATTACGCGGGCGAACCGCGCGACGTTCGCGAGACGGTGCAGCCGGTCTGGATCGCTCGAGATGGACACACGACGCCCGTCGACTCCGGCTGGACCTTCAACCGCCCGTTCAACGGCGGCATCACACTGTCTCCCGACGGGTCCCGCCTTGCCCTTGCCGTCGCGGGAAATGAGACGGCGGACATCTGGATCAAGCAGCTCGAACATGGGCCGTTTTCCCGGCTCACCTTCGAGGAGTTCCTCAAGTACCGGCCGAGCTGGAGCCCGGACGGGCGGAGCCTGGTCTACATCTCTGATCCGGGCAACAACAACGCCTCGATTTTGCAGCGCCGGGCCGATGGCAGCGGAGCCGCGGAACGGCTGCTGGGTTCCGACAAGGCGATCGCCGAGGCGATATGGGCCCCCGATGGCAAGACGCTGGTGGTTCGGACCACGTTGCCGACCCGCGACATTCTGGCGTTTCATCCCGGAGTCGATTCGATCGCAACACCATTGATTGCCTCCCAGAAATTCGACGAGCGGGCGGCGACGATGGCACCCGATGGCCGCTATATCGCCTATCAGTCGGATGAATCGGGCCGGGACGAGATTTACATTCGCCCGTTCCCCAAGACCGATGACGGGCGCTGGCAGGTTTCCCGGGACGGCGGCGAAGAGCCTTTGTGGGGGAGGACAGGGCGCGAAATCTTCTTCCGGTCCACCGCGGGTGACATGATGGCCGTTCCGGTCACGACTGGGACCTCGCTCGAGGTAGGTACCCCTCACCCGCTCTTCTCGGCGAAAGGATTCGTGCGCACGCTCTCGCACAGGGCCTATGACGTGACACCCGACGACCGACGGTTCGTCATGCTTCGCGCACTGAGCGATACGACGACAACACCGAGCCAGCTGGTTCTGGTCGATAACTGGATGGATGAACTCCGAGCGAAGCTGAAGATCAGGTGACCATCGACCAGCGCCTCTCGAACGCCTTGGCTGACCGCTACCGCATCGAGCGGGAGATCGGTGCGGGAGGCATGGCCACCGTGTACCTGGCGGAGGACCTCAAGCACCACCGTAAGGTGGCGATCAAGGTGCTCCGGCCCGAGCTCACTGCGGTGGTCGGAGCCGACCGGTTCGTGCGGGAAATCGAGACCACCGCCGCCCTGCAGCATCCCCACATCCTCGGACTCATCGATTCCGGCGAGGCGAATGACACCGCGTACTACGTCATGCCCTTCGTCGAAGGCGAGTCGCTGCGCGACCGGATCACCCGGGAGAAGCAGCTCCCGCTGGAGGACGCACTGCGCATTGCGCGGGAGATCGCGGATGCGCTGAGTTACGCCCACAACAAGGGCGTCATTCATCGCGACATCAAGCCGGAGAATATCCTGCTGACCAGCGGTCACGCGGTGGTCGCCGACTTCGGCATCGCCCGGGCCATCAGCGCGGCCGGCGGCGAGCGTCTCACCGAAACCGGACTAGCGGTGGGCACGCCGGCATACATGAGCCCGGAACAGGCGGCGGGGGATCGTGACCTCGATGGACGAAGCGACTTGTATGCGCTGGCTTGCGTTCTCTACGAAATGCTGGCGGGCGAGCCGCCGTTCCGGGGTCCGACAGTCGAGGCCGTGGTGCGGCAGCACCTCACCGTCGAGCCGCGATCGGTCACCCAATTGCGGCCCGCGGTGCCGGCGGAAGTGGCGGAGGCGCTGAGCCGAGCACTGGCCAAGACGCCAGCGGATCGCTTCAACCCGGTGGGCCAGTTCTCCGAAGCGTTGGGACGAGGAACTCCTACTCCTCGCGACGTGGTAGCTCGGGTCGTCGCCCCTGCCCCGCGCTCCAGGGCCCCTGCAATCGCCGCCGTCGCCATCCTTGCCCTCGGAGCGATCGGTCTCTGGTATTGGCGTCATCGTGGGCTGCCTCCACTCGAAGTGCAGCGGCGGACTCAGGTGACCATCGATCCGGGAATCGAAATCGATCCGGCGCTCTCCCCCGATGGGAAGTTCGTCGCCTACTCGGGGCCCAAGGGCGCCATTATGGTGCGGCAGGTCGGTGGTGGGGTGCCGATCGCGGTGGTGCGGGACGGTAGCGGCACAGGGCGCTGGCCCGCCTGGACGCCGGACGGCCAGCGCCTCGTTTATATCTCGCCGCGCGGTTTCGAGATCGTACCGGCACTGGGTGGAAGTTCGCGCCTGGTGCGCCCCGCTGGCGGCCTGCCCCGCGGTGTCGCGGTATCCCCCGACGGCAAGGCCTTCGTATTCGCCTCGCACGACTCGGTGTTCGTCCAACCACTGGAGAGGGAAGAGCCACGACTGGTGACAATCGGGTGGGAGGTGCACTCCCTCGCCTGGTCGCGCGATGGCCGCTGGATCGCCTTCGTCTCGGGGAACACTCAGTACATCAAGACCAGCGACCTGGGGAATTTCGCACCCAGCAGTATCTGGGTGGCCCCGGCCGCCGGTGGCCCTCCGGTCCGGGTGACCGACCAGGTGTTCCTTAACGTGAGCCCCGCATGGGCACCCGACGGGTCGCTGCTCTACATCTCCACCCGCGACGGAGGTCGCGACGCCTACCAGCAGCACCTGACGAAATCGGGAACTCCGGACGGGTCGCCGACCCGGCTCACCACCGGACTCGAGGCGTTCGAGATCAGCATGTCGAGCGATGGCTCCCGGCTCGCCTACTCGGAGTTCACCGAGACGTCGAATGTCTGGTCGATCGCCATTCCGGCCAAAGGCGCAGTATCCGTTTCCCAGGCAGTGCCGGTCACCATCGGCAACCAGACCATCGAGAATTTTGGCATCTCACACGACGCTCAGTGGATCGCCTTCAGTTCCAACCGCAATGGGACTACCCAGATCTATCGCATGCGAATCGGCGAAGCCGGAGCGGAACCGCAGCAACTCACGTCCGATTCCTCCGCCTCCTACTGGGCCGACTGGTCCCCCGATGACAAGGAAATCTCGTCCCACCGTTTCTTCGGGGAGCGACGGCAGGTCTTCGTCATGGCAGCGGATGGCAGCTCCCAGATCCAGGTAACGGCGGGGACCGATGACGAGCGTTCGGCGGACTGGTCTCCCGACGGCGAGCACTTGATTATGATCGCGAACTGGGGGACCCATCCAGCGCTTCACATTGCGGCGCGGGGCCCGGACGGCAAATGGTCCAAGCCGCATCCGTTCACCATTGTCATCGGCTCGGACACCATCGGGACGCAAATCGGGGCGTGGTCCCCCGACGGCAAGTACATCGCGTGCGGGTGCGGCCCGGGCGGCCTGGTGGTCGCGCCGGTCAATGGCGGCTCCGCTCGGCGCCTCGTCTCGCCATTCCCCACCAATGGCTGGGCTTTCCCCCAATGGTCGGCCGATGGGAAGATCATCTACCATGTCTCCGAGGACTCGACCGGCCGGGCCACCGATGTGATAGCGGTTCCCGTCTCCGGCGCTGCCCCCTACGTCGTGGTCCGCTTCGACGACCCGACCCGCCCCTGGCACCGGTTCGGATTCCGGGTCCGGGGCAACAGGATCTATTTCAACCTGGGTGATCTCCAGAGCGATATCTGGGTGGCGGACGTCGGGCGGAAGTGAATTCGGCTGGAGCCTCTAATGGCGGGCAGGGTTCTTCCGGGTAGCTTTAGAACGCACTCCTCTTCCAAATAAACCCGAGACCGTACAGCACCCCCCGCTTAAGGGAATAACCTATTGAGCCGCGGTGAGGTAACCGTTCTAACGCTCCTCGATACCAAGACACGCTCAAGTCGACCGGCCTTTCCCGTCTCCCGTCTCCCGTATCCCAAGGTTAGGCCTTGACCATCGACCAGCGACTTTCCACCGCTCTCTCCGAACGCTACAAGATCGAGCGGGAGTTGGGCCAGGGCGGCATGGCCACGGTCTACCTCGCGGAAGATCTCAAGCACCGGCGCAAAGTCGCGATCAAGGTTCTGCGACCCGAGCTCGCCGCGGTGATCGGCGCCGAGCGGTTCGTGCGGGAGATTCAGACCATCGCGGCACTCCAGCATCCCCACATTCTGGGACTCATCGATTCGGGCGAATTGAACGGGACGGCGTACTACGTGATGCCGTTCATCGAAGGCGAATCACTGCGCGACCGGATCACCCGCGAGAAGCAGCTGTCCATCGCTGACTCGGTACGGATCGCGACTGAAGTAGCCAGCGCCCTCGACTATGCCCACCGTCACGGTGTCATCCACCGCGACATCAAGCCCGAGAACATCCTGCTGCACGACGGCCAGGCTCTGGTGGCCGACTTCGGGATTGCCCTCGCCGTGAGCAGCGCCGGTGGCTCCCGCATGACCGAGACCGGCATGTCGCTCGGCACCCCGCACTACATGAGTCCCGAGCAGGCGATGGGAGAGCGGACAATCACAGCTCGCTCAGACATCTACGCCCTGGGCTGTGTGACCTACGAGATGCTGACCGGGGATCCGCCCTTCACTGGCAGTACCGCGCAGGCGATCGTCGCCAAGATGATGACCGAGAAGCCGATCGCACCTTCGCGGGTGCGGGATACGGTTCCGGCCGCGGTCGAAGATGCGGTGCTAACCGCACTCGCCAAGCTTCCGGCCGATCGGTTCACCTCAGCGGCGGAATTCGCCAGCGCCCTGCGGGATCCCGGACGAATCACCCGGGCCTCGACCTCCACCCCGATCATGGCACCGGCGCCGGCGCCGCGATGGTCCGTCCGCTCCGCGGTGCCGTGGGCGCTGGCCGCCATCGTCGCTGCTCTGGTCCTGGTGAGCTGGTCCCGCACTCGAACCACGACCAGCCCCGTCACTCGCTTCGAAATACGTCCCGCCTTCGGCACCCAGTTTGGATATCCGATCAACGGAGTCGCGATGTATCTCGCACTCTCGCCAGATGGCCGCCAGGTGATCTACACCGGCAGCCGCGGGGGAAGCGACTGGGCGCTTTACATCCGGGATCTCGACCAACTGGATTCCCGCCTGCTCCCCGGGACTGAAGGTGCGGTTGCGCCGGAGTTCTCGCCTGACGGGAAATGGATCGCCTTCGGCGCACCGGACGGTAGCCTCAAGAAGCTCATGGTGGACGGGACCTCGCTCACCACGCTTTGCCAGGTTGACGTGAGTGGTATCGCGGGCCTGACCTGGACATCCAACCGTGAGGTGGTCTTTACCCGAGTGAATCTCACAGGGCGCGGGCTGTGGCGGGTGCCCGCCGACGGGGGGCAGCCCGTCGAGTTCTCCCAATTCGATTCGGAGAGCGGGGAGCGACTGCAGCTCTCCCCGCGCTCCACGCCCGACGGGAAGCTGGTGTTCTACAGCAGCACGAGAGCCAGCGTTCTGGATCTCAAGATCGGCGTCGCCTCCACCGCCAGCGGGAAGACCAAGGTGTTCACCAATCTTCTCGGCGCGCGGGTGCTCGGCTTCTCCGACGGTTTCCTGATCTATGTGCGGATCGATGGCGCGCTCATGGCCGTACCCTTCGACCCCGGTACTCTGAAGATCGGAGCACCGCTCCAGATCCTCGACAGCATCGCGACGCGTGGCTGGCAGTCGCCCGCGGCGCTTGCCGCCAATGGGGCACTGCTCTACCAGCGCGGGGGACTGACCAGCCAGCTGGTGCGGGTCGATCAGCACGGTGACGAGCGCCTCCTTCTCGATTCGGCGCGGGTCTACGCTCACCCTCGCCTCTCTCCCGATGGGCGGCGTATCGCCTTCGAATCTCAGGCCGGCTCGAGCAACGAGATCTGGATCGCCGATCTCGGGGCCCAGACCGCAGAGCGCCTCACCCGGCAAGGATTCAACGACCGCCCCGAATGGACTCCGGACGGAAGCCGGGTGATGTACGTCTCCGGACGAACCACGGCGAATTCGATCTGGTGGCAACCGGCCGACGGCGGCGGTGCTGCGGAGATGCTCTTCCAGGGGCCGGATGCGATTCGAGAAGCGGTCTTCGCCCACGGTGGCGAGGATATCGTATATCGGATGGATACGCCGGATAGCGGCCGGGATATTTATCGGCTGCCGCTTGGACAGCAGAAGCCGGTGCCGATTCTGACCAATATTGATGACGACAAGCAGCCCCGGGTCTCGCCCGATGGAAAGTGGCTCGCCTATGTCTCGAACGCGTCCGGGCGGGAGGAGGTGTACATCAGGCCGCTGGCGGGTGGGCCGCGCCTTACCGTCTCGCGCGACGGCGGAGAAGAGCCACTCTGGTCCCCCGACGGAAAACGGCTCTATTACCGGGTGGGCGCTCGACTGATGGGCGCCGGTATCGTCACCACCCCATCGATCTCCGTCACTTCGCGGGACACGCTGTTCGAGGGGCCCTACATCACCGATCCATGGCACCCGAACTACGACGTCTGGCCCGACGGCAAGAGCTTTGTGATGCTGCGACCGGTCGAGGAGAACCGGCAACTGGTCATGGTGGTGAATTGGATCAAGGAATTGCGGCAGCGGACCGGGAAGGCCGAGTAGGAGAATGAGCCAGCTGGCCGGCCTCCTGATATTCGCGCTAGCCGCGAGGGTGCTGCCCCAAAATCCAGCGGGGGCCGGTCAGGACGTGACCGGCCTCGTTTTCCTCGACGCCAATGGTAACGGCACTCGTGACCCCTCGGAGCGCGGCCTCGCTGGCATCGCGGTTTCCAACCAGGTAGAGGTCGTGGTCACCGGCGCCGATGGAGCCTACCATCTCGACCCGTCGCACGGCTACGGAATCGTCTTCGTCAGCGTGCCCGATGGCTACCGCGCGGTGGGAGCATTCTGGCGGCATGTCGAGAAGTCGGCGAGCACACCCGTCAGCTTCGCCCTCGTGAAGGAACCAATCCCGACCGAATTCACCTTCGTTCACGCGTCCGATACGCACCTGAGCGAGAAGAGCCTGCCGAGGACCCAGCGGCTCAAGGCGCTGGTCGATTCTCTTAAACCGGCCTTCGTCCTGGTTTCGGGTGACCTGGTCCGCGACGCGCTCAGGGTTCCCGAGGCGGAAGCCACCGGGTACTACCAGATGTATCTCAGGGAGACGGCGCGCTTCTCGGCACCGATCTGGAATGTCCCGGGGAATCACGAGATCTTCGGCATCGAGCGAATGACGTCGCTGGTGAGTCCCACTCATCCGCTCTACGCTAAGGCGATGTACCGCCATTTCCTCGGGCCGGACTATTACTCGTTTACCTATGGCGGGATTCATTTCGTCGGACTCAACTCGGTGGACTACGACGATCTCTGGTACTATGGCCACGTGGATAGCACCCAGATCGCATGGCTGAAGGAGGACCTGAAAACCGTTCCGCCCACCACGCCCGTCGTCACCTTCAATCACATCCCGTTCCTGAGCACCGCCGAGATTCTGAGCGGGTACACCGATGATCCGCCCGCTCCGTCCCTGATCACCGTCAACCATCACACGGCCTTCCGCCACACCGTCTCCAACGCCGCCGAGGTCATCGCTGCCCTCAAGGACCACCCTTACCCTCTCGCCCTCGGCGGGCACATTCATATGCGGGAGAGCATCGAATACGTGATTCAGGAGAGGCGGATCCGTTTTCACCAGGCCGCAGCCGTCGTCGGTCCCACCGACGTGGCTGGATTGACCATGCCTTCCGGCATCACCTTATACCGGGTTCGGGCGGGTGAGATCGATGATGGGACCTTCGTTCCGCTCGACGGACCGACAAGAACGGGGACCCAGTGACTGATCTCGTTCCCAGCCCTGAGCCCGAGGTACTGAGCGGAGCGGCATTTTCCCGCTCCCGTCTCCCGTTTCCCGTCTCTACCGGTAACTCGAGGAATCCATGACCCAGCCTGCAACCGCGCCAGCCGCAACCGAGCGGAAGCCACGGGACGACGAGCTCGACGTCTTCGGGCTCACCCACCCCGGCAAGGTGCGCAAGGACAATCAGGACCATTTTCTGATTTGTTCGCTTCGAGGGAGCGTCGCCGTTCACCATACCAGCCTGCCCGATCCCGGGAATTGGCCGGTGGGGCGATTGGCATTCCTTGCCATGGTCGCCGATGGCGTCGGCGGCAGCGCCATGGGGGAGGAGGCCAGTCGATTGGCGATCGCGGGAATCACCGAGTATGTGACCCAGAGCATGCAGACGTACTACAGCAGCGATTCCGCCAACGACAACACTTTTGCCGAGGCGCTGGTCGATGCGGCGATGCAGGTTCACGCCCGAATCGTGGAGCGAACCCGCGAGGAGGGGGAGCGAAGCGGTTCGACCACACTGACCCTCTGGCTTGGCATGTGGCCCCGGGCCTACCTGCTGCAAGTGGGAGATAGTCGCTGCTACGCGCTCCGGGGTGGAGTGCTCACCCAGATCTCACGCGATCAGACCATGGCGCAGGAGCTGCTTGACGCAGGAGTTCTCACCCGTACCGAGATCCGACGCACCCGCTGGGCCCATGTCCTTTCGAGCAGCATCGGAGGCCAACAGACCACTCCGGTCGTGACCCGCCTGGACCAGGCTTGGGGCACGGCCGGTCTCCTCTGCAGCGACGGCCTCACCAAGCACGTCTCCGACGAGCGGATCTCCGAGGTCCTCCGCAACATGACGTCGGCCCGCCAGGGCTGCGAGACCCTGTTGCAGGAAGCGCTCGACGACGGTGGAAGCGACAACATTACCATCCTGATCGGGCGAGCGGTTCGCAAGGACCCCTCGTGACAACGCGATTGAAATCGCGGCTCGGCAATCCGTGGCTGCGCCACGGAGCGTATCCATGACCTACGTCGTGCAGCGACGTCCTGCCGAGGCGCGGCTTGAGCCGCGTCCACGTCCGACCCGTCGAGCCGCTGAGCCAACGAGATGACCGTCAGCACTGCCCTCTCCAACGCTCTCGCCGACCGTTACCGCATTGAGCGCGAACTCGGCCAAGGCGGCATGGCCCTGGTCTTTCTGGCGCAGGATGTCCGCCACGATCGCAAGGTGGCCATCAAGGTGCTGCGGCCCGAGCTGGCCGCCATCATCGGGGCCGAGCGCTTCCTTCGCGAGATCAAGACCATCGCCAACCTCCAGCACCCGCACATCCTTGGACTGATTGATTCTGGCGAGGTGAACGGCACAGCGTACTACGTCATGCCCTACGTGGAGGGCGAGTCGCTGAGAGACCGCCTGAACCGGGAACGCCTTCTTCCTATTACCGACGCCGTCCGCCTGGCGACCGAAATCGCTTCCGCACTCGATTACGCCCACCGCCACCACGTGATCCACCGCGACATCAAGCCCGAAAACATCCTGCTGCACGACGGGCGCGCGCTGGTAGCCGACTTCGGGATCGCCCTGGCGGTGAGCAGTGCGGGTGGGACCCGGATGACCGAGACAGGGATGTCCCTCGGCACCCCGCACTACATGAGCCCGGAACAGGCGATGGGTGAGCGGGAGATCACCGCTCGAAGCGATGTGTACGCGCTGGGCTGTGTGCTATACGAAATGCTGGTTGGCGAGCCGCCGTTCACCGGGCCAACCGCCCAGGCGGTGGTAGCCAAAGTCGTAACCGAGCAGCCCCGCGAGCTGATCCCCAAACGTCACACCATCCCCCCATACGTCGAGGATGCTGTCCTCACCGCCCTGGAGAAGACGCCGGCCGACCGGTTTGCCACGGCCGCGGAATTCGCCTCCGCTCTGACGGCGGAGTCCAGCACCGGAAGCCGGCGGAAGACGGGGATGATCGCCGGACAACGACCCGGGGCGCCCTCGCGTCCCCGAAGTAGGCTCACGCGCGCGGCAGTCTTGTCGGCGGCCGCTGCCGCTCTACTTCTCCTTGGCGTCCTTGCTGGAAGGGCCGTATCACGTCGAGACGGAGACACTGCCGGTTTTGCGCTTCAAGTTGTGCCCGAGGCCGAGCATCACCTCGATCTGGCCTTCGCGCGCAATGTCGGCATCTCACCCGATGGCGCTACCGTCGCGTTCATAGGCCGGGGTAACGGGGGGCTTCAGGTCTTCGTCCGGCGGTTCGACAGCTTCACTGTCACCGCGGTTCCCGGCACGGAGGGGGCTGACCTGGGTCCGGTGTTCTCCCCTGATGGGAAGGCGCTCGCGTACGTGGCTGACGGCGGCTCGACGCTCTATCGCGTCTCGCTGAGTGGCGGCCAGACGGTCAGAGTTTCGACCAATATCGCCTGCTGCACGCTGGAGTGGCGCCCGCAGGGCTTGGTGATCTCGACGTTCCGTGGGTTGGAGGTGATTCCGCCGTCAGGCGGAACGGGACGCGTGGTTGGCGCCCTTGGCTTCCCAGGAGTCGCCACCATGCTGCCAGATGGGTCCGTCATCGCCCTCAGTGACGTCGGCGGCCGTCATGCCGAACGGTTGAACGAGCGGACCGGCAAGTGGGAACCTGTTGAGGGCTTGCCCGACGGCATTGACGACATCATGTACGCCGACGGTCAGCTTCTGATCCAAGTCGGAACCACCCTGAACGCCGTCCCCTTCGATGTGAAGCAGGGACGAGTCGACGGTGAACTGATTCAATTGCAGACTGGCGTCCGCCTCGGCGTGAGCGGCGGGTACCGTCAGAGCCAGAGCGCCCTCGGTGGGGGGACGTTGATCTACGTCCCCGCCGCCGGGACCAACCATCTCACCCTGGTGAACCGCCGCGGACGGGAAGAGATCCTGACCGACACCAGCGGAATCTTCCACCGCCCGCGTTTCTCCCCCGATGGATCGAAATTGACGGTGGACATCACCCGCGGGGCGGGACGTGACGTCTGGATCTACGATCTGGACCAGCGCACCCTGTCGCGCCTCTCGTTTGAACGGAACGGACACGATGCCATATGGGCACCCGATGGCAGGTCGGTGGTGTATGCCGCTGCGGGAGACCGCGACACGCTCATAGCGCTTTTCGCGAGACGCATCGATGGCAGCACCCAGCTGGATACCATCTCCACGAGTCCGGGGCTTGCCGCTCCAGAGGCGGTGACTTTGGATGGCAGCGAAGTCCTGGCCTATGCCTCTGATTCCACAACCGGGGCCGATGCCTGGCTGGTTCCTCCGAAAGGCAAGCCACAACCCGTCCTCAATACTCAGTTTCAGGAAACCGATCTGGCTCTCTCCCGCGATGGACACTGGCTGGCGTGGGCATCCAACGAGTCGGGCCGGGAAGAGATTTATGTTCGCCGATTGGAAGGCGGAGTGAGACTCCAAGTATCCACGGCGGGAGGCAGTGAGGCAGTCTGGGGTGCTGACGCCCGCGAGTTGTTTTACCGTGCTCCCGGCTCGGACGGCCATCTGATGGCCGCGAAGCTTTCCCTCGATCCTCTGCGTGTCACCGCCCGGGACACAGTCTTTGGCGTCACGAAGTATGAGGAATCGGATCCTCACGCCAATTACGATTACGATCCCCACGGGGATCGCTTCATCTTCCTGCGCGCTGAAATGCCCAACGAAATCCGGGTAGTTCGCAACTGGCGGGCGCTGCTGGAAAAGCGATGACAGATCCCGGCCCGGTTCGCCCGATCGACCTCGATGCGATCCGTGCGGCCCAGCGTCGCATCGCAGGAACCATCTTCCGGACGCCGCTTGTCCGTCTCGAGCTGGGACCCGGCTTTCCCGACATCCGGCTCAAACTCGAAGTGCTTCAGCCCATCAATGCCTACAAACTGCGCGGCGCGGCCAACGCGGTCGCCATGCTGTCCGACTCCGAGCGAAAGCGTGGAGTCTGGACGATCAGCGCCGGCAACGCGGGACAGGGAGTCGCCTACGCCGCGAGAGCAGCCGGTGCCCCCTGCACCGTCGTCGCGATCGAAACCGCTCCCGCCTCGAAGCTCGAAAGGATGAAGGCGCTGGGCGCCCAACTGGTACTCGTGCCTTATGAGGCTGCCTGGAAGGCGCTGGATGAGCGGTCCTATGCCGGCGTCGAAGGCACCTTCATTCACCCGTTCGATGACGACAATTTCATCGCGGGGCACGCGACGATGGGGCTGGAAATCATGGAGGACGCGCCCGACACGGTGGCGGTCATCGCCGCCATTGGTGGGGGTGGACTCATCACCGGTGTCGCGACCGCGGTAAGAGCGATCAAATCCTCGATCAAGGTGTGGGGCGCCGAACCGGAGACCGCCGCCCCCATGTCACTCTCCCTGGCAAGCGGGTCACCCCAGGCGTTCAAGGACTGGAAGGCCTCCTTCGTGGATGGCGCCGGTGGACAGAGTGTCTTCCCCCGGATGTGGCAGCGGATGAAGCCGGTGGTCGATGGGAGTATCGTGGTTACCCTTGAGGAAACGAAGAGGGCCATGCGGTTGATGGCCGAGAAGGCGCGGATCATCGCGGAAGGCGCGGGATGCCTGCCGGTCGCGGCCGCGCTGACTGGAAGGCGGGACAAGGCCCGATTGTCGCCATCGTGTCCGGCGGAAATATCGACCTGAAGAAGTTCTCCGAGCTGATCGCCCCTGGGCCGGTGGCTTGATGATCCAATCCGCGGCTGCATGATCCAAACGCGGATCGAGTAGGTGCAAATAAACGCCGATCGGAACAGGGCCCCCACCTGGGGGAATACAACGATTGGTTGGGAAGCAGGTAACCGATCCATCGCGGGCCGGAGCAGAGAACTCGCAGCCATCGCGCGTGGGAGATGGAGGTTTCGCCGGCTGTGAGCGAAACTCCACGGCTCGATTCCGGACCGCTGGCCAACTGCACCGGCCATCGACGGAACTCCCTCCAAACACTAGCTTTACTCACCCTCCTCCACAGGCATCGGCTCTGAGCGATCTCCTCGCCAGCCTCCAGACAGCACTCTCCGGCTACACTCTCGAGCGCCAGCTGGGCCGTGGGGGGATGGCCACCGTCTTCCTCGCCCAGGACCTCAAGCACAAACGTGAGGTCGCGCTCAAGGTTCTGCACCCCGAGCTCGCTCACGCGCTGGGTCCCGAACGCTTTCATCGAGAGGTAGAGCTCGCGGCACGCCTGCAGCACCCCCACATCCTCACCGTTCTCGATTCGGGAGTGGCCGGCGGATACCTCTGGTTCACCATGCCCTTTGTGGACGGGGAGTCGCTTCGGGTCCGGCTGACGAGGGAGCGCCAACTGGCGGTGGACGAAGCCGTACGCATTGCAACCGAAGCCTCGCGAGCCTTGGACTATGCTCATCGCCATGGGGTGATTCACCGCGACATCAAGCCCGAAAACATCCTCCTGACTAAGGACGGAGACACGCTGGTCGCGGACTTCGGCATCGCCCGGGCGCTTTCCAGCGCGGAGCGTCTGACCGAGACCGGCATGGCGGTGGGAACTCCGGCGTACATGAGTCCCGAGCAGGCAGCGGGAGAACGGGACCTCGATGCGCGGACCGACGTGTACGCGTTGGGAACTGTCCTCTACGAAATGCTGGCTGGTGAACCACCGTTCAACGGACCCACCGCGCAGGCCATCATCGCGAAGCGTTTCAGCGGTGAGGTGCCGAACGTTCGCGCGGCGCGGCCGAGCGTGCCGGACAATGTGGCCCAGGCGACCACCCGTGCCCTGGCACCGGTCGCCGCGGACCGCTTCCCCTCGGCGGCGGAGTTTGGGAAGGCTCTCATGCCGAGTGCGTCCGCCACCGTTGCCCCGGTGGCGGCACCCAGGGTATCCACTCCCGCGGCAAAGCCACCGGCTGCCCCAACCAGGCGCAGGGTCCCGACGGGACTCCTGCTCCTGCTGGTTGGTTTTCTTGTTGGAGTGGGAGTGCTGTTTGCCTGGCGGCGTGGGGGGCATGCGGCAAAGGCCACTGGCGTACGCACCATTGCGGTGCTGCCGTTCCAGAACCAGGGAGACTCGGCCCAGGAATACTTCGCCGACGGTATCACCGATGCCGTGCGGGGAAAACTCTCCAGCCTGCCCGGCGTCCGGGTCATCGCGGGAGGAAGCTCCCAGGCGTACAAGAACAGCACCAAGCCGCTCCCCGAAATCGCCCGCGAGCTCGGTGTCGATTACATCATGGTCGCCAAAGTGCGCTGGGCGAAGAATGCCGACGGCACTTCCCGAGTGCAGTTGAGTCCCGAGCTGGTCGACCTTTCAGGTGCCGCACCGACGACGAAATGGCAGCAGCCGTTCGATGCCTCACTGACCGACGTCTTCAAGGTGCAGGCGGACATCGCAGAAGAGGTGGCACAGGCGCTCGACGTGGCACTCGCTGACAGTGTTAGCCAGCAGCTCGCGGCCCGTCCAACAGCCAATCTGCCCGCTTATGACGCGTTCCTTCGCGGCGAGCAGCTCTTCACGACCAAAGGCCTCAATGATCCAGTAAGTCTCCGGCGGGCGCTGGCCTACTACCAGCAGGCGGTGGCGCTCGATTCGACCTTCGCGCTCGCGTGGGCGCGCATTGGGCGGGCCCAAGCACTCCTGTATGCCAATGGGGTACCGGATCCTGCGGTTGGGGAATTGTCTCGACGCGCAGCCGAAAGAGCCTTCGCGATCGACCCGAACCTACCCGATAGCCGTTACGCGCTCGCCGGCTACTACTTGAACGTGCGGAACGACGCGCAAAGAGCCCGTGAGGAGTACGAGGCGCTCCTGCGACTCGATCCTGACAATGCGCTGGCGCTGACCGGGATCTCACTCCTGGATGGGACCATTGGGCGCTGGGATTCCGCCGTTGCTCATGCCAGTAAGGCCACCCGCGTGGACCCCCGCTCCATCTCCGCCGCACTGCGCTACGGGAATTCGCTTCGTAAGACCGGCCGCCTCGAGGAGGCGAGGATACAGCTGGACCGCGGACGCGTGTTGGCTCCGCTCTCGCAGCCCTTGCTCGAGGCTCGCGTCCTGGTTGAGCTCAGGGCAGGGAATCTTGATTCGGCGCGGGCGGTAATCCGGGGCGCTTCGCCGGACATCGAGCCGGCCGCCTTGGTGGCCTATTTCGGGAACTACTGGGACCTCTTCTGGGCGCTGGACGATGCCCAGCAGCGACTCCTGCTTACACTCACTCCCGCCGAGTTCGACGGCGACCGGTCGGCTTGGGGAATCGTCCTCGCGCAGACCTACTGGGTCCGCGGTGACAAAGCGCGGGCTCGAGCCTACGCCGACAGCTCCAGAACCGCTTCGCTCGAGGTACTGAAAGTTGCCCCCGACGACGCCCAACGGCTGCTCTTCCTCGGGCTCGCCCAGGCTTACCTGGGTCAGAAGGTGGAGGCCATCCGGAACGGGGAACGCGGCGCAGCTTTGATGCCGCCAGAGAAAGACCAGATCACCGGGTCGTACTTTCAGCACGTCCTGGCGCGGATCTATGTCGTAACCGGTGAGTACGACAAGGCGCTCGATATCCTCGAGCGGCTCCTCAAAATGTCGTACGACCTCTCCCCCGGGTGGCTGCGCATCGATCCGAATTTTGCGCCGCTCGAGGGCAATCCTCGATTCGAACGGTTGTTGGCAGGCGGTCGATAGTCTATGGTCGATGGTCTCGGGTCGTGAGTCTTGAGTGCTAGGTCTCGGGCCTCGGTAACTCATGACCCATGACCCACGACCATTGACCATCTACCATTGACCATCAACCATCAACCATCGACCATTGACCATCGACTCCCGACTCACCACCGCCCTCGCCGACCAATACCGCCTCGAGCGGGAACTGGGTCAGGGCGGCATGGCCACGGTCTATCTGGCCGAGGATCTGAAGCACCACCGTAAAGTGGCGGTCAAGGTGTTGCGGCCTGAGCTGGCGGCGACCCTGGGCCCCGACCGCTTTCTACGCGAAATCCAGATCGCCGCCCAGCTGCAGCATCCCCACATCCTTCCGCTGCTCGATTCGGGTGAGGCTCAGGGTTTCCTCTACTACGTGATGCCCTTCATCGAGGGCGAGTCACTTCGAGACCGGCTGACTCGCAAAGGCGAGCTCCCGGTATCCGAGGCTACCCGGCTGCTGCGCGACGTGGCCGATGCGCTCTCCTACGCTCATGGCCGGGGGGTGGTGCACCGCGACATCAAGCCCGACAACGTGATGCTCTCGGGCCGCCACGCCTTGGTGGTGGACTTCGGCGTCGCAAAGGCGGTGAGCGAGGCAACCGGACGCCAGAGCCTGACCACGGTGGGAGTGGCGCTCGGCACGCCGGCGTATATGTCGCCCGAGCAGGCATCCGCCGATCCCCATGTCGATCATCGGGCGGACATCTATGCCCTCGGTGCGATGGGCTACGAACTGCTCACCGGGCAACCGCCATTCACGGGGCTTACTCCACAGCAGGTGCTCGCCGCCCATGTGACGGAGGCTCCCAAGCCGGTCACCGAAAAGCGCGCGGCCTGCCCGCCGGCCCTGGCCGAAACGATCATGAGCTGTCTGGCCAAGCGCCCGGCGGACCGGTGGCAGAGTGCCGAGGAGATTGTCGAGCGCCTGGAGTCGCTGGGAACGCCGAGCGGCGGGACCACACCTGCACAGACTCAGCCGACTCCGGCCGTCCGGGTGGATGCGACCTGGCACAGTCATCCGATTCGGGTGGCCGCGCTGTTCATGCTGGTATCGACCGCGGTGCTGGGCGCGGTCTACTTCCTCACCATTCAGCTGGGTCTGCCCGACTGGGTCCCATGGGCGGCGATCGCCCTGCTCGGCGCGGGTCTGCCGATCATGGTCGTGACGGCCTTGGTGGAGCGTCGCCGCAACCAGGCCCGGGCCACCGGCATGTACTCGCGAAGCGGTGAGACCGGAGTCCAGCGGCACATCACCTGGAAGAAGTCGGTGCGGGGTGGCTACCTGGCGTTCGGCGTGCTGACCCTGTGTGCCGTGGTTTATACCGCGATGCGGCTGCTGGGTATCGGGCCGGTGGGAACTCTGGTCGCCTCGGGTAAGCTCGCTGCCCGCGACAAGCTGATCGTCGCCGACTTTGCCAACCACACCGCCGACTCGACGCTCAGCCAGTCGGTGACCGAAGCCTTCCGGATCGACATCGCGCAGTCGCCGGTGGTCAACGTGTTGGGGACCTCGACCGTCAGCGACGCGCTGGGCCGCATGGTCCACGATCCCAACCGGCCGCTCGACCCCGCGACCGCGCGCGAGGTGGCGGTGCGTGAGGGGGCCAAGGCGGTGGTGGTCGGAGAGATCAGCCCCATCGGGAAGGGCCTGGTGCTCTCCGCCAAGGTTCTTTCGGCGGTGGACGGCGCCGAGCTGGTGGCGGTTCGGGAAACCGCGGATGATGAGAGCCAGATCCTCAGAGCCATCGACCGGCTGTCCAAGCGGGTCCGGGAGCGGATCGGCGAATCGCTCCGGAGTATCCGCAGCAATGAGCCGCTCGAGGAAGTAACCACCGGCTCGCTCGAGGCCCTGCGGCTCTACACCGAAGGGGCCCGCGCCAGCGATCAGGGAGAATCGAGTCGTGCGGTTTCGCTGCTGCAGCAGGCGATCGGGCTCGACAGCGGGTTCGCCATGGCCTGGCGCAAGCTCGCGGTCGCGTTGTCCAACTCTCAGGGGAGCGCGGAAGAGTACGTGGCGGCGGCCACCAAGGCATACGATCACCGCGACCGGCTGACCGAGGTCGAGCGCTACCATACGACGGCCTACTACTACTTCACGGTGGACTGGGACCCCGAGAAGATCATCAGCGCCTACCGGGCGATTCTCGAGCTCAAACCCGACGACCCCATCGCGCCCAACAATCTCGCCTTGATCCTCGACCTGCGCCGGCGCTGGGCCGAAGCGGAACCGATCGCACAGGCGGACATCGACAGGGGAGGCACGGGTACCATCGTCGCTCAGCTGGTGGTGGCCCAGATGGCGCAGGGGAAGACCAGGGAGGCTCGTTCCACAGTGGCGCAATACCTTCAGCGGGATTCGGCGGCGGTGTTCGCTCATCGCATGCTGGCTTTGTATTTCGCCGCGAATCAGCAGTGGGACAGCGCCGCGGTCGAGCTGCGTCAGGTGACCAGACTGAGTACGGACCTTGCCGACCAGTCTCCCGCAGCCGCCATCCCCAGTGCGATTGCTTTGACCCGGGGGCAACTTGGCGAGGCCGAGCGCAAGATGGGCGACTACATGGCGATCAGCGAGCGACGCGCGTTGCCCACGCTCTATCTCAAGGGCGCCGCGAACCTGGCCCAGATCCAGGCGGTGTATCACCGCAACCCGGCCGCCGCGGGAAAGCTCCTGGACCAGGCACTCGCTCGGCATCCGCTCGCCGCAATGTCCCCGCTCGATCGACCGTACCCCCAGCTGGCCGCGGCCTACGCCATGGCCAATCAACCGGCCCGGGCCCGCGCGTTACTCAAGGAGTACGAGACCCTGGTGCCGATCGGTCTGCGTCGGGGCGATGCGTCTGATCCTCAGGATCCATATTCAGGCGGGGACCGCGCCAAGGGGTTCCTGGCGTTGGCCGAGGGCCGGGGGAGTGACGCCGCAGCGGCCTTCCGGGCCTGGTGGGACGCCTCTGGCTGTGCCAACTGTGCCCAGTCCGAGCTGGGCCGCGCGTATGATCTGAGCAGCCAGCCTGACTCTGCCGTGGCGGCCTATACCCGAGCGGCCGACACTCCAGGCGGCCTCGGCCGCATCATGACTGACCAGTGGAACCTGGCATTCTCATACCGGCGTCTGGGCGAGCTGTACGAAGAAAAGGGGAACAAGGAGAAAGCGCTCGATTACTACGGCCGCCTCGTCCAGCTCTGGAAGGACGCCGACCCGGAGCTGCAGCCGCAGGTCAAGGAAGTGAAGGACCGGATGGTGAAGCTGACGGGCGAGAAGCCGCAGTGATTTCAGCGACGCACGACCCACGACGCAAGACTCAGGACCATTGAACATCGACCATCGCCTATCGACCGCTCTGTCCGACCGCTACCGCATCGAGCGGGAGCTGGGCCAGGGCGGTATGGCTACCGTCTACCTGGCCCAGGACCTGAGGCACGACCGCAGAGTCGCGGTGAAGGTCCTGCGCCCCGAGCTGGCCGCCGTGATCGGCGCTGACCGGTTCCTGAGCGAGATCAAAACAACGGCGAACCTCCAGCACCCGCACATCCTTCCCCTCTTCGATTCCGGGGCCGCCGACAGTTTCCTCTTCTACGTCATGCCATTCGTCGAAGGCGAGTCACTGCGAGATCGCCTGAGCCGGGAGAAGCAGCTGCCGATCCCCGACGCGGTCCGGATCGCCACCGAAGTCGCGGGTGCCTTGGACTACGCCCACCGCCACGGTGTCATCCATCGGGACATCAAGCCCGAAAACATCCTCCTGCACGACGGCCGCGCCCTGGTGGCGGACTTCGGGATTGCGCTGGCAGCCAGCAAGGCGGGCGGCACTCGTATGACCGAGACCGGGATGAGCCTCGGCACGCCGATCTACATGAGTCCCGAGCAGGCGATGGGGGAGCGCGAGATCACGGCGCGGAGCGACGTGTACGCCCTCGGATGCGTCCTGTACGAAATGCTGGTGGGAGAGCCGCCATTCACCGGCCCCACCGCGCAGGCGATTGTCGCCAAGGTGGTCACCGAGGAGCCGCGCGCATTAAGACCCAAGCGACACACCATCCCGGCGAACGTCGAAGCGGCGACGATGACGGCCCTCGAGAAGCTGCCGGCCGACCGGTTCGCCAGTGCCGCGGAGTTCGCGGCGGCGCTCGGCGAGGCGTCGTACGGCACCGAGCGGGTTACGGCCACGACGACCGCCGCAGCCCGGCGAGACACACAGCGCCGAGGGCGGTATCTCCCTGTAGCGCTGGCTGCGCTGGGAGGTCTGGCGCTGGGCGGAGCGCTCCTGGGCGTGCTGCGCAACCCGGCCTCGGCGCCCGTGAGCCGCTATGGCTTGTCGCTCCCTCCGGGCCAGGAACCGGTGCGCCAATGGCAGGTGATCCCTTCGCCGGACGGGTCTCAGATCGCCTTCGTGGGCCCGGCCGAACGCACGACGCAAATCTGGATCAAGCGACGGGACCGTTACGAAGCTTCTCCCCTCCCGGGGACGCTTGGGGTGACCAACTTCACCTGGTCTCCCGACGCTCGGTGGATCGCGTTCACCCAAGGCACCCAACTCAAAAAGCAGCCGGTCGTCGGAGGCACCGCCACCACGCTGGCTGATACCGTGTCAGCCTTTCCAGGAATCGCCTGGCTGGATGACGGCAATATCGTCTTCATTCGAGCCGGCGGAATCGCGCTCATGCGAGTGGCGGAAAGCGGCGGAGTGTCCACCGAGGTCCTGACGGATAGCACCGGAATTGGCCTGCTCACCCCATTGCCCGGAGGGCGAGGCGTGCTCTTCGGTCGCTGCCGGCGCAACTGCTCCCTGTTGGATCTGTGGGTGGTCGACCTGAAGTCGAGCAAGTCGCACCAGGTAGTCCCCGGTGCGGTCATGGGACTATACGTGAAGACCGGGCACCTCCTCTTCGTCCGGCCGGATGGCGGGCTGTTCGCGGCGCCGTTCAGCCTGCGCTCTTTGGATCTGACTGGCCCCGCGGTTCCGGTCCTGGATAGTGTAGCCGTGCTCGGTGGAGTCTACCCGCTGTTCGCGCTTTCCTCCTCGGGTACCTTGGTGATGCGTTATGGAGCGGCGCCGGCAGCCGGGCAACAGTTTTCCATGGTGTGGGTGGACCGCACCGGGCGCGTGACGCCGGTCGATTCGGGTTGGACCCTTCAGTTAACCAACTTTGGCGAAAACTACGGATGGGCCCTGTCGCCCGACGGCAAGCGATTGGCCCTGGGGCTCTCGACCGACGCCGGCGACGACATCTGGGTCAAGCAGCTTCCGCGAGGTCCCTTGTCACGGGTCTCCTATGACGGGGCGTCGGAATACCGGCCCCGCTGGATGCCGAACGGGCGCGAACTCATGTTCGGGTCCAACCGGGCCGGGGCCGGGACCGGAGGGCTGTACTCACGACCAGCCGATGGTACCGGTTCGGATTCGCTCATCCTCCGCGCGCCCGAGGGGATCTTCGAAGGTGCCTGGTCACCGGACAGCCGCTGGCTCCTGTTCCGGACTGGTGGCACCGTGGGACAGATGGGAGGGCGGGACATCGTGGGTATTCGTCCGGGCGTCGACAGTGCGCCGGTGCCGGTGGTGGTAAGCCCCTATGACGAAGAAGCGATCGCGATCTCACCCGACGGACGATGGCTGGCCTACGAATCGAACGAAACCGGGAAGACCGAGGTGTACCTCCGGCCATTTCCCAACACCAACAGCGGCAAATGGCAGATCTCGAACGGCGGAGGAGTCGCTCCGCTCTGGGCGAAGACCGGGCGCGAACTCTTCTACGTCAGCGCCAGGCGCGACATGATGACCGCCACCATCGGCCCTGGCACCCCACCGACGATCGGGACTCCACGGGTCCTCTTTCATCTCCAGGATGACCTCTATATGACCCCGACGGAGTTCTACACCCCGTTCGACGTCGGTCCGGACGGCCGCTTCATCATGGCGCGGAGCGAGACGCCCGCCGCAATTTTTGACGCTCCGCTGGTCGTCGTGGACAACTGGTTCGAGGAGCTGAGGCAGCGAACCCATTGACCATCGACCACAGACTCTCGACCGCCTTCTGCGACCGCTACCGCATCGAGCGGGAGCTGGGTCAGGGCGGCATGGCCTGCCGGTCCGTCGTTGAAGCGACGACTCGGCAGCTCCCTAACCCCGATCGTTAGGCAGCGTGCCGCGCCAGGCTGCTTTCGATCCCGGCAATCCACCCCGCGACCACACTCCCGATAGCGGACGCATGATCCTCCTGGAGATAGTGCCGACCGGCCCCGAGGCTGAGCACTCGGCAGTTAGGGAGAGACCGGGCGAACCGTTCGGCGAACGCCGGTGAAACCAGCGCACCCGGGTCCCCCACGAACAGCAACTTGGGATAGGTCGAGGTTGCCAGTGCAGCGTGCGCGCGTTCGAGCAATTGCGTGACATCCGCGGGCTCGCCTTCGATCGGCAGCTCGCGGGGAAGCTGAAGAATCGGACGGCGCGACTGGGGAGAAGGGAACGGTTCCCGGTACTCGGCCATTTCGTTCTCGCTCAGGGTACGGACGATCGAGCCGGGAAGCACCCGCTCAACGAAGCTGTTGGCGTCCAGGATTAGCGCCTCACCCTCACCGGCCGTTCGGAACTTGCGGAACATTTCGCGCGCGGCGGGGACCTGATGGAAGTCCTTCCAGGCAGGGAGGGGACGGATGAATTCCATGAACGCGAGAGCACGCACCAACTCCGGTCTCCGGGCCGCAAGGTGGAAGGCGAGGGCCGTCCCCCAGTCCTGCGCGATCAGATAGGCTGAGGTGATCCCGAGTCGCTCGATGAACGCATCGAGGTAGCGGACGTGGTCGGTGAATCGATAGGCGATGTCCGGTTTGCCGGAGCGCCCAAAACCGATCAGGTCGGGCGCGATCGAACGCGCCACCGGGGCGACCAGTGGCAGAATGTTGCGCCAGATGTAGGACGAGGTCGGATTCCCGTGCAGAAAGAGGGCGACAGGGGCGTCCGGGTGTCCGGCCTCACGATAGGCTATCGTGGAGTCGAGCACCGGTTGCTGCCGGAGCGTGACTTCGCTATTCAGGCTCATGATAGTTCCTTGAATACAGTGCTGAAGACGATGGACTTGAAGCGTTCGAGCGCGGCGGGGCTCCGATCCACTTTCATCCGGAGCATCGCCCCCTGCCATGAGGCGAGCAGAAACTCAGCGAGCTCAGTAGCGTTAAGATCGGCGGCGATTTCGCCAGATTCCTGCGCTTCGGCGATACAGGTCGCGAAGGGCTGGCGCCATTCCTTGAAGATCGCGCTGAGACGCGCCCGCAAGAGGTCGCTGCTGCCGGATGCCTCGAGACTCAGATCGCCGATCAAACAGCCCCTGGTCCACCCGTCGTCCGCGAGCCTTCCGGTGATGATGTCGAGATAGCGTCTGAGTCGCTGGCGTGGGGTGAGTGAATGGTCTTCGAGCGCCTCCGCCACCAAGCCTTGGACGTGCACGAAATAGCGATCCAGGACCTCGCGGGCGAACAACTCCTTTGACCTGAAATGATTGGTGAACGATCCCTGGGGGGCACTGGCACCGGCGACAATCTGCCGCACCGTAGTTCCGTTGTAACCCGTTCGGAACATGGATCTTAGACCGGCGTCGAGGATTGTTTCTTTGAGTGACGGCCTAGGCATGAATAAACAATACGTACGTACGTATTGCTTGTCAATGATAGCCTTCCATCTCTTTAATCGGTCTTGATGGCCCAGCCTGGCGAGCACCTCGACGAGGCATTTCCCGACCGCTACCGTATCGAACGGGAGTTGGGTCGGGGCGGCATGGCCTGCCGGTCCCGCGCTGAAGCGACGACTCGGCAACTGTCGCTGAAGCGACGTGGCTTGCGTCGTGTGAGTCACTTTAGTGACATCAACCGAGTCGCGGCTTCAGCCGCGGGAAGGCGGGTGCGCAACCCGGCGGAGCGCAGTGTCTGACTCTCTTCCAAGGCTGACCGCCGCCCTCGCCGACCGCTACCGCGCGCGAGTGAAGCAATAAGGTCCAGAGTCTCCTGCGTGATGGGTCATCAGTCCTGGGTCGTCAGCCCCAAGTTCCATGACCTGGGACCTATGACTCATGACACATGACCATCGAAACACCGTCAGGTTCAACCGTCATAAATGCCCACCCGCCAGTTTGACCGCGTCAGCCTGTCCACAGCGTGTATCTCGAGCAGCACATCTGCGGCACCGGCACAACATCCCGGCGGCGTTTAGGGGACAATTTGGTCGCAAGGGACCCCCGATTTGAGGCCAAGCTCCCCGAATGTGAAGAGGCCTTACGTTTGAAGGGGTTAGCAAGCGGCTTCGCCCGGGCTAGCCTACGGGGGTGCGAGACTTGCTCAGCTTCGTCGCCATCCCCATATTTCCGCGCCTTCCAACATTAAATCTTCCTGCGTTACCGGTCCGATGGAGTTGGACCGGAACTCTTTTTTGGGAACGGACCCCGGCCATGCGCCGCCTGACGCTCGGTTGTACCCTCATCATCGCTCTAATTACCGCTGCCTGTTCCGGCGCTCCCGATCAGGCCACGGCGCCAGCCGCTACGAAGGCGGCCGGTCCGCTTTCCTCACTCAACTGCAGCGCCGATCTAGCCAGCATCCAGGCCCTGTCTATCGACCTCTTCCCCGGCGGCAATCAGAATGCTGTCCTGACGCGGTGGCTCCAGATCGTTGACCTCCTGAGTCCGCCTTCACCCTACGACCCGGCAGCGGCCAACAGCAATACCTATGGCCTGGTGGACTACATCCTCGGCAAGTATTCCAGCGGGCAGACGACAGGAGGTCAGAGCGCGGCCAACGCTGCCAAGGTGACCTCGATCATCAACCAGATGTTCTGCTATGCCGGTATCGACGCTACTCTGCCCGGCTTGGGTCCGGACGATGGGGCGGGCCTCTACGGTCCGAACTCCCCGGCCACTCTGATTACCACGGGCAACAAGCAAGGCGGGGTCTCGCTTCCCCCGGGGAACGGGAACGTGACCGCCCAAACGCTCATCACCATCCACCGGGTACCGGACTTCCCGGGTCCGCTGCTGACGCCGCTGGACCAGTTCCCGCTGTATTACGAGTTCAATTCCTCCACCGGCGAGCAGTTCAACTTGGACGCAGTGGTCGGCGTCTGCACGATCGCTCCTGATTTCACTCGGCTCCGGGTCGCGCACAATGTCCCGGAACCGACTCCGAACACAATCGAGATCCTGCCGCTTGCGGCAGCGCCCTTCCTCGATTGCTCGAACGCCTCGCTCAGCCTGGGCCCCAACCCCTCGCTCCGGGAGTTTGCCAATTGGGGCTTAGGCCGGGTCGGAATGGCACTCCAGTCGGTCTTGATGCCCGCTCGGCTCTCCGCCGCCAGCGTCCTCGGTACCGGTGGACTCGCCGGAACCGCCAAGAAGTTCAGCCCCTTCGGCACCGTGGATACCCTCGGCTTCGAGACCGGGGCGGCCCCGACCTCGGGCCAGAATGCCCCGGAAGGCGGGACGGTTACCACCCCGCCGGCCGTCAAGGTCAAGACTCCGCTCGGCGTAGGGATGAAGGGAATCACGGTGACCTTCAGCGTCACTGGTGGGGGTGGAACCCTGACGCCGGCCGGTGGCGGATCGCCTTCCTCCACCGTCATCGCAACGACTGATGACACCGGCTACGTGGCCACCGGGAGCTGGACGCTTGGTACTGGGACAAACACCGTCACCGCGGTTGCCACTCCGCCCCACCCCGGCAGCGGAATCGATCCGCTCACCGGCGTGGCGTTCACTGCTACCGCGAATCCGCCGGTCAAGCTGGGTTACACCGTACCGCCCACCGATCAGACCGCCGGCACCGCCTTCAGTGTGACAGTCGCCGTGCAGGACGTGAATGGTGCCACGGTTCCCGCTTCGAGCGCCAGCATTGCGCTGACTTTGAATGGCGGGCCTGCGGGAACTCTGCAGGGCACCACGACCATGAGCGCGAGTCAGGGCGTTGCCACCTTCAGCAACCTGGTGATCACCCGCGCTGGGACCTACACGCTCACCGCTAGCTCTTCATCGCTCACCAGCGCGACGAGTGGCAACTTCACCATTTCGGCAGCATCGCCTCAGACCATCGCGATCAACGCTGGCAATAACCAGACTGCTCCCGAAAACACCGTTCTGGGTGTCGCTGCGGGAAGCACTGCTCCGTCCGTGATCGTTAAGGACGCCTACTTGAATCCAGTGTCGGGAGTCGGCGTCACCTTCTCGGTGGCGAGCGGCGGCGGCAGCGTCAGCGGCGCCAGCCAGACCACGAACGCGAGCGGCATCGCGACCGTCGGCAGCTGGACCATCGTCGCTGGAACCAACACCCTGACCGCTTCGGCTCCCTCGATGGGCGCCTCGGCCTTCGTCGATTTCACTGCAACCGGCACTTCGACCGCCACGGTGCTCGTCAATTGTTCACCGGCCAACGGGAATGGCGATGAGTTAACCCGCGCATTCTACGTCAACAAGCTGGGCAAGACGATCAAAGAGGTGACCCTCTATTTGGCCGTCACTGGTACGGCCAGTGCGCCAACGCCCTATACCATTCAGTTGCTGGCGAGCGCCGAGAGCTACGGGGCCACCCCCTTCGCCACCAGTACGCAGACCGTGTTCCTGCGCGGAAACGCCAGCCAGAATCTGGCGACCAATTTCACCTTCCCCAATTCGGCGATTCCGAACGGCACGAAGAACGTCGCCTTCCAGTTCAGGGTGCTGAGCAATACGGGTGGTCGCAAGCTCTCCTTCGCGCTTACGTCGGGCAGCTGCAGCTCGGTCACTGAAACCGCCGGCGTGCTCCCCCTGCCGCTGAGCACCGCGCTGCGCAAAGGCGTCGGAGTGAAGATCCTGGGGAACTGACCTCCACCTGCAGGGAAGGAGAAGACAGCCCCGCCCAAGTGGCGGGGCTGTCTTATTAGGGGCAGTGTGGCACCCAGACAGGTGCAGAACTGGCCCTTCCGGTCCCTCAAGTGCTGCCATTTTCTGCCAAATCGGCTGGAATCCCCGGTACATGGCTTGCCCTTGGAGCCTTCATCAAAGTCGGCCCAGGTAGGTCCGGGCTGACGGTTCACGTTCACCAGAAAGGCACGCAGTATGGCGTCCAAGATCATTGGCATTGACCTCGGTACGACCAACTCGGTCGTCTCGGTTATGGAAGGTGGGGATCCGGTCGTAATCCCCAATGCGGAAGGCGGCCGCACGACTCCTTCCGTCGTCGCATTCACCAAGGACGGCGAGCGCCTGGTTGGTCAGGTGGCGAAGCGTCAAGCAGTCACCAATCCAAAGCAGACCATCTTCTCCATCAAGCGGTTCATGGGACGCCGGGTGGATGAGGTCTCTGAGGAGAGCAAACGGATTCCCTACAAGATTGCCCCCGGTCCCAACGGACTCGCGGCGGTGGAGATCGCCGGCAAGAAGTACACGCCGCCCGAAATCTCCGCGATGATTCTCCAGAAGATGAAGCAAACCGCCGAGGACTACCTCGGCACCAAGGTCGAGAAGGCGGTCATCACCGTCCCGGCCTATTTCAACGACGCGCAGCGTCAGGCGACCAAAGACGCCGGGAAGATCGCGGGCCTCGATGTGGTCCGGATCATCAACGAGCCGACGGCCTCGGCCTTGGCCTATGGTCTCGACAAGAAGAAGGAAGAGAAGGTCGCGGTTTACGACCTGGGCGGCGGCACCTACGACATCTCGGTGCTCGAGCTGGCCGAGGGCGTCTTTGAAGTGAAGAGCACCAACGGCGACACCCACTTGGGTGGTGATGACTTCGACCAGCGGGTGATCGACTGGCTGGTCGCAGAATTCAAGAAGGACCAGGGCATCGACCTGTCCAAGGATGCCATGGCGCTCCAGCGGCTCAAGGAAGCCGCGGAGAAGGCCAAGATGGAGCTTTCCACAGTCCAGCAGACCGACGTCAATCTTCCGTTCATCACGGCGGACCAGTCAGGGCCCAAGCACCTCAACTACTCGCTCACTCGCGCCAAGTTCGAGGCGCTGGTGGATGATCTGATTCAGCGGACCATTCCGCCTATGCAGCAGGCGCTGAAGGATGCGGGTCTTGATCCGAAGCAGATCGACGAAGTAATCCTGGTGGGTGGCTCGACCAGAATCCCGAAGATCCAGCAGATCGTGAAGGATTACTTCGGCAAGGAGCCCAACAGGTCGGTTAACCCGGACGAGGTCGTGGCGATCGGCGCCGCGATCCAGGGCGGCGTGCTCGGCGGCGAAGTGAAGGACGTGCTGCTGCTCGACGTGACTCCGCTCTCGCTCGGCATCGAGACCCTGGGCGGCGTTACTACCGTCCTGATCCCGCGGAATACCACCATCCCGACCAAGAAGTCGGAGGTGTTCTCCACCGCGGAAGACAACCAGACCACAGTGGAGATTCACGTGCTCCAGGGCGAGCGGCAGATGGCGGTGGACAACCGGACCATCGGGAAGTTCCAGCTCACCGGAATTCCGCCGGCACCTCGTGGCATGCCGCAGGTCGAGGTCACCTTTGACATCGATGCCAACGGTATTCTCCACGTCTCGGCCAAGGACAAGACGACCGGCAAGGAGCAGAAGATCCGGATCGAGGCGTCGAGCGGTCTGAGCGACACCGACATCGACAAGATGGTAAAGGCCGCCGAGGCCCACTCCAGCGAGGACAAGAAGCGCCGCGAAGAGATCGAACACCGCAACCAGCTCGACGGTCTGGTCTATAAAGTCGAGAAGGACAGCAAGGAGTGGGCGGACCGCCTGGCGGCCGAGGCGAAGAGCCGGCTGGAAACGCCGTGGAAGGAGCGAAGGGAGCGCTTCGCACCGGTGAAGCTGATCTAGTCAAGAAAGCGTTGGACGAGCTGAACTCGGCGTACTCGGCGGCTGGCGCTTCATTGTATCAGTCGGCACAGAGTTCTCCGGAATCCGAACCGGGTGCCGGTCCGACCGCCGAAGGGCCTGCTCCGGGCAAGGAGGACGTGGTCGAAGCCGATTACGAGATCGTTGATGATTCCAAGAAGTCGTAAAGCATTAAGCTGTTAGCTTTTAGCCGTTGGCTTTGAGCCGGGGAGTCTCCGGCCCGGGCCAACGGCTATTATTTTGGCAGATCGTAACGGAATGCGACGCAAACCACCGACGGCGCATCACACGTAGACTAGATTGTTTGGCGAGCCCCTTTGGGAGACACCGATGTCCGTACGTACTTTGAACTGGCTCAAGTTCGGTGGGTTGGTGATCCTGGCCTTTGCGCTGGGACTCTTGTTCGCCGGCCTTCTGGATTTGCCCAACCGATCCACCGCCCAGGAAACCGCTTCTTCAGTCATCACGCCGGTACAGGCACCGTCGACCTCCGCCACACGTTCGCTGACGGAGCTGAGCGACGCTTTCGCAACCGTGGCCGAGCAGGTAAGGCCGAGCGTGGTGTTCATCCGGAGCCAGCGGACCGAGACGGCATCTCGCCAGCAGCCGCAGATGCCCCCCGGCTTCGAGCACTTCTTCCCCCGTCAGCCGCGACGTCCTGAAGTAGAGCGCGGCTCGGGATCCGGTTTCATCGTCTCGACCGACGGGTATATCCTGACCAATAACCATGTGGTGGAAGGGGCCGAGAAGGTCACCGTCCGCCTGGTTGACCGGCGTGAGTTTGAGGCAAAGGTGATCGGGACCGACCCGCTTACCGACGTAGCCGTTCTCAAGGTACCCGCCAAGGGGCTCACCGCGGCGGCGCTGGGCAACAGCGATGACGATCGGGTCGGCGAATGGGTGCTGGCCATCGGCAATCCGCTGGGAGATCAGTTCACCTTCACCGTCACTTCCGGCATCATCAGCGGGAAGGGGCGCCGGCTGCAGGGACTTCAGCGCAGCCAGTCAACCATCGCCGACTTCATTCAGACCGACGCGGCAATTAATCCGGGTAACTCCGGCGGGCCGCTGGTCAACGTGAAGGGCGAGGTCATTGGCATCAATTCCGCGATCGCCAGCGAGACCGGGTTCTACTCGGGCTATGGCTTCGCGATCCCGATCAACCTGGCCCGCGTCGTCATGAATCAGCTGGTCACCTCGGGCAAGGTGCATCGCGCGGCCCTGGGTATCCTGGTGGAAGACGCGAGCCCGACCGACGCCGAGTACGTGGGATTGGATGAGATTCGGGGTGTCCTCGTGCGGGGCTTCCCGGACAGCGTGGCCTCACCGGCGGAGAAGGCGGGCCTCGAGCAGGGCGACGTGATCATCACGATCGACGGCAAGCCGGTGAACTACGTGGCCCAGCTGCAGCAGGTAGTCGGCTTCCGGCAGCCCGGCGAGATGGTGAAGGTCGAAGTCGCCCGGAAGGGTGGAGTGCGGAAGACCTTCA
>Ga0134127_10000453_pt1 | contig 38877 bp, 58 predicted proteins | sample KB31753_FD_96459 | JGI IMG/M metagenome (GOLD analysis project Ga0134127, IMG submission 96459) | Terrestrial soil microbial communities with excess Nitrogen fertilizer from Kellogg Biological Station, Michigan, USA - KB3-175-3 | ecosystem: Environmental > Terrestrial > Soil > Unclassified ...
ATCCTTGACGAAATCCGCATCCTCACCCGGCGGGCGGCAGGGCCTTCAGGAGATCTGCATGGAAGTCATCTGGACCATTCGCAGCGAGCTCGAATCAGGGCATCAGATCGAGGCCTGGTGCCCTGGATGCGGCCGGCACCTGCCACCGATCGATCTGGCTGCACTGGTCCGCCGCGGTCACGGCGAGCAGAACATCCGCGAGCTCGGGCTGACACACGACGAATGCGGAACACGGCTGGATTTCATCATGCGGCCGCCAGCGAAGAAGCGAGAGCCTGTTCAGCCGTGGCCAGCGCAGCACGGGTAGCGCCTCAGCCGGTCGGGTACTTGCCCAGCAGGAACGCAATCGATAGCAGGATGACGGCGACGGGAATCATAAGTGGACCGCCCTTCCCGGCCGCCGCGCAGATGGACATGACGAGTGCAGCGAGCGCGAGGATGACGACAATTCCAATGGCAATAGTCATGGCTATCTCCTAGAGCTGCGGCTTCAGTTGTGCAATTAACGCGTTCAGTTGGGAGGCGTTCCGCCTTTAGATCGGTGTGCATGTCGAATCTTATTCGTCTCTTCCACCGCTCGATCCATCGTCCATCCATATCTGAACAGGCGTTGATGCAGCGTTCCGCGCTGAAATCCATATTCCCGTTCCCATTCAGTTACGGACTGAGTGCGCCCATTGAATGTCACGAGACGATTTGAACGTGTATTTAAGCTCTGCTCTGTGCAGGTCGCCCAGCGACAATTGCCAGGCTCATAATTGCCATCATTGTTTGGGTAGCGATCTAGCGACATGCCTGACGGACGCTGACCCATATCAGCTAGGAAGTTCTCAAACTTCCGCCATCGCTCGCAAACAACGATTCCTCGTCCGCCATATCTTGGATAGGCTGAATTCTTTGGGTTACCGCATCTGGCGAGCATGGATGACCAAATTTTGAATTCCGTGCTTCGCGACCGACCATGAGTAGAAGTCGCTTCACGTATCCTGTCTCGCATATAGCAACCGCAGGACTTAGTGGTTCCGTTACGTAGGTTCGAAACCTTAACGTCTACCAACATTGAGCAATCACAAACACAGATTGCGCGGGCTGAGTGCCCAGAAACGAATGGCGCTTCCCTTAAGACCACCAATCGACCGAATCGCTCGCCTTGCGTGGTAGGCTTTCTGACAGACATGGCCACCTCTACTACAGGTTGCTGTGTTTAGGGCGCGCGGCGTTACAAGCGCCGCGTTGCCCGACATTATAACTGAGCTGATATCTGCTGAATCAGCGCATCGAGCCTATTTGAGTTCCGCTCACACTCATCAGCTACATCTGCAACCGCTGCTTCAAGGCCTGCATCTTCGCTCGTTCCGCCGGCTCCAGTAACTGCGGCGATACCACTGGTTTTGGGCAGGACAGGACTTGCGGCGGATCGTGCTTGATGGGAGAGCAGGCGGCGCACCAACACAAGATTGGCATCCCGATTAGAAGTAAGCTGCGCGTTGTCATGGGTTAACTTCTCGATTGCACTCTCGTTGTTTGCTGAGACCGCACGGGCCTGCGCGAGCTGGCCTTCCAGCGCCTTTCGAGCGACCTGCTCACGCTGAGCCAGTCCTTGATAGTCGGCCGCTTGCAGCGTCCGGTACTTCGTTTCCCAGTGGCTGGCGCCAATCTTGTAGCCCGCGCCGCCGATCAGCAGCGCGGCCGCGCCATAGCCAGCAAAGCGCAAGTACAGAGACGGCAGGCCGAACATCAGGACTGCACCGTGGTCGTCGTGCTCGCGACGGTTGTCTGCATAGAGGTCGGCTGTTGGTTCCAATCCCTGCCGGCATCCGAATACGTCTGATACACAAGCTTCAGAAAACCCAGCACGGCAACGAAAACGATGCTCGCGAACCCAGATGCCTCAAGACCGCGATCTTCCTTCGGCAGCATCGTGTACCACTGAAGCAGCCAGCGCGTGACCTCAACCGTCCAAAGGAAGCAACCCACCAGGAACAGTCGAGGGAAGATGCGCCAGGAATCGACTACTTCAGCCCAGTGAAGGAGTAACTGCTTGTTCATGCGATCTCCATCGAAGATGGCTCCCGAGCCATTCGCGGGCAACCACTCATCCGCGGACCCCATCGGGACTAATGCTGTAGTGATTCCAGTCGGCTCGCTTGAAATCTCCGCCGAACCGATACATCGGGCCCAGTGTTTTCCACCAAGCCCCGAGTTCGCGATGCCCTTCGCCATCCGTGATATAGCGACCGTCCTTGAAGAGATTCAGGTCGATCGCGAGCCGCTCTGTGTGCAGGCTATTGCTGATGCCTGAGCCCTTGGCGGCGTTTAGTGCGGCCTGCTCTGGCGTGCGATAGGCCTCACCGAATGTGACCCCATAGCCGAGCTGAGAGGCTTTCTGAATGAGCCTTGCGACGGACTGAGCGAATTCTTCCTGCAATCTGCTCATGGCTTCATCGCCGCATACAGAATGGCTGCCGCACCTGGAATAGCGCCGGCAGCGAATCCCCACAGTCCTGACTTGAACTGAAGGACTGCGATCTGCGACTTGATCGCCGCGAGTTCCGAGGAATGCAGCGCGCCGATCTGGCCCTTGACCTCGGATATGCCGTCGCTGAGCCGGGTGAGTTCGGCGAGGATGAGCCGACGATATTCACCCCAGTCACCTTCATTCTCGTGAGCCATCAGAGACTCGACGAACGACGGCGAGAGCGAGCACGCCCTGTGTGGAGACGAGTGGCCCGAGGATGATTTGGACATGCACGGTCCTGCCAGTGCGATGCTGACCTGCCAGGGTCTGCGCCAAATGCATCGGCCGGACCGTGGGATTGGCGAAGTATCGGGCGATGTGCTGCGCGTGACGCTCTCTCAGTCCATCCGGCAGAAGCATATGGATGGGCTGCCCCAACAGTAGCGAGCGCGGGTAACCGAACATCAGCTCTATCTGCTCATTGCACAGTTGGATGAGCCCCTGCTCGTTGATGACCAGGAGCCCATCCGGCAGAGAGTCGACAAGCTGCTCGAGCATGGCCGGATCGACGACGACACGATCGGAGAGTCGCTCGTTCAGGTCGCGCAGCTTGTCGAGGATCTCGGTCATCTCAGCACTGCTCGTCGTACGCTTCCATGATGCGACGATTTACGTAGTGCGTTTCGTCGTCACTCCAGTCGCCATCCGACTTCGCAAGGATCTCCAGAAGCTTCGGCTTCTTGGCAGGATGTACATGATCCTGAACTGAAGAGGTCTCGGCCGCTGCGCGAAGCCTGTTTCGAATGATTACACCGCCACCACCGCCACTCATTTCTTACGCTCCTGTTTCCACTGACCATAGCCACGTGAAGGCGGAATGAATCCGCCCGACATCAACTTTCCATCGAGCTCGAGAATGTAGTACTCCGCCATCCTGGCTTCAGTATTCGTCTCTTTGAGCAGCGCGCGCAGCTCCGCCTCGGCCTGCTCGTGGCGCGTGCGCTCGTTGGCCTCGCGCGAGAATGATGCTTGCTCTGCAGAGAGCGCTCGATCTCGTTCCGAGGCCATCCCCTGCCATCCCATCCCGCCCAGTAGAATGGCGATGATCACTCCACCAACGAGTACCACCTGCACGCCCTTACCCATCGTCTCGACCTGCATGACCAACGCACCGCCGGCTCCAGCCTGCGCATTCAGCGCGTGCGGGGAATCCACCTGGATTGGGCCAGCGTCCGGTCTAACGCTTGTCGAGTTTCTGCTCGATGTTTCCGAGCCGCCTGCTGATGTCGCCATATTGCTGCCCGATGATGCCGAGGGTGACGTTCTGCCTGCTGTTGTCATCGCTAAGCGCAGTGTCTCTTTGACGCTGCTCCACCTGAAAGGCCTCAACGGTGTCCAAACGCTGACTGAATCGACCGCCATACCAAGCTACCGTCCCCACTTGCACAATGATCGAAATGATTGCAACGGCAATGGCTAGCCAGTTTGCGGTCGGCCGATCGCGGCGACGCGACACGATGCTGTCAAATCCACGCCGCTTTGCTTGTTCGAGATCGAATTCACTCTCTGGCTCATCCATTTTGCCCCTGCATAGTCATGGAACGATCCTCTTGAACTGGATCGCGAAGTCACACCGAATTAGCCGCGGGTCGCTGGAGCTAACTCCCTTGGCATCCTGGGGCTTTATTTTCCAGCCGAGCCAAAACCTACGGGTTTTCGTCTCATAGCGAATGCAGGAGTAAGGTCCCATCCAGGCGAAGTACCATCCGCCCTCACCTTTCACCGGCTCGTGATCCATACCGATGAACTTCACCGTGCGCGGCACGAGCTCCGGGTTCAGGATTGGCAGCCATCGAAGACTGTCGACAGGATTCCGAAGAGCGGCCCATACGAAGATACGTTTCTGTGGGCTCCATCCTGCAGTCTTGTCGGCCCACCACTGCTGGGCAGGGTCGCCGCCGCGAAGCCCGTCAATGCCGTCCTCTAGATTCGTCCACGGGTATACGAGCCAAGGCGTCCGCCATTGAAGAACAATCCGCTTGAACTTCGGGGAATAGCGCGGCGCACACCACTTTGCGCGGGCAAGCAGGTAGACAAGCGGGATACCCAGAACAGCAAGCGGCAGGAAAATGCCTATGCGCAATATCCAGACAGGTACGGACAAAAGGATCCGGACAGCCAGGATCAACTCGCGCTTTGGCCTCCTATGTCTTCAATGATCAGCGTGAGGTCGAGCGTGCTATTGATAGTGGTTCGCAACACGTTCATGGCGTCGAGAGACTGCTCGAGCTTCCAGCCCAAGGGAGTCTTGATGCGCTTCATACCAATCCCGATGCCATCAATCGCCTCGAACGCGTAGTTCGCAGCACGCATGGTAATGCGAGCTCGCAAGCGCTTTCTGGCCCCCTGAGGGATATCGAAGGGCATCTTGAACACCCCAGCCCCGGGGTTTGACAACACATACCCCTTTTCCCCCGATGGATGCTTGAAGGTCTCCAGGCGGTACGTCCCCGAGGGGACTCGGCTTACGTAAGGCGCCCCGGCAGGCCCGCCTTCTGGGTGCGGCACCCACGGGGGCTCAATGGTGAACAGTTTCTTCCCGTCCACCTCCAACACGCCAAGCGTGGCGTCCTGGCAGGCGGTATCACGGCGCAATGTGAGCATCATCGGCCTACCCTGCGCCTCCGCATGAGTTGCCCTTCACAGTTGAGTGGTACCGGACTATCACGGAAGGGCAAATCTTTGGCATCCTGCTTGGCATGAAAACGCCTGCCAGATGTGCAGTACTCGCCCTGATGGCCCTCCAGCTCGCTGGCTGCTATTCGATGCGGGTCGTCAACGAACCCGGTGCGGCGACCTACTCCGCCACGGAAATGGAGAACGTAAAGATCTTCTGGACCCTGACAAGCGCGCCTCAGCACGAAGTGCTCGGCCGGATCACCTTCAAGGGCGAGCGCGGGATGTTCAGGCATGATGACACCCTCTACGCCTTTCTGCGCAACAAGGCAGCCAAGATGGGTGCCAACGGCATCATCCTGGAATCCGGCGACGAGCCGGGCGCGGTTACGCGCGCGATGTCGACCGTCCTGCCTGGTGTCGCATATCGCGAAAAGACCGTCATCGCCATTCGATACAAGGATAGTCAATGAAAGCGTTGGTATTGTTCGTCGAGACGCCTTCCGATCCGTGCGCGCCGAATCCCTCTGTGTGTAGGTAGTCATGTAGAGGTTTCCTTAACCAAGTGAGCCCTGAGGTTCACGTCCTCCGCGAGCCCCGTCGACAGGCCCACTGCGGTCATCTCAATGCCAACCGCTGTGGTGGTATTTGGAATGATTAGTGATACATGCTGGCAAGCATATTTCAGCTTGCTTGTGCCCATGCGCTGGGTGGCGCCGTAGTTGTAAGTCCCGCTTTGCAGTACGTAAGGTCTGAACGTTACGTAGTTGCCTGATGTTGACCAGTCGTTGCCAGTGACTGTCTGGCCCACGAAGTCGATGAGCACGACGAGTTTGCCAGCGGATCGAGGTGTAGGCGACAGAGTGTACTCAGACCGGAATGGATTGGGTGCAGTCATAGTGACATCAGATAATGGTGGAGCATGTGCCGCCGCTTGAGACACCGATCCAGATGATGTCCGCTGGCTTCGCCGCTATGCCGAACGTGTTTGGAAATAGCGGACCTACGTAAGAATTGACGTAGGCACGCGCGAAGTACCAATGCGTGGAGTTCGGGCAGAGAATGTCCGCGTTTTGAGCGGCACCATCGAAGATAATCGTATTGGCGCTTGCGGTAGTTGATCCAACCGCACGAACGATTTGGAATCGGGTACCTACGGGCCTGACAACTGGATCGCCAATCTTGAATTGCAAGGTTCCGTTGACGTTCTCATTGATGTCTAAACTTGCAGGTGCTTGGGGCGTGGTCGGATTTGTGTCCGGAACCGCTGCAGTACTCGCTGTGCTGTATTCCCCTGAGGCCAAGTCAGTCCAATCTGCTGATTGCTCCTCTACTAATCCCACATTTACGGATCCATCAGGCAACAAGTCCATGGTTCGAATGCGCATGAGCTTCGAAACCCAGCCTGCTTCTTCGAAGTTGACCGCGACCATCTCACCCGTTGCCATCTTTCGAAATCGTGGCGGCAATCTTCCCGTAATGGCGATCTGATTTCGCGACTGCCGCAGCAGGAACTCTGCTTTTCGCTGCGCCTCATATTCGTTGTCGCACGCTGGCTGCTCCATCTCCAGCGTAATTTCTTCGCCACCATCAGCGCTTTTGTATGTCGTATTTCGGCGTGGAAAGCATTCGACGCGCTGCCAATTGCGCGAGGCATCGACATACCAGCAGCGCACCGTGTTCCATCGGCCACCATCTCGCGGTGCAACCGTCTTGATGCGATCGATCGAAAGCCAGTCGGTCTTGTTGATCGTATAACTGGCTGAGTCGAAGGCACCGGCATAGATGAACCACACGCCATCCCGTCGAACCATCCGACCGAGCATTGCATCGATGAAGAGTTTCGCGTTCTCGCGCCAGTCCGGGTCCACCGGCAACGTCACTCGTCCGTTGAACGTGTACCGCTTCTGAGTCGTTGCACCGGGAATATTGACGAGGGCATCACAGATGTCTGCCGCGGAAACCACAGAGGCCCAATTAATGCGAGTAGATGGAACGGCTCCACCATAGTCTGCTAGCGCGTAGTCGGCCCAACAAAGCGCTGGATTATTGGTCCACGCGATATACGAGGCATTCGTAGGGCTCGCGCCAGGAGAGACATCAAGTCGAGGGTCGTAACACTTCTTTCCCTTCACGACAAATGTCATGACGGGCGGACCTTGGTAGAGCTTGCCGTCGCCCCAGTCAAAGGTCATTGCGGAGTATCCGATCCCGCGGCCGCGAAAGGCGGAACCGAAAACGGACGAATACCGATTGTTCAGGATGAAATCAACCGTCTGACTCGAGGTGCCAGCGTACCTCCGTACCCACATCGCATTTGCATACTTCGTTGCTGTGACCTTGCCGTCATTGCTTGTGCCGCTAACCGATGTGATCTGAGCGTTCGTAACTTTCGTGTCGTCGACGTACACGTCGGTGAAACTGTCGACCTCGTGCAGGCAGAACGCGATCACCTGCTCGAGATATCGGCCCGAATCACCGCCGGTAATCGGAGGAATAATGTTGACGCCGCTCAGCTCGACCAATGCCTCCTGTGTTCATCGATCGCCGCAACGATAACGCGATGGTCGAGCACGGGCTCGTCGAATACGACAAGATCCGCTCGCTTGGGATGGCTGGCTCTCAAGTCGGAAACTTCCGACGCCATCCTTGCCGACAGCTCCGCATCTAGCGTTCCAGGATCGCCGCTTACGACCGCAACCACCCGCGCGATCGGGATGTGGTAACCGACCAAGAAGCGCACGGCAAAGTATTTGCACGCAAGCCAGAACTCTCCGCTGGAGTCCTCAAGAAGCCATTTCGAGGCATACTGCTCGCCCTTCTCTAGACTCGGCATGAACCAGATACCGAGATCTCCAGGGTGAATGGGCTCGTGCTCGATGTATGCCAGCGCCATGCGCTCTTCGTCGCTGACGCAATCACCGACCATGGGAAATGGTCCTAGCATGGCGGTATGACGTTCGTGCCAGAAACACGCACTATTCCGTAAATCGCGAATCCATCCGCATCGGTCTCTGTAGTTCCCACCTCCAGACCCTGGCTATATGGCCTCTTGGGTGGACCAAGATAATCATCAAATAGCCACTTGAGGGTGGCATAGGTGCCGTACGGATTCGCCTCCAGAGCTCCACCCTGGAGGCGACGATATGCAATGAAAAACGGCGCCTTTGCCGCCTGCCACGGATAGCGTATCGGATTGAGCGCCCGTAGAAGTTTGTTATTGGTCTTTCCCATCGCTACGCCGGGATTACATTTGTTCCAGACACTCGGATCGTGCCGTATATCGCAAAGCCAGCCGCTCCCGTATCCGTGATCATGACCTCAAGTCCCCTTCCCTCGCCGCGTGGCTTCGACGCGCCGAGTGATTGGCTGATGCGATTGAGCGCATAGACCTCAATCGCGTAAACCGCAATATATGCCGCGGCGTAAGCGGCCGTGCCCTCTTGGGCAATCGCGCTAGCGACATAGCTTGCGCCGGCTGAAAACGCCTCAGACATTGATCAGCTCGCGTTGGTGCTTGGCTATATTGGAGATCTTCCAACCCATCAGGGCGTTCTCCATCGGAAGCCAGCTGATTCCATCAATATCGGGCGCCATGAACAGCTCTTCGTCGCAAATACCCAGCAATGTAGTGTTCTCTAACGGCGGGTAAGAGTGACCAAGAACGACATCGCCGAACTCCAACTGATTCGATGGAACCGACGATCCTAGATACCGCTCGATAAGCTTCTCCCATCCTCCGGCTCCAATGACGATCCGAAGAGCAGAAACAGGCCCGTCATACCTATAGTCGCGCGGGATGTTGTACTCGAAGCGAGTTCCGATCTGGGCGTCAACACAACGGGCGGCGAATAGGACACAGTCGTGCTCGGCCCAAGAGAACGGAATGTGCCGGTACGTATCGACCACTGCGCGCAGACGGCTCTCGCGCTCCGCGAGCGTGCTCACGGTCTATACCTTGGATTGCGGTTGCCTGGATTTGGCTGCGTGCCTGGAACACTGAAAGTGGTCGCTTGCTGACCCCACATCGCACGTTGCGTAGGAATCAGGTGCATGTAGTCGAAGAAGGTATCGCCAGAGTACGTTAGCGACAGCGTCTCTTTGTTAAAATACCCGCGCTGTGGAGCGCGCCTGAGTTCAGTTTCCGCCGAGACTTCGTAGTAGTTTCCCTTTTCGCTATCGTTGAAGCGTATTTCAACCTCGTTGATGAGGCCCTGCCACCGAAGTTCGGGCGTATTGGATAACGCAAACGTGTCCGGATCTAGGAATGCCTCATAGACCTTGACCGGACGATTAAACATGTCTTCCCGCAGCGGTTCGTAGATATCCGATGAATCCACCGCAGCAAGCCACATCTTGATCCCACGCGGAAATGGGTCGCTCTCTTCCTGAATCGGCTCGACTCCACCGAGTACGCCAACCGGCGTGTAGGTGTTGCCCATCGTGTAGAGGTAGCGATATCCAGAACAAGCGTAGATTGTCCCACTCGTGACGCCAACATCCACAAACTGGCGAAGTGCGAAGGTATCTCGAGCGCTGTAGGCTTGTTGACTCGACGAGAGAAATCGCGTCATACATAGATCTCTTCTAGGTTCATCTCGCAGTCCGCGTAGACACCGAAGAGATTCTCCATCTCGCGCCCGCCTGGATAGATGAAGCGGCCGAACGGCTGATTGACGATGACGGGATCGTTATCGGCTGGAGAATCGGCAAGGGCCGGACGGAACGGGATTTCGCCCAATCCTGCCGCATTGCTGTTCAAGCGAGAAGTGCACTGCTTTAACTGGCCGATCACCTCAAACCAATCACCGTTTTCCAGGAGCCCAGACGTGCTCGCCGAAAGTCCTTTTACCGTAAGCGCCCCACCGGTCTGCGCCGTAGCCGCTGCTGAGGTGGTGGTAGTTGAAGTGTATTTAACGGGGACCGAGGATTGCGCGGCCGACGCGCCCCAAAGCGCGAATGCCACCGCACTGCCGCCCGTATAGGAAACCGTGCCATCCGCCGAAGCGCCAAAGATGTCGCAGCTGATCGATGTCGCTGCGTTGGTCTTTCGCCCAACGAGATAGCAACGTGTCCAGCCATTACCAAGCGCAACGGTAAATGCGCGCCGGCCAGCCCAATTCGCTCCCGTTGCCCCAGTCGAGCCCACAGCCCCCGTCGTTAGGTTGAAATACTGCTGAAGCGTAGTGCTGCTAGTGGCTTCCACCATCTGCAGCATGACGAAAGTTCGCGTGTTTGCTTTGACAGCGACGGAGAACACGTAGTCGAGTGCAGAGCTCGACACCGAGACAGACTGCGACAACGTATGCACACCCGCTGTGCCGTCCTCCACGAAATTGTCGGCAGTCGTGGCGCCATCTGGCGAGGCTACGGCGTTGGAAGACACAGAACCGCGCGCAACACTCCAGCTTGTGCCGAACGCCTCCGACTGCAGCAACATGTTAGGTCCGTTGTCGACCAGTGCACATCTAGCGAATGACGTGAAGTGGATGTCGAAGTAGTCGTCCGCCACTCCACCGCTCGTACTTGCGTCGTACCACGCGAGCTGGCTGAGAGTGGTACTCCGAGCCACCTGCGTGGCCGTCGCCATCCCTGCAACGGCCGACGGCACGCCGGTTACCAGCGCCGTACCGTCATGGAAGTACGCAGTCAGTTGTGGTGCTCCACGATATCTGCCGAAGAAGCCCCGCATGCAGTACGGTGCGTACTGAACTACTGTGGGCAGAGAGGACGGGTCAATCTGCGGATTGACGCTACCTCCAACCTTGCGCGTCACTCTGAGAACACGGTCCTGTACTGCGATACTAGAATTGGCCGGCGTTGGGTCGGCCCATCCTGTTGTACCGCTCTCAAAAGTCGGATTCGTTAGCAGTTCTGTGGCTGCGAAACTGCCACGCAAGGGCGCGTGAGGCGTGACGCGCATGACATTCAACTGCCCGCGCGATTCGCTCATCGCACCTAGGATTGCTGCCTTTTCATCCGAGCGCAGTCCCCGATATCTCCGACGCAGGCCCCAACGAGGGTCTGCCCAAATGCCTCGCTGAGCCGAGCCGCGACCGAAGGCCGGCGAAAACGAGGTTGTAGCATCATCGATGAGCCGAATCGTCTCTGGAGACTCTGGCCGCACCCATGGCGGTATCATTACCTCGGCCAATTAGCGCAGCGCCCTCCCGTAGTTGTTCTTCAGCAGCGAACTGATTTGCTCGAGCTGCTTGCGATTGTTCTGCTGGATGCGCGCTTCGACATATTGTGCGGTAGTGGCTGGATCGGATGCGCCCTGCACGACGATCTGCGTGTCACCAATGGTGACTGATGGCGCACCGCCGCCCATGGCAAAGGCAAGCTGGCGACGATTCATTACGCGACCGGAGTCGAACAGCAGCTCTGGTCCATCCTCTCCAACGATGCGGGGATTCGACAATTTCCCGCCACCGGCAGCGTAGCCGATCGTACTTCCGGTGAGATTGCCTACGCCGGACTTTCCGGACAGTGCGCCCGCGCTGCTGCCGCCGAACAACGATCCGAGTAGAGAGCCTATAAAGCCAGATGTGTTGGTGCTGGCAGCAGCTTTGGTGAGAGACTTCGAGAGCGCCGCGCCCAGATTCTCAATGGCGGTGTATAGCAGTTTTGACTCTAGAGAGGCCAGCAGATAGCGCAGGATTGCCCGTCCCGTTAGTTGGCCGGATTGTGCGAGATTCGCGAGCCCCTCTTTGAGGGTCAGCACGAATGAGTGAATTCGGGTTTCCTGCGCACTCAGTGTTTCGGTGACCTTTTGAACAGATACCTTCACAGGCTCAATCGTTACGGCGTCGTTGTACTTGATGGTTGCGTCAGCAAGGCGCTGCTGGAACTGCTCCGCATTGATGGCGCCTTCCTTCAGAAGGACATTGAGCTTCTGAAACGTCTGCTCGAAGTCGGCGTTCGCCGCCTCAAGTGATGTTCGCGTCGAGTCATTGAATTCCTTGAGAACCTTCTGGGCTTCGTAGCTTCTAGCCTGTGTGATTTGCACGAGGTCGATCGGCGCGCGCGCGGCCGCTTGCGCTTTGGCCTCATCCGCAAGACGTGCAGCCTCGGCCTCTGAAATGAATTGAGATCCGCCACGAGAGGCTTGGCGGCTTCCAATGGCCTGCGGCAAACCCTGACCCTGGCGATTACTGCCGATTTGGCGTTCGACATCCGCCATTTCCTTGCGCAGATTATCGATATCGCTCGTGATGTCCTTCAGGGAGATGATGCTGCCAGTGCCAGTCGTACCGAGCTTTCGCAGACGATCCCGGGCCTCGAGCGCGCGAGTTAGCTTTTCGGCAATGTCTGCCTGCCTGTCGAGAAGGTCGTCCAGAGCCGAGTCTGGAGTGATTGCAGACTTCGTGATCTGGATAAGTAACTGCCAACCCTGAACCGCGAGCGATACGTCGTGCACGAACGCGCGAACCCAGTCGAGCAATTCCCCGAGCGCACCCTGAACGGCCGACTTGAAGGCCGGATCGGAGATCGCTTCAGCGAGCCCATTGATCCCCTCGGCTGCTGCGCTCGCACCCTGATCGGTTGCCTCGAACAGATCGCCGAAGGCGTTCTTTAGTCCATCCAGCGCGCCACCGAGCGTGTTGCGCGCCGCCGAGGCGGCTCCTGCGTAACGGTCTTCGAGTGCCTGCAGGATAATCTCCTGCGCCTTTGCAGTCTGGCCGGTCTCTTCCAAGCTCTTGATGAGCTTCTGTTGGCTGTCGGTGAATACGACTCCGAGAGCACGAAGCTGCCGCAATCCCTGGCTTGGAGACTCCAGCGCTCGACCGACCGTGAATGAGGCCGACTCAAGATCAGTCCCGAGTGCGGCAGCAACGTCGAGAATGTCCTTTCGTGCGCGCGTAAATACATCGCCGCTGACTCGACCAAATCGCAACAGGGCGGTTTGCGCGCGAGTCACAGACTCATCTGAAAATGAAGTGGACTTCTGCGCAGCTTCCGCAAAGTCCAGAATATCTTTCTTAGATCGCCGTGCGGACTCGGCGGAATTCGCGAACGCTACATTGAGCTGCGAGAGTGCGGCCTGCGCTTCTTTGGTTTCCTCGATGATCTTTGTAAAAGAGAAGGCTGCTGCGAATCCGGCGGCAGCAAACTTCAAAGATCCGGCGAAGCCGCCGACCGTACGATTGAGCGATCCCAGCGGACCGCTCAGTTGATCCTTCAGTCGTACGACGAGCTCTACAACGTTGTTAGCCAGACTTCGCTTGAGCCTCCTTCATGAACTCATCGCCAACCAGCTCGAGCATTTCGACCGCGATTGCGGGCTGATCAATGAGGCATCCCCCATCAGGCCATTCCGTTCGCATCCAGCCGAACCCGGTCGGCTGATTCGTCTGGGACCATAGGCGCAGCCACTTCACTACCTCAATCCCACCTTCCATGGGGTCTTCATCGAAGACCGTCACCCCGGCAGCTAGCCTTTGAGCTATGCGCCGGGCGATGGAGGGTTTTGCGGAGTGGCTCGCTTTATCCACTCTGTGCCGATCTCGATCACCGCCGGAGCGAAGTAAGCAACGCTCAAAAACTCTTCTTTGGGCACCTGAACGCCTGCCGCATCTGTCGGTCCTTTCAACTCGACGATATATTCCGCCAGCATTTTCTGGAACTGGCAGACAATCTCCTCATCCGAGCCACCCTTGAAACTGGAGACATCTCCATACTTCGCGGGCTTCAATGTGGCGGTGATCGCCTCATCATCGTGCGTTACCGTGACATCGAACTGTCGAACATAGCGGCCCACTGCGGCCTCCTTATAGGTCAACCTGACGGGTATTGATGAGCGTGAACTGCAGCGCGTAACTGCTGCTCGGATCGATGACGCCACGGCCGGTGAACGGAACGGACACCTCGCCCGGCCCCGACACCGGCGGCTTGAACGCCGTGATCTTTAGCTGTGGGACGTCGATAGTCAGCGTGTTGTAATAGCCGGACTGTACGGCTGCGATCGTCGAAACCAGCGTTACAAGCAGTCGGCCCTGCGTATCCGTGATGAAGTTGTTTAGCATCGAACGGTCGGTCATGTAGAACGTCCCGTTGACGGTCACCTCGCGGAAGCCAGTTCGCGTGTACTTGAACGGAGTCAGCGTGCCGTTGATGGTGTACAGGCCTTCGATGTTCTCGTTCAGGCTGACGGTGATGTCGCTGGCTGTGAGCAATGCCGAGCCGCCGTAGGAGATGGAGGCCACATTCCAGGGGAACAGGCGGCCAGCATCGGACGCGTCCGGAACAATATTCGCCGAACCCACGCCCGTCGCCACACGATTACCGCCTACGCATTGGAGGCGGCCGCGCGTGAACTGCCCCTGCGAAATGACGAAGTCGAGTTGGCCAAACTGCATATCGTAGAAGAGATCGGCCGACTGAGCGTCCGAGAATTGCGAGTACATCGACCAAGGCGCCTTGACGTAGCTTGAGTCGTAGTCGACGGTGTTTGGCAGGAATGTCCAAGAACGAATGGAGGCGGAGTTCACCGTCGCGGCGACGTGATTTACAGCAAGGCCGAGCGCGGTCAGGATATTTCGCGGCGTAGCCTCGAACTCAATCGTCCCGTTGACGCGTGAGACGCCAGAATAGGTCGCGCCCTGCTCGAAGCGACCGATGAGATTCTGGGAAATAAGCTCTTCTTTCTCGAGCCCGATATCGTGCGAAACGAACCCCATCGCGTGATAGGACGTGGGTACCGTCGTCGCAATAACATACGAACCGGGATTCGTCTGTCTTGCAAAGCCTATTTTCGCCTGTGCGCCGTAGCTCATTCGTTAGCGGTCAGCCTCCTGAAACTGTCGTAAGGCCCACCGCCCGCAAAGTGGCGGTTTGCATGATGGCATCGCTCGTTTTGGTGATGCCCAGATAATCCACATCGAAGTCGCCTAGCATCTGAACGGTGCCCTTCAGCGAGGGGTCCGAAAGCAATGCGCTCGTGCCGGCCTGAACCAGGGTAGCAAGTAGAATCAGGCATGCCTCGCCGTCGTTCGGGTGTGTCTGCTGAAACTGCACCACAAACTCGTTGTTCTGCGCTCGATAGCCCACCCCGATACCCAAGACTCGAGGCGGGAACCCGATGCGCAACGGAAAAAGCTGAATCAGTGGGCATCGCCCCGGGTCTTCGTTTACAGGCTCAGCCAGATCCACGTTCGCGCCAATATCCTGCACGGATTGCGAATCTTTGAGCAGGTCACGCACCGCCTGAAGCATGTCGCCCATGGATGAGGTTTGAATGCTCACGCGGACCTCGCAAGCTTCTCAGCCCATAGCGTGTAGATCCTGACGGCATAGTCGAGCGCGACAGTCTGATTTGGCAGCATGGCGCGTTGTGGCAAGTGCTGGGTTCCAGTCTCGTGAAACTGAGAGTAAGGAACCTCTGAGCCAGTCCCGGCTTCATCGGAGGTATAAAACGGCCTGAAAGATTGGCGCAAGTGACCCTTACGAATGAGCGGCGTGCTGGAGTATCCCAGTCGGGCCTTTCGTTTTGCCGTCGACGGCTTTAGGGGCGCCCAGGACGGGGTCTGCATCCCTCCACCCTGCTGAAAATTCCTCAGCACCCACCCGGTGAGCTGGGTGGCCAGTTGGCGATTCGGCTGCGTACGGTCGCGCGCCGAGTCGGCGAGAGTTGTGAAGCGCCTCAGAGCAGCGGCGACATTGACTTCGGCTCGAATCAAATCTGGCCGCGCGCCTCCTGCTGGTCATACGCCCATGCGGAGCCCACCGCCCAATTAATCGGGTTATCCACACCGAACTGAGTTGGGTAATCCTGATGGGATGACCATGCCCGTTCGCCCGAGGCAAGCGTTGCACCACTCGTCGTCAGGACCATCTCGCCGCTCAGGATGGCCTCGAAACGTTTGTCGAGGATCTTCCCAAGCTTCTCTCCCTTCTCTGACGCAAAGGCCAGTTTGAAGTAGGCGAGATCAATACACAGGTCTCTGACGAGTCCTGGCACCGGCGTAAAGGGCACGGTGTATTTGGGAGCAAGACGGGCGTCGACCTCATCCTCCGCACGCGGGATCCACAGATTGCCGACGCTGTTCGCGCTCGCGGCCTTCGCCCAGTCTGGGTAGCTGTTGGCAACATCATCCCAGTCGATATAGCGGCCCATCAGTCGACCTCCAGCGCACGTGCGCGCACGAGCTGTCGTAGGGTATAGGTATTGGTGTTCAGTACCCCAATCGCCTGCCCGATGTACCAGGCTTCAGAGGACGGCAGAAGATGAAGGCCGTAGTAAAACCCGTTCCCAGAGGACTGCGCGGAAACCGAGTTGACGAGCGTCTCGGATCCCGACAGAAGCTGAAAGGATAGCGGCGAGACCGTAGCGCCAGAGTTCACGAGCGTCTGCATGAGCGTCGTTCCGGCGATCTTTTCGACGACGTTGATCTGCAACGCTAGTGGCCTCCAAATCTCAGGGATGAATCCCGGGCGCTGAACATCATGGGATCATACGTGGAGATGCGAAATTGCTCACTGGTCCCGAACACCAGTGCGACGGTGAATATCTGGTCAGGGAAATAGGCTCGAACGAGCTCGTCGGTGATATCGAGGCTCTCAGTAGGAACTCTCACCGAACGAAGGAAGCGAATTGCACCGTCGCTGTACTCGATGTTCTCACCCAGGATGCGAATCCGCGCCAGGGCTCGCAGCAGCGAATCGGATAACCCTATAGCCTCAGTGAGCCTGGAGTTGCGTAGCGTCCAACGCGTCCCCGCATCATCAATCAACGTCGTTGTGTCAGATAGAACGCGTGCGTACGTGATTCCTGCACCAACGACAGCCTTAGAGAATCCGTCGAGCAGATCGGCATTGTCAGTCAGAAGCCGAACCAGACGTCGCCAGGAGACGAACCCATCTGTAAGGCTGAGTGTGTCCGATAGCGTGCGGCCATAAACCGTGCCCGAACCGATTACAGATCGCGACGATCCGTCCAGCAGATCGAGATTGTCTTGCGACAGCCTGGCAAGGCGGCGCCAAGACACAAATCCATCCGTAAGCGCAATGGCTTCATCCGATCGACGATACCGACTTGCCCAATGTGGCGACTCATCCGTCAACGAAACATTCTCCGTCGTCGTAGCAAACCGTTTGGCGCCAGAGACGGATGCATCGGAGATCGAAAGCACTTCAGATCGGTCCCGGGGTCGGAACGCATAGCGCACGAACCCATCCTGGGCATCAAACGTATCTGTCATGACTTTCGACGTTGTGCCTGGCGCGCCCGCGGCCGTTTGAAACCCGATAATCGGCGCACATGGCATGAATACACGCGTATGGGCGGCCTGCGCCATAGTACCGCTGATGGTGAGCGGCAGCCCATCAGCCAAGTCTGGCTCTGGCGAGGCCCGACCATAGATGGGCCAGTAGCACACCAGGGAGGCGGGACGGACGAGCAGAGGACATAAGCCCTTCGCCAACTGCAGGACTTCTGCAGCAGTCAGCGCGACGTTCCAGATTGCTGCCTCGGCGATGGCTGCATTCATGCTCCCATACAGGCTTCCGTCGAAGCCGGTCAGACGGCCCACGTAGGTTCGGTCGATTCCTGTGGGTGTGAGGCTCGTGGAATTGGTCCCGACCCCTCCGCCGTTCAAGTAGGCGGCGCGGCTGTTGGCAGCACTCCATACACCACACGCATGCTGCCAGGTGTTGGCGACGAAGCTCGTACTGGTGGTGGCGAGCGCCTCAGTGCCGCCGGTGATAGTGCTGGCTGCAATAGGATCACCAGCCGTTACTCCATTGGCTGCAAGGAAGAACCAGTTGTCCGACGAGGACGATCGTGAGCAACTGATAAGGATATGGTCTTCAGTAACGCTAACCGGATTGAACCACGCAGCCATCGTCAGCGGTGCTGCGGTGACCGCCGCTGCCGTATTACTAAGGTAGTTCCCTGCGGTTGCGTTGTTACTGCGCGCCACGCATCAAGTCTCGCGGATTTCGATTCCGTGAAGGTAACCGTCTGCCGCGGCTGTATCGGAACCCGTGTCACGACGGATGCGCAATACGAACTCATCGCCCGCGGCGACACTGTCCATATCAGCGCCATCCGTGAACGTGATGTTGTCGTACGTGACTTCACCTTGCACGTTCGGCAACGTGCCGATGTTGACGGTGTTGTAGTCGTAGGTCTGCGCCGTAGTATCGAGGTCTTCAGCGTCATCCTTGATGGCCCGGAATGCTACGGCCCACTGTAGGGTTCCGGTCGTCGTACCAGCACCCGAACAAATCACGACGGTGACACCGCCGCCTGCATAGTGCTGAGGCATCTTGCAGCGAAAGTCCGCGTACTCGACGGTTGTCGTGTCGAATGCAAGTACCGGGAATGACTCAGCTGGCGTGCTGGCACCGGCGATGACATCAAACTGCGCAGCGATAGTGGCCGGCGGACAGAAGGCCTGTGGCGTCAAATACAGAAGCGTGTTGCCTGATGCCATTTAGCTCACCTGATAGCGCTTGGTCACGACGGCCTTAAGCAGCGCGGCCTTCTGGCGCGTACTCAGAACACCTCGCGCGGGCTGCGGAATGGCGCTATTGAGCGATCCTGCGTTGGAGTCCATCCAACTGTCTATCGCATCGACAGCAGCGCGGACATCGGATTTCGTAAGGCCAAGGTCGCCCTGTCCGTTGCGCAGAAATTCGGCCCAGACGGTGATGCGATCTGAATCCGATAGCACTGCCATGTCATATCCTCCAGTCCTTGCCAAATATTCTGACGAACATGACGCTACGCTGCCGTGTATCCGGAAAAACAGCTCGATCGCCCCGGGCCCAGCAAGTCCGGCACGTTCTGGCTGCTGCCGTCTTTACCCGCTCGCACACCGGGCAAACACATCCTTTGGCGGGATCTTTGCGGGCCAATTGATGAGGTCGACCGACTGAACGTCGATGCGGTTGTATGTCACGCCGGATGCTGTACGCGTTTCCTGGCTGCATGAGAGCCCCATTGGAACGATGCCAATGCGAGAGGCAACGTAGGCCCCTGTAGTATTCAGCTTCAGTTCATAGGCGACTGCGTCGCTCACCACGACATTCACTGGAGATGACGGAGTCGGGCATCCATTCGTGTTGGTGCCCTTGACGGTGGGACACGCATCCGATGCATCTGGCACGCCATCGCCATCCTGGTCTGCGACGATGACCTTGGACACAGTGATAGACGCTGGACTCTCGACAGAGTCGAGCGTCGCCGTGACATACCACTCCTGTGTCCCGGCTGTGAGATTCGTCCGCAAAAACGAGCACGTCGCCGACGTAGCGAGCTTCTGCTTCGTCGCGCCCTGCAGTCCACCGTAAATCGTATAGGTGGCAGCCTTGCCAGCCGGGATAGGCGTGCCGTCTGTGTACTGCGTCGGACCCGTACACGTGATCGTGGCCGATTTCGTGACCTGTGCCTGTGCGACAGGAATAGCGAGCAGCAGTGCGAGAGAAAGCAGCAATGTCTGGAGCTTCATGATGAGCCTCACGTGGAATGCGCGCCGTTATGCGACCCGCAGCGGATACGGACAGTCAGGTCCAGGAGATCGGAATTGGCGAGAGTTACGCCGATGCCGTTGACGAGATTTCCCATGATGCCAACGGCCGAACTTGAGTTGACGCCATCCGAAATACCCGCAGAGTCAAGGGCAAGAGACGTGACGCTGTCGGCCGCACCTCCCAGCGTGCACTGGAGGAAGATCCACTCCGACGATTGCGCCTGAGTGGATCCGACAGCGCTCACCTTGCGCTTGACTTCTCCCAGTCCGCCTTGGGTCGAGTCAGTCGAGTGCGTCGCCGTCTGCGTACCGATGGCGATGTAGAAGAACGGCGAAGTGTCGTGAGCCATCGCGCGATGGGCAATGCGATTCATGCCCACGCGCGTGACGACGTTCTTCAATGTCTTGCGCTCGATGCGCCCGTCTTCGCGAATGACCTTGACGTCCCACTCCCCTTTCAGGGAGATGGATTCGAGCATCTCGCCGACCTTGCTCGCGCGGACGAAGCCGACCGATTGCAAAAGGTCGTCAAAGGTACGGATCGTCATAGTGCTTGATTGGCTCCTTGAGGAAGCGATTGGCGAGCTGGACGTAGAACTCGCGGGAATGAAAGGCCCCTTTCAGGGAGTAGTTAGTGGCGAGCGCCGGCGCTATCGGATTGGCGACCTTCACCGTGATTTCGGACTCGAAGCCACCGCCAGACGTCACGACGCAATGCGTGTAGTACGGCATCGCATCGCTGATCATTCGAAGGTGCTCTGTGGTGGTTACCAGGTCTTCCATCAGCGCGATTCCTTCGCGAGCTCGCTTCACATGCTCGGGCGCTATGCCGCCGCCCAACTGCTCCTGTTCGAACATGAGGCCCTGCGCCAAATCCCTCAGCCAGAGGAACTTGTTCAACTCTCGCTGCGGATACTGCTTCCGGTCTCGAATCAGCAGCGGGAAGTTGCGCTGGTAACGCGCCCGCCGTGTGGCCTCATCGACGTAGCCGCAATGAAGGAATTTGACCTCTGGCCGCACGAGGGAGTGAGGAACCGCTTTCCCTATCTCGGACTCGGGATGCTCATGACACAGACCGTAGAACCGGATGCCGCGACGATTGCGGAAGAAACGGCACGGATAGTCCGTCGTCAGAACCTGGTCTGGATTGATAGCATAGTGAACCTGGGCAAACCCGAAGCCCCCATGCATCGAATGGCGCGCAAGCTTGTGCAGGTGCCACGTGTCATGCATCTCCTCGTCGGAGTCGCACCACAGGATCCAATCGCCAGAGGCTTTGTCGATGGACTCATTTCGAGCTGCATCGAATCCGTCTCGAGTAGCCGACTTCTCCGCAATTGCGTAGGTAAACGGACGATTCGGGAAGTCTCCGGCCAGTTGCCGACACACATCGAGCGTTCGATCGGAGGTCTTCGGGTCGATGCAGATGATGATCTCGTCGACGACATCCACAAATGACTCGACGCATTTGCGCAGTGTCTTCTCGGCATCCTTGACGATCAGGCAGGCCGAGATCGTCTCGCGTGGGGCATAGAACTTCAGCTTGCGCTCGTAGTTGGGTTTCGAGAACGGACTTTCTGGCCAGACCGACCATACCCATGATCCCATTGCCTCGCCTGAGGCATCGTGGCCAGCGGGCGCATAGGCGATCTCGCACCGATTCTCTCCACAAATCTCCTCTATGTCAGCGCGCTCGAAGTGGAACATGTGCTCACGGCCCGTGCGGAATGCGACCGTTCCCGAGTGTTCCCAACGCCCGTGAGGAGTCGTGATGATGAGGCAGCCCCCGGACTTTAGAGCTGCACGGAACGATTCCAGCAGTGCCCACGGATCAATGACGTGCTCGAGCACTTCGCCCGCGACGATGATGTCGAACTTCCCCAAAGTCCCCAAAACACCATCGAACATCTGAATGAACGATGCATTGGATGCGCTATCGCGCTCTGCCCACTTTCTAGCTGCCGCAATCGCGCGCGCGCTGATATCGACGCCCACGAACTCGCCGTGCGAGAACAGTTTGGCGAGCGGCATCGTGTAATGGCCATGGGCACACCCGTAATCCAAAACTCGGGGCGAAACATTCTTCGTCGCCACGCAGTGGTCTATGACGTACTGACGCGTCCCGCGGAACCGGGTCGTATTCGTTACGTCCTCGCCAATGACCTGCTCCTCGTGGCCGTCGTAGTACTCGCCCTGATGCTTTGCGTAGTGATTGCGGTAGGCGTCGTCGGATTCGGCGAAGGCATACATCCTCTCCAGTTCTCCGAGAGAGGCGCTTTCGATGTCCGACGTCCACTTGGACTGCACATGCTCATCGACGTACCACTTCGCAAATGCGATATCGCTCCGCTCGATGGCTGTGCGGAGGATTCGACCGGAAGAGCCAGGTCCGCCTACCTTGCGTGCAAATGACTCGTCGATTACATCGAGGAGTCGGTCAGCCGCTACAGACCATGTGCGAGACTCGGCTGCCTTTCGCTGGCAGGCCTGCATTAGACCGAGTGCGGCCGGGCGCTGGGAAGCGTCGTACAGATGGTCCGTAAGCCAGTCTACGAACTCATCCTCATCGGCCTTGCCATCCTTGAGCGCAAACAACTCCACGCCAGCACCGCGGCACGTTTCAGGCAGCGCCGCATGGTCACTCGACAGCATCGGCAAACCCGCATGCATCGCCTCCATCGCCGTGATGCACGACACCTCCGCGAACTCCGTGGGATAGATGAGCACGTCCGACTTGCGCTGAAGCTCTGCAAGCTGCGGCTTTGTGAGCGCGCCGATGACCGAGACGTTTGGTAGATCGGCAGATTGGGCTAGCAACTGCTCGTAATAGTCCCGCATCTGCGCAGTCGTATTGTCGTACCCGCAGATAACGAGGTGCACCGGCAGATCGCGGACTCGGTCCATGATCCCGCCTGGGCGCACGAGATGCTCGAGCCCGCGTTCTGGACGACTCTGGTAGAGCAGCAGAAATTTATTGGCGGGCAGCGCCACCTGCACGACGGCGCCAGTCGTCGGATCGTTCAGGACGTCGGTCTTGTCGCCACGGATGGTGATACAAGGCTTGGCTTCCGATGCCACGTACAGCGCCGGATCCACTCCGTTGGGCACCACTCGCATGACGTCGTCTGGGATGTTCCAGACTTTCTTGACTTGTTCTGCATGCCACTGCGACACCGTCGTAACGGCGTCGATCTGCCACATGTTGTTGAGCATGTGCGCGGAGTTTCGATACAGGGCGAGGTCGTGTAACTGCCAGATGCAGACCTTGGCATTCCACCGCTTGTGGAAGCCGGTTGGATGGCGCTGGACGATGAGCACATCCATCGGCGTATGTGAGGCGTAGTGCTCGAAACGCTCTCCGAGTGGGGTGTGCTCGTTGATCTTGCCTGCCGAGCACCAGGTCACCCCGTCCTTGCGGGATTCGCCTTGGATGTTCGTGAAGCAGGAGACGCGATGGCCGCGCTTGGCGAGCTCTATCGCGAGGTAGTAGGCGGCGGTTTCAGATCCGCCAAGGGACTTCGTGGCGATCGTATCGCCATCGAAGGGCATGCCCAATGCATGAATGACGATGTCTATGGCACGCTTGTGCCTCCTGCTACATGTCGATAGGCCACTTGTGCCTCCAGTTTGATGGGAATTTCCCGCAGCTTGGCGGGCGGTAGAGGAACACCCACGTCGAGGTGACATGAGTGACAGAGTTTGTAGGGTGCGGTCTGGAGCGACGGAATGTCATCGTCCAGCGTGCCGAGGATGTCGTCGGCCGTCGCATCGAAACAGCAGCGCGCAATGCGCCCATCCGCGAGCACAAACACGCGGCCGTTCTTCACCCACGGGCACGGCAGGCCCTTCTGATGGGTGGATACGTGCCATTTCACCTGGCCCGCCCAGTCCACGGACTCAATCGCAGCGTCGCACGAGATGCCGGCAATGATGCCCGCTTCCTTCAGCGCTTCGACCGCAGGGCCCGCCCGCTCGGGACGATGCAAGCTGACCCACACCCGGATGCGCGTGGGCGCGATGGCCAGTGCCATCTCACGCGTCATCAAGATGCCGTTCGTGGCAAGGATCAGCGGAACGTTCGGCCCGATCGCCTCGCGCGCGAGAAAGACATTCCGCACAAATTCGGGGTGCATCGTGCTTTCGCCGATGCCAGCGAGGTTCAACTCGGGGCCTGGCATGGCGCGCGCCCACAGCAACGCCTTGGCGTACGTGACGTCGTCCATGTGGATCTTTGGACGCGCCATCTTCGGATGCACACAGTACTTGCAAGCGAGGTTGCACTTGCTGGTCATCTCGATCTGGTGGATGGCGCGGACGCGGAACATCAGGGCGACTCGTGCTTTCTGAAAATAGCCATCCGCAATTCATCCTTGAAGCCATCCGCTTCCGCATCCAGCAGCAACTTGCACTTCGTCGGATCTCGGATGTCGAGCGCGTAAGAACAGCCCGTTTCTGCGTCATAGACCCAGAAACCGACGTCCTTCGTGTACGAATAACCGACTTGGCCGCTCATGCCGCCACCTCTTCCTGCAAATGCGCAGGAACCTTCAAGTGGCAATTCGAGCACAGCCCAATCGGCCGCGTCATCAGCGAGCCAGGCTCATCCCAGACGGTCGCGAGCTTGTGTTTGCTGTGTGCATCCATGCAGCACGCGTTGATGCTTCCATCCTGGCGCACAACCGCCCAGCCGGCGGCAAGGTAGGTGCAGTCGTGTGACGGTGCTGAGGCATGCCACTTCACCTGCCCTGCCCAATCGATGGACGAATCCACAAATGCCGTATTGAGCCCACCGATGGCGCCAGCCTTCTTCAGCATCTCCCACGCGGGCCCCGCCTTCTCCGGTCGGTGCGTGCTCACGAACGTGATGACGCGCAACTGCGCGAGCGCTTCGGCAATCTCAGGCGTCATGTCGACGCCATTGGTAGCCAGAACGATGTTCTGTCGACCGATGGTTTCGCGGACCCTGAAAATCGCTTCGATGAAACGCGGGTGAAGGATGGCCTCGCCGATTCCCGTAAGTGATACCTCGCCCTGCGTTCCCTGCCTCACGTAGTAGGCGACATGCTCAAGCGTGCGCTCGAATGTCTCCCAGGACATGTCTGCCTTGGGCCGCTCGAGCTTTGGATGCGGGCAATAGCGGCAAGCCAGCGAGCAGCGGCTGCTCAACTCGATCTCGTGGATCTCACGTACGGGAACAGATTTCACATGCCGCCTTTCAAAAAGGGCGGGCCCGAAGGCCCGCCAACCGAGGTTACGTGTCAGGTCAATCCGTTCGCCTGAGCCGAGCCGACGCCGAGAATCAGCGCGCCGTACTCCGAACCAGTGATCTTCTCGTCCTGGTAGTACTGCGCTTCGATACCGTCGACCTTCGTCCGGGTGTTGTACGGGTGCCGAATGACCGCGAACGGAGTACCGAGCTCCGGAGCTGTCCAGCGGAACGAGTACATGAACGACGGGGTCTCGCGAGAAGGCGCCAGCGGCGAGAAGTACACCAGCACGGAGTCCTTGAGCGCGTTGCTCGACAGAGATGCCGTCTGGTTCTCGTTCGCCGTGTTGTAGAACCCGCCCGCGACGATCAGTCGATCGACCTCGAACGCATTCTGCGTCGCCTGGCGAGTCACCGCACCACCACCGTTGTTCAAACCGAGAACAAAGTTCCTCGCGTTCGAATTGCGGCGGAAGTAGTTCCACGCCTGCCAGCCGAAGCAGATGCTGTTGGGCTTCTGCGCCGTCTGGGACTGTACCTGCTCCATCGCTTTCCAGATCACAGAGATCGGATCGCCGTTGGTCGGGCCCACCCACGAAGAACCCGTGAGGAAGCCCGTGGAGACGTTCGAGGCCGAGCCCACGAGGTTCGTGATGCGGCGGTCCCAGTCCAGATACAGTTTCGTCTCGAGGTAACGGGTGGCGCCTACATCCAGTTCGAACTGCAACGCCGCGTCCATGTTCGCCCGATCCTCGATCGGCACGTCATAGGCGAGCGCGTAGTTCTTGCAGGCGTAAGCGGCGGTCGAGACCGAGCGCGTGACACGCTTGGCTTCGGTGCCGCGGGAACGCGCCGTATCTTCGATTGCGAACGTCTCACCGCGGTTGAACACCGGGTAGTAGTTCGTTTCCTTACCCACCGGGACGATCGGCGCGATCATGTCCGCGATGAACCCTTCCGGGCGGTAGTTGATTGCGATCTCGCTGAGGAACGTGTCCACATGCAAGTCGCGGCCAGTTGAAAGACCCATTGTGTGCTATGCCTCCGTTACACGCCGGGCCAGGCCGGGACGGTCATGAAGTCGACGAATGCCTCGACGAGATCGCCGCTGGCGCACGTTGCAGTTGCGCGACCCACCATGGGATCGCCAGACGCTGCAACAGTCAGCCAGCCGGACGTGGTGATCTTGAGCGGGTAGCCCAAGGTGCTCACCGCGCCACTGACGGCTACCTTCATCACGCCTTCGTAGGCGACGCTGATGCGCTCACCGCTTCGGGCACTGGTGATGAGGATGCCGGCCGCGCGCGAGGTGCTCGCGACCACGAGACCAGCGAAAGACACCGCGTGGAAGCGCGCTGTCGCGACGGAGAGATCTTCCGTGGCAATGATGGACCAATCGTTATGTCGACCGTGAGTTGACATCTATTTCTGATGGCCTCCTTACTTGCCGCCGATCGAGCCAGGCGCGTCTTGCCACGCCTTGGCCAAATCGGGATTGCGACGGAACTCCGACTGCATCGCCTCGACCAGAATCTGATCGCGCGGCTTGTCGCGGTTCGCTGGGTTGACCGCTGCAACAGCGGCAGCAGCACGAGCCGAAAACAGCGCCTTCTCGGCGGGATCGTTCGGATCGATGGCGCCCTGGGTCGTCGGCGTGCGCGGCGCATCCGGGTTCGGGTTCGCTCGCATGAAGACTTCCGCATCCGACACCGTGACGTTCAGCACATCGTCGGTTTCGGTCTTGTAGACCCGTTTGAACTGCTCGCGCACAGCTGGAAGAATCGTCTTGGCCTTGATACCGGCCTCGAATGCTTCCATCAGCTTTGCGCGGTGAGTGGTCACCTTATCCGCATGCGTCTGCGCCTGCAGTTCGGTGAGCTTGCGCTGAAAGCTTTCGCCCTCAGCAGCCTTCAGCTCAGCGGCCTTTTTGTCGGCCTCGAGCTTGTCGATGCGCGCCATCAGCGCTGAAACATCTTTGTCGTCTGCCATGTCGGCCTTGTGGCCTCCGTTGTGAGTGTGTGTTTCCCGCGAGAACGCCACGCGCTCACGACACTGGAGTGCAGTGCTTCGAGCCATCGTCAGCGACAGGGATTTGAGGATGCCAACCGCGGGCTGGTCGGCTCCCAGGAGAGCTACTGCGTCGAGCACCCACGGGATTTCCCGTGTATCGGCTTTGACGTCTTTCAGGAGCTCGACGGAAACGAAACGGAGCATGCCGTCGCGAATCCAGTTCGCGACCTTCTCTGGCACGCTGAAGTCCGCCAAGAGCTTCTTCCCTTGGCGGTAAATCTTGGTGACCCAGCCCAGCGCAAATTGCGTGGTGGGGTCATCGCGAACGTCAGGGCCTTCATGCCCGAGCTTCAAGGGCACGTGTCCGGCGAGGTTCAGCGCGTCGAAGGACTTCACTATGCTGTCGACGTCGGTCTCGGTGAACTCGATAGAGTTCCACTCACCGATGGCGAAGATTTCCTGACCCTTGAGGTCGACCGTCGCTATGGCACGCTGGTGCCTCCTGGCTTCTTGTCGACCTTCTTGGGCGGAGGCGGGTACAGAGTCACGCCAACCTCGCGGACCCAGTCCGTCCAGAATACTTTGCGATCAGCGGGAAGCTGGTCGACGTGGCCGCGGATCTTCTGAATGATGTCCTGATAGGTCTCAGGCGCCTGATTGCGCGCGACGCACGAAGCAAGGCTTTCGCATTCCTGCGCAGCGAGCAGATCCGTGGCTTGTTCGGCAGCGTTCATGCGGCACCGTCCTTCGTCTTGATGGCGTCGTCCATTACGCGGGTGATGACGCGGGCATACAAATGCGAGTAGGACTCGGCGATATCTGGATATTGCGCGCGGATGCGGCTGAGTAGATCAGCATAGTCCGGCCCGATGCCCTCTCCATGGCAAACGTCTGCCATGTGCAGAATCGTTTCCGCATCAGTAGGAGTGAGTCTCATTGCAGCGTCCCTCCAAACCCAACGGCAGGTTGCACCGATGGCTCGGGCGATTCCACGCCGTCCCAGCCATCCACCTCTGTGACGGGAATGAGCACACTACGACAGTTGAAGTGATTCGGCGGCCGGTACTTGTCCCAGTTCGGCGAGTCTTCCGGCCATGTGCTGCCGTTCAGCGCCTCGCATATCTCTGTCGTGCGGTCGTCCAGAATGGCCGAGTACTCCAAGGCCTGAACGAAGCCACCCAGAGCGGGATCCGTGAACTCGGCATAACGCGCTTCGTTCATGGCTTCGAACAGGTTGGTCCGGCTCAACGTGTCAAGGTAGGCGGCCGTCTGGCGCTCGCTGGCGCCCCACAGATCCTTCAGCGTCTGCGTCACGGCTGGATTGTCTTCCACGTCCAGCACCGACTCACGAGATGTGAATCCGCGCGAGACGAGGCGGTCCCAGATCACCTCGCGGGTGTCCTTCGCCGTCCGGCCGAACTTCACGCTGTTCTGCAGTTCCTGCTGAATCAAACTGCGTATCCCATCTGACACGTTGCCGGCCATTCGAAAGCCGTTCGCTTCGAAATAGTCGGCGGCCTTATCGCGCAAATCTGTCATGGCCACAAATCTTTGGCCACGGGCGCGCTCGAGTTCGTTTCGAGCCAGAGAGCCGCCCAGCGTCCAGGCGGATGCGAGTGATTTGCGGTACAGGTCTTTCAGCTTGCCCTTCTGCAGGGAAGTGAATTCGAACTCGGCAATATCCGTGGTGTCTTCGTCGATGAGCTTGTTCAGCTCCTCGTCCGAGCCCAGGAGCTTCTTGACGGCTTTGGCATTGAAGGCGGCCACCTGGCCGGTCAGTTCTGCGGCAATCTTGTTCTGCCGGTCCTCGATGACCGTGAAGGCCACGCGCTGCACGGCGCGACTGAATTGCGCAGCGTTCGCGCTTCGTAGCTTGCCATGAGGGACAACGCGCCGGTCCGCCAGGGACGTAACGGAGCCGCGGGCATCCGTCGAACGGCGCTCCAACCGGAGGCCGGTCGCGTCTCCCCTTTCCTTTCCCAGTGAGGCAATCGCAGCCTTGATTTCCACCATGCTGGCCTTGAGCGCCGTCATGTCCTGCGTCTGACGCTCCTTCGCTGTACGGTCGGCCTCGGCTTGAGCGCGTGCGTCCTGATTTTCGCGCATCTGCTGGTCGAACGTCTGACCGTCGGTGGCCCGCTGCTCTTGGCCTGCCACCACTGGATCCATCAGCGGTTCGGAGTCCTCGTCCCGCTTCGGCATATCGAGCAGTTTGCGAATGTGGGCCTCGTCGGCCTCGGTCGGGATGACGGCCTTTCCGGTAATAAGCTTCGTCCAGGTCTCCACCATCCATTTCACCTGGTCCATGGACGCCGGCTTGAAGCAGAACTCGGGATAGTCCCCGTCCCCGAAGTTCTGGTCGCATAGGTCGCGCACCAACTGCTCGTTGATGCATGCCTCCAAGCGGCTCGCATCGGCATTCAGGGTCCAGAAGAATGCTTGGAGCTGGGTATCGGACTGCGCGAAGGACCCAGTTTGTCCGGTGTGGGAGATGCCTAGCAGGTTTGGGACGAGCAATGCCTTGGCAATGGCCAAATCGAAGAACACGAGCGCCTTCTCGTAGGCGTCCGTGTTCGGCGGCGTATGGACAGTGAGCTCGACGCCCGGCGGCATCATGACGCCCATGGAGCCGTGGACGTTCTTGAGCAGTTCCTGGATCGATGCGTATTCGGCCGTGCCGTACTTTGCGGTGGAATCCTCGCTACGGCGAGCCTCGACAAGTCCACCCGCCATCCGCTCGAGGTAGTTCGTCCAGAGCGTGATGAGCCGATCCTTCACGTACCAGCTACGGTAAGCCTCGCGCAGGTCCGAGCGGCCGTAGAACGGGTCGAACTCGGGGCTGTGCACGTAGTGGATCATGCGACCCATGTCGACTTGCGTCTCACGGAATGGCACGCGTTGAATGACCTTCGTCAGCGTACCGAAGTCGTCCGTGTAGAACTCAAAGCTCGAGGCGTCCCGGCCGCGCAGCTCCGAGATGCCTACATACGTCTGCTTGTCGATTGTGACGTCGGAGTAGATTTTCTCCGTGAGCGACAAGCCAAAATCCCGTCCCATCGAGATGAGATTCAGTCCGTCGACGAAGCTCCCGCGCATCTTGCACAGGATATCCGTCATGACCTGGCAGCGTCGGCCGCGCTCTTCCTCGCTGAGCGAACTCTCGTTCTCGTACTTGAATGACCAGCCGCGCGCCGTGATGGCATCGCGCTTGAAGTTCATGACGGCCTTGACCTGCTCATCCAAACGCATCTGGGCGTAGATGCGAAGGCCCTTACGACCCACGAGGTCGTCCGGGTTATAGCGAGGCCCGAGCGAGATCGTCGCACGTTCGTAGGTCGCAACGTCGTTCAGAGGGCGGGACTGGGAGGCGTCCTCCTGTTCCAGCGGCTCGACGCGTCCGAACAGGGCTTTCACGGCACTGGAAAATCGGTTCGCCAACTATTGCGCGTAGCCCTCCCAGCCGGTCGAGCGCGAGATAATGACGGGATCAGCCTTCCCGGTCTGCGCAAGCAGTGTAGGCGCCTGGGTAGCGTATTGCATGGCGTGGGAGTCGGACATGTCGGGTGACTTCATGCCGTTGCGCTTCATCTCCTCTTTGGGCACCAACTCCTCCAGCCTTTCCGTTCCAGGCTTAGATTGAATGGTGCACAGCTGCTTCTGATACTCGTCGACGTCATCGTCCGAATCGAAGCAGCCAACAGCGAAGTCGATGAGGTCGTTTCGGTACTCGTCGCGTAGATTGATGTAGCTCTGCGAGCGCCGATTCTTCCACTTCTCGGTATTCGAGGAACCTGCTCCGCCCATGTAGCGCACGCAGGCGTGGCCCATCTCCAGCAGGCGCTGATTGACGCCGGTGCCAGGCCCACTGCTGTCGATGACCATGTCATCTTGGCCCTTTACCCCGCCCCATGCCTGGAACAGCAAGTCCGCCGCTTCGGCCAGTTCGCGGTGGACGGTCTCCTGTTTGAACGAGTAGCGTTTGACCTTTTCAACCCTGCGGAAACTCTGGAAGTGCCTGCAGACGGTAATGACGCTCTCGTCGAGCCCTCCATCCGCCACATCAATCGATAGCCGAAGCTTCGGCATCGAGCCGTCCGTCTCGCGCGGCGCTCGCTCCATCGCGCGCTGGATCCACGACAGCGGAATGAGCTGCCGCTCGCTGGAATCTGCAAACTCACCGAAACAGCGTATGCGCACCTGCGGTGACCGCGCGCCCCACATGCGAATCATCTGGTCCACCCACGTGCGAGAGACGCGGTTTGCCTTCTCGAGCGTAATGGGTAGGCGATAGTAGTCTCGAGCCAGTCGCACCGAGAGGTGGCTATCAGCAAACGACCCGATGTTGCGCGTGGGATTCGAAATCATCACGAGCACGCCCACGTCGGAGCCAGCCAGATTTCCGAATAGGACCGGCCAAATGACCTCATCCATGCCGGACGCCTCATCCACCAGCACGAGGGTGTAGCGTCGACGTAGGCCCTGCATGTTCTCGGGCTGCTTGCCGGTCTCAGCCACGAGAAGGTGGTTTTCCGGGTCGTGCGTCCGCCAATAGACCCGGGTCGCTTGTATGTCCTGCAGCGTACGGTATTCGGGTATGGCGCGATTTCGGATTTTCGCGTACTCGCCGAAGAAGCGAGTCTTGACGTGCTCCAGTTTCGGCGCGGTAACCGTAACAATGGAAGGGTAGAAGCAGAATCCCCACCAGTGAGCGAGTTCTGCGATACCGAAGGTCTTCCCGGGTCCCTGTGGTGCGACGACTGTGATGAGATTCTTACCTTCATGGTTGCAGACAGTCGGCAATCCTTCGCGCTTGCGGAATACATCCGCCACGGCTTCGGAGAGCTCGCTCTGCCAGCCGTCCTTCTCCCAACTGCGTCGCCAGTCGAATCCTTCATCGCCCGGCGCGAGTTCCCCTCGGAGGGTCCGCAGTTGTAGAACGTCACGCCCGAACCAATTCGGGTCAGTGCGTGCACGGAGTCGAGCTCTCCGTAACTGCGCCTTCAGATTCTTCAAGGATGACTTCCCGGAACGCGGCGGAGAACGAGCCGTCCGAGTTGGTGATGTCTTTTGGCAGGCAGCGTCCCAGCAGCGAAAGGAAGGCGGCTGGGTTCTTCTTGGCTTGTCGGGCGAGGTACTTCTGGCCGCCCGCCTCCGTGAGGGCGCCCAACACCATAGATCGCAAATCGCCGGTCACCTTGTTGGGCGTGCCCTTCTTGCGACCACCTGTCTTAGGCTTCTTAGGTCTACTTACCCCTACTTCAGACGTCAACCGGACCTAATTGCCTCCCGTTTCCTGTGGGTCACCTGCACCAGCGTCACATTCACGATGGGCGGCTTCCAGTTGGCGAGCAAGCGCGCGATTGATTCAGGCTCGAGTGGGCCGTGACCCAATGGCTCAAGATCCCGGCGACCACGGTCGTACTCTGCGCGGCAGGCAATACACCAGTACTGACGGCGATCGGGCGATCTGGAACAGAAGTGGAAGGCCTCAATCGGCTTGTCCTGCCTGCACTTGCAACATTGTTTGGTTAGGCTATTCATGCCTCACCTCGAAATCTTTGGCCAGAAGGCCTACTGCTTTTGAGGTTCCCCGCAATAACGGCACTTCGTAGCCTCCGCGCGGATAAGTTCCGCGCAGGCGTGGCATTTCTTCATCGCACCAGACTCGATTGCCGCGGCTTCGACCCGCTCCCGCTTGGACCCTGCGACCGCCAAGAACAACGCTGCAAGGAGCGGACTTATTACGATGGCGAGCAATCCCCACCACCCCGAACTCCGGCCTTTCGAACTCGCCCAAAGGCCGACGAGAACCACGCCCGCCATCCAGATTAAGACAATCATTGATGTCCCCCGTAGCGCTCTTGCAGACGCTTTCGCCAGACGACATCATCTCATGGATACCTATGAAAGCTTCGAAGAAAGCTCGCGACCGCTGGTCGCGCAATCCCCGCCGCCCCGCCTACAAAAAAATCGCCGGCTCGAAGTACTGGCTCGATGGCGATTCGAAGCCACGCGTTCCGGAAGGCGGGCCGAAGCGGAAGTCCTAGACGCATGAGCCCTCTCCAAGGTCCTTGAGCGCTTCTCGGACCCGATCCGATTTGTTCCTCGTGGCGCGACTTTTCCCGAGGGCCAGCGGAACGTAGGCAAGAGCTTCTGCAAAGGACTTTGCCGGCGCTCCGAGCCTGATACGGTCCGGACCATAAAGCTGATACTGAAGTTGGCCAGGATCCGCGATCACATCGTCTCCCGACCGGTATTTCCGGCATCGAAAACTTCCGCATTCAGTCTCCATAAAATGACTGTTGACTCTTATCCATTTCAGAGTCAGATCAGAGATAAGAGGCTCAGAAATCATTGCCATGCCGTTTGGAGAGCAGACCTAGCCCCTAGGGCTTCAGTCCTTCACATGCCGCCCGGAGCCGCATGACCCGCCAGCCGTTCGACGCAAGGGCGCTAGCTTCGCCACCCTTCTGCCCCCTGTTTCAGCGTCTGGCCACAGTAGGGGTATCTCATCGCATCGCCGTGGTTGCATTTCTGTCCCCCGATGCGATGGTTCGCATCAACTGAGCAGCTCTCTCATCCTCTCTACAACGACGTGCAGACCCATGGCCTGATGCAGGTCGTTGAAATCTGTTCCGACCTCATACGGCATAGTCCACTTGAGGCCCGTGCGCTTTGCGGTCTCTTCACCAGTTGCTGATTGGTCGTTGTCTGCTGCGACCACCGCGCGCGGATAACTCTCAGCGACATACTCGAGGTTCCCGGCGCTGAAGCAGACTATGACGCTGTGGGGACCAGGAAGGCGCTGGAGCGCAGCTTCGATACTCAGGCCGGTCACATATCCCTCGCACAGGATCACGCGACGTGCATCAGCGGGCTTTGCTCCAATGCGGTACACCGCGCCCTTCGCCCGGCCGCCCGGCAAGAATTTCTTCTCGCCATTCGGTGCGATCATCTGGACGCTGATAACGCGCCCGTACTCGCAAATGTCCCGCATCGGTATGAGCAGTTGCTGGTCGTGCACTAGCCCCTTTCGATCTGGGAACCCCTTCCGCACCAGATACCCGTGCGAGCGGGTGACCGCACGGCTGATCAAATCGGAGGCCTTGACTGCCGCTGCGGACTGCCGCGCCCGCTGCTCGGCTGCAAAGGCAACCTCCCGAGTTCGGGCCTCTGCAAGCAACCTTGCAGAAGTCGCATCGTCGCGATGCGTATCGTCTTTCCACATCGCACTGAAATTGCTCGACCAGTCTCCATAGATAGCAAGTGTAGGCGTGATCACGCGACACCAGCCCGCCCGGTTGGACTTGCCCTTCCCTACCCCTGGAAAGCGCAGCCAGCGACCCTCGGTAATCCGGTGTGGTGGCGTCATGCCCGCGGCAGCGATAGCGTCAGCGAGCGTCATTGGCGCGCCCGGTTGTAGGCAATGCGCATCGACTTCAGTTTTCCGATGAGCGTCGGGCTTAACGCAACGATTGGCGCTGTATCGAAAGAAAATGAAGGCGGTGGCTTCTTTCCGGTGATGTCCTGGTACTTGAACCAGCACCACCCTGCCTTCTTCTCCGTCTTCAGATTCGTGCGCGCGTACGTGCAGAGCTGCGCCCAAAGATCAGCTTCGTTTGCCGCGGCCTTCTTCTTCCCGATCATAATTTCCTGCATCTGCCCGGGCGTCGAATCAATTAGGGTTTCTGATGGCTTCTCAAACCCGCAGGCAAGGCATCGCTTACGGAACGGCTTATGCTTGCATTGTGGGCATCCGGTCGGCTGCCAGTCATCGGGTTCCTCGCGGGCCTTCGAGTCCATCTTTTCCGCGGCCGACAGCTCTCCGAAGCCGTTGAAGTACACGTCGACGAAATCGTCATGAAACCGAATCGCGTTACCTGAATGATCGAGCAGGAGGCAATCCTGCTTGCCAGTTTCTGGCGAGGAACGAAGGCCGCGACCCCACATCTGGATGACTTCAGACAGCGACTTGCGCAAGGGGCGCGCATCGATAATGCACCCTACATCCTTGACGTCGAATCCCTTAGCGAGGGCCGACACCGAAACCAGAATCCGGATTGCCGAGTCAGCTTTGCTGAACTCTCGCACGAGATGAGCACGCTCATCATCCGGCGTCTCCGATGTATAGCAGGCCGCGCTGATGCCGATCTCGTTGAAGCGCCGGACGAGCTCCTCGCAGTATGCGATGTCAGCACCGAAGGCGATGGTCTTGCGTCCCTCAGCGTGCTTTACCCACTCGGCGACCACATCACCGACAATTGTCAGCTCGCGTTCAGCGGCCGACTTTGCAGTCCACTCCCCGCCAGACGTCTTCGCGCCCGCCATATCAGGCGTGACGCACGTTAAGATTCGCAACGGAACGAGGATGCCGTCACGTGTCAACTCATCCATCGTCGCGGCGTTCACTACGTGCGAGTAGAGCGCGCCAAGACCCGGCGTGCAGGGCGTGGCCGTCAGCCCCAACACTGGGACTGACTTCTTTTCCAACAACTCCCTCGCCGCCATGTAAACGGTGTGCGCCTCGTCGAGCACGACGAGATCAGACTGGGGCCAGTAGCCACGCGCCTGGATCGTCTGGATGCTGGCGATCTGCAGAGGCATCGAAGTGTCGCGCCGCGGGTGATTCGCCTGCACGATCGCGTGATGCGTGAGACCAAGATCGTCCGCCACCTTGCTAGTCTGATTTATCAGCGCCGTTCGATCGCAAACAAACGTTGCCCGCTTGCCCTTCTTGAGCGATTCGTGGATCAGCATCATCGCCGTAATGGTTTTGCCCGAGCCGGTTGGCATGACGAGTACCTGCTGCCGATGACCAGCGCGGAACCCTTCGCGAAGAAGTTGAATGGCGCGAGTTTGGCATGCTCGCGGCTCCGGAATGGTGACACCAGAGAAATCGGGCTCGAACAAACAGCCGTTCACGCCGCTTGCTCCATAATAGCGACGCGCTCATTGAGTGATTCGACTTGCTCGCGGAGCTTTGCGTTTTCTTTTTCGAGCTTCGTTGTCTTGCGCTGCTCGACCTGCAGCATCTTTGTGACAGCTTCCTTGCCGCGCATGTACCCGTCGCGAGTTGCTTCAAGAGTGCCGATAAGAGCGGCTTGCTGCTTCAACTGCGCATGTGCCGCGGCAAGCTTGTCGTCTGCGCGCATGACGGCATCGACACGCCTCGTGAGATCAGCTTCAGCTGCCGCAATCGCTGCATCCTCATCGACATCATCGGGACGCTCTGGCTCATCAAGGGCTGAGGGCTCGGGTTTTTGCGTTGCAGCGTTCAACTGCTCCGATTTGGGGAGATCTACAACCGATGCGGCCTTCGAGACTGATAGCTCACCAGACTCGACAGCCTTCTGGAGAGCTACGCTCCCCTCGTTCAGAACCTTTCGGGCCGCCTGGACCGTACGACGACTAACGTTCGCGTCTGTGGCGGCTTCAATCTGCGAAACAGATGCGCAATTTTGCGCATCTGCCTTCTTCTGACCTTGCGAGAGATTTGCACGCCTCGCTGCCGCCATACCGAGTTGGCTGGCATTCAGGTGCCGTCTGGACGCATTGAGCGACCAGACGAAGGCCAATGCGTCGGAATCTGACCCCCTGAACGTTCGGGTTTGTGGTTTGACCTTCGCCTTTTTACAGGCCAGGAAGCGATTACGACCATCGAGAATTTTGCCGCCATATACCCATATCCTTTCCCTCAATCCGTGTGTCTTGATGTCCTCCGCTAGCGCCTCAAATTCCGCGCCTTCGATCAGCGGAAAGATTTCTGAGTACGGGTGAAATTTCATCGTGACAGCCCTTGTTCTTTTTCCATCCGTTCGATCTGTGCTGGCGATCGGCGCTTGATGAGCGCAGTCATCGCCGCGAATCCCGCCCGCGCGAAATCGGGATCACTCGACTCCACCGCAGCGAGATAAGCGGTAGCTATCTCACGCTCGAGTGCAGCGTCGAGTTCAGCCTGGCTGGGCTGTTTTAGCTCGAAAGTAACCGAGGCGCTCTCAGCGACCATAGACCTCACCCATCTGCCCGCGCCCATCGAGGGGGCTGCGTGGCTAAAAATTCAACCTATGCGAAACTGAGGTCCACGCTCGGCCTTCGGCTACCACACTTCCGGCCGAGCGCAGACTTGGAGAACAAAATGGATAGTGAAATCACTGCGCTACTCCAGGCGTATGGAGCAGCGTTGGCCGCGATCTTTGCCACGCATCACGACCCTGAACGATTGCGATCAGCGTTCGAGACAATCGCGAATGAGTCTCCGGATCCGCATCCGATCTATGCTCAGGCGCTGCAGACTTTGCGAGAGTCCATATCTGGATCGTGATAGCGCAGTTCTGTAGACGCACGAATGGTGCGCGTGACAACCAGTTCATGCGACGCGCCACCCGCGGCCAAGCTCTGGCACTGTCCGTTTTTCGGAGTTGCACCAAAGAAGGAGCAACTTTGACGTAACGTGTGTTAGTTTTCTGGAGCGAAGAAGAACAGCGCATCCGCATGAGGCTTCCCTGACCCTCTCCCGGACAGGAGTAGTGCGCACATCCGCCGATGGATAGGCACGGCTCGTTCGTGTCCATTTCATGGAGAGATCGCCAATGCAATTCCCGCTATATCCAGTACCTGTATGCGTTACGTCAGATGCGTTCTGTAAAGCCCGCACACCCTTAGACTTTTTAGTCATGAACGTTAAGTTGAGTCGCGAGGCTGACATTTGTCGGGGGGCGGCAGAATGAAACGAGAAAGAACAAAAGGTCAGGCGCGCTTGCGCTTGCTGAAATCGGACGACTTCGACTTATGCAGCTCATACAACCGAACCGCTGGGGTTCCGGTCGGCTCAGACGTCCTGCCTTGCTCAATGTCACTTACGGCCGAAGGCGACAGCCCAATCTCCTCGCCAATTTCAGCAAGCGTCATCTCGCCAAGTCGACGCAGGTCCGAGATGAATGAAGCGAAGGGATATGAAGTCATGCCCCCGAGTCTACGGCCTACCGTAGATTCACGTCAACGGCTGCCCGTCACGGCTGTCCGTAATAATTACGACATGCCACGCCCCCCTGAAATGCCGAAGAATCTCGACACAGTAGGGAAACGGGTGCGCTGGTGGCGCGAATTCAAGAAGATCAAGCGAGGCGCACTCGCGAAACGAGTCGGATACAGCTACAGCGGGCTCTCAGACTTGGAGTTGGATGAGTCCGGCGCAAGCGAGAAGCTTCATCTGATCGCGGCGGAATTGAAACTAAATCCGCACTACCTCGAAACCGGCGACGGAGAGCCAGAGGCTACGCACCCGCAGGATCCGCCACCGCCTGATAACGAATGGCCATTCCCTTCTATTGCGCGCTCAAGACTGAAACGATTGAACAAGATCGAGCGCAGCTACCTCGAGACGGAACTGCTGAAGGCGCTCGCCGAGATCGAAGCTGAACGGCGTAATAAAGCCGGTTAACTGAGAGCGCGGTCACAAGCTGCCGTATAAGCGATTTTGAGTTACGGCACCCCGTTGACATCAAACTACGGCGTGCCGTAGTATCTCGCCATCAGCCCGATGTACCCGGGCCAGATGGGAGAGACGATGAACCGCACTGCGCTGACCTCGCTTCGAGGCCTCCCGCCAACGGAGAAGGCTGCTGGCGTCGCTCTCGATGCCGCCACCTGCTTCAGGGAGAACGACAATGATCGACGCGCTCAGGGAACTGGGCTGGTGCGCGCTATGCGCAATCCCGTTCGTGCTCACCGGATGGGCGCTCCTTCGGCGAAAGTCGAAGGACGACGAGGACGATTTGGACTTCTAGCGCTTCCCTTCGCACTCGCCCTCACGGGCTGTGCCGCAACCGGTGACTGGGTCGAATCGCACCCGCGCACCTCCACGTTCATCGCGGCGTCACTCGTCGCGTCTGCTGCTCTCAGCTTGGATAGCCGCGGCCACGGGCCGATCCAGCACGACATTACCAGCCAGCCGGTCGTGTGCGCGAGCGGGAGCTGTAAGTGAACGAGCACGACGAACTCACCGACACGGGCGTGATCCGCTTTCAGCGGGCTGACGAGCTGGCGACCGCTCG